>UPTG01000184.1_pt1 | contig 53948 bp, 45 predicted proteins | sample 2160121 | NCBI WGS metagenome assembly UPTG01 (sample SAMN06266255, study PRJEB28933) | marine metagenome | isolation source: Columbia River Estuary | place: USA:Columbia River Estuary, USA | collected 2014-07-27 | reverse complement strand
TTCTTTCCATTAAATTCATGTGACCCGGGTGACCGATCCGCTCAGTGATAGCCTCGTCTCGCTGTTCTTCATCAGACCCCCAGTGGAATAACATATATTGATCAACCAGCTGAGATGTCTCGTATTTTTTTCCGCCGTCATTTTCTGTTCCGTCGCTGGTCACAAGGCGGAAACCTGCGTGTTGGAAAAAGTGCGGGCGAAAGTGAAAGCGCGACCAGATGCTGGCTTCATCTCCGGTACTGATGAATGAGCCACCGAGTATCATCTGATGTTCATTGTCGTAACAGGGAGTGGAGAAGTCCGTGTAATACGGATGAATTTTAAATTCGTTTAAGGGGTGAAATGCGTCTTCGCACCATTGCCAGACATTGCCCATGACGTCGTGAAACCCTGCCGAATTGGGCCCGTTGGCATCGACGGGGCTTTCACTGCCGAACCTTAAGTTCAGGTTATATATTTTTGCCGTGGCAACATGCATAACAGCATCAGCCGCAGTCGACTTCTCTGCAGAGGCCTGCCACTGCTGCTGATCAGGTATGTCGATGTCGCGGATATTCAGATACTCAGCTTCATTGGGTAACCTAAATGTTTGGCCGGGGTTCTGCTCGTTTAGCCATTCACAATAAGCTTTGGCTTCGTAGTAGTTGACGACCGCAGGCCAGGTCCATTGCATTGGTTCCACTGAGAAAATGGTCCTCAGCTTGTATCGATGAGAGCCGGATGGGCCATCTTGCACCCAAAATGTTGGCCATTTGGCATTTCTGAATCGTCGCCATCCCCAGCCAGCTTCGCTCCAATAACTCTCGTTTTCGTAACCACCCGCTTTTACAAAGCGATGGTACTCTGCGTTGCTGACGAGAAATTTGCTTGCCTGTAGGCTGCTCGTTTCCCGGATGTCTTGCCCGTATTCGTTGTCCCAACCGAAACTTGGCCAATCTTTTGGTTTGCCCAGACTAACTTTATCGCTCGCTACCTGAATGAGCGGATTCTCATCGGGTACAGGTGCCGGGCGGCTAGTTTTTTCAATACCCTGAAATTCTGGCCAGTGCGCAGGCTTTGTCACATGCTCGATAGGAAGCTCCCGGATAAGCACGCTGGAGGTTTCAAGATGAATACGTTCGTGTTCACAGCCCATCGCAATCGACCAGGCGGGTGAATCCATCGTAATAGCCTCATCCAATGCTGGATGGTGGCGTATAACATCTATAACCAAGTTATATATGACTTGTCGATAATCGCGGACTTCGTCCATGCTGGGCCAAATATCGGGTTGACCTTCGTGCAGATCATCCCAGCCCATTTCGTCCACGCCGGCTTCGAAAAGAAGCTCGTAAGCCTGATTAACGGGTTCATCGATGAGTCCGCTAACCAATAGCTTATTTGCGTAGAAACACGCGGGGTGCGCGTAGTAGAAAACCAGCGGGTGTCTTGTTTTGTGATAGGGAGCAAGAAAATACACGTCATCACTGTTCAGGGAAGAAAACAATAGCTCTGTTAGTGCCCAAGTGTTGTTGAAGTAATCGAGTACAGCCTGTCTGCCAGCGTTCAAATTTAGCAATGGTAGTGATGGCGAGTCGGCGGTGATTGGAGTTGAAAAGCCGTTGTTGCTGAGCTTGCTTAGTGGGTCGCTTTCGTTCTTTGTAGCTTTCGTTCTTTCTGGCCGCATGGATTAGATGGCTCCGTTTTCTATAGCGTTTTGTGCTTTGATGTTGCGGTAAGGACAGTAACATTCCTGTAGTGATCAATAAACCAGATACCGGACAAAAGGGGTTGTTATGCGAGTTTTAAAGCGACTTGGCTTCGTAATGACAGCCTTGGTGATGATTTTAATAGTCTTGATGTACAAGGGAGACCTTCCAGCATCAGAAGTTGATGCGAAATATGCCAACAAGCATTCGCGCTTTCTCGATGTAGCGTCTGGCGCACGAATACATTACCGAGATGAAGGTAATCCGCTAGGACTACCTCTGGTGCTAGTGCATGGCTCAAATGCTTCGCTACACACATGGGAGCCTTGGGTTCAGCGACTAGGTAATGAGTTTCGCGTCATTACCCTAGATTTGCCTGGTCACGGCTTAACCGGCCGAGTAGTTGGTGATGATTACTCATCGGTTGCGTTCGTTGAAGCGATTAACGCTGTGGTTGAACATCTCGGTGTCAGTGGGTTTGCCCTTGGGGGTAACTCCATGGGTGGGGGTGCTACCTGGCGGTATAGCCTAGCTTATCCCGAGAAAGTGATCGCTATGATTCTTATCGATGCGTCCGGACTACCGCAGTGGAGGAGTGAGCGTGTTCAGTCGAGCGATGTTGGCAACGAGCGCCGACCTTTGGCATTTACCCTGCTGTCGAAACCGTGGTTTCGCGCGATCGCACGATACATTGATCCCTACCAACTCGCTGCGCAGGGTGCCCGGGCCTCTTACAATAACTCTCCGGTGGTCGATCAGGCGCTGATAGACAGATACTACGAGCTATCTATTCGTGAGGGTACGCGAGACGCAACGCTCGCGAGATTTTCAGGTTATTCCCCGGGTAAAGCTGCTGCAATCAATCTTTCCGTTCTCAGACAGCCAACCCTCATTATGTGGGGCGCTGAAGATGCACTGATCCCTGTGAGTGTGGCTGATAAGTTCGAAATGGCGTTACCGAACGCAAGAAAAGTCGTTTACGAAGACGTGGGTCATATTCCGATGGAGGAGCTCCCAGACCGATCTGCGGATGATGTCAGAGCATTTCTGAGAACGCTGTAGTTTTCAACGCCCCTGCGGGCGTCAAGCTTTCAGTGTTGCTGGGCCAAAGGCCGGTGATCGATTTTCGAAGTTTGCTTTAATCGCCTCGAGCTGGTTTTCGGTGCCAATAAGCGTCGTTTGAAGCTTTGATTCCATTGCCAAGCCGGTGGCTTCATCTGCGTGCCAAGATTCTTCAAACAACTGCTTGCCGAATCTAATCGCATCCGGATTTTTACCCGCGATCTCTTTTGCAAGCGCCATTGCAGCTTCAAGCGGATCCTTCGCTACCCGAGTGACAAGCCCTAAATCACTGGCATCCTGGCCGCTAAGAATGCGTCCGCTGAACGTAAGTTCTTTCGCGACATCAATTGGCATCAAGTCCCTCAGTGTTTGAGTGATACTCATGTCAGGGATCAAGCCCCATTTAATTTCCATCACTGACAGCTTTGCATCCGGAGCAGCGATTCGAATATCAGCACCGAGCGCAATTTGTAAACCGCCGCCGAAGGAAACGCCATGTATCGCAGCGATAACGGGAACAGGTAATCGCTTCCAAGCGTATGCCGGGCGCTGGGCGTTGTTTGCTGGCCCATCATCGAATGATTGTAGGTTTCCCGCACTTTGATCACTTTTCTGGTCTGACATACTCTGAAAGCTGCCCATATCTAAGCCGGCGCAAAAGCCGCGACCATTACCGGAGAGTACAACTACCCGGAGTGAATCATCGGCGGCGAGTGTTTCTCCGGCTTCGATGATCGCGCTGAACATTTGCGGACTCAGTGCGTTGTACTTGTCTGGGCGGTTTAATCTTACATCCGCGATGCCCTCTGAAATTTCAATTGTGACAAGTTCGCTCATTATTAAGTCTCCATTAAAAATTTGTTTGCCCGCTCAGAAGCTATCGAGCTGTTTGGTTGCTCAAAGTCTAACGCAAGCAAGCATATGAATGGTATCGATGATGGTTGTCACTTAGCCTGTAAAAGATGTACTTTGCATGAAATGACACCTAATGGAGTATTTGACAATGAGCAGAGAGTTTAATTCTACATCCTCCACCGCATCGATTAGCGCGGTTACGCCTGTTGCCGATGTAAAGGGGCAAATTGCCCACCCGGAGCATATTGCGCATTCAGAACGCCTGGAGCGCAAGCTTTATCAGGTGCGTGAGAACGTCTGGTGTATGGTGGGCAATGGCCTTTCTAATCAGTCTTTTGTCGAAGGACCCGAGGGTTTGATCTGTATCGATACCGGCGAGTGTGTGGAAGAGATGCAGAGTGCGTTAGATGAAGTCAGGAAGTTTACTCAGGCGCCGGTCGTTGCTTGCCTCTACACACACTTTCATTACGTCAACGGTACCACGGCTTTGTTCAGCGAATTGCCGGAGGGTTTAAGTACAGACTCTTTGCCTATATACGGCCACCAAGGTATCAAAGGGAATATTGCCCGTTACGGTGGGGAGGTTGGTCCTCGTATCACACGGGGGCTGGTTTCGCAGTTCGCGATTTCGATGCCAACAGAGGAAGTCGACGGCTGTGTGAACGTCGGTTTGGGTAAATTTTTCCGGAATAGTGATCATGCGCCGTTCACTCCCGGACATGTTCCGGTGACTCATGAATTCAACTCCGACTTGAGTGCAACCATTGCTGGTTTGCAGGTTGAATTTTCCCATGCACCATCAGATGCAAATGATTCGGCCACGATTTGGTTTCCCTCTCTGGGCGTATGCATTAATAATTTAGTATGGCCGGCGCTGTTTAATGTTTTTGCTATAAGGGGTGAAGAGTATCGCGACCCTAGGTTGTTGTTGGCGGGCTTAGATGACATGTCAGCGCTAAGTGCGGACTACCTCTTGTGTGCTCATGGGCCACCACTCAGCGGTCGGGATGAAATTGCTGAAGTCATTATCGATTATCACGATTCGATTCAATTGCTTTGGGATCAGACCGTCCGAGGTGTTAACAAAGGCTTAAGTTTGGATGAATTAACTCGGTTTGTTCAGTTGCCGGAGAGATTTAATCGGACCTACTTTACGCGGCAGTATTACGGTCTGGTGGAGCATCATGTCAAACAAATCCACGCCGGACTGTTCGGTTGGTTTGATGAGGATGTCGCTAATCTTTTCCCTTTGGCGCCCAAAGATCGGGCGAGCAGAATCGTCAAGGGATTTGGGGGTCCAGAAAAAGTGTTGTCGATGATGGACGGCGCTATGGATGAAGAGGACTATCGCTGGGCGCTGGAGTTAGGTAGCTGGCTTGAGAAAGCAACCGAAGATCAGCTGTATCGTGATGCGCTGGCAAATGTTGTGCGGCTTGTGGGTCAACGGACGATATCAGCAAATATTCGAAATTGGTGTCTGACCAAGGCGCTGGAGCTCGAGGGAACGCTAAACCTAGACCGTTTTCGCCAACATCGGTTCAGGGTTGGCGAAGTTTTAGCAAAACCACCCGTGACGTTTGTCAAAGTACTGCGGGTATTACTTGATCCTGAGAAAGCATCTGACATCGATATGGAATTAAGGCTTAGGTTTGACGATGGCTCTAGCACCGGGCTAAAGATCCGGCGTGGCGTTGCGATCCCTACCGATGGAAATGCTGCAGATATCGAAGTATCAGTTAACCACGAAGTCTGGGCGAACTTGTTGGGAGGCAAGTTGACTCTAGCGGCAGCAATTGCGGATGGGGAATTTCAGGTCAACGGCGAACAGGCTGCAGTAACACGGTTTTTTAGTGCCTTCGATCATCCCTCTTTTGGCGGCGAGTGAGTTTCTCTCAAAGCGCGAAATATCTGTCCAAGCTTCTCGTAGGTGATTGGGCGGATTAAAAACCATGAACGCGTTTGCCTGTTTTGGTAGGCTTGTCGCGAAATATTGAAGCTGGTGTGAATTTGTCAGTTTAAGTTCGTCCTGTAGAGAGTTTAGTGTCATGAAAGCTTTGGAAAGTGATTCGCGTCTTATTGTCTATGTTGATATCAAGAGCCCTTACGCATTTGTCGCGTTAGAACCAACTTTTGCGATGGAGCAGCGGCTAGGTTTTCAATTTGACTGGAGACCGCTGACGCTCGATATACCGAGCTATGCTGGTTCGGCCCGCAAGGAAAAAGGCAAAGTCGTCGAAAGTAACCGCAGCCCAAAAAAATGGTTGGGTATAAAATATGCTTATATGGATGCCCGTCGATATGCTGAAAGGCAGGGATATAAATTATATGGCACCGAAAAAATTTGGGATTCGAGTCTGGCGAACATCGGCATTTTGTGGGTGGCCCGTCATGATAGAGATCGGCTGAAGGAATATTTTGCCGCGGTGTATCCTCTGTTCTGGCGAAGAGAGCTGGACATAGAAGATGTTGCGGTTGTGCGCCAGTGTTTAACATCCGCGGGCATTGTCACCGAAGGTTTTAATGACTTTTGCAAAACCGAGGGAAGGGCGCTTCACGATCAACTCCAGTCGCAATTGCACCCAAGTGGTATTTACGGTGTGCCAACCTATGTGTTTGAGAATGAAGTGCTGTTTGGAAGAGAGCATCTGCCCTATGTAGAGTGGCGATTAAGCGGGTGCATTGGTGCGGCACCTGACATTAGTAACGTATTATGAAATCTCTGGCGATCTACATCGATTTTAAATCAGCTGCTTCATATCTTGCGATGGAGGCGACGCTAAAGCTGATTCAGTCCGAGAAGATTGATGTGGTATGGAAGCCCTATCAAGTGCGAGTTCAGGCAATCGCAGATAAAAAAGAAATTGAAACGGTGACTGAATCCCACCTGCGGGTCCGCGAAACTCAGCGTCAGCAGACACACTTAAAATATGCTGCTATTCAGGGAAAACCCATGGCTTTTCAAAGAGAGCCGAAAGGTTCCGGCGCTGCGTTAATCGCACTAGCCCAGCTCGATTGCGATCCTGTTGAATATATACAGGCAGCTTTTTTGGCCTATTGGCAAGATGGTTTGGACCTTGACGACCCGGCAATCGTGAAAGCGATTCTGCGTCAATGCGGCGTTGAGTCGAGCAGCATTTCTTTTGATCAGAGAGGCAACGATATTCTCGCGACGCAACAAATCGAGGCGGAGGAGCAGGGCGTGTTTGACACACCGATGTACGTTGTCGGTAGCGACAGGTTTTTGGGGCGTGAGCAACTGCCCTGGATGCGGGCTCTGCTGGCAAACAAACTTTAAGAGCACGAGGGTCTGAGGGTTCAGACGGCGTGCGCTTCCAGCCTTGGGAATCTATCCTTCATCAGAACTGGTCGCAGCTGAGGTCGGTCCTGCACCGCGCTCACCCGCGCGCATATCCATGAGTCCGCCATCGATCCTCATGTGCTGTCCTGTGACAAATGAAGACTCATCTGATGCAAGAAAGCAGGCCATATTGGCAATATCTGATGCTTCTCCCGATCGTTTGATGGGATGCATGTGAGCAAGTAAAGGACGCATAATGTCAGCGGTTGGTTCGTTGCTCTGGCCGTCCGGGTCTATCATTGGTTTAAAGATAGGCGTAGCGATCCCACCGGGACAAATGCAGTTGGCCCTGACACTAAATGCCGCAAGTTCATGGGCGATTGAGCGGGTATAGCCGATGACAGCAGCCTTGATGCCGGAGTAGACATGGGGGCCGTAACCACCCTGTATGCCAGCAACGCTTGCTGTGCTGATGATTGATCCAGAACCTTGTGCTTTCATTATTTTAGCTGCGTGTTTTGCGCCCAGTACGACCCCAGTAAACATAACGCCTATCGTCGCGTCGTACGCTTCTCCCAGTTCGATCGTATCGACATCTCCAGATACCCCGCCAAAGCCGGCATTGTTAAAAATTGTATCCAGACGACCGAAATGCGACATGGTCAGGTCAACGAGCGCCTTAACATCTGCTTCGTCAGAGACATTGGTGTGTTGAAAAAGAACGGATTCCCCTAGCTCGGCTTGAAGTGCAACACCCGCCTCATCTTGAACATCGGCGATAACGACTTTCGCGCCCTCGGTGACGAATTTCCTGACGGTACCTTCACCGATACCGCTTGCGCCGCCGGTGATGATCGCCACCTTGTTTGTTAGTCGAGTCATTGCTTGCTCCCTCAAATTTATTATCTTTACACATCTACTTGGGTCGAAAAGGTGTTCGTAGGTGACAGTAGGGTTATTCCATCTTCAGCTCAAGAGTAAGTTTATCTTGTTCAATGATTTGATCGGCATTTTGAATGAGTTCGTCAAGATCATGTAGGCCAGCATGGATAAATCTACCGGTCAGTTTGTCGGCTTTGCCAGAGGCCAGGGCAAGTACAACAGCTTGGCATTTTTCTATTGGCGTCCATTTGTCTTTTGGGATGTCACTAAATTTTGGTTGGCTGGTTAAATCCGTTGCAACAAGCCCCGGGCTGACGGTAAAGATGCTGACGCCGAAATCTTTTGCTGCGGCAGCAAAACATGTGCTCATACGTAAGAGCGCAACTTTACTGACGGCATAGGCTGATGAGCTTGGGTTTGGTGTTGCGCTTATCAAGCTGCCAATATCGATGATCCGACCTGTACCCTGCTTTGTCATGTGCCTCAATGCCGCATGTGAACATAGGTAGGCGCCACGAACGTTAACTTTCTGAACCTGCCACCACTCGTCTGGATCTTGCTCCCAGGGCAAACACGCGCCTGTATCAATCCCTGCGTTGTTGATCAATAGATCCAGTTGACCATATTTTTGTATTGCTGCGTTGACGACATCTTGGACCTGTGCAGCGTCAGTGACGTCCATTTGGAACGCGTCACTGGTTCCTCCGGCAGCGGCGATAATATCCTCAATGTGTTTCAGATCCTCTGGGTTGCGCGCAGTAATAATGGTGTTAGCACCGGCGTGAGCAATTGTTTTTGCGAGTGCTTTGCCAATGCCACGATTGGCACCGGTGATTAGTGCGGTTTGCCCGGTTAGAATTCTGTTTTCCATAGTAGGTGTCTGCATTATCGATAGTGAGGTCTTTGTTTGGTTGTCGCGTCATTCGGTGGTCGGCAACGCTAATGAGTTTTACTTTTCTTTCCGCGCACAAGTGACAGAATTGATTGACGTTGAAGGTATGTGAGTAAAAACCGTGAAAAATAACTTTCAGAAAATATCGAGATCGTTGGCTAGTATGACTTCGCCATCCCAGATTGCTTGGACCTCTTCAACGACTTGCTGTTCAGGTGCGCCGAAGTGAAGTCCATGGTACAAAACGAGTTTGGCGGGTTTAGCGCTTCTCGCAAGTTTGGCGAGGTTCGATGATGTGGTGTGTGCGCTGTTGTGGTAATTTTGCCAGAATATTGAACGCCCGCCGAGACCAGCTTCACTTACAACTTCATGAAAAAGGATGTCTGCTCCTACTGCTTTTTGGGCCAGTATTTCTGAATAAGCTGTATCGCCTGATATCACGATGACTTTATCCGGTGTGGTTATTTTGTATCCATAGGCCGGCTTGACGTGGCCATGATTGACATCAAATGCTTCGATGATCAGACCATCTTTTTCAAAAACGATGCCCTCTGATATTTCTGTCGCAGAAACCCTGTAGCCCAGCGGGTTGGGTGTTGGCTGATTGCCTCCGGTTCTTAGGCTTACGTCGGGTGCCATGAATTGAGCAAGTGCCCGAGTCATGCCAGCAAGCCCATCTGGACCAAAAGCTAGTAAGCCGTCTCTGCGGCGCCACCACATTGTGTAGGCAAGCTCAACCAAATCCATGGTGTGATCGCTATGCAAATGTGTCAAAAACACACAGCAAATTTGGGATGGGTACAGGGCTGGAATATCATGTCGGTATCGAGCTTTCGTTGCGTTGCGAATTGCGCCGGCACCTACATCAAAGAGATAAGCTTCGCCCTTATAAATCAGGGCAAGACTAGCACTGGCGCGTTTCGCGTCTGGGATAGGAGTGCCTGATCCAAGTACAACAATTTGGGTAGGGCGTGAAATATCCTCCGTGACCGGTCCGTTTCTCAGTTCGTTGCGAGCCCCTGTGACGACTGAAGGGTTTGCGCCATTAATCTGCTCCGCAGCATTATTTCCCGCATTCGAGTTTTGTAAATTTGCTGTGGATGCTGAACAAGCGCCAAGCTGGACTATGCAGCACGCAAGAATGAATTTTGTCCAATGATGAGCGAAGATTCTCATATTCATTTAAAGTTAGATTGTTTTGGCGAATGCAAGTGCATCCCATTCTTCAAGTGCATGCTGTGTGCGAAAGAATAGAGCATCACGCCAGTCGACCCCAAGATCGCCGCATTCTTTTTCAAAGATAGCAATATCTGTGCTGACTGAAGCAATACACATGATCATCTGGCTGACGATTAACCCCATGCGATAATCGTTTTCGAGTTGGTCCATCGTATAGTCTTGCACACCATGAGAAAGGAGTTGTTGATGGTACTTACGAAGAAGGTCAGCTTCATTAGCCTGCCGATCCGGTGTCGCCATGCACATGCCGATCATTCGAGCGCAATCCCAGGCGCCCTGAGCAACAAAAGGAAACTGCCAGTCGATTACTGCAAAGTCGCCCCCGTTAGTTGTGGGAAAGAACATTTGTTTTGCGTGGTAGTCGCCGTGAACAAAGGTTAAAGGCTGAGCGGAAATATAGTTGATCACGTCTGGAATTTTACTGTTGAGCACTTGCATGATTTCAGTCGTGGTGTCTGTCTTTTCAAATAGGGATTTGAGAACCGGCGCGCTGGCGTTTGCCCCTCCGAGCGCGGCTGTGTAGAAGTCGTAATTATCATTTTGAACCATCCAATCCTTTTGTTTCAGAATAGGATCATTCCACCATTTCGCGTGAAAAGCTGGGAGACTGTTGATGGCTTCAATGGCTTGCGAGGCAGTAATCCCCCATGAAGGTGATTCCGCCGGTGCTAGGTCCCTCATCAATATGACACAATCCTGAGTTTCAGGGTTGTGTTCAGCATACAGACATTCAGGTGTAGCAATGCCTACATCAGGGAACTCACTGTAGAAAGATGTTTCTCGTCGATACTGGTCGTAGTTTGCAATGATTTGTTCCAATACCATGGGGTTTCTGGACGCAATCTTGGCGACCATTTTTTGTGGTAGTTCTGACAAAGGGTTCTTGTAGCTAACATCGAGCAGAACAATTTCAGCGGTTTGTCCGGGGATATCTGAATCAATCGCCTTGCAACCAGTCACTTCGTTGCTACCCAGTTTTCCCCAATTAAATAAAGCCTCATTCAACCAGTCAACCGTAAAATCTTTACTCTCCTTTGGGATTTTCATAGCGACCTCTTTTGTTATTTTTTGTAAAGCTTTGACATTCTTCAACATAGTAAAGCCTTTCAGTGATCAGGCATAGCATACATAGATGTTTCGATTAGCATCATTGAGACCTGGTTGAAACTGGTTGTAGGCGAGTAAGTTGAGTCATGCTTGTTCTTAGAGCCGACGCAGTAAATTAACCAAGTCCAAAAAAAAGCCCCAACCAGTGGTTGAGGCTTTTTCATGTTGATACCTGTCAGGCTGGTATCAAGCGTTTGTCTTACAAAATAAACTTAACTGAGCCATAAACTCTTCGGCCCCGTATGTCGAAAGTCGACAAGTCGGTACCATTTGCGTTTTTCAGTCTCGGCAAGTCTGCTTCAAATAAATCGATCGCTCCCAATGAAATAATGAGCGCAGAGTCATTTAAGTCCATGGTGTAGCTGTAGTTCAAATCAAACGAATAATAAGCATCAATTTGCCCATCATCGATCCGATTATTAACTGAAGCATTGTCTTCGTAGCCACCGATAAAGCGCATGTTAAAGCGAGCTGCGTGTGAGTTCTGCCGATAGCTAATACCCAAATTACCCCTTAGGTCTGGCATAGAGCGAGACAGGCGCTTGTTTGGATCATTGTTTGTGAATCCTGCGGCATCAAAGTCAGGCTGCCCACCAGGGAAATCAGAGACTAGAAACTCGCGAATGTAGTTCAACCTGCCATCAACAACGAACGAACCCATGTCGGTATCCCAAAAGTAGCTGAAGTTAGCATCGACACCGTCAGTCTCGAGCTTACCAGCGTTAATGCCGCCGCTTGCAATGATCTGAAGATCGCGCGACGAGTCAACACGTCGAGTGATAGCACCTTCTAAGAAGCTAGAGTTGCCTCCACCAATAGCGTAAGCGGCTGGGTTAACCTGACAAGCTTCAGCCCTCCCGCCTTGGTCGAGGTTAAACTCGGCTGCGGTCGGATCGCAAGCCGCGCCAAACCCTGCTTGTCCAGGTACAGCCACGACAAAGTCACCAGCGGCGAGTGCTGTATTAAATAAAGCAAGCTCTTCACCTAGCAGTGACTGTGTGGGGACATCGATGATCTTGTCAGTGAAGTTGATTACGTAGTAATCCAAACCGACGGTGAGACCTTCAAGCGGTCCATCTGTTGGTGACCAGATACCGCCAAAGTTGTAGGTGGTTGCTTCCTCTGGCTGTAGGGTCGGTGTGGCTTTTCCTTCTTTAACAATGATGATCGTAGGAATATCTGTGCCTGTTGGAAAACTGCATCGTCCTGTACGCACACAGTTAGGCCCAGCTGCATTAGTACCCTCACCAAGTAGATCAATGACGCCGAATTCAAGACTGAACCCCGTGCCTTCTTCGATCTGGGCTAGACCCGGGCCGCGGAATGAGCTGCTCGCTGAGCTACGTAATGTGAGTGCGTCGGTTGCCTGCCATCGAATGCCAATTTTGGGATCAAAAGTTGAACCAATGCTTGAACCATAATCCTCGTAGCGTCCGGCTAACTGAACGTCAACAGTTTCTGTGAGAGGAATCTGGAACTCCACGAAAGCAGCCGAAATGCTCCGATTGGCATCAAAGTTTTTGTTCTCGGAAAGTCCAGCTACGGATTCCGTGTTACTCAAAATGCCAAAACTGTTTACGGCACCAATGGTTTGTGGGTTTACTGTTGTCTTACGTCGCTCACTTCTATGCTGCAAACCGAACGCCATTGAGAGTGGGCCCGCACTCATATCAAAAAGCTCACCGGCCATAACAAAGTCGATGGCGGTTAGCTCCGTCTCTGAACGTTGGGCATCATTCATCTCAACCTCGAGCCATTGCAACAGCTCTTCAGAATTAGGCAAAGCACCTGCTCTGGTGAGGTAAGGGTTGAAAAAGTTACATCCCTGAGCCGCATCTCCTCGGTTGCTGCTACCAAGCGCGACAACAACATTATCCGGATTGATGAAAGGTTGTCCGGGAAGGCCACCCATTAAAGCTTCCAGTGTGCTTTCCAGTGCGCCGACGGCACCTGCAGCACCGACAGCAGAGTTGATGATACCGTCATTACCTGCAACAAGACCGCGCGCGAAAGGATTGTTGATGTCGCCATCAGGCGTACAACTTGGCCCTCCGAGGCCATAGTGTGCGAGTTCTAGTCGGTCGCTATCGAGGCCAAGAAAGTGAGTAGAGAATTCAGAATCACCCTGTGTGTAGGAGATATCGTAGTTCCAGGGTTTATCCGCTATTTCTAGGTCACCGCGTAAACCGAGTTGAACCCGCGTGGTCGTTTGCTCATTACCAGCGTCAAAATTTCGATCTGCATCAATACCAGGAACCCGAACGGTATAGTCAACGAGATCCAACGGTAAGATAAAGTTTGGCGCTGCCTCAGGAGGTAAACCGAGACTGGCGGCAACCGCTATGGCGGTGTCCAAGTCTGGGATGGTGCTGCCGCCCAACAAAATATTGGAAGGGTCATTAGCTGGACTTGAACCAATCCCAAATGGAACGAGGGCATTAAGGAGACCTGGCAGCGCATACTTTGGCTCAATCGGACCAACGTAGACTGGTCTCTCTGAACCACTGCTGGAATCTAGCCATGAAAGTTGACCGTAAACTTCAGCGGCTTCGGAGAAAGCATGTGAGAACGTCGCCATGACACTGGTGCGTTCCTGCTCAGGAATGAGCAACTCAGTATCACTACCGTTTCTGTTACACGCATTTGGTGCAGAACTAAAACCGTTGTTAACGAAGTAGCTTTCAAACCCGGCGCCACCGCACTGTGAGTCGGGCCCGTTAAACGAAATGCTATTAACAATCGTATCATTCTGTAGTGGATACACATCATTAGTTAGGTCCCTGCGATCTTGCGAGCGCAAAAGTCCACGGTCAAAATATTCTCCGCCGATCACAAAATGGGTGTCGCCGCTTTCGCTACCCCAGCCGAAAATAGCACCCAGTGTAGCGTCATCCTGTGAACCGGTTGAAGTTTGCTGAAACTTTCCGGATAGCTCGAAACCCTCAAAATCGGATCGGGTGATAAAGTTAACCACCCCAGCGATAGCATCAGAGCCATAGCTCGCTGAACCGCCGTCTTTAAGAACTTCAACTCGTTGAACCATCGTGATGGGTATCGAGTTAACATCGACGAATCGGTCACCGTCCGCTAATTTTTGACCCGCGTAGGGAAGTCGTTTTCCATCCATCAATACAAGCGTCGCTGTCGGACCAACACCCCGAAGATTAACGTTGGCTAATCCAGAACCACTGTTACCGTTAAATCTGGTTTCATTCTGTGGTGCTGTGTCACTACCTGAGGCGATTTCGAGATTGCGAATCATTTCAGAAACATCTGATACCCCAGATATAACGATATCTTCACGTTGCAAAGTCTGCACGGGTGAAGGCGCGTCTCCTGGCGTCCCTCTAATATAAGAGCCTGTCACGATCACTTGTTCCATTTCTTCTTCGGCACCTAGCAGCGTAGGACTAAGTGTTGTTAGTCCAAGTAAAAAAGCTGCCTCGGTGATTTTCTTAAGTTGCTTCATCGTATTTCCCTGATATAAAACTAATCTAAAGTGACCTGAAACACTTCATGGCCACGTCGAGCGATTGCATCTAATGTTGTTTTTTTTATTCAGAGCTATCTGATAACGATTGAATCACTTTATCTTGATTTTGGCACGATTTTTTTGATGCGAAAATCGGACTAAATTTAGCCATCGAAAGGCGCTTGAGGACGTGTTGATTGCAAGCAGGGACTACAGATTGTTGGTCTTCATGGTGATCGCAAATCGTTCACTTCTATCTGTGCGATGCCGATACCCGATTCGCCCGCGACCGCATATAACAGATAGGTGAATTCTCCCTCCACATACAGAGCAGGATCTCGGAGTTGGTTTACCGCCCCGTATGCCACACTCCGAACGGAAGGCACCAATGGGGCATTTGCGCCCTCCCATGCGTGTTCAGGTCTGAGTACTTCAAGTGCGGCGGATACTTCCCATTGAGACCAATCACCTGATATGTCGATACTGCTTAGTTTGATATGTTCGGGTGTATCACCTACTTCAGTCCAGAATACGTAGAGCGTCGATTTTTTCTGTAATACCGCGGCATGTCGCATATGTTTGTTAAAGAGTAAGGGGCCCTCTTCGAAGGGGCCTTGTGGCGTTGCAGCACGATAGAATTGTCCTGGCATGGCAAGCCCATAGGTAATTCCGTGCCAGTTGAAAGCGCGGAAGTAAGTTTTACCGAGAGTGCTGGGGGCAGCTAAAAAATGAATGCCATCGCGTGACACGGCGAGCCGAGTCGTCTGATATGCAAGACCTTCAAGACCATGAAAGTACATCAAGATTTGCTTGTTAACATGGTCGACATGTACGTCCGGAGATGCAATGTGTGGGGTTGTTATTTCTTCCTTGATGCCATGCTGTAATTTTATACCGGCAGCCAGACGATTTGCTTCAAAGCGCGCGAGTTGCGTTTCGGTAATTTCTGGTGGCACAGTCAAGAAATGAGATTGTCCAAGCTGTAGGCTGCCGGGCTGATAAATGCACCAAGGACCTGTTAGATTATCCGCGTAGGCCAGTCTGATATAGCTGCCTTTATGGTCGGCGAAGTACAAATAGTATTTGCCTAGCGCATCTTCAATCCAATCTGGCATCCGAATAAGAGAGGGACCCTGAATGTTCTCTCCAATCGAAGCATCAAGCCCCGGATGAATAATTGGCTCCTCTGTCAGTCGGTGGGCTTGAACGCTGCTTTGCATGCTGGCGATTGGTGGATTGATTGATGTCTAATGAGCTTAGATAAGTTACGCATGTTACTCAAGTTGTCGTGGCATCGAAAAAGACTTAGTGTACTAGTGCTATGCTCATGTTGACGCAGTTCCGATGTAAAAAGAGGATGAAATATGTCTGATGAAAAATTTGTTGTGACTCACCGGCATCAGGGTTGGGCCGAGCTGATATTAAATAGGCCTGAGCGCAGAAATGCGATTATCGCGCCTATGAGTATTGCGCTTAAATCAGAGTTAAACGCACTTGCCAGCGATAACGACGTGCAGTGTGTGGTGCTGCGTGGTGCCGAGGGTTATTTTTGTTCAGGAGTCGATCTCAAGGCACTTCAGGCTGATCCTCCTCCCCCTTGGCGGGACCAACAATTTAGTAGCTGGCGTGAACTCCACATCTGTTTGTATCAGTTCCCCAAGCCAATTATCGGCGCTTTTGAAAAATTTGGTATTAATGCGGGTGCTGCTTTGGCAATGGCCTGCGATTTGCTCGTAAGCGGCGAAACAGCTTTCTTGCAAGTGGGTGAAATACAACAGGGTTCAGGTGTTCCAATGAATGCAGCCTGGTCAAAAATTAAAATGACAGAGCAGGTGTTTGCCCGGTTAGCGTTTATGGGAGACCGGGTGCAAGGTCCGGATTTGGTGCGATTAGGGTTGGCGATGGAATGCGTCGACGACGACATGGTAGTGGAGCGGTGTCATGAAATCGCAAAAAGAATTGCGTCCTTTCCTGTCGGAGCTTCGTCCACGGTGAAAAGCAGTATTGTTGGTCAACGTGGCGTTAGCGATGTTGAGGCTTTCTTTTCAAAGGGTGGTGCCTCGACCGCGTTGCTGACAGCGGGCAAGGTCCAGTAGTCAGCATTGAAATGTCGAGCGTTACAATCCCAGAACCGCCTGAGCGATGATGTTGTGTTGAACCTCGCTGGAACCACCGGCGATGGTATAGCCCCGGTGGTGATACATTCTGCTCGCGACCATATCACTATAGTCCGAGCCAATTGCACCGGTGCCATCGGCGCGCATGCGTGAATCCAGCGGTAAACCGTACAGTGCAATCGCTTCAAACATCAGAGAATCCATGGCCTGTACCAATTGACTCCCCTTTAATTTCAGCATGGACACTTCCGCTCCAATGCTGCCGCCGGCATCGAACTTTGAAAGGTATCTAAGCGCTGTTGCATCGAGCGCCTCTAGGCGAATTTCGAGCGCCGACAGTTTCTGCCAAAAAGTGTCATCGAACGCGATGCCTCGTTTTTGTTCTTCTCGGGTAATGGTGAAGATATTCCCCAGTATCCGTCTGTTTTCAGCGACTCGAGACACCTGAAGTCTCTCGTTGCCAAGTAGGTTTTTCGCGACGGTCCAACCTTTGTTTTCCTCACCCAGGCGATTTGTTTTGGGCACAACGACGTCGTCAAAAAACACCTGGTTCCAGAGTCGAACGCCGTTAAACGCCAGTAGCGGGTCGACGGTGATCCCGGGAGTTTCCATATCGATCAGTAAAAAACTGATCCCCAGTTGCGGTTTGACATCAGTGTCTGTCTTTACAAGCACAAAGATGTGGTCTGCAAGTTCAGCCGCACTGGTCCATATTTTCGATCCATTGACGACATAATTGTCACCGTCAGAAGTCGCAGTGGTGCGTAGCGATGCTAGGTCTGAGCCTGCTTGAGGCTCCGAATAACCCTGACACCAGGACATTTCAGCATTTAAAATTTTTGGTAGGTATTTGTTTTTTTGTTCGTCGGAACCGTACTTGATGATTGCGGGTCCAACCATGCTAAAGCCAAACCCCTGCAGTTCTGGGGCATGTGCAGAGCGCAATTCAATATCAAACAAATGTCGCCTGACAGCTGACCACTGTGCGCCACCAACTTCTACTGGCCAATGTGGCGCGGCCCAGCCTTTTCGGTTGAGAATCCGGGTCCATTCGTCAGTTTCTGATTTTTCTACACCATAGCCAAGGCGAACTTTTTCGCTGACTTTTTTATCCAGATTAGCCGCCACATAAGCGCGTACTTCAGATTGAAATTCAATGTCGGCGTTATTGAGAGCGAGTTCCAAATTTTTCCTGCCTTTCAGTCGCGTTTATTGCTGCTGGAAAATTGATTTGGAACAAGAGTACACGCTCCAATGCGACAGGGCAAAGTCGCGATGATTGATTCTCATCGTCGTTAGCACTACTCTATTGAAAGCGACCAACGCGACTGTGGTAAATCAGCCACAACTCACGTCAAACTGGCGCGGGAAACAATCAAGCGGTTATTCAGCGCCCGCGCTGGATCAGGTTTTTAGTGACTGAAGGTGATACGACACATTGACCTAAAATAACGAATTGATAATGATGAAAATTAATGATCTGAGCCGAAGAAATTTCCTGAATTTGGTGGGCGTCGCCGGCGGCAGCACAGCAATTTACCAGACTTCCCTCGCGATGGGCGTGATGTCCGAAACAAGCAAGCCTGCCAAACTGGATCTCAAGCAGGTTAAGGGTGAGAAAAAGTCCGTATTGGTGCTGGGAGCTGGCATATCTGGTTTGACCGTCGCCTATGAGTTGGAACGTGTTGGATACCAGGTGACTGTGCTTGAGGCATCAAAGCGTATTGGCGGACGTAACCTGACACTTCGCCACGGTGACGAAATTGATGAGTTGGGTCAGAAACAAATATGTGAATTTGATGACGACCCGAAAATGTATTTTAACGCCGGCCCCGCAAGAATCCCGGGGCATCACCGGCGGGTGTTACAGTATTGCAAAATGCTGAAAGTGCCGCTCCAGATAAAAACCAACTTTAGCCGTCCCGCTTATACTCATGAAGCCGATCATTTCGGCGGCGAACCCATACGGGTGAGTAGATACATTGCTGATGCGAGAGGTTTCTTGTCTGAGTTGCTTCATAAGGCGGTTGATAAAAATATATTTGATGAGAGCTTGTCACCCGAAGAAATTGAAAAGCTGAGAGACTTTGTCAAAAATTATGGAGACCTCAAAGCCGATGGCACCTATCAAGGAACCATTAGGGGCGGTATCAAATCCGGCGGCATGGTCACTCCGTCAGCATCTCACGAACCTATAGAACTAAGAGCCTTACTAGATAGCAATTTCTGGCGCTCAGGTTTGGTGAGCTCTGAAAACCCAGACTGGGGCGATCCTTTAATGGAAATCTCCGGCGGCATGGACGGTATTGTTAAGGCATTTGTGGAAGCGATTAGAAGTGAAATCGTCACTAACGCCCAGGTGCAGAGCATAAGGAATACGACTGAAGGAGTGGCGGTTGAATACCATCATGGTGGCAAGCGTAAGCAATTGAAAGCTGATTGGTGTTTCAACAGTATACCGTCGCACTTTATGCCATCAATACCTAACAATTTTGCCGATGACTATATAGCGGGATTGAGTGCGATGAGTCGCGGCAATTTCTTCAAGCTTGGTTTTCAGATGAAGAGCCGATTCTGGGAAGACGAAGGGATTTACGGCGGTATTACCAGAACAAGTCAGCGCATCAATCAAATTTGGTACCCGTCAGCGGATATCCATTCTGAAAAAGGTGTAGTGTTGGGCGCCTATGCTTTCTACGGCCAATCAGGCTTTTTTGAAAAAATGACGCCCGCCCAACGACTAAAATTTGCTGCCGATTGTGGCGAGGTTGTTCACCCGGGTTATAAAGATCAGATTGAAGCGGGTGTCAGTGTACCCTGGGGAAGAATGAACCATATGATGGGCTGCGGGGTTATATGGTCCGATGAAGTCCGAGCAAAGTATTGGGATAGATTGCGTCTGCCAGAGGGCAGGCACTACATGATGGGCGATCAGATTAGCTATCACTCCAGTTGGCAAGAAGGTGCTTTAGCTTCGGCTGAATTTGCAATGCAGGATATGGATCAGCGAGTAAGAGCCGCTGACGCAGCGACAACGGAGGCAAAATGAAGGGCGACGTAATTAAGTCGTTGGTATTTTTGTTGTTGGTTGCTGGATCTTTGAGCGCTAACGGAAAAGATCGATCAATTCCGCCAGATGATCTTGTTTACTGCACCGTATGCCACGGTGTCAATTTGATGGGTAATTCCCTGTTAAAAGCGCCGAGGCTAAGCGGCATGGCATCATGGCACGTAAAACAACAGTTACAAAGTTTCAGGCATGGCTGGCGAGGCGTGCATGAAAAAGACCTCGCCGGTCTTGAAATGAGGCCTATGGCAAGAGAACTGACCGATAAGCAAATCGAGCAGGCTGCGAAGTTCGTTGCCAGCGCATGGTCGGATTTGCCCCGTAAGACCATCAAAGGTGATGTCGGTCACGGTAAAATGTTATACCAAAGTTGTTTGGCGTGTCATGGTAGAGAAGGGGAAGGCAATGAAACTCTGCGTGGGTCTCCGCTCGCAGGGCTGAACGATTGGTATGTTAAAACGCAACTCAAAAATTATCAAAACGGACGGCGGGGTCATAACACAGAGGATGTTTATGGCACGCAAATGAAGGCCGCCTCGTTGGTGTTGAGCAGTGAAGGCGATATGCTGGACATCGTTAGTTATATCGCAACCTTGCAGCCTAAATTGAAGCGAGAGTAATCACAGGTTGGCCATGGCCTGCTCAATCGTATCAGCGGGAAACGCACTTTCGAACGGTCTGATACCAAATTCTTGCCTTAGTGCTTGCGTTGATTTGTTCCAACAGTCTTCCCACTCAATATCCATCAAGTTCGGTGACCTGCGACCGTGTTGCCATGCCTCGGAGACAACATGCATCAGTAGTGCAAAACCTTCAGGACTGCGGTTAGCTGATATGGTCAGGCTAGAAGCAAGGAACATCGCGGAATAGTTGTGACCAAACTGCGCAAGCTGGAATGACGAGATCGCCACTTCATGCAGTGCCGTAGTCTCGTAGCCTGCCATGAGGTGCCAAACATCATGCATCTGCAGAATTCTTGTGTTCAGATAATTGAGTGCCGGGGGTAAGGCCGATAGCCCAATAGCATTCCTATCAAGCACTTCAGGGTCAAAATTGTTTGTGACCCACATATCATGTAGTTCCCGACCCAGCGAGTTTTCTGGCAAGCGACTGAGCGTGTCAAAACTTATAACGCCTGGTATGGCTTTTTTTTCTGGTGTGCGAACACCAGCGTGATCGCAGGCTGCAGCTTCGGCTCTTATGCCAAACTCTTGGTCAACGAAGCCGCCTAAACCGGCAGCCCGAAGTGTGATGCTGGTTGCGTCGTACCCCTTTTCAGCGTCATCAATCATCGACCAAAAAGCCGACCAAAATTCGTCATTTAAAGTACAGTCCGGAGTTGGTTTCAGCGCGTCTGATAGTGATTCGCCAGTATTCAGCCAGCTATTGGCAATGTGGTCGTAGACGTATTGCGTAGATTCAGGGCTGGCGAATGCAACCCATGCAAGCGTCGCGCAGAGTTCAGTTCTCGCCGAGGCGTCTCCTTGTTGGGCGCGAGCGACAATATCGGCAAGGCTTGAAACCGAGCGTCGAGTGGTGTTTGCCTGAAATACTTTTCGATTCATTCTATTTCCCTAGGGTGGATATTTGCGTTTGTAACTCTAAGTCATCGTTTTCCCTGTTTTAATGATGACCAATTGTTGTCACAATATTATCAGGCACTTGGTGCCAACTAAAATGATAAGAGGAGGAATTGAAATGGAATCTTTGAGACGCTTAATGTCGCTTGCGTTTTTGCTGAGTTGTCTTGCTATGTTCCAGACAGCTGGGGCGCAAGAGTTACCAGAGGTGCTGAAAGATGCACCGCCTCAAAAACTGATGGCGGTTGGGCTGGGTTTAATGGACCTGGAAGATGATCGAAAAGCAGAGTTCGGTAGAGTGGTTGATGATTTTTCCGTCAAAACCGCCAAGGCAATCCGAAAAATAATCAAAAGAAATGAGCCGGGAATGCCGAGAAAAATTGGAAAGAGGTTGAAACGGGCATTCAAGGATCTGGACAAGCAGATGGAGCCGATCGTGCCGAAAGAAAAATGGGAGGCTTATCTTATTTTCAAGAAAGGGCTAGCGGATCAACTTACACCGGGTAGATAACCAGTGTAAGTAATGCTTAACCCTCGGCTGTTTGGTTTTTTTCCAGTCAGCTCATTTGTAGAAGCTCTACCCAATTTCCATCCGGGTCTGCAATCATTGATATTGTCACGCCCGGACGGATATTAGTGGGTGGCACCGCTATTTGATAGCCAGCCTCGCCACACATTTCAGTCACCGCTTCAAGATTGCTAACTGAAATCGTGAAATACCGGTAACCGGTTGATCCACCTATCCCGCCAGGCGCTGCTTCTGCAGGAGGTTTTTTTCCGTTCACGACAATCTTGACTGTGGTGGTGCCGCAGGTTAGACGGGTCATGTGGCTGCCGCCCGGCATATCCATTTCGCCATCCGGTTTTAGGCCCAGGGTGTCTCGATAGAATTTAACCATTGGGGCTGCGTCCAGCGTGATGATACCCAGATCAATTGAGTCTTTTGTGAGTTGTAGTGCCATTGATTGCTCCCGTTTTTAAAAACATACTGTAACTGGAATCTTTGGCCGCCACCACGCTGTTTTAGGTGAGATTTGCGCTCATTGATTGAAAATTATCAGAGCTTGATCGTCAGGAATAAAACCACTGCATGGCCAGAGCGAATGTGTCTCGTTAGGCCCAGTAGTCCAAAATTTCAGCATTACATCGACTGACGGTACTGTTGTCTATCACAGAATCGAAGGTCTGTTTGTTCCCCGGTGCTAGAACGTCATCCTTTACAACATAAACAACACTTTTCTCGATGGCGAGGCCGGATCTGTTTAACCAGATGGCATGCACAGTGACATAGGACAGTTCTGTATTACCCGTATTCTCCACATAGCCTTTCATTAGCGTGCGCTCGTTGGCACGTTTGCACAAGGTGACGATGACCTTCAGTGCAGGTATCTTTTTTTCTTCCTGAACGATGGTTTTAGGCGCGGTTGTCTGAGTTTTAGCAGGCTTGAATACTTTGTCCCAGACGAGGTAGGTTCCAAATAGACCCAGTGCGATCAGAATTGATACAAGCATTGCGCGATTAGTCATGGGCTACACTCGATTCACGATAGATTGTTGGCAAGCACCAGGTTTGAGCCAGTGTTACCGGCAGGCACCCAGTTTCTGGGGTGGCAGAGGTAGGAGTATAAGGAATAAGGCATCAAGGACGCAAAGGCTTTGCTTTGCTGGAGGCAATCGCTGTTGCCTTTCGGCTCTAATGAAAGCTGATATTTCATCTGCCTTTTTGCTTGCGGTCAGCCAGGGTCTTCGTTGTCCCAACGTCTACTGTGGTGAACGCAGGGTGGATCAGAAAGCTTATTGTGTCTGATTCGGTGCTATCAATCTCAACATTAAGGTATAGTCTGCATGAAAATACCTCAGTTCCCCAAAGGAGAATGCGTATGCGCGTTTATGTCGGTAGTGACCATGGTGGCATCGAAATGCGCGAGCAACTTACGGCGTTGTTAATTGAATGGGGCCATGAAGTGCTCGAGACTTTTGGGCCACAAAGCGGTGAATCGGCGGACTACCCCGATGTCGCATTTGATCTCTGTCGCGCATTACTGGCGAGTGAAGAAAGTGAAGTTCCCGCTTTTGGTTTGCTTGTGTGCGGTACCGGGCAGGGAATGGCGATCTCGGCCAACAAATTCCCTGGTATCCGCGCCGGAGCGGTGGGTGATGCGTTTTCGGCAAAAATGATTCGGGAACACAACGATGCAAATGTGATTTGTCTCGGACAAAGAGTGCTGGGCAGTGAACTGGCTGCGCTGATACTGCGTAGTTATGTCGAAAGTACATTTGCTGGAGGGCGACACGAAACCCGGGTTGGCAAGATCAATGGAATTGACGAGCAAGCGCGTTCGGTATCGTCCTGAGCACATGTGGGCTAAGTCCGGTTCGCCTTTGAATGGCAGGTAGGGTAGTCTTCGCCCTACTTTTCGCCCAGCAGACCAACATGAATTCAGTGAAGAAATTCTCTCTTTGGACCGCGATTGCCGTTGTGGTTGCCAACATGGTAGGGACGGGTATCTTCACATCGCTGGGTTTTCAGCTGTTGGATATTCACTCGCCTTTTGTGCTGATGATGTTGTGGGTCGTCGGAGGCGTGACGGCACTTTGTGGCGCGCTCACCTACGCTGAGTTAAGCGCGCGACTGCCCCGGTCCGGGGGTGAGTACAATTTTCTATCCCAAATTTGGCACCCAGGCGCTGGATTCGTTTCTGGTTGGGTTTCCGCGACGATTGGTTTTGCAGCGCCGATAGCGCTGGCGGCGATGACCTTTGGGGCTTACCTGTCGGCTGTCTTCCCGGAAGTTGATCAGACGCTGTCAGCTTCTTTGCTTGTTGTCGCACTGACGATTCTTCACTGCATATCGCGTGCTGCAAGCGGCGGGACCCAATCGATTATGACTGCGCTCAAAGTGCTGTTGATCTTAGTGTTCTGTTTCATGGTGGCAATATTTTCTGAACAGCCACAAACTTTTTCCCTAGCGCCTCAAATCGGAGATCAAACTCTGGTGTTGAGCAGTGCTTTTGCGGTGAGCCTGATTTATGTCAATTATGGTTATACCGGTTGGAACGCGGCGACCTACATCACCAACGAAATAGAGGATCCTCAGAAAAATCTGCCGATCATCCTTATCTCAGGTACTTTGATAGTGATGGTGTTGTATCTGTTACTAAATTATTTCTTTTTGTTTGGCGCGCCAATTGAAGCGCTGGAAGGAAAAATTGAAATCGGTGTCATTGTTGCAGAACAGGCCCTTGGTGAGGTGGGTGGTAGCGTGATGGGCGGTCTCCTCTCCCTTATGCTGATATCAACAGTGAGCGCGATGGTGTTGGCAGGACCTAGAGTGCTTCAGGTTATTGGAGAAGATTTCAAAATTTTCAGTTTCCTCTCCACCGTTAGGCAAGGAGTACCTATCGTCGCGATACTGTTCCAGTCGGCGATAGCACTTGGTTTCATATTAAGCTCGACTTTTGAGTCTGTGCTCGTGTTTGCCGGTTTTGTCATGGGTTTAAACACTGTTTTTACCGTCGCGGGCGTTTTCGTTCTGAGGTTCCGCAAAATCGGTGAAGAAGGAATCTACAGGACTTGGGGTTACCCAGTGACACCGTTGATATATCTGGGCCTCACAATCTGGACTTTGACTTATATCCTGATTAATCGACCAGAAGAAGGTCTCAACGGACTAGCGTTAATAGGGACCGGTTTGGTCGTCTATTATTTATCTAGCCGAAAGGGTATGAACACCCGAACGCCAGAACAAATGGTTGGGGATAAGTAGCCTTCCGTGACAACCCGCTCAACAAGTGCTGATGCACGATTCAATGCACTGGTCAGATTATTGGCGAGTGATAGTGCCGACCGCATCTCGCCCGCAGGGCTCGAGGGCAATGATCTGCATCTGGCACGAAAGCAGTTGGGAGTTGACTTGCCTCCCTTTCTGCGGACGCTCCTCGTTGCTGATGGCACGGTCACGATGGCGCTTGAAGCGTTTTATGACGAACCAGTCGATGTGGTGACAATGAACCAGTCGTCTGAGGCGCTCGCGACTTCATTGCCTGCCCTTGTGATTGAGCAAGGTGAGGAAGTGCTCTATCGGGAAGTGATATTGCGTGGTCGTCAATCAGATTGTGTTTACGCCTCGGCTTATAGTTTGATACGAAAGGCAGCGGTAGGACAAAGCCTATACCAGGCGCTTGTGGAAGAGCGAGTAGGCATTGGCACACTGCTGCGAAATACAGCAAAAGGTAGTTACCGTGAGATCCTAAAGCTTCGGGTAGGGGGGCTTGGTGATGACCTGGAAATTGGTGCGGGTGAATTGATGGTGAACAGGACTTATTGTGTTTACCTTGATTCTGCTCCCGGCATACTGATTACAGAGGTATTTCCAGTTTCGCGCTACATGTCGGGAAGATAGTTATAGCGAGTGTAGATAAGGAAAAGCAGTATGGGTGAATATTATTGGCACGATTTTGTCGGCAACGTTGGCGTGTTTCTAATTCTGCTTTGCTATCTCTTGTTACAGATTGAAAATATGAAAAGTGATGGGGTTCTTTATTCAGCGCTAAACGGGATAGGTGCTGTGCTCATACTGGTGTCCCTGGCTTATAATTTTAATCTCTCGGCATTTATCATTGAGTTGGTCTGGGTGGCTATCAGTGTGCTGGGTCTTTACAAGTACTATCATCAACAGCGCCGTCTGGATGCCGGCAACGGAGCGTCGAAAGGACAGTCCAGTTGAGCAGCCAGTTGGCGGCGCTGAATCGGCTTTTTCGCCCGCAAGGACACCTATTTTACGGTTGGTATATCGTGGGTGCCGCCAGTGGAATTCAAATGTTATCCGGTCTTCTGTGGATGCAATCATACGGCGCCTATGTTGTCCTGCTGCAAGATGATTTCGGCTGGAGTAAAACAATGTTGGCCGGTGCGTTTGCGCTGACCAGAATTGAAAGTGGTATCCTCGGCCCCTTACAAGGGTGGTTGGTCGATAAATACGGGCCGAGAGTCATTTTACGAATAGGGATTGTGATATTTGGTCTGGGTTTTATTCTATTTAGTCGTATTGATTCAATCCTTACTTTTTATTTGACCTTCGCGATGATAGCTGTCGGTTCCAGTCTGGGTGGTTTTGCGACATTGATGGTATCTATCGTTAACTGGTTCGACCAGCATCGTGCGAAGGCCATTTCTTTTTCTCACTTGGGTTATTCTCTGGGTGGACTTGCGGTGCCTTTAGTGATTCTGTGCCTTGAAGGATACGGCTGGCGATTTACCGCGATGCTATCCGGCTTGATTGTTCTGGCTGTGGGATTACCGCTGGTTCAAATGGTTAAACATCGTCCCTCGGAAACGGGTGATCAAGTCGACGGTGAACCGGAAAAGCTGTCTTCGACAGCTAAATCAGAAGTGTCTGTGTTTGACGAGAATCGCGATTTTACCGCCAGGCAAGCGATGCGAACTTCATCATTCTGGCTGATATCAACGGGGCATGCTTGTGCGCTTCTGGTGGTGTCATCGGTCATGGTTCACGTAGTTCCGCACTTAACAGAGGGGCTAGGCTATAGCCTTTCGCAGGCCGGCCTGGTGGTCGCATTGATGACAGGCTGTCAGATGTTGGGTCAACTCGCCGGTGGTTATCTTGGCGACAAGTTCAACAAACGTTTCATCTGTATCTGCTGTATGGTTGCTCATGCCGCCGGGCTCATGACTATTGCCTATGCCTCTCATTACTGGATGGTACTTGGTTTTGCCTTGCTCCACGGGCTTGCATGGGGAATTCGCGGGCCACTGATGGTTGCGTTGCGGGCTGATTATTTTGGTCCTTCGTCTTTTGGCACCATTATGGGTTTTTCTTCTCTCATCGTAATGTTTGGTATGTCGGGCGGTCCTATCGTCGCAGGGCTACTAGCGGATATCTATGGAAACTATGAGCTCGGCTTTACAGTGCTTGCCATCGGCGCGTTCGTAGGATCTTTTTGTTTTTTGGCGGCAACCCCACCAAAAGCGCCCGCTAGAGTGGCCATGTAAATAACCATAGCTACCTGCTGAAGCGGCTTTTTTGGGGCCATTAGGAGGGCGTTGGATTGCGCGTTAACGTGGTTTTGCGATTGGAAGCTGCAGAAAATCAAGTGTAGCCTGATTTTGCTGGCCAAAATTGATCTATTTTTCGCGAAAGAATCTTGGTATAAAACTCGCTCGTTTTATTTGCAATCGCAGAGGAGAAACCATGAGCGAAGCATTGGAAGCAAATACACCGCCAGAATTTAAACGTCCGGGTGACTCTGAGGTCGATACAAGTGGCCCTTTGCCATCTGCTTATGACCTCGCGATTGAAGATATCAATCCGGTGAATCCCCGCTTGTTCAGTGAAAACAAAATGTTGGAATTCTTCAAGCGATTGCGCGAAGAAGATCCGGTCCATTTCAATGAGACAGAACTTGCAGGCAGGTTCTGGTCGTTAACCCGGTACGAAGATATTAAGAAGGTTGATTCGGACCATGCGAACTTTTCATCTGCACACGGTATTACGCTGGGGCTACCGATTGATATGGAGCTGCCTGAGGGCGCGCTAAATGTCAGTATGTTTATCGCGATGGATCCGCCGACCCACGATGTTCAACGAAAAACAGTGACCGGTGTCGTTGCGCCGAGCAATCTGGCTAAGCTCGAGCCTCTGATACGCGAGCGAACACAAGAAGTGCTTGACTCCGTGCCTATGGACGAACCTTTCGACTGGGTTGAAACCGTATCTATTGAACTGACAACCCGAATGCTAGCGACATTGTTTGATTTTCCGTTCGAAGAACGTCGGAAATTAACGCGCTGGTCTGATGTGGCAACAGCTGTGCCCGGTGCTGGTATTGTGGACACCGAAGAGCAGCGTCGTGAAGAGTTGATCGAGTGTCTTCAGTACTTCACTAATCTCTGGGAAGAGAGAAAAGCTAATCCGGGCGAGGATCTCGTCTCTATGTTGGTGCATGGTGAAGATACCAAAGATATGGCGCCGCTTGAGTTTTTGGGCAACCTTATATTGTTAATTGTCGGCGGTAACGACACAACTCGAAATTCTATGTCTGGCAGTATTCTGGCGTTGAATGAGTTCCCGAAACAGTATGACAACCTGATTGAGAACCCAGATAAGATTCCGTCTTTCGTCGCTGAATTGATCCGTTGGCAGACACCGCTTGCCTACATGCGTCGAACAGCAAACAATGATTGCATCATTGGTGGTAAACAGATCAAGCAAGGTGACCAAATACTGATGTGGTACCTTTCCGGTAATCGTGACGAAACCGTATTTGAGAATCCTGACGAAATCGACATGGATCGTAAAAACGTGCGTAATCACCTGTCATTTGGTTTTGGAATCCATCGTTGCATGGGTAATCGACTGGCTGAACTCCAATTGAGAATTCTATGGGAAGAGATTCTGACCAGATTCGAAAAGATAGAATTGCTTGAGGAGCCTGAACGAGCGTATTCATCTTTTGTGAAAGGCTACACTCGCATGATGGTCAAGGTGAGCGCCAAGAAAAACTAGAAAAAGGTAAGACCTCGGTGACTGCCAATTTTGTCGTCACCGAGGCTTTGTCTGGTACGACTGTTCAGTCCCCGTTTACCAGCACTATTCCCTCGTCTGGCGACGCGCCATTTCTAACCTCATCAAAGACTGCCGCTAAGGATTCGGGGCAAGTACTTTCTCTGATATTTACCCACTGATCTACGCGATCTAAAAATGCGTTCCATGCCGAGGTGAGCTTGTCCTGAAACTTTGCGGCGCCCCAGTCTTTATGCCGTTTTTGAATTTGGCTAGGCGCAAAAAACATGGCAGGTTTGGCGCCCGGTAAGGTCGAAGGGTCTGCGCCTTCACGTGAGCCCCAGTGGGTGATACCAACGCCGCAACTGTAGACCAGTTTGTCCTCAAAGTGATGATGGATACGCCCAAGGACCTCGCGGTTTCCGGCCATGTCGACAAATGCGGTGGTGGTATCCGTACTCAGGTCTTCGATATCGTCATAGGTGATGACTTCGTCATATAGCCCGAGAGACTCGACAAAACCGATGTTACCCTTTGATGTGAGTCCAATCACTTTGACCTTACCCGATTGTTTGAGCATGAAAGCGAAACCAAATGACGTTTTGCTGGAGGCACTTGAGAGCATGATGCTCTCAGCGCCGAAGAATGCGTTGTCCATGAAGAAATCGTCGAGCACAAATGCGGTCGTGAAAAGCGGACGGTAAAGCATCTGGTGATTGTCTTTGCCATCTGTATATCCGTTAGCGTCGCTTAATACAGCGTATTGATTATAGGTCGGCGGTAGAGCCTCTCGATGTTTGCTCGCATCGACAAAACCGCGGTCGTTGATTCGTGCCGGTTCTACAACCAGTTCGCTTGACATGGGGTAATAACCGTAAAAGCGGGTGCCTGCTTCGATATCATCGCAATTTGATTCGGCAACGGTGGCGACACCCCAAACGGGAATACGACCCCAGTTATTTTCAGCGGGAAAGAACTGCCAATAGCCAATCATATCTCCTGCGACACCGTAGGTTATGTTATTGGCCGTCAGCGCAAAACGCTCGATAGAAAGCCGGACCTGTCCTGCACTGAGACTGGTTGGCAATGGATGAATAAGTCGGTGGGTTGAGAGGTCGTTTTTGTTGACCTGAAAATCGAACGAAGGCATAGCTGTCCTGATAAATAAGTAGGGTGTGCCAGTCTACCGCAGTTGTAACGTGAGTGACGAGTCAGTGTCTTGTGTCAATGACAATTGTCGCTGAAGATTGCTCTGAAACCGATTATGATATGCGTCCATTTTGAAACAGTCTCCAGCGAGTCGCTAAGGATCAACAGTGCATTCACGCTTAACAGAGCTCATTGATATTCTTGATCTGGAGCAGATCGAGGAAAATGTGTTCCGGGGGCGGCATCAAGTTGAGAATAGAAATCGACTCTATGACCATGCGCTGTGGTTCCATGATGCGGATGCGCGGGTGGATCAATGGATACGCTATGCGCTTGACGCGCCGCTTAGTTCAGCGACAAGAGGATATAATCGCAGTTCAATGTTTGGCGGAAGTGGTCATTTAATCGCATCAACAATGCAGGAATCCCTGATGAGGTTGCGTTAGAATCGTATTATGACGAACTCGAAATTTGATTACCTAAGGAATATGGGTGTTGATGTCTGGACACGACGAGAAAACGTCTTGGATATCGCGACCGTTAAGGGTTTTTCGGATGCGCCTGTCGAGAGCGTGGCAGTCGACCGTTCAGGCACGCAAGCTGGCCCGTCTGCCTTGGCATCGCCAGAGCCCCTCAGCCTCGCGACAAATCAGGCCGAAACAAGTCCTGAAAATGCGACAGGTATACCAGCGCTGCGCGCGATAGCTGCTCAACTAAGAAATCCCGAGTCGAAAAACGCCGTTGGAGCGAGTGCGGGGGCAGACAACCTGGCGTCGGAGCAAAGTCAAGATATTCGGCCGGAGCCGCCGAAGACTGAAAGGTTTGCGCCCTCCCCTGAATTTCTTTTTTGTTTTCTGGACTATGTACCAGAAGCTGGCGAGGGCGTAACACTGGTTTTTTCTCTACCCTACGAGACTCAATCGCTGCCTCGCGAGGCCCGCCAGTTTAGCGATGATGTCGCCAGAGCGCTGTTTGGTAAAAGTGTCAATCCTGTTGTCGGCGATCTTCGTTGGCCGCTGGTCAGGTCAACGCACATTGCACAGACAGAATCGGAAGCGAAGACCGTCGTAGTTGATCGGGTCAGACGCTGTCAAAGTAAATTGATTCTGTTTGGAGAAACTATTCAACACTATGTCGTTGGTGCGCGGGGAGTTGCTCAGCAAGAGGTTTACCAAGCACTTGATTACGATCAATACTGGGCTGTACCAGAGCCGGGAAATCAGCCGTCGGCATTTCCAAAGTGTGAATTGTGGAGACTCGTCACTGAAGTACGAGGCGCGCTACAAGAAGGTGCGCAAGACGTTTCATGAACGCACTCACGCCGGTGCAAACAATACGACGAATGAAGGTCGGTGATTTATCCGAGGTGCTTTTCAACGAGCGTAGGTCATACTCTCACCCATGGACTGAAAGCGTCTTAAGAGATGTCATCGATTCGAGCAATGAATGCTGGGTGTTTTTTCTAGAAAAAACAAATATTGGGCATGGAATACTCTCTTTCGGCGCGGGTGAATCTCACCTGCTTAATGTGTGCATTAACCCAGAGCAACAGGGCCAGGGCTATGGCAGAAAGCTTGTCGAGCATCTATTGGCTCGGGCACGAGAGCAGAACGCACAGAAAACATTCCTCGAAGTCAGAGCATCAAACCTTGCGGCCTATACCTTGTACCTGAAGTTGGGTTTTAACGACATTGGTGTGCGGCACGATTACTATCCCGCATTTTCTGGTCGCGAAGATGCGCTCGTGCTGATGAAAGAGCTGTAATCGCCCTAAAAGACAGCGCAAGTTTCAATATTTCCGCTGCGGATCACTTTGGTTGTGACAATGAAATGCTTTCGGCGCTAGAATAGCGCCTTTTTTGCAGCGAGCCGTCTTTTGTATCGTTTGCAGCCTGGAGTAGTAGTTTTGTCGGAAGTTCAGTCAACAAACGAAATCACGAATCGTCGTACTTTTGCGATTATCTCGCACCCCGATGCGGGAAAGACGACCATCACGGAAAAGCTGCTGTTGCTGGGACGCGCTATTCAGATGGCTGGAACAGTCAAATCGAAAAAATCCGATCGTTACGCAACTTCTGACTGGATGGAAATGGAGAAGGAGCGGGGAATATCTGTCACAACGTCTGTGATGCAATTTCCGTACAAGGGCAAAGTAGTGAATCTGCTTGATACTCCCGGCCACGAAGACTTCTCTGAAGATACCTATCGAACTTTGACTGCCGTTGACTCGGTTTTAATGGTGATTGACTGCGCCAAAGGTGTTGAGGATAGAACTGTAAAACTGATGGATGTTTGCCGACTGCGGGACACACCGATTGTGAGTTTTATCAACAAAATGGACCGGGAAGTTCGAGACCCAATCGAGGTGTTAGATGAAATAGAAGATGTGCTCGATATTGGTTGCGCGCCGATAACTTGGCCTATCGGCATGGGGCAAAATTTTAAAGGTGTTTATCACCTCTATGATGACGAGGTTCATCTGTACAGGGCGGGCAACAGTGAAACCCTGTTTGAGACAGAAATCATAAAAGGTATAGAAAGTCCGGAAGCAGCGGTCGCGCTGGGGGACATGATTGATGATCTAAAGGATGAGATTGAATTGGTCCGTGGTGCTAGCCATGAGTTTAATCGAGAAGATTTTCTCGCTGGTAAGTTAACGCCTGTTTACTTCGGTACTGCGCTTAGAAATTTTGGAGTGCAGCAGATGTTGGAAGGCTTTGTTGAATTTGCGCCATCTCCTCTGGCGCGAGATTCTAGTGCTGGCATAGTTGACCCTGATGGCGGTAAGTTTTCGGGGTTTGTGTTCAAGATTCAGGCAAACATGGACCCAAAACATCGAGACAGAATCGCTTTTATGCGGGTTTGTTCGGGTAAGTATGAGCAGGGTATGAAAATGAAACACGTCCGACTCGGCAAAGATGTTCGGGTAAGCGATGCCGTGACATTTCTTGCGGGCGAACGTTCTCAGGCAGAGACGGCATGGTCTGGTGACATCATTGGTTTGCATAATCACGGCACGATTCAGATCGGAGATACCTTCACGGGTGGCACAGATTTCAGATTTATGGGTATCCCCCATTTCGCACCTGAACTCTTTCGCCGAGTGCGATTGCGCGACCCGCTAAAGAGCAAACAGCTGCGTCAGGGATTAACACAGTTATCAGAGGAAGGTGCAACGCAGCTTTTTATGCCAATGGCAAATAACGACCTGATTCTGGGTGCGGTGGGTGTGCTGCAATTTGATGTGGTTGTCTATCGGCTGAAAGATGAGTACAAGGTCGAGTGTAATTATGAGGCTGTCAATGTGAACACCGCACGCTGGATAGAATGTGATGATGTGAAAATGCTTGAGGACTTCAAGCGTAAGGCCGCGGCTAATCTATCCGTTGACGGTGGCGGGCACTTGACTTATCTGGCGCCTACACGAGTGAATTTGAGCCTCACAGAAGAGCGTTGGCCAGACATCACATTTCGTGCGACGCGGGAAGTCAGTTAGCGCAAGAGCTGCTAGGGTTTATATGTCTTTGCTTGGCCATCACTTGTATCGATGATCCACATTGTAAAAGTAAGCTATCAGGACGGTACAGTACTTACCGACTCACAACATGTCTTCGTAGGGGTTTGGCACCTCGAGTGAAATGCTGCATTCGAGACCTGGTATCTGAATTTCGGTATCGCTTAATGTCAGTTCTGTGCCATCCACAACGCCCACGCCAAAGTTGTAAATCAGGTTGTTTTTGCCTTCATTCGTCTCGTTGTTGTATTGAGCGGTGCGCTCTTGAACCGTTTCGTTTGCCTTTGCGTGTTTTGTCATGGCCGTGATGCCATGTTTTTTCTCTAGCATCTGACGTGTAATGGTGGGTGACAGTATAGCGCCGGTTGCGTTATTGCCGCCGAAACCCTTCGAATTGATAAATGTGGCGTCTATCGTCGTCGGATCTATTTCACGGTGATCCAATAAAAACTCAACCTGCGAATCATGGACGTCTTCTGCGATTTGATCCACCGTACGAATGCCGGGGATTATTCCGTCAGACCAGACGCCGAGTGTCGTAGCGAGCTGATCTCCTGCCGCGGTCGCCAGCGAGTGTCCTAGATAGGCTTTGATCGCAGCAATTGGCCAATTGTTGATACCAAAAGTTTTTGCCAGCTCGTTAAATATATGCGACTCAGTTACCCTGTTTGCTGGCGTACCTGTGCCGTGGGCTTGCATGTAGGTGCGGTTTCGAACGGCATCTTCGCCTAGCATCGACCGAATAACGCCAAGCGCTTTGCCGACTGTCACGTAGTTGCCGATACCTGGGCCTGGTATAGATTTCTTAAACCCGTCAGCGTTGATGAATACATCCGCAATCGAGCCGTAAATATTGGCACCAAGCTCTAGTGCCAGTTCATCGTCCATAAGAATGACAAATTGCGCGGCTTCGGACAAAGTGAATCCGCAATTCTCTCCAAATGGACGGCATGCGCGCGAGTAATCTGTGGGGCCTTGGGTGCCGTCTATTTTGTTGAGTGCTTCATCTTCCGCGAGTGCGCCCATTGTTCGGTAACCTTCCATCACTTCGGGCGTTAGTGGCGCTTCACTGGCGCCGACCATGACAGCACGGAACTTGCCTGATCGAATGTCCGTAATACCTTGCCTCAGGTTGTAAAGAAAGGTTGCGCAGGCGCCAACATTTGCCCCGGTAGTGCCAACACTGCCAAGCACATAGGCGTTGACGAAATCTGCGGTCATCTCTGCCAGACTTAAGGCACAGTTTTTGGAGCTGACTCTTTTACCTAGTAAGCTGGACTGCAACATGCCGCCGGCACCATTTGTGTCCAATTGTCCCATCGCGCTGCTCGCGTAGACTGATATCTGGTCAGCGGGCAGTCTGTTTCGCACTTCGTCCCAAGCAAAACCCAGAGAGTTTATGGCATCAGATGCGGCATAAACGGTGAGTTGCAGCCCTCGGGGATGATTACGCGACTGATACAGGCTGCCTGGGTCAAAACCGGATGGTAGCTGCCCGCCGGAATTAACCCTTGAGATTCTGGTATCGGGCAATAGGACGTCGAAATCTGCTTCGGCAGTGACCTTTACCTTACCGCCATCAATGTCTACAACTTTCCAAGCCGGTGGAACAACTGCGGGAAGCTGATTGCGACGCAGGTCAAAGGAAATGGGTTGTGACGTGGCGCCTAGCTTGGCGCTTTTATTGATGCGTATGGCTGAAGGATCGAACAAGTTATTCTCGATCTTGCGAACGAGTGTGTGATTTAGGATTTGCTGTTTGATGTCATCGGTTAAATCGCCTTCAATTTGCATAAGCGGTGCAAGTGATTGAAAGGTTTTCTCGGCTTGGCTAGACCCAAGCTTGTCGATGACCATGCGGCGATAGGCATTATGCCCGGAACTTCTTCCGGCGGGATTTATGCCGCCAAAACCAACAATGACTGGGAGGCGTGACAAAGAAGTTAAGCTCCTAAAAGAGAGAAATGGTGAAAGGGCCATTGTACGGTTTTGAGCCCGCTAAAATCCACATAAGCGAGCATTGAACCGAAAAATAACCCGAGTTCAGGCCTGTTATGAGCTGCCGTAAAGTTATTGTTAAACCAGTTCGATCGCGACAGCGGTTGCCTCACCGCCACCAATACAGAGCGCGGCAACACCTTTTTTGCCTCCGGTCTGCTGAAGGGCATGCATTAAAGTCACAATGATACGTGAACCGGTGGAGCCTACAGGATGTCCCTGGGCACACGCGCCGCCATAGATATTGACTTTTTCCGGGTCTAGATCAAGGTCTTTTATCGCCGCCATAGTGACCATCGCAAAAGCTTCGTTAATTTCGAATAGATCAACGTCGTCTTTTTCCCACCCGGTCTTTTCAAAAAGTTTTTCAATTGCGCCAACGGGCGCAATTGTGAATTCAGACGGGTGTCTGGAGTTGGTCGTGTGGGCAACTATTTTGGCCACCGGCGTCAGATTACGCGCCTCTACTGCATTTGCACTGGCAAGTACAAGCGCAGATGCGCCGTCCGAAATAGAGCTCGAATTCGCCGCGGTGACTGTGCCATCTGCGCTAAATGCCGGTCTGAGCGATGGAATTTTTTCTAGGTTGGCATTACCCGGTTGCTCATCGATGGTAACCGTGGTTTCGCCTTTGCGAGTCTTGATGGTAATAGGAACGGTCTCGGCTTCAAGCTTTCCATCTTTTATCGCTTGTTGTGCTCGAGTCAGGGACTGGATGGCAAAGGCATCCATGTCTTCCCTTGTCATCTGATACTTGTCTGCCATGTCCTGAGCGAAAGAGCCCATGAGTCTGCCGGTTTTTGCATCTTCAAGACCGTCAGTGAACATTGAATCCTGAATTTCCTGATGCCCCATTCTCAATCCAGCACGGGCTTTTGGTAAGAGATAAGGTGCATTACTCATGCTTTCCATGCCGCCCGAAACCATGATTTCGTTGGTGCCCGCCTTAATCAGGTCGTGAGCGAGCATGGTTGCTTTCATGCCGGACCCGCAAAGTTTGTTTATCGTCGTTGCGCCGGATTCCACAGGAATGCCTGCATCAATTGCCGCCTGCCTAGCGGGCCCTTGGCGCAGTCCCGATGGCAAAACGCAGCCAATAATTATTTCTTCGATGTCGCTCCCGTCCAGATTCGCTCTGGAAACGGCTTCTTTTATTGCTGCTGCACCAAGATCTACTGCGCCGAGGTCTGACAGGCTGCCTTGAAAGCCGCCCATAGGTGTACGTGCGCCACTCGCGATATAAACATCATTCATTGGATCATCTCTTTTAAGTGTATTGCTAGCCTGCAATATTAACGCAGGCGGTCATTTTTTTGCTGGCGCCACCCAATGCCCGCTAGGCGAACTGCTGCGTGAGCATTTTCCACTGCTGGCGTTGAAAATCTAGTGCGCTCTCAAGCTCTTTCAGTTTCTGTCGGGTCTCGGTCTCTTCCCATTTTTTGAGAATCGAATCTTTTTTAAGTTCCATCCAATGCTGGCGACAGCTTGACCACTCGTTGAGTGCCTCAACCAGTTGATCATATTCTGTTTCCAAAATTTCAAGCCAAAGTTGGGTGTTTTTCATTTTAAATGTGTTTATTTTTTTTCTCGCGACCTGCAGCTGCATTAGGGCCATGTTTTGCTCAATAATTTCCGGCGCAATGCGTTTTAGGTCAGTGGCTAATGAACACCATGACAAGGCCTTGATAAGCCATTTGGTCGGATCATACTGATACCAGAAAATACCGTTTCGGTAGTCCCATTGAAAGGTGTGGTGGAAATTGTGATATCCCTCGCCGTAGGTAAAAAGAGCAATCACTGGGTTGTCTTTTGAGCTGTTACCGTCCGAGTAGGGCTGTCGACCCCAAAAGTGTGCCAGCGAATTGATGAAAAAAGTGGTGTGATGGCTCAAAACTAGCCGCAAAAAGCCGAGCAGTAAGAGGCCGCCAATCGCATCTCCCAGCATGGCGCCAATCAGGGTGGTCAGTAGGAAATTACTCAAGAGCGCGAGCGTAGCGTAGTGTTTGTCTTGCCAGACGACAATCGGGTCCTGGTCAAGGTCCTTAATATTGCTGAAATCTTTTTCAGTCGCCTGATAGTCCCTCAGCATCCAGCCCATGTGTGAATACCAAAATCCCCGTTGCGCCGAATAGGGGTCTTTATCAACATGGTCCGTAAATCGATGATGATGTCTGTGATCTGCACACCAGATTCGAATTGAGTTTTGAACCGCAAGCGCACCACCAATAGCAAATATGACCCGGATCGCCGGGTGCGCTTTATAAGTTTTGTGAGACCAGAGTCGGTGATAGCCAGCTGTAATTGAGAGTCCGTTCCAGAACATAAACACAGCGAAAGCGACCCACATACCGGTTGAATATCCGGAGGTAAAGCCATACCACGGAACCAGTGTGAGTGCGACGAGGGTCGTCCCTAAAAATATTGTAAAAACGTCCAAACGCAGGGCGGGTTTTGCTTCCTCTGCGTTTTTTGAAGGTGAAAGCGGGCGTTTATTCTCTTGATTGGTCATCTCTTTTTTTTCCCGGCCGACGAAGCCTATATTCTTGTGTACAAGCGCATCCTATTTTAGCGCTGAAAGGAAATCAATCTTCCAGAGCAAAGCCCCTGTGATATGCTCTGCAGCTCTTTAGTAGAGTCCATATCGGAGGACCGATGAGTTCAAAAGCGGAAGCAGCGTTAGCGGTATTTAAGTCATATGAAGGTGAAGAAGAAGGTGTTGGTGAATGGTTGACAGTTGACCAGGACCGTATCAACACATTTGCAGATGCCACCCTTGATCATCAGTTTATCCACATAGATCCAGAAAAGTCCGCTGAGCTGTCTCCCTACAAAGTGACGATAGCGCATGGTTTTCTGACGCTTTCCCTAATTGTTCACCTTGGAGGCAGTATCCCGCCACTTAAGCCTGAGGCGCTAGAGGGTGTCTACATGGGCGTGAATTATGGTCTTGATAAAGTGCGTTTTCCTGCGCCTGTACCCGTCGATTCCCAGATCCGAGCGAGACATCGTTTGGTATCGGCGGAGCTGAAGAACCCCGGTACGATTCAGTTGAAAAGAGAGGTTATTGTTGAAATCGAAGGTGGCAAGAAGCCCGTATGTATCGCTGAATCACTTGTTCGTTTGATGTACGCAGACTAAGCAGAAGGCAAGAGGACCAGGAGAAACCAATGACTGTTATCACTAAAGATGATCTTATTTTGAGCATTCAGGATGCACTGCAGTATATTTCCTATTATCACCCTGCGGATTTTATCAAATCTGTCAACGAGGCTTATGAGCGGGAAGAATCTAAAGCAGCGAAAGACGCGATGGCACAGATCCTAATTAATTCAAGGATGTGTGCTGAGGGTCAGCGACCGCTTTGTCAGGATACAGGGATCGTAAATGTTTTTATCTCCGTCGGTATGGACGTTCGTTTTGAAACTGACCAGTCGTTAGAGGATATGATCAACGAGGGAGTGCGGCGAGCCTATCTGCTTCCCGATAACGTGCTCCGGGCTTCGGTACTTGCGGATCCGGCGGGTAAAAGAACCAATACCAAAGATAATACCCCCGCGGTCATTCACACAGAGCTTGTGCCAGGCGACAAAGTTGAAGTGCATGTCGCAGCCAAAGGGGGGGGCTCAGAGGCGAAATCCAAACTGGCGATGCTCAATCCCGCAGACAGTATTGTTGATTGGGTGCTGAAGACCGTGCCAACAATGGGCGCAGGTTGGTGCCCGCCCGGCATGTTAGGGATTGGGATCGGGGGTACAGCGGAAAAAGCCATGCTATTGGCTAAACGCTCGCTCATGGATTCTATAGACATACATGAGTTGCAGGCACGGGGACCGTCATCAAGGATAGAAGAGCTCAGACTAGAGTTGTTTGAGAAGGTTAATGGTCTGGGTATCGGCGCGCAGGGGCTGGGCGGTCTGACAACCGTGCTTGATATCAAGATAATGGATTACCCAACCCATGCTGCAAATTTACCCGTTGCCATGATCCCGAATTGTGCTGCGACCAGGCATACCCATTTTACACTCGATGGGTCTGGTCCCGCAGATCTCAAGGCGCCTAAACTTGAAGACTGGCCTGAGATTACTTGGGAAGTGGGGGCTGGCACCAGAAGGGTTAATCTCGATACGGTGACCGAATCAGATGTGTTGGATTGGCAACCGGGTGAAACTATTCTACTGTCAGGCAAAATGTTGACCGGGCGCGATGCTGCCCATAAGCGAATCCGTGATTTGTTTGCTGAAGGTAAAGGCCTGCCAGAAGGTGTGGATCTTAAAGGTAAGTTCATCTACTACGTTGGCCCGGTCGATCCTGTTCGGGAAGAAATTGTAGGCCCGGCTGGACCTACAACGGCCACGCGGATGGATGGATTCACGGAAATGATGCTCGAGAAAACCGGGTTGCTCGGGATGGTGGGTAAAGCGGAGCGTGGCCCAGCAGCGATCGACGCTATCCGTGACCATAAAGCGGTATATTTGATGGCAGTAGGCGGTGCGGCGTACCTCGTTTCAAAGGCTATTCGAAAATCGAGGGTGGTCGCTTTTGAGGAGTTGGGCATGGAGGCGATTCATGAGTTTGAGGTCGAAGATATGCCTGTGACCGTCGCAGTTGATTCCAAGGGAGATTCGGTGCATGTCTCCGGTCCTAAAGAATGGCGCTCTAAGATTGGGCTTATTCCTGCTGTTCAAGATTAGTTGTTTATAATCAAATGCTTATGTGGGTTGCGCGGTTTTATACTGATTGAAAGCTGGCGCGCATTAGAGTAAATTACGCGCTTTAAACGGTACGACCCACCACGGCTATTTATCAAGCATCATAAATTGGAAATAATATAGTATGGCGCAAGAATCAACGTCAGTTGACGAGCTCTATTTAAACGCCGAAGACCTGGCGCAAGACTTCTCTCTTTTTCCTCAAAAACAACCTGACACGGTCATCAAGGGGCTTCTGTCAGAGAAGCAAATCGAGGTAAAACTAGAGCAACTTCGCAGCATGGAAGTTGATGCTTACATCGCTGCGACGGTCGCACCCACGGAAGAATCGACGCGTCCCGGTGCAAGAGCGATCGTTGATGCCCTCAATGTGCCAGTCTCCAATGTCATTGAAATGGGACCATTCTACTGCGCTGAGTTGAGTATGCAGTTTGGAGATGCCGTCCGGAAAATAGGTCTGATAGCGCAGGACCGAGCCCATGCTACAGGTGTCTGGGGACCTGAGCATCACGAAATAGCAGCAAGAATGGCAGCTGATTTTGCAATAAGGTCAATGCCTATTGTGACTTTTATGGACACCCCTGGAGCTGATCCGTACGAAGAAGCTAACGCGAATAATCAGGCGCACTCGATTTCGCGGCTCATTGCAGAGCTTTGCAATGTCGACGTGCCTACACTGGGCATTATTGTTGGGCAAGGCTATTCTGGTGGCGCCATACCTCTGGCGGCAAGTAACCTGCTTTTGTGTGCTCGAACAGGCGTGTTCAACACGATTCATCCGAAGGCGCTTGCCAATCTTGTCAGGCGATACAATCTTTCGTGGCAGGAATGTGCAAAGTTTGTGGGTGTTTCTTCCTACGAGCTTTATCGTCAGGGAAATATTGATGGTGTGATTGATTACGACCCGGGTGAAGCTGAAAACATAGGGAATTTACGCGATGTCATTGTTTCGGGTATTCAGTCTATTGAGGATTCGACGCGGCAATTTGTTGTTGATCACCCGGAAATAATCGATCACTACAAACGTAATCTTAATCGTTATTTAAACCCGACTGAATATTTGTCCGCGCTCAACGCGAGTACAACCCTAAAGTTGCGTACCTCTCCAACTGCTTATCCCAATGTCTTCGGATCAGCCTATCGTTACATGCGTTATCTCGGTTTGAGAAAACGCATCAAGAGCACAACGACCACTCAATACGGTCGTCTGGCTGAAGTGGAGATTCCGCCAGGTGAGCTGGCTCAGAGAATTCATCTTGAGCGACGCTCAGGGTTTTTGGGTTGGTTGCAGGATCCGGATAAAATTCTCTATGAAGATGTGCTCAGTAAGGCTTGGAAAAACTACTCCGACAAAAAAGCTGCCGTGGGCGATGAACGCGGCCGGATAGCGCAATTGATTTTTGGTGAACCCACTAAAAATTACGAAAATGCCAAGCAGGAGTTGTGTCTGCTTGCGGGTTTGCATCTGTACAATCGCTGGAAAGCCAGTGCCCGGGACAACCTGGCGGCACTGATAGAGCATATAGGGGATGAAGACGCTAGCAGTTACCTTCTGAAACCTGTTGATATAAAAGATGTGAAAGGGCTGTTGGGCGCCATGTCCAACACCGATAGTGATTTCGTTATTTATCTCAAAAGTCGCTTCACTTTTGAAGGGAAAAAACTCTTTGATTCTGAATTTATAGAGGAAAAAGCGGCTGGTTTTTTATTGTCAGAATTAATCTCCGAGCTTAATTTGATCCTCGAGGGTCCTTCGCTGTTTGACAAGGAAAAACTGTCGGGTCAGAACCTTTCTGATTATACGCAACAGCTACTCGAAGGTGACCAGGAGCGTTCTATTCAGTTGAATCGTCGACTGTTGGAAGACAGCCTGTGGTCTTACATCGATAGAAAAAGTGATTTAGACAGCATTGTTTCGGAACAGGACAGAACAATTTTAGATGTTGTTCTTGATGATGATATTCGCGACGACTTTGTCACTGAGTGTCAGAATCTGATCACTTTTTCTGCTGTGTACGACAATCTTATTGCTGACCTGGTGTCGGTTGCGCGCCAGGCACATGAGTCGAAAACACTGTCATCCGAATTTATTGAGCATTTGCTGCAGCGCTCTTTTGCTGAGGTTGCCGCGTTGGGCTCGCTTTCCGAGATGAATGAAGCGGATATAAAAAATCAGTTTATAAGCTGGGTAGATACACTTGCGAATCATGCGCGATGTAGCGCGTTTCTGAAGTCCGCAGAAGAATGGATCCGAGTGGTTCATAAAGATAAATCGGACACATTGTTTGTGATTGTGAGCTTCTTCTTCGAAAAGATCTTGCCTGAGTACTACTCATCACAGGCCTCGGGTAAGAAGTTCGATGGAAGGGTGGAGCCCGTAAGGATCGGGCGCAGAAAAGATTTTTGGAACCGGCTCACAATCGCCTACCGCGACCTTTTATTCCATGAGATGCTAACGAAAGAAAAACGCAGTGGTAGGACAACCTACACAGCGCTGCTCGATAGGTTCGTAAGCAACTTTGAAGAACTCAACGGCACACTGATGTCGGCAAACCCGGTGGCTTTTCCTACTTTTCGACCGTCAATTGAATCTGCCCTAAAAAAGGGTGTTCACCCGTCAGGTCTGATTACAGGTATCGGCGACGTGACGACTGATCAGGGTTGTTATCGTGTTGGGCTGGTGATGTCGAACGTGGCATTCCAAGCAGGCAGTATCGATAACTCTGATTGTGTGCGGTTTTGTAAGTTGCTGGTTGAATGTGCAGTGCAAAGGATTCCGGTACTCTGCTTTGTATCTTCTGGTGGTATGCAGACCAAAGAAGGCGCCGCAGCGTTATTTACGATGGCTGTTGTTAATGACCGAATAACGAGGTTTGTGAGAGATAACGACCTGCCGATAATTATGTTTGGCTTCGGCGATTGTACTGGTGGTGCTCAGGCAAGCTTTGTCACGCACCCACTGGTGCAAAGCTATTACTTTACTGGCACCAGCATGCCTTTTGCTGGTCAAACCGTGGTGGAAAGAAACCTGCCCTATACCTGCATGATGAGTAATTACTTGTCGGTCACGCCGGGCGCAATGCAGGGTCTGGTCAAACACCCATTTTCTGAAGACCTCGATAAAGAATTACGACGAGTAGATCCGTCAATTCCCTTGCCGACTGAAACGGTGGAGCAGGTTGTTGATCGTATTATGTCCGGTCGTTTGACGGCAGCGGAACCTATCGTCGTTACAAAAGTCGCTTCGGAAGCAGAGTTGATTCGACCAATTCAGCGGGTGCTGGTGCATGCGCGGGGTTGTACGGCAGTTAAGCTTGTGTCAAAGGCGATTGAATTCGGTCACGAGGTTGTATTGGTGCAGTCAGATCCGGATATGGATTCGGTGCCTGCCGATATGGTGCGAAATGATCCTAAACATTCACTTGTCTGTATTGGTGGTAACACGTCGGATGAAAGTTATCTCAATGCCTTAAGTGTTTTGAATATAGCCGAAGTAGAGGGGGTTGATTCTCTTCATCCCGGTATTGGCTTTTTGTCTGAAGATCCAAATTTTGCCAAGGTTGTGCGTGAGCGGTCTTTGAACTTTATCGGGCCTAAAGTCAGCAGTATGGAGACTATGGGCAATAAGTCTAATGCCATTAACACAACAATGAGTAACAACGTGCCGGTTGTGCCAGGCAGTCACGGTATTGTTGACACTTCGGAGCAAGCAGCAAAGATCTCAGAGCAGATTGTTTATCCTGTTTTGCTGAAAGCTGTCCATGGCGGTGGTGGTAAAGGCATTCAGGTTGTTAGACGTCCGGAACAGTTGCATGGGTTGTTTCAGCACGTAACGACAGAAGCACGTGCGGCGTTTGGTAATGGTGATCTTTACATTGAGAAATTTGTGACATCAATGCGTCATATTGAGGCTCAAATTCTTAGGGACAGTCATGGTAACACCCGTGTGCTGGGTATTCGGGATTGTAGTGTTCAGCGAAACAATCAGAAACTGATGGAAGAATCACTTTCGACGATGCTGCCGGAAGAGCATAAGAGAAGTGTGTTTGAATACGCCGCGAAATTGGCAGATGCAGTGGATTACATTGGCGCTGGCACAGTCGAGTTTATATACGATATACCTAGCGATGCCGTGTATTTCATGGAAATGAACACGCGTCTGCAGGTTGAACATCCAGTGACGGAAGTCACGACCGGCGTCGACATCGTCAAAAAGCAATTTGAAATTGCGGCTGGAGGATCGATAGAAGATCTAAAAGCTGAAGAACATGGCTACGGGCTTGAAGTCAGAGTCAATGCGGAGAAAGCGGTTCAGGATGCCGATGGCCTTGTGTCATTTGTGCCGACACCCGGTGAGATCACACGCTGTGAACTGCCAGAAGCAGATCATATACAGCTCATCTCGATGGCGGGTGAAGGCAAGGTTGTTTCTCCCTTTTATGACAGCTTGATCATTCAAATCATCTGTTACGGCAAGGACAGAGATGATGCGATCAAGAAGATGCTTGATTACCTCGATCAGGTTGTCATTCACGGTATCAGCACTAACATTACGCTGATTAAACGTATTCTTCGAGACGACGAATTCTTAAAAGGGATTTATGACACGGGGTATTTACCATCGTTCCTCGAACGAACCGATGTGCCTGGCCTCATCGCGGAAATGGAAGCAGCATCAGGGATTGAATCCTTAGGCATTGATCTCGAGATGCTAAAGATAGAGGGAAGCGACGAATTGAAGGTGTTGTCACCATCAACGGGCGTCTTCTATCGAACACCGTCGCCCACGGAACCGGAATACGTCAATGTTGGTGATGTGATTGATACAGAGTCTGTAGTCTGCCAACTGGAAGCGATGAAGATGTTCACGCCGGTGAACCTAAATACTTTCTCTGGTGAAGATGGCGAAGTTTACGATTCTTCGCAGAAATACGAAGTTACTAGAATTAACTTAGGTACCGGACAACAGGTTAATGAAGGGGATCTGTTGTTTGTGATCAGGCCTGTGACTGCGGCGCAGGAAATTGAGTGATTTTTTGATTACGCTGGCCTTTTTCAAAATACAGTGAAGACTCACATTAATGTTTTGTCATCAAGGCTGAAAATGCTAGAAGCCGGTATAACCTCAGCGGTCACTCAATAGAACATTTCTGTAAGCGAAGGCGTGTTGACGCGCATGCCTGCCTTTAATCTGCGCGATCTAGGAATACTGATCTGCCTCACTGCACGCGTGATCGATAAGAAACTTGAGTCTTGCTGCCTCTTTCAACTCTGGTCTGGCGGTCAGCCATCCGATGAGTGCCCTTGTCCTGATGTGCAAGAACATGGGGATCAGCTTTATATGCTCGTCTGATAGGGGGCGATGTTGCTGATAGCCCTTGAGGAATGCCGCCTGAAGCATCTGGTAGTCCTCTCCAAATGCGTGTGTATAGAGCGCGACGGCAATGTCATAAAGATGCCAACCAAAGCCCGCGTCGTCAAAATCGATGAGGTACATTTTGTTGTTGGCGACAAAAACATTTTCGTCGTGGAGGTCCGCGTGAATCATGCCGTAGACATCACGACTTTTCCCTAGGGCTTCTAATTTTTCGATGATGTTTTCTTGCGTGCTCAGTAACAGAGCTCTTTGATCTTTGGTAATACCAGGGGAATCCCAGTACCTTCCCCAGAAGGGCGATTCGCCGAAGAAGCCGTCGATGTCCAACTTATGGCGAACAAAAGATGCGCTGTGCTGCCACTGCTCAGAGTGATTGTGGAGTTTTGCCATCATCGCGCCAAGCGGCGTCAATTGCGCCAAAATAGGTTTGATGGCGGGTTCACTCTCTCCGAGTTCACGCAAGGAACAGCCCTCCAGCCATTCTATGATCTCGGCGTAACGTGATCCCCCGTTTACCGTAACCGGCAGGTAGTATTCTCCTGTTTGAGTAGGTCTGGTTGCTGGCAATAAGAAACCGGCATCTGAGAGCGCCTTGGTCCACTCGTTTTCGGCGATAAGTTCGTCAAGTGTGTGGTAACCGGGTCTATGAATTCTGTAGGCAAATGTGCCCTCTGAGGTTGTAATTTTGTAAACAATATTTTCAGACTGCGAAGCGACGGCGATACTTGTTGGTGCAAGACCCCAAAGTATCAGGGCATCTCTTACCTGCCCTAAGATTTGAGTTGGATCATCCATTGTTTAATACAGTTTTGAAGGTGTCGAGAAATCTGTCCGCGTGCTTTTGCTCGAAAACCAATGGTGGTCTGATTTTTAAAACATTGCCAAGTGCGCCAGCATTGCTGAGTAAAAACCCTTTGTCTTTCAATTTGTTTGCCATGGCAACCGCGCCTATACGATCAGGTTCGTTGTTCTCTTTAACCCATTCAATGCCCGTAAACAAACCGCAGCCGCGGACGTCGCCCATCATTGCGTGGGCAGGTTGCAATGCATACAGCGCCTGTCGAAGATATTCACCAACAGCTGAGCTTTTTTGCAAAACGTCTCTACTTTCAATCTCATCCAGCACAGCCATTCCAACCGCCGCCTGCAAAGGGCTTGAAGCAAAGGTATTGAAATATCGTGATGACTTTCGAAAAGCGTCGATGCTATCTGCGCTGGCTGCAACAGCTGCCAGAGGAAGCCCGTTACCCATAGGTTTACCCATGCAGACAATATCTGGTCTGAATCCGTTTGTTTCATATCCCCAGAAATCGCCAGATCGACAGAACCCTGCTTGAACCTCGTCTGCGATTATCAGGCCGCCCGCAGCATGCACAATCTCAGTCGCTTTTGCCATGAATTGACCGGGCACTTGAGGCAAACCTTCGTTGGCAAAGATAGAGCATACAAACATGCCGGCAAACGGTGTGTTGTTTGCTTCAAAGTCAGCTATCGCGGCGCGGACTTTGTCAAGGTACAGGTTACACAGTGCATCGTCATCAAGGCCTGCCTGAAGGGGTCTGTACTTTTGGGGAAAGGGAATTGCTCGGTAGTGCTCGTGCTGTGGAAAATTGGAGTTTCCCGCGATGGACATGTTTCTTACTTCACTGCTATTGCCGTGATAGGTCGCATCCGTACAGATAATTCCCTGGCCGCCGGTTGCTACCCGAGCGGTCATCAGTGCAATTTCGCTGGCCTCGGTTCCGGAACAGGCGAACACGATATTCTCGAGACCATCGTGATGAAGGTTTAACAGTCTCTCAGCATAATCCAGAATACCCTGATGTAAATATCGGCTGTGTACGTTCAGGGTCGACATCTGTTGGGTCATGGCTTCGACAACCCTTGGGTTAGCGTGACCTACACAAGGCACGTTGTTGTACATGTCGACGTACTCATTGCCTTTATTGTCGTAAAGTAGCACACCATCTCCTCTAACGATTTCGATAGGTTGCTCGTAAAAGAGGGTTGCAGAACCCATGAGTTGTTGTCTTCGATCGAGCACGGTTGGCATGGTGATGTCCTGAAGTAGCTTTCAAAACAGTATACAGAGATAGTAAAGCGGAAGGATTGTTTTTTGCGCTCTCACGATTAACTGGTAGCGGCGTCAGTAAATTTTGTTGTTTGATTGTAAAAGCTATAGCAGCTCAAAAAAACCTTTTCCGATGTAGATGGCGCCAATAATAAGGATCACCAGTCGCCCGATAGATTTAAAAGTTCTATCGTTGATGTGATTCACTATCTGACTGCCGAGCCAGTTACCCAAGATCGCCGCGATGACAACTGCAATAAAAATGGGCAGAGAAAGCGCTTCAACCGAAGTGATAAGGAATGAGTAATACGACAGTTTTAGACAGTGCCCAAAGGTTTGTGTAATCGCCTTGGTACCCAGTATTTCCTGCCTGGTGAGCTTGCTTTTTAGATAGAAGAGATCAAGTACGGGGCCCGATGCACCTGCCAACATTTGCGCCGTTGTGACTAACAAGCCACAAAGTAACGCAATGAATTTGTTTTCTATATCAAGATCAACTGATTTGGGAATGCATAACGCGATGAAGGGGAAAGCGCCAATGAGAATAAATACGATGGCTTTGTTTGGGATAAAAGTAACAGCAATGAAAAATCCAAAGATGATGAGTGCGCCTGCACTATAGGGCGCAAGCACCGACCACCGAATATGGTCGCGATAAAGCCAAATTCTTGAGCCATTGGACACGGTTTGCGCGACGCCATGTAAAACCATGGCCGCGGGTACTGAGAGGAAAAAACCAAAAACCCCCATAAGTATCATACCGCCAGCCATACTAAGGACGCCGGAAATGAGGCTCGTCACGAGGGTGGCAGTCACTAAGAGTATGGTGAGCATTGCGCTTCAATCCCAAAAGTCGCCTGACCGATGAGAATCCTTCTTTGTTAAGAGTGATAAAAGAGAATAGATAGAATATGATATATCGCAATATGGAATATATGTGCAAGCTGTCTCGAGTAGGTTTTAGTCATGATAGAAAATTTAGAAACGCTGCTGTCACTTTCGCGGACCGGCACTATGCTGGAAGCAAGTACTGACCTGCGAATATCGCAGTCAGCGGTGAGTAAACGAATATCTGCACTAGAGCGATATTACGATCGAAAGTTAATTCAGAAAAAAGGTCGCCGCGTAGAGCTTACCCAGCATGGACAGAAACTCGTGGATAAGATTGCGCCGATCCTATCCGAGTTGCGTGACCTGTTTCTTGAAGATGCCCCCGCGGGAAGAGGCACGTTGAGTATTGGTGTTTCTGACGCCATCTTGTCTTCCTGGGGCCCGTCTGTTTTTTACCGGGTCAAGCAGCTGATGCCCGAGGTGAAGTTTGTATTTCATACATTCAGGACGCCTGTTGTGCTTGATCGCGTAAGGTCTGGCGAGTTTATGGTGGGGGTGTGTACAGGCTCTGAGCGTCTTGATACAGATCTTCAGTCCGAGATCCTGATGCAGGAAGATATGGTCATCATACCTTCTGGGCTTGAGAAGATTGATGCGACACTGCCACATGGTATCAAAGTGATAAGCATCGAGGATTATTCCGGTGCCTGGCGCTCATTCAAAGACGTGGTTGCGCGGCTGAATATTCAGCGCGAGGTTGCGCTAGAATCATTTTTTAGTGTCGCCCAAATGTCCATCGCTGGTTTTGGTCATGGGCTCGTACCCATTGGTGTTGCAAAAACGCTTAAAGTGCCCGAAGACAAGCTGATAAATTTGGGCGGCGAAGGTCTAACGCGACCGGTGAGGTTCGTGGCGCGAAAATCGACCTACTCGATCCCCATTGTTGCCAATTTTTACCAGTTTCTGATGCAAGAAGTACCGAACGGAGATTTTACCTTTGGCGCTGAGGCGAACTGAGCGCTGAAATTAAATGACGAGTCTCAATAACAATTTGACCACAATATTTGCAGAAATTTATGCAACCTTATCAAGCAAAGCTCGCCAAGTGATCTTTAAGAATGCTTGTTAGTACCGGTATGTTTCGCCATTAGGTGAGGTTAAGGTCAATTGCGTCGAATCAGCTGCCACTGTATGTCCCACTCGCTGGGCTGCAATGCCCAACTCTCCAGCTAGGCTGATGACTTCATCGACTCTGGCTTCGGGGAGATAGATTTCCATTCGATGCCCCATGTTAAATACCTTATACATTTCCTGCCAAGGGGTTTCGGAGGCTTGCTGGATTGCATCGAACAGCGCTGGCGTCGGAAACAGATTGTCTTTAATGAAGTGAACATTGTTGCCAAATTTCATGCATTTGGTTTGAGCGCCGCCTGAACAGTGAATGATGCCCTTGATCTCGTGTCTCATAACACCAAGAATTTTATGAATGATCGGCGCATAGCTTCGAGTTGGACTAAGAATCGCCTCGCCGACATTCAAACTTGAGCCGGGTAATGCGTCCTCCAGCCGGTAAGGACCGCAGTAAATAAGGTCGCTGGGTAGGTTGGGGTCAAAAGTCTCCGGGTACTGCTCTGCATAATATTTCGATAGCATATCGTGCCTTGCACTGGTTAGACCGTTACTTCCGATGCCGCTGTTCTCTGCTGTTTCGTATTTTGCCTGTCCGGTAGATGACAAGCCGACGATAGCCAGTCCGGGTGTAATGTTATTTGTAATCACGTCGCTCTTCCGCATCACTGTCACAGCGCAGGAATCAACAGCGAGGGTGCCAGTGATATCACCCACGTCTGCGGTTTCACCGCCACCTGAGTGAATGTTAATTCCCTGATCTCTCATCTCCGCAAGAAACGTCTCGGTGCCCTCAATTAACGCGGCGATGACTTCGCCGGGGCAATTCAATGCGTTACGATTGATGGTATTAGACAGCAAGATTCGACCATTGACCCCTACGCAGATCAGATCATCCAGGTTCATGACAATACTATCTTGGGCAATACCACGAAAAACCGAGGCGTCACCAGTTTCCTTGTATTTTAAGTAGGCGATCGTTGATTTGGTGCCGCTGCCGTCCGCATGAATAATATTGCACTTTTCAGGATCGCCGCCGAGATAGTCCTCAGTAATTTTGCAGAAGGCGCCGGGCACAACGCCGGCATCCAGCGTGTCCACGACTGAATGCACCTCATTCTTGTCAGCACTGACGCCTCGCGACTGATAGCGGCTGACGCCGCCGACATCCTTCTTATCGACAACGAGGTATCCGGAGCGGTCTCTTGCGGCTATTAGCCCCCGAAATTCTAGCTGGCGAAGGGCTTTTGCCACTGTATTGGAAGCGATGCTGTATTCCGCGGCAATTGAGCGAATACTGGGAAGTCGATCGCCACCTGCAATTTCGCCAGTGTTAATAGCGAAATGGATCTGATCGATAATTTGCTGGAATACTGGTGTAGGAGATTCACTGTCTAGATTCAGTTTCATGGGTCTTCCGCAATCGTCGGTTAGGTGAATTGGTCTGTATCACTATAATGATACAGATGTCTGGTTTGAAAGGATAGATGCTAATCAGTGTTCGCATTCATCTGAACACTGTCGCGGGCTTTCACTCGCGTTATCGCCTATAATGCGCAGCCTTTAAAACCCGGGAAGCCGGGTTGTTTGTAAGGATCATTTTCTGTGACATCTGTAGAAGCAATAATTATTGATTACGATGCGGGCAACGTGCGTAGCGTCCAGCGTGCCTGCGCCGAAGTTGGGATTTCCGCGACGATTACGGCGGATCCGGAACTTGTTCGGCGTGCTGATCGGGTCATTTTTCCCGGTGTTGGTTCTGCGGAAAGCGCAGTAGATACGCTAGAGAAAAGAGGGCTCTCGTCGGCGTTGAAAGACTTTTACGCGACGGGGAAACCTTTGCTTGGGATATGCCTAGGCTGTCAGATATTGCTGGAATACACCGAAGAGGGAAATCGCGACTGTTTAGGATTGATTAACGGCGAGGTTTTGCGTTTTGAGCCGGAAGATCATGAGCTCAAGGTACCTCATATTGGCTGGAATCAGGTGACAGAAGTAGGTAGTCATCCGATGTTAAAGAATGTTTCAGAGGGTGATGAGTTCTACTTTGTTCATTCCTATTACTGCCGCCCAACGACAAAATCGGACCGTTTGGGCAACACAGATTATGGCGCTGAGTTCTGTTCCATTCTGGGGCGGGAAAATTTGTTCGCGACTCAGTTCCACCTTGAAAAAAGCGGTGCTAAAGGGCTAGCTATTTTAAGTGAGTTCAAACACTGGTCGGCGGACTAGTACTTTGCTCGGTAAACGAAATGTTGAGTTAACGAAATGTTGAGTAAGAGAATCATCGCCTGTCTTGATGTGAGAGAAGGCAACCTTGCCAAGAGCGTCAAATTTGTCGATACCAAAGATATTGGTGATCCTGTTGCCAAAGCTAAAGAATATTATCTCGATGGTCTGGACGAACTGGTCATGTACGACATAACAGCGTCGAGCGATAAGCGTAATATTATGCTCGACGTGGTTGAGAAGGTGGCGGAACAGATTTTTATCCCATTTTCTGTGGGTGGCGGTATCCGCTCGGTGGAAGACGCCAACAAGTTGCTGTGGTCCGGAGCTGAAAAAATCAACCTCAACTCGGCCGCAGTGCAGCGACCAGAGCTGATATCAGAGTGTACTTTTGCTATTGGCAGTCAAAATATTGTGCTCTCAATGGATATTAAAAAAGTTGAAGTGAACAGGGATTTCCCGAGTGGCTACGAGGTTGTGATTAACGGCGGAAGAACCCCGGTTGGCATCGATGCGCTTTTTTGGGCGTTGAAGGGAGAAGAGCTGGGCGCTGGTGAGTTAGTCATCAATTCAATTGACGCAGATGGTACCCGTGAAGGTTACGAAATTAACCTGACTCGAATGATAGCAGAAGCGGTCAGTATTCCTGTGATCGCATCGGGTGGTGCTGGCAAACCTGAACACCTGCTGGAAGTACTCACTGAAGGCAAGGCAGATGCGGCATTGATCGCGTCAATGGTGCATTTTGGTGACTACACTGTCAGCGGTCTTAAAGCATGGTTAGATGAACGTGGTGTTAGGGTCAGAAAAACCTGGTAAAGGGTTAATCAGCCGGAGCAAGAAATGGATACCGTAACCGATGAAAGACTACTCGAACTCGAAACGCGAGTCGCTTTTCAGGAAGACACGATTCAGAAGCTGGACGACGCACTGGCGTCGCAACAGCAACAGATAATGGATCTTGAGCGACAAGTGCAGTTGCTAGGTCTGCAAATAAAAGAAATAGAGGCTGTACCGGCAACCACTGGCCCGGAAGCGCCGCCACCCCACTATTAAAAGGAACACAGATGAAAGCTGTACGAGTAATTGCTGATGCGAAATTAAGTTGGGACGACATGCCTACACCTGCGCCTGCCGCGGGTGAAGTACTCATCAAAGTTCAGGCAACTGCGATCAATCGCGCAGACTTGATGCAGCGAATGGGCTTGTACCCGCCGCCGCCGGGTGCCAGTGATGTTATGGGGCTTGAATGTGCCGGCACGATTGCCGCTGTCGGCGATGGGGTGACGCGCTGGAAAGAAGGCGATGAAGTATGTGCGTTGCTCAGTGGTGGAGGTTACGCACAGTTTGCCGTCGCCCCAGAGGGAAGCGTGTTGCCCGTGCCACAGGGTTTGACAATGGCGCATGCAGCCTGTTTACCTGAGGTCTTCGCAACCGCGTATCTGAACATGTACATGGAAGCGAACCTGCAACAAGGAGAAAAAGTTATTCTTCATGCCGGCGCCAGTGGTGTTGGTACCGCGGGCATTCAGCTAGCGAAGGCATTCGGAAATCCCAGCTTTGTGACAGCCGGCGGCGATGACAAAATACAAGCTTGTGTTGACCTTGGTGCTGAGGCCGGCGCTAACCGAAAAACCGAGCGCTTTCTCGAAAAAGCTTCAACTTTCGCTGGTGACAGCGGCGTTGATCTGATTCTTGATCCAGTCGGTGGCGGGTATTTGCAAGACAACGTGAAATTATTGGGCATTGGTGGGCGTCTTGTATTGATCGGTTTGATGGGAGGACTTAGCGCCGAGCTTGATCTCGCCCAAGTGTTGCGCAAACGTTTGCGGGTGATTGGCTCTACGTTGCGCGCACGCCCTATTGCTGAAAAAGCTGAGATTATGGCGCAGCTTGAGGCCCGAGTTTGGCCTAAGATTGTCTCAGGTGAAATCAAGCCTATTCTTGATACGGTTTTTCCGATTGAAGAGATTGAGCAGGCGCATGAGTTGATGTCTTCGGACACGACGATCGGGAAAGTGGTGTTGGCTGTTGAGCACTAAGCGCTGTTGCAGATTGATCAGAGTGGTGCGCAGAATCAGGGGCGCTTGAAATCCGGCGCAGCCTGTCTTTGTGATAGTAAGTAGACCGCTTCGGTGCGGTTTTTGACGCCCAAAATTTT
>UPTG01000183.1_pt1 | contig 54020 bp, 48 predicted proteins | sample 2160121 | NCBI WGS metagenome assembly UPTG01 (sample SAMN06266255, study PRJEB28933) | marine metagenome | isolation source: Columbia River Estuary | place: USA:Columbia River Estuary, USA | collected 2014-07-27 | reverse complement strand
CACCACTCGAACCAGAACACGGCACCGGCGCTGACCCCTGCCATTGTCACCCCCCGACGTGCGGCCTGTATGAGGGGTGTGCTCCAACCGTTCCTTTCAAAATGTGCGATCATTCGAGCGGTATTTCCACCGCCAAAATAGACCAAATCGACTGATTTAAGCCAGTCTGCCACATACGCGCCAGAGGCGGTAAGCGGCAGGTGTTCAAGAGCCGCACCATGGTGATCGAAGTGTTGGTAAAACCGGTCTAACTTTGTCTGATCATCGTCGCTGGCAACTCCGACATAGCCGATCCTAGGGGCCGGGACCGTGTGGCGGAGACAAAATGCATCTAGGTCTGGATGGCTGTTATGAGTAAAACCGCCGCCGCCAATCGATATTAATCTCATCTGGGTCATTTGTTTGACCATCCTAGTATACTATCCCAGTACATTATACATAGGTTTTAAGTATAGCTTCTTACAATAATAGTACTTGCCAGAAATTTCTAGAACGGACACAGATTGTGGCAGACTTGTTTAATGGGTGCCGGTTGGATATCCAAATAATAGTGATGACTGAGACGGTCACCGTACAATATTTGTATGCAGACCAAACAGCCTTTTATACTGGTCGGGTGCAACAGAAACAGTTGTGCTTTTAAAAAGTTAGGGAGAAAACAAATGAACTACCTATTGAAAGCGATATCGCTTGGTGCTGTTATGGCAGCAGGGCTCGCCATTGCAGAGCCTAGTGGGACATTCCGCCAAGCCCATGATTATGGGTTCGGAGAAAAGTCGAGTTTGGATCCAAGCTCTCCTGGTCGTATCCAGTGGATTACCGAGAAAATTATGAATCGTCTGGTCAGCCCCGATCTTGCAGGCATACCCGAGGCTGATCTGGCCACAGAATGGTCGGCAAATGCCGAGGCGACTGAATGGACGTTTAAGCTGCGCGAAGGTGTGACATTTCATGATGGCTCGACGCTGGACGCGGCTGACGTCATCTATACATTCGAGCGTATCTTGGACCCTGACGGGACCAGCCCGGCGCGATCAGCTTTGAAAATGATCGAAAGTGTGAGCGCGGTTGACGACATGACCGTCAAGATGACCCTCAACACGCCGTTTGCCGATATGCCGTTACAGCTGATGGATTACCGGATGCGGATTATTCCGGATGGGTCTGGCGATATGATTGGGGAAACCGGCATTGGAACTGGACCCTTTAAGGTTGAAAAATACGAGGCTGACGGCACAACTGTTCTGGTCGCCAACCTTGATTATTATAAAGGTGCGCCAAAACTGGCACGGATGGAAATTATAGCGATTTCCGAAGGTCAGGCCCGCATTCAGGCTTTCTTGGGTGGTCAGACCGATATGTATCGCTATGTCACGGCGCAAGAGCGCGTGTTGCTGGATCGCTCGGATAAGTATAACGTGCAAGTGATCCCGACTGGAAACTGGCGTGGATTGGTGTTTCGCACAGATGTTGAGCCGTTCACTGACGCGCGGGTGCGCAAAGCGGTTCGTCTGGCGGCCGACCGGCAGGAAATTGTTGATCTGGTCTATGGCGGCGGGGCCGTTGTGGCTTGCGACACGCCAGTTGAACCCAACGACCAATATCGCGCTGATCTGAAATGCCCTCAGGATATTGCACAGGCAAAGGCGCTGTTGGCTGAAGCTGGCTATCCCAATGGGATTGACGTCGACGTGCATGTCTCGACACTGGAACCCTCTTGGTCAAACTTGGCGGTTGTGTATCAAGAGCAAGCTGCAAAAGCCGGTATTCGGGTCAATGTTGTTCAGGCCCCATCTGATGGGTATTGGAATGCAATCTGGATGAACAAAACCGTGTCCGCCACGCGGTGGAACGAACGTCCTGCCGATCAGGCCCTACATGAGATTTATCTGTCTTCAGCCAAGTGGAACGAGAGCTTTTATAAGGACGAAGCCTTTGACGCCTTGTTGGCCACAGCCCGGCGCGAGCTGGATTTTGACAAGCGCAAAGCGTTGTATGCCAAGGCCCAGACACATCTTTGGGAAACAGCTGGGACCCTTATCCCAATCCATGTCACCAAGATTGTGGGTGTGAACGCACGGGTTAAGAACGTTGATGCGGTCAAGCGCGAAGCGATCCGCTGGCATTTGATTGAAGTGGACTAAGCCTTGAAATCACAGGGCGTGATCTGTTGCGCCCTGTGATATTTGTTAATTTAACAATCGACTGGGAATAAAAACCATGCTGCGGATGCTGTTACGACGGTGCGTCTTGGGCGCCGTGACTGTTGCCATCGTGTCGGCGATTATTTTTCTCGGTGTGGAATTGTTACCGGGGGATGCCTGTACTGCGTTTCTAGAGCGTGATGCCAAAGGCCAGATGCTCGAGAATTGCCGCAAGGATTTCGGGTTGGATCGCCCCGCTCTTACTCGATATTTTGAATGGGCTGGAAATGCCTTGCAAGGCGATCTGGGGATGTCTGCGAGCGGGCGTAAAAGTATCGCGGAATTGGTTGGTCACCGGATGAAAAATTCGCTGCTTCTGGCCGCTGTGTCATTAAGCGTTGGCGTGCCCATGGCGATTTTCCTTGGTGTTATCACCGGTCTTTGGCGTGACAGGCCGATTGATCTGTTTTTTTCAACGGCGGCCATTCTTGCGATGACTATTCCCGAATTTGTCTCTGCCACCGTATTAATCTTGATCTTCTCGGTTTGGCTTGGCTGGTTACCGGGGATTGTTGTGACGTCCGCCAGCGCACCGGCCTCGGAATTCTTTCCAGAAATTTTGTTGCCGGTCTTCGTTTTGGCGATGGTAATGATGGCGCATATCCTGCGTATGGTCCGCTCGTCTGTGATTGAGGTTATGGCCGGAGATTATATCCAGATGGCAACGCTTAAAGGCGTGCCATACTGGCGCATAGTGTTTTTCCATGCGCTGCCCAACGCCCTGTTGCCGGCGATTAATGTTGTGGCGCTGACGATTGCCTGGCTGCTTGGCGGTGTTGTTGTGATCGAGGTGGTGTTTAACTATCCCGGATTGGGCCGGATGATGATTGATGCCATTTCAGACCGCGATCTACCGGTGGTTCAGGCAATCGCGCTGATCGTGGCCTCGGTCTATGTCGGGGTCAACCTGACGGCTGATATCCTTACTATGGTTGCCAATCCGCGCTTGCGGACGTTGAATATGAGGCGCGGATGAGCGATTTATCCCCAAATTTAATACCGGCTGAAACCCCGGCACCAAAGTATCTTTCGGGGCTGCGCACGGTGTTGCGGGATGTGATGTCACGACCGTCAGGTGCGATCGGGCTAAGCCTTGTGGTGTTCCACGTGCTATTGGCGCTGACCAGCCCGCTGTATGTGCCGTATGATTTCAAAACTATGAATTCAATGCTGATGCTGATGCCGCCCTCGTCCGAACATTGGCTCGGCACGGACCATTTGGGCCGCGATGTGTTGACCCGGGTGCTATTGGGGGGCCGTGAGGCGCTGTTGGTGACCGGGGTTGCGACACCGATTGCGGTGGTCTGGGGTGGTTTTATGGGGATCTTATTCGGGTTGGTTGGCGGTCGGATTGATGAAGTGCTGATGCGTGTTGTTGATGCGTTTCTGTCGCTGCCGTGGATTTTGAAGATGCTCGTGCTGATCGTGACCTTCGGCAGCGGCATCGAAGTGCTGATCCCAACGCTGGCATTTTTCTATGGCATTCCGGTGATCAGGATTGCCCGGGCTGCAACCCATGATGTGGTGGCCCGCGATTTTATCTCGGCGGCCAAGGCGCGCGGCCATGGGCGGATGACTATCATTCGCCGTGAATTGGTGCCCAATGTTCTGGATACCTTGATGGTCGAGGGAGCGATGCGGTGGTCTTGGATGTTGCTGGCGTTCTCATCGCTGTCGTTTCTGGGGTTTGGGGTGTCCCCGCCCACGCCGGATTGGGGTTTGATGATCGCCGATGCGCGGGGCTTTATGTCATTTGCCCCCTGGGGCGTGCTGGGCCCGGTGATCGCCCTGTCGTCGCTGATTATTGGCATCAATCTGACGGCGGATGCGCTGGCAAAAGCGCTGGGCATTGACCGCGCACAAAAGGCACCGGTTTAAACTATGAAAAACGCACCATTGATTGATATATCCGATATTTCCGTTGGTTTTACCGGCCGGTCAGGTCAGATGATGCCCGTGTTGCGCAACATAGACTTGGTGGTTCGACGCGGGGAAAGCGTGGGCCTGGTGGGCGAAAGCGGGTCTGGCAAAAGCACGCTGGCCCTGGCGGCCATGGGATATTTGAAACGCGGTTTGCAGCTGATGGATGGCTCGGTTACATTTCGCGGTGATGATATGTTTGCCCAGACACGCCAGCAGCTAGAGCGGATCCGCGGTGGGCATCTCGCGCTCATTCCGCAAAACTCCGGACAATCGCTGACACCGACATCCCGTATCGGCATGCAATTGGTCGAGGCGTTAAAACTGCACCGCAAATTGCCAGAGACCGCGCATTTGCCAAAAGTCATCGAACTGCTCGGGCAGGTGCGTCTGCCTGATCCCGAGACCATTGTAAGCCGCTATCCGCACGAGCTGTCTGGGGGCCAACAACAGCGCGTGGCGATTGCGATGGCGCTGGCCGGTGAGCCTGAGGCGCTGTTGCTTGATGAGCCGACCACCGGATTGGATGTGACGACGCAGGCGCATATTCTTGAATTGCTGCGCGATATTGCCGCCGAGCGGGATATGGCGATGGTCTATGTCAGCCACGATCTTGGCGCGATTGCGCGGGTCTGTGATCGCGTGGTGGTAATGTACGCCGGTGAAGTGGTGTTGCAAGGCAGTACACGGCAGGTTTTGACCGCCCCCATGCACCCCTATGCCCGTGGTTTGTTGGCCTCGATCCCGAAACTCAGTGATCCGCGTCTGCCGGTTGCCTTGGATGGACGCCCGCCGCCGCCCGGCGGTGCCGGTCTGGGATGCGCGTTTGTCGATCGCTGCGCCATTGCGCAAGAGCGCTGTGGCTGTGAACGGCCCGCACTTTCACCCTTACCCAGCGGTGATGTGGTGCGCTGTCATTTTCCCGAACAGGCGTCGCAAATTTCGATCATGGGCTCTGGGGCTGACCCGGTGCGACGTGCACCGGGCGGCGACGTGGCGCTAAGTTTGCGTGATTTGTCGATCAGCTATAGCAGACCGTCTTTGCTGGATCAGATCCTGCGCCGGCCCGAGGCCGGGGTGGCCACCGTAGATGATATCTCGGTGCAGATTACCAAGGGCGAAACGCTGGGTCTGGTGGGGGAATCCGGCAGTGGCAAATCGACAATCCTGAAATCCATTGCCGGTCTTTTGCCCCCTGTTGGAGGCAGCGTCACGGTTGCCGGCGACCAGCCCTTGCCTTTTGCGGTGGAAAAGCGCGGCCCCGACCATTTGCGTCGGATCCAGCTGATTTTTCAAAACCCTGATGACAGTCTTAATCCGCGCCACACCATTGCCCAGATATTGGAACAGCCGCTGCGGTTATATTTCGGACTGACCGGTGCTGCGCTGCACGCCCGCAGTGCGGAAATTCTGGATCGGGTGCGCCTTGGGGCGCATTATCTGGATCGCTTGCCAAGCCAGTTATCGGGCGGCGAAAAACAGCGGGTGGCTATTGCACGCGCCTTTGCCGCCGAGCCGGATCTGGTGCTATGTGACGAGGTGACCTCGGCGCTTGATGTGTCGGTGCAAGCGGCGGTGCTGGATTTGCTGAACGAATTAAAACAAAGTCAGGGCACCACCTATATCTTTGTTTCGCATGATCTGGCGGTGGTGCGGGCGCTGTCGGACCGGGTTGCGGTGCTGTATCAGGGCCGCCTGTGTGAAATTGGCCCCGCCAAAGATGTTTATGCCTTGCCGTCACATCCCTATACCGAAGTTCTGCTTGGCGCCGTGTTGGAGCCTGACCCCGACACAGCCCCGACGCTGACTGCCGATGATGTGGTGGAATTGTCACCACCCGAAACAGGCTGCCCGTTTCAGCGCCGTTGCCCGCGCAGTTTGGGGCCGGTTTGCGCCAGCGATATCCCGCCGTGGCAAACATCGCCCGAGGGGCACGCGATCCGCTGTCATATTCCGCTGTCGGAATTGGTGCCGGCGCAAAGCCTGTCGTGAAAACTGGCTTTTAGGCGCCCAGATTGAAGAACCGGAGCTGAAAACTGAGGCTGAAAAACTGGGGCTGCGAAGCCAGTGTTGAAAAGTCTGTGTCGAAAAGACGGTTTTGAAGAGCCGGTTTTGAAAAGACGGGCCGACTTTGGCAATGGTGCTTGCGCGACATCGGCCAGCTGGTGCAGAGATCGCGTTTAATTTGAAACTAAGAAATAAACTCCAAAGCCCAAGATAATCATCCCAAGCAGTCTGGTCCCACCAATTTTTGCAGCCCATGACCCGTGGTTTTGCCTTTGGTATAATGGCGTGAGGCCTGACATTAAAATTAAAAGATACAATGTATAGAGGCTGATAAACCTAAGGTTTCCGTCGTCTGGTTGTATGGGCGCGGTCATGCTGCGCGCAATGATAAAATCTATAAAAATGACTAATATAACAAAAAATGGCATGGCAAAGTACAGATAGTGGTGGGTTGGTTTTTCCAAATTATAACGGGCTTTTAATGGCGCTATTGTAGTCTTGGAAGACAATTTACTCTTTATCGCCAAAGCCGCCATAAAAACACCAAACAACAGGCTTATGATCAATGCTATGACACTCATGTGACTGGCAAACGTATCAACCCAAAGTATCAGCGAGATCAATAGAAAAAACCACAACCCCAGATAAAAAGCGAACATCCAAAAATGGCGGCTGCGTGGGGTTGGGTGCTGCGACAGGGCGATAGAGCATCCATTTAGAACGTCTTCCATTAACAACACGGTTGCGGCTAGAAAACAAATTCTTATGGCCGCGTCACTTGGCATTTGGGTACTGTCCCAGTCTGCGTCAAACATAAGGCAATAATACCCGACGCTCGTCACAAAAGCCGCGTGTGTGAGTGAAAAATAAACTGGATGCCTGTCTCGAAAATTCTGGAGCATTATATCAGTTTCCCTAAAGTAGTCTGATCCGCACCGCATGGGTTTGGGGGTAAAAGCGCGGGGGGTGCTGCGGGGTAGCAAGCAAAATTAATCTTTAAAAACACATTTATTAGGCCCTTAACAACTTTTGCGCGATTTTTAAAGAGTGGGTGGGTGTGGATTTATCAAAGGCAAAAGTACGCTAGCGCGGGATTTCAAGGACAGGTCTAAATAGTGGATTGTATTATCCATGTGTTTTATGCATGATTTTATCCATATTGATGAATATCCGAATACAAAAAGCAGGACTGTCATGAACCAAAGACAATTGGAAGCTTTCCGCGCCACCATGCGCTCGGGCTCGATCACGGCAGCGGCGAAACTGATGCATATCTCGCAGCCCAGCGTCAGCCGGTTAATATCTGATCTTGAACGCTCGGTCGGGTTTGCGCTGTTTGTGCGCGCCGGGCGCGGTCTGGTGACCACGGTCGAAGCCCGGCGGTTTTATCAGGGTGTCGAGGGGATGTTTATCGGTGTCGACAAACTGGAAGCGCTGGCCGACACGATCAGATCAACCTCAAGCGGCACAATTTCGGTTGGGGTGATCCCGTCGCTGTCGACCATCGAGATGCCCAGCGCGGTGGCGCAGATTTACCGCGCCTATGATGATGTGCGCATTATGGTGTACGTGCGCAATACGCCGGCGATTATTGATGCGGTACAGATGCAACAGCTTGATATCGGGATTGTCGGGCGTCAACCGCCCTATGACGGGGTTGAGACCTTGTATCAAACCACGTTGCCTTACGTCTGTCTGGTGCCCGAAGGCCATGCGCTGGATGGCGGTGACGGGGCGATTGACCTTGAAGATATCAGCGCCACAGAACAGTTTATCACCTTTGGCGAAACCGTCCCGGACGGGATGCTGGAAATGGAGCCGGCACTGGCCGATAAACTGCGCCAGCGGTCGCGGCTGTCAGCGGCCAATATGCCGGTTGCGGCGGCATTGGTGCGCGAAACCGGTGCCTTGGCGGTGGTTGATTTCATTTCGGCGGGCATGGCCTGCGGTATGGGGGGTGTGGTGTCGCGCCCGATTGTGCAGCGTCTGAAATATCATATCGCGATTGTGACACGGGGTCAGGACAGCCTGTCCATGGAAGCACGGGCGCTGACGGATGTGTTGATTGATCGGTTTGAGCGTTTGGAAAAATCGCATTAAGCGTTTATGAAAAATATAATGCACGCCTAGGTATAAAAGGGGGCGTTTGTGCTATAAGTCCCGAGGTTGATTTTTCTTTATCCATTCGGAACTTTATCATGACTGATTTTATACAGTATCTGCCTGCGTATCTGTCCGGTATCGGGTTGTCTTACGCGGCTTTTTTGCTCGCGATTGCCAGCCCGGGGCCAAATGTTCTGGCCCTGATCAGTACCTTGATGAGTGTTGGGCGCAAAGCGGGAATGGCTCTCGCGTTGGGAATTTCTTTTGGATCTTTGGCATGGGCATTGCTAACTGCGTTCGGTTTGTCGGCACTATTGATGACCTATGCTCATGCGTTGACGACCATCAAAATTATCGGTGGGATATATTTGTTTTGCTGGCATATAATGCGTTTAAATCTGCAGCGCCGCGATCTGATCTTACGCTTAAAGCCCTTCTAGGCGGCAGGCGAACGCCCTTGGGATACGCGGTTCGGGGATATACAGTGCATATGACCAACCCCAAAGCGGTCTTGGCTTGGGTGGCAATTATAGCGCTTGGCTTACCGCCCGAAGCCCCGCTCTGGGTAGGTTTGGCGATCGTTTTTGGCTGTTTCGGTCTATCGATTGCGGTGCATCTGACATATGCGCTGGTATTTTCGACACCCGTTATGTCGAGCCTCTATTTGCGGGCTCGGCGCGGTATTCAGGCGACTTTGGGGGTATTTTTCACCTTTGCAGGTCTGAAATTGTTACTTTCAAGGCCGTGAGGGTCATGCAAATGGTAGGGCGCTCAACGCACCGGCCCGTCGACTGCCGTCATGATATTGCACCTCAACCGGGGTGCCGATATCCCAATGCGCGCGGTCGATCAGCGACAGGCCGATATTGCGTTGCAAACGTGGGGACCAGATGCCCGAGGTGATCTGGCCGACCTGATACGCGCCAACCATCACTGGCCATGGGATCGCACAGGTCGGGCAGGCGGGCCCGTCAAACATCACGCCGCGGATTTCGCGGGCCACGCCGTCACGGGCGACTTTTTGCAGGGCCTCACGGCCGATAAAATCAATTGACCCGTCGAGGGTGCAAAATTTACCCAGGCCAAATTCCAGCGGATTGGTCTCGCGGGTCATCTCATTACCGTATGAAAACAGCCCACCCTCGATACGTTCAATCAGGTTGGGGCACCCGGGAGTGATATTATGTCTTTCACCGGCTTGCCAGACCGCATCCCACAGTGCGGGGCCAAATCTGGCGCCGTTGAGATAAATCTCAAACCCGCCCTGGCGGGAATAGCCCGAGCGCGCAACCAGTTGCGGCGTGCCCTGAAAATCAAACCAGCCGTATTTGAAAAACCCGACATCGCGAATACCGTCGCCAAACAACTCTGCCAATAGATCTTCTGCTTTTGGTCCCTGCACCGCTAGCGGTGACACGTCAGGTTCGCAGATCGCCACATCCAGTCCGGCGCCAATCGCCAGCCCCTTGGCATACAACAGCACATCACTATCGGCGATCGACAGCCAGAATTTGTCATCGGTCAGTTTCAACAGAACCGGATCATTGATGATCCCGCCGTTGGTATCGGTGATGGGCACATATAAACAATCGCCTGGTTTGGCCTTGGCAATGGCGCGGGGTGTCATCCACTGGACCAGCTGCTCGGCATCCGGCCCTTCAATTTCAACCTGTCTTTGACACGAGACGTCCCACATCTGAACATGGTCGCACAGATGCCAGTAATCATCTTCAACGCTGGGCTGAAAGGCCTTGGGCAGAAGCATGTGGTTGACCACCGAAAACCCCCGAACGCCTGCAGCTTCCACCCGGTCCGTATAAGGGGTGCGCCTAATACGGCGCGACATATTAAGACCGTCAGCCATTTACTCTCCTGACCACCAAATTGAATATGAATTTGGTGAAAGGATCACCGGTATATGATAGCGTGCTGCGGCGTTGGGCATGGCAAACCGCACCACGACCTCGTCCATTATCTGCGCGCCGCTGCGTGTGATATCTCTGGCCTGCCAATAGGCTCCGGTTGCAAACACCAGCTCGTATTTTGCCGCCGGATCGATCAGATCTTCGGCGATGTCCTGAACCAGACGACCGCCGTCGTCCATTGCGGTGTCAAACAGCGTCTCGCCGGTGTTCAGATTACGCAGGCTGACGGCAATGCCGCCCGCATGGGTGCCGTCAACGCCGTTCAGCGTGTGAGAGGAGACAACTGCCATTATTCGATCGACGCTTTATCGCGTTTGTCGGAAGTGGCGGCAACAATCGGGCTGATGACTCCCCGGCATTTGACATTGACGCAGGCGGTTTTACCACTGGCCATTGCGCGGCGCAGCGCCGGGGCCAATTGTTCACGGCGCTCGACCAATTCGCCGTGACCACCAAGCCCTTCGAACATTGAATGAAAGGGGATGTCGCGGAAATCAGTGGCAAAATGCTGACCGTTGGAAAACAGTCGCTCTTGTTGCTGGCTGATACAGTCCAACCCGCCGTTGTTATCGATCACCACCACGATGGGCAGGTTTTCCTGAAACGCCGCCTCGATTGAAAGCCCCCCTGACAGAAAGGCACCGTCCCCGCTGATCACCACCACCGATTTATCGGGGTGGGTGGCTTTGGCCGAAATGCCGAACGATACCCCGACACCCAGCAGCGAGTAATTGCCCGGATGCATGATGCCCCCCAGTTTTTGACCATTCCAGCCCGCCATATTAACGGCAATTTCCGACCAGAAATGCGTGTTGCCGCCGTCAAAGATCAGCCAGTCCTCTTCGCCCAATTCCGCCTGTACGTCCAGTGACAGTTGCAGCGGGTGCATTTTGCGACCGGCGGCGGCATCAGCTGCAGATTCTTCGGCAATATGATCTGACCAATGTTTGACCCAGTCGCCGCGACGCTGACGCTGCAGGTCGAACCACGCATCCCATGTTTTGCCCACATCCAGCAAGGCTGTCAGGAACGCCCCGGGATCGGACAACAGCACCTCGTCGGCAGCGCGGTTATAATCAAGCTCTTCATGACTGCCATTGACACAAACCAGAGTGGTGTCTTCGCCAAAAAACGGCGGGTTGCCAAAATTCATCTGATTGTCGAGGCGGCCGCCGATCATTATGATGACATCGGCCTGTTGAATCGCCTCTTTTGAGGGATGGTACTGGTGAAAATCTGCCAGCCCCATATAGGCCTCACATTCTTCGCCCAATAGTTTTTGGTGGTAGGGTACGTTAAAAATCGGCAGGCGCAGGTTTTTGCCTGCTGTCTCAAGAGCTTTTTCTGCCCCCGACCACCAGACGCCGTGACCGCCAATAATCAAGGGCCGTTCGGCGTTGTGCAGCAGACCCATGACCCGCGCCAGCGCAGTGGGATCGGGCCAGGCGCGCGGGATTGGGCGTGGGCCGCGGGCAAAGGGGCGCTCGTCCAGACCGGCATCCTCATCATAGGACGAAAACATCAAATCGACCGGCAGGCTGATATGCACAGGACCCGGATAGCCGGTGGTGGCCGCGGTCCAGGCGCGATCGACAAATTCGCTGATTCTTTCTCCATCGGTGATCTGGACCGAATATTTCACCAGCGGCGCGGCAATCGCCACATCGTCGATCTCTTTAAATCCGCCCGAGCCCTGCCGTTTGAGCGTTGACGAGCCGGTGACAAAAATCACCGGCGCTCGTTCGCCGCCCGCCTCAAGCATCGCCGGAACGGCATTCGCAAACCCTTCGGGGCCCACCAGACAGACCGATGGTTTGCGGGTGATCCTTGTGTGGCCATCGGCCAGATGGCCAGCGATCTGTTCATGGGGACAGTTGATCACCGGCATCTGACAATTCATAAAACCCTCAAGTGCTGGGTTGCAGAACCCGCCGGCAAGGGTAAATACATGATCAACGCCTTTTTCCTTCAGCGCGCGGGCGAGGATTTCACCGCCACGCAACCGTGTTTTCTGTGTCATCTATGACCTCCGGTCTTGTGATGTTCTGTCGGTATTAGCGCAATATTTTCTGTGGTAAGGGCGGGCGATATTTGTGTGTCCCCATAAAGGCATTGCGGGGTGATATCGGGCACAGAACAAGTGCCAATCTGTGCCATGGCGGTGCTGATCTCTAGGGTGACCTCATCGAGATATGCCCTCAAACCCCGCCCACCTGCTGCACCGAGGGCGAACATAACCGGACGTCCCAACATGACGAAATCCGCCCCGAGCGCCAAGGCTTTGATGACGTCTTCGCCATGGCGTACGCCACTGTCAAAAATTACCGGATAGTTCGGGCCCACCGCTGCCCGGATCGGGGGCAGCAATGTTACTGAAGATGGGGCGCTGTCCAATTGGCGACCACCATGATTCGAGACCCAAATGGCGTCGGCTCCAGCCGCTTGAATATGCCGGGCGTCTTCGGTTGAGGTAACGCCCTTGATGATCAGTTCTCCGCTCCAGACCTGTCGCAATTGATCGAGAAATGTCCAGTCGGCGCCGGCCCGACTGCTGTTGCGGTCAAATCCGCCACTGTTGGGATGTTTGTAATTGGCGGTTTCGGGTATGCCGTGCCACAGCATCGACAATGACCATTGCGGGTGCAGGGCAAAATCCAAAAACTGCTTTGGTCCGATGCGAAATGGCACTTCAAAGCCGTTTTTGTGATCTCGCACGCGGCGCGATACCTGAGGCACATCGACGGTCAGGATCAGTTTCTGATAACCGGCCTGTTTGGCGCGCTCGACAAAGCTCATCGTCTGTTCGGTGCTGCCGCTGGCATAAAGCTGAAACCACGCGTTATCCCCAGCCAGTTGCCGCATATTTTCAAGGGGTATCGAGGCGGCAGTCGAGAGGCCAAGCGGGATGTTTCTTGCGGTACATTGATCCGCCATAATCTGGTCAGCCCCGGGGTAGGTCAGCCCGCACATTCCCATGGGAGCGATTCCGAAAGGAGCGTCAAAAACCTGTCCCAAAAGATGGGTTTTCAGGCACCGTTCGGTAACATTTCGCAAGGCGCGGGGTTGCAGATTGACCGCATCAAAACCGGCGCGATTGCGTGCAGGCGCAGTCTCGCGGCCTGCAGCACCGTCGATAAAATCATAAATCATTCGGGGAAGACGGCGCTTTGCTGCCCGTCTGGCATCATCATAAGTGACAATTTCTGCCCCAAAGGCTAGGCGATTCTTACGTGTGTTTTCGTTCGCCGGCATTGTGACTTTCCTAGATATTGCGCCAACAATAGAGTGGTTTAACACGATAGAGCAATTCGCTTTTTTTCGGCAGTCTATAGGTGTGCGCTATGGTTCCGGTTGTGAGGTCCGCAGTGGGCAAACCGATGTCTAGCTCATGATGCCCAGACCCAAAACACCTGAAAATGTCAATGACACGCAGATCCAATGGGCGCGTGTCATTGGCTCATTCAGAAACGCCCAAGCCAGAATAACCGTTATCATGCCAAAAATTGACGAAGTGACAGAGGCATATTCACTGTGTGGCCATAACCCGGCAAGGCTTACGCAGCCAAGCGCCAGTGTGTCCAACCCGCCCATACCAATTAACAGCGGCAACTGTGCTCTGGCGGGTTTAACCTTTTGATGCCCCAGAAAAGCCATGATGAGAACGGCGCTAAAGGCGACGGTTCTGGTGATCAGCATGCTCAAGGCTTCGTCACCTGTGGCCACAGCGGCTTGGCCAAAGCCAAAGGTTGCGGCGAATGCGGCTGCTGCTGTCGTCGCCCAGATTATGGCTTTGTTTTGGTCTAAGCCTTTTTGACCATTATCTGACAGGATGGCGACCCCGGATACGCCGGTCAGGATGCTGAGCACTGCGACTGATTGTGCCAGCGACAAAGGCACGCCTGCAGCTGTGCTCCAACCAACCGAAAGGATTGGATAGGCACCAATAATCGGTGCGACCAGACGGACTGGTCCGATGCTAAAGGCAATATAAAGTGCAACGGCGGCGACAGCAAAGCTGAGCCCAGAGGCGATGCTGAGCTGATAATACAGCGCGGTCATCCCCATCGGATTGCTGAACATCAGGGCAACGCCAGTCAAGACGATAATGCCACTGGCCAAAACCGTTAGTAGGCTGGCAAAAATCCCAGAGGATTGGCTGACGCTGCGGACACAAAAATCATGCAAACCCCAAGCAAAGGCTGCGCAAATCCCAAGACATAAAGCAATCATCGTACTGGCAATGGCCCCTGTATTGTGTTGCCATAAGGCGCACACCACCGCTCATGGTCGGTCGCGCAAGTCTATGATTTTCAGAGGCTTCTTACCAGTTAAAAGAGCGCCTTAGGTTGTCAGGCGCTCTTGGGTAGATCTTTTAGTGCCGGAAGGCAGAGGCCGCTTGCAGGAGCTGTGTTAAATATCCAGCGTGTTGTCTTTTTCCCAGCGCGAGAAATGCGACACAAAAGAATCCCATTCTTGATGTTTCATCTTGAGATACGCATCTGAAAATTCCTTCCCCATAGCGGCTTTCAGACCCTTGTCTTTGTCGTATTCCCGCAGACCATCCAGCATATTGAGCGGGAGTTTCGGGGCGCCGCGTACCTTATGGCCCTCGGCGTACATGTCGATATCCCATCGTTTGCCAGGGTCGGCTTGGGTTTGTACCCCGTCTAGACCGGCGGCGATGATCACCGCTTGCAACAAATAGGGGTTTACCGCGCCGTCTGGCAGACGCAATTCAAACCGGCCGGGGCCGGGCACGCGGACCATATGTGTACGGTTATTGCCGGTCCAGGTGACCGTATTGGGTGCCCATGTGGCTCCGGACATGGTGCGTGGCGCGTTGATGCGTTTATAGCTGTTGACCGTGGGGTTGGTAATCGCGGCCAGTGCACTGGCGTGTTTCATAATGCCACCAAGGAAATATTTTCCCTTTTCAGACAGTCCCAACTCGCCGGTTGGCCCTTCACCTTTGTCAGTGGCAAAGACATTAACTTTAGACGCAGCGCCGGGCGCATCCCAGACCGAGATATGCGCATGGCAACCATTGCCGGTTAACCCTTCGATTGGTTTGGGCATGAAAGTGGCACGCAGCCCGTGTTTTTCGGCGACTGATTTGGTCATAAATTTGAAAAAACTATGGCGATCGGCGGTGACCAGCGTATCGGCAAAGTCCCAGTTCATTTCAAACTGGCCGTTGGCATCCTCATGGTCATTCTGGTAAGGGCCCCAGCCCATTTCCAGCATATAGTCACAGATCTCGCGGATCACGTCATAGCGCCGCATTACCGCTTGCTGATCATAGCAAGGCTTGGCGGCAGTATCGAAGGGATCGGAGATTTGGTCGCCTTCGGGGGTGAGCAAAAAGAACTCGGCCTCGATACCGGTTTTGACATGCATGCCCTCAGCGGCGGCCTCATCAACCAAGCGGCGCAACACATTGCGCGGGGCTTGGGCGACATCCTGGCCTTCCATGACACAATTTCCCGCCACCCAGGCCACTTCTGGTTTCCATGGCAGTTGAATCACCGACGCCGGATCTGGTACCGCCAGCATATCGGGGTGTGCGGGGGTCATATCGAGCCAGGTAGCGAAGCCGGCAAAACCGGCACCGTCTTCCTGCATATCCGCAATCGCCTGCGCCGGAACCAGTTTGGCCCGTTGCCCACCAAAGAGGTCGGTAAATGAAATCATAAAATATTTGACGCCGTTTTCTGCCGCGAATGCAGCGAGATCAATTGTCATAGTTTGTATACCTTTCCCAAGTTTCTATGGTGAATATCCAATCACTAAAGGCCCGGATTGTCATGTTTCTTAGTACCCTTTCCCTGGATACCAATTTGTGCCAGCAAGTGGAATACCAGTCATTGCTGCGGCCTCGAGCGTCAATGCGCAGAGATCTTCCGGCTCAAGGTTATGCAGATGGTTTTTACCACAAGCGCGGGCGATGGTCTGTGCCTCAAGGGTCAGAACCTTGAGATAGTTTTTCAAGCGCCGCCCACCTTCAATGGGATCGAGCCGCGCCATTAACTTTGGATCTTGTGTGGTGATACCTGCCGGATCAAGCCCCTCGTGCCAGTCGTCATAGGCGCCGCTTGTTGTGCCCAGTTTTTGGTATTCCGTTTCCCATTTCGGATCGTTATCTCCCAGCGCAATCAATGCGGCTGATCCAATGGCCACCGCGTCTGCTCCCATAGCCATTGCCTTGGCCACATCGGCACCGGTGCGAATACCGCCTGATACAATTAGCTGGACTTCGCGGTGTACGCCCAGATCCTGCAGGGCCTGCACTGCAGGGCGGATGCAAGCGATGGTCGGCAGGCCAACGTTTTCGATAAACACGTCTTGGGTTGCAGCCGTACCACCTTGCATGCCGTCCAGCACAACCACATCTGCGCCGGCTTTGACCGCGAGCGTGGTGTCAAAATAGGGGCGTGTACCACCGATTTTCAGATAGATAGGTATTTTCCAGCCGGTGATTTCCCGCAGTTCGAGAATTTTAATTTCAAGATCGTCCGGGCCGGTCCAATCGGGATGACGACAGGCGGACCGCTGATCGATACCCTTGGGCAAGTTCCGCATTTCTGCCACCCGGTCACTGATTTTCTGGCCTAGCAGCATGCCGCCACCACCGGGTTTTGCGCCCTGACCAACCACGATCTCAATCGCGTCGGCTTTGCGCAGGTCATCGGGGTTCATACCATAGCGCGAGGGCAGATATTGATAGACCAGTTTTGATGAATGCCCGCGCTCTTCGGGTGTCATGCCGCCATCGCCGGTCGTTGTTGAGGTGCCAGCTGCTGATGCACCGCGGCCCAATGCTTCTTTGGCGGGTCCCGACAGGGCGCCAAAGCTCATTCCAGCGATGGTTACAGGAATATCCAACTCGATTGGGTTGGCAGCAAAGCGGGTGCCCAATTTGACACCGGTCTCACATTTTTCGCGGTAGCCTTCGAGCGGGTAGCGCGAGATTGAGGCACCAAGAAACAGTAGATCATCGAAATGGGGGACCTTGCGTTTTGCGCCACCGCCCCGAATGTCATAAATACCGGTGGCCGCGGCGCGGCGAATCTCGGCATTGATGGGGTTGCTGAAAGTTGCGGATTGGATCGGTTCGGTGCGCGGGATGTCGGCGCTTTTTTCGTCTTTCATGGTCATCGTCCTTAATATGCGCCGGCGTTATCGACGTCAAAATTATACAGCTGGCGAGCCGAGCCATAGCGTGTAAACTCTTCCGGTTTTGCATCTGACTCGGCCTGTGCCAGCAGCACTTTTAGATGGGCAAGATGTTCTGGACGCATCTCTTTTTTGATACAATCTGCCCCGAGGCTTTTGACAGAACCGCGCACAAACAACTGCGCTTCATACAGGCTGTCGCCCAATGCATCGCCGGCATCGCCGCAAACCACCAGAGTACCGGATTGGGCCATGAAAGCAGACATATGCCCGATATTGCCATGCACGACGATATCGATGCCCTTCATTGATATGCCGCAGCGGGAAGAAGCATTACCCTTGATCACCAACAGGCCGCCATGGCCTGTCGCTCCGGCGTATTGGCTGGCATCGCCGTCTATAATTACCGTGCCTGACATCATATTTTCAGCCACGCCCGGTCCAACTGAACCTTTAACGTTGACCTTGGCCTGCTGGTTCATGCCAGCGCAATAATAACCTGTCGAGCCATTGACGGTGACCTCAATCGGCGCATCCAGTCCCACCGCGATCGCATGGCTACCGCGAGGGTTGATGATATTCCAAGCGGTCTGGTTGGTATCAGTTTTTTGCGCATGAAGTGTGGCGTTCAATGTACGCAGATCGTTCTGTTCGAGGTCGAATGTTTGCATGTCAGTGATTCCAGAAATAAACAGTTGCGGGTTCGGGTTCCCAAACGCGGGCCTGATCGATACCGGGCAGATTGACCAAGGCGCGGTATTCCGAACCAAATGCCACATATTGATCGGTTTCTGCCATGACGGCTGGTTTACAGGCAATTGGGTCGCGCACAACACCAAACCCGTCTTTGGTTCCAACTACAAAGGTAAAAAACCCATCAAGATCTTCAAGGCTGCTGTCCAGTGCTTCGCCCAATGTGCTGCCTTGCTGCATCTTCCACGTCAGATAAGCCGCTCCAACCTCGGTATCGTTTTCGGTCTCGATGTAAATGCCTTCGCGGCGCAGCTTGCGGCGCAGGCTGTTGTGGTTAGACAGTGATCCGTTGTGGACCAGACATTGATCAGGTCCGGTTGAGAACGGATGCGCACCCATCGTGGTGACAGCAGATTCTGTGGCCATGCGGGTGTGGCCAATGCCGTGTGTGCCGGACATTTCGCTAACGTCAAACCGTGCAGCGACTTCGCTGGGCAGCCCGACCTCTTTATAAATCTCGATTGTGTCGCCTGCACTCATCACCCGCAGTTCGGGGCGCAGTTCGCGCAATGCGGTGCGGGCGGCATCGATGCTGTTGCTGGGTATGTTCAGGACCGCATGGGTGTCCTTGCGATTGAGGCTGACATCCGCGCCGATGACAGCACCAAGATCTGTGGCCAATGTGGCAAAATCTTCGGCCCCATTGTCAGATTGAACGGTCAGTTTTTTCTGTGTGTCGTGCTCGTTACCATAGATCGCAATACCCGCACTGTCCGGGCCTCTATCTGTCATTGTCACAAGCATTTCAGTTAGCATTTCACCGAGTTGTGGCTCTAGTGTTTTATCTTTCAAGAATAATCCGACGATTCCGCACATTCAAAATAATCCTTATCTTAAGTATGTGGCGATTGTCGTACCCTAGATTCGACGAAACCGCAACTGCCAAGAAATTTATTTTCATTTAAGGCAAATAAAGCCGCTGGACAAATGAACGGGCGGCAAATTGCTTTGCCGCCCGTTTACGAATCGGTATTTCAGGACTTTAATAACGTTCGATAGCCTGCGTTGCCTCTGGGCCTTTATAGCTGTTCACCGCGTCTTCCAGTTCTTTGCTTTCAGCCAGAAACTGCATGCGATGCCAGCCAAGCCAGAAAAGCACGCCAAGGACAGTCATCACCAGTTCCCAGCCTTGAAATGGGTACACTGCCCCGACCGTTCCAAGATCAACCGCCCAACTTTCATATCCAATCGTCGACATAGTTTCGTCTCCTTATTTTTCTGCCACTGCGGCTTTTTCGGCATTGATGACGTCGCTTTGCGCGGCCTCAAAAGCCCTGTTTTCGGAAAAGTCTAACCCTTGCAGTTCAACTTCTCTCGGGATGCGCAACACGCCAGCGGCCTGCTGTATCTTGGCCAGACCCCACCCTGGTAGAAACCCAAGCAAGCCAAACATAATCACGGCCCCAATCAATTGACCCAGTGGATTGACCGCAGCATAGCCGTCATAGGGGGACGATGGTGCCCCCCAAAGAACAAACCCAGCGATAATCAAGCCCACGACGCCCGAATAACCGTGCACGGCGACGGCACCAACGGCATCGTCGATTTTGAACTTGCGCTCGACCCAAAAATGCAGCCGGTAAACAATCACCACACCGATTGCGGCGACCAACATGGCCTGAATAGGGTGGTACAGGTCATTGCCCGCAGAGGCGGTAATGATGCCAGCCAACCCGCCTGAGAATGTCCAGAATGGATCCCCTTTGGAGACGATGTAGGCCGCCATTAACCCACCTGACAATGACATCAGGAAGTTAAAGGTGATTGCCGATAACGTGGTGGGTGCCAGATAGATGTTGGTGGCGGTCCAAGTGGTTCCTGTGATTTGGCCGTCAATCACTTCTGGTGAAATAATCGGAACGTTGCAAGCGGCATAGAACCCCCAAAAACCGGTATAGATCAAAAAGATCCCAATGGTCAGCAGCCACGGATTGTGCGGTGGGATATCGCGCGGGGTGCCATCTGCGGCAAATTTGCCGATACGCGGTCCGAGAACCAACAGCAGACCCAGCGCATAACCGCCGGCAATGGCATGGATCACGCCTGACGCATAGGCATCGTGATAGCCCAACACTTTGACCATCCAGCCATCCCAGTGCCAGCCCCAGGCGGCATCAATGATCCACCAGACCGATCCGATCATAACCGCATGCAGCCAAAGGGCGCTTGATCTTATACGCTCTATAACAGAGCCCGAAACAATTGAGGCCGCTGTCCATGAAAATAATAGAAATGCTGCCCAAAAAACGCCGGTGATCCGGTCTTCAAGGTTGGTGCCCATATTCTCTGACCACGGAGTATAAGGCGTGCCGGCTGCAAAATCGATGCCGCCTATTCCGGGAAAGGCGCTGGGAAAAGTCCAGTAAATCCACCAGCCAAAGAAAAAGAAAGTTACCGTGACCAAGGGAATGATCATGATATTTTTTATGAGAGTATGAAGATGATTACGACGACGGCTGGCGCCGACCTCATACATACAGAACCCTACGTGAATTAGGAACATAAAGACCACTGTCACCCAGTAATAAAACTCTGTGAAAATCGTAGTCAGCGCGTTTAAATTTCCATCCAAATCCCAGTCTCCCTGTGAAAAATTTTAAATTAGTATCAGACTCTAAATATACTGAAATAATATTATTTTTTACTATCGTATATATTTATATATACCTACGATTAGCGCTTACATGTCAACTGTGTTCTCATTTTCTGAGGCATTTTCGCGATATTTTTCTGGCTGTTGGTCGGGGTGTTCAAAGCTTTTGCCCACCAGACTGGTCTGAAAAACCTTGTTGCATAATCAGTTACCGACACGCCGATTTTTTGTAGAAAACCATTTCAAAACATCTCTATCGACAGCTTGTAATTATTCAGAATGCCCTCTTGAGTTGTATAGTATATGGAAATTCCCCTCAGATAACCCGTCCCTTATCAGGTTCGAAAATCTGTGACTGATTCGGTTTCTAACGCTGTGCCCAGTGATTAGAAGAAACGCTTTTTAAAGAAATTATTATTAATAAAAAGAACCGTGAATTAAAGATGCGCGAGCTCTAAAATTAATCGCTTTGAGGAAAAATAATATCCCTATATCGTTGAGTTATCAAAAAAATAAACTGTTCATGCAATAGAACATTAAGAAACATTTTTTACACAAACTAAATTTTTCTGGAATTAAACCAGTCGGAGTGGTAATAAATACTCATACTACAGTGACTTAGTACAATAATAGGTAAGAATATTTTTGATTTAGGTATGTCCTTATAAACCTGCAGGGAGAAAAACTGTGGAAGAACAAATAGTGGAACTGGCAGCCAAGCTGGCAGTGGTCGAGTCAAAAGCAAACGTGACCAATTCAATGTTTGCCGAAGCCTTTTATTATGTGACAATTCCCTTGATGATCCTTATTCATGCTGGCTTTTTAGCCTATGAAATGGGCGCGTCGCGGACCAAAAATGTGTTGACATCCGGGGTCAAAAATATCCTCGCCTTTGCCTTTGTTATCCCGACTTTCTATTTCTTTGGGTGGTGGGTCTATTGGGGCTTCCCCACGGGTCTTACCTTGTCGGAAGGCCCGGCTGGTATCTCCGGCGCTGCCTACGCCAATGCCATTGCTTGGGGTTGGGGCGAGAGCGCCCAGTACATGGGACCAAATATTGTTGACCAAGCGTCTGGTGTTTTCTTTGGGGCTTTTGCCCTGTTTGCCGCAACAACGGCATCAATTATGTCCGGTGCAGTGATCGAGCGTATTCAAACGGTCGGATTTGTCATTCTGGCGGTCATTCTGGGATCGTTCGCCTGGGTTGTCGCAGCTGCCTGGGGTTGGCATGCGGATGGCTGGCTGGTCACCAAGTTTGGAGTGCATGATTTTGGGGCGGCTGGCCTTGTGCATGCGGTCGCTGGATTCTTTGCGCTGGGCGTTTTGATTGTGCTGGGTCCACGGATTGGCAAATTCAACGCGGATGGTACTGCAAACCACATTGCCGGGCACAACATGCCGTTGACTGTTACTGGTCTTATGCTGATCATCGTCGGCTTCTGGGGCTTTTTAATGGCCTGCGTTATTGTCCCCGGTGAAGCATGGTCTTGGTTCGGTGATAAACCGTCGACGATTTACGGCACACCAATCACATTGTCTGCCCTATCCTTTAATATCCTTATGGCGATCGCCGGAGGAATCATCGGCGCTTGGATCTGGACAAAAGATCCCTTCTGGATGATGTCGGGTGCGCTTGCGGGCATTATTTCATGTGCTTCTGGTCTGGATATCTATTTTCCAGCGCTGGCGTTTATTGTCGCGTTCAGTGCGGGTCTTATTTTAAGGCCTTGTGCCAACTGGCTAGAGCGGCGCGGTATCGATGATGCGGTTGGTGCGGTCACGGTACACGGAACGATTGGTCTTTACGGTGTTATCATGCTTGGTGTCTTTGCGTCGGGTTTCCCAGCGCTGCAAGGGGCTGCGGGCGAGGCTCCAACCATAAGCTTTTCAGGCCAGATTGTTGGGGCTGTTGTGTTTGGTTTGCTGGGCTTAGTCCCGGGCTATATCAGCGCCGTAATTCTCAACCAATTGGGCATGTTGCGCACACCTGAAGCAGCCGAAATTCTGGGCTTGGATCCGACCAAAGTTCCAGCACAAGGCTATCCCGAGGGGATTCCCGCTTCACTTCAGCCTGCTGAATAATCGAAAAAACAAAAAGGAGATAAACTATGGGTTTTCCCTATGAAAGTGCAAGTTGGGATGTTGTCGACGGCGCAATGTTTGTGGGTGCGGGCAGCTTTGCACCCGGTTTTTATACTTTTGTTGCTGCTGTGATCTGCATTGTCGTCCTTTGGAAAGGTAATCAATCAGAGCATGATCGCTACGCCAAAGTTGAGAAATGAGCCATCAATAATTCTAAAGGGCCGCTGTTTCAGCGGCCTTTTTTATTTGAACATGGCTGTGCTGAACAACAGATAATACCAGCAGGAAGCTTGCCCCGACAAACCCATCCTTGCCTAGCCGACTTGAGGATAGGAAATCACTGACAGGTAGCGCGCGGGTAATTTGACCAAGACTTCTGGGCCATGAGCCGCATCCGCATCAAAAAACAGCGTATCGCCGGGCTTAAGAGCATAGACCTGATTGCCATGACGGTAATCTATCTCGCCTTCCAACATATAGAGCATTTCGATCCCATCATGTTGGAACATAGGAAACACATCAGACTCGCCGCTGAGTGTGATCAAATACGGCTCGACTATCACACCGCTGGCGTTTGAGCCAACGTGACCCAAAAGATTATACTGATGCCCCGCTCGGGTGCCAGCGCGTTCAATTTCGACGCCTTCGCCAGACTTTGTATGAACCGCCGCACGCGGTTCCTCAAAGCGGCGGAAAAAACTGGTTACCGGAACGCTCAGCGCCCGTGACAGGCTTTGCAATGTTGTCAATGACGGCGACGTATGCCCGTTTTCGATCTTAGATAACATGCCGATTGACAGGCCGGTCATTTTTGCCAGTTCTGCAACAGTAATTTGTTTCTGCCGTCGATAGGCCCGAACTTCGCGCCCAATCGCCACTTCGAGATTTTTCTCTCGCTCACCGCTAACACGGTGTGGGTCTTGGGCCAGTTTGGCAACGGTCATAAAACTCTCCGATACAACTAAAAAGGTGGATATTACCCCACGCTATATGATATTCCCATACTATGCGCTGCTTAAAGCAAAGTGGGTTACGGCTCTACTCTTGCTCATAGCGCACCGCTATTTGGTAATATAATATGTATCAAGACAAAAAAAAGATCGTTCTTGGTTTTCTTATTTTTCCAGGTTTTCCGATGTCATGCCTGACATCCGCAATTGAACCGTTGCGCGCTGCAAATGAAATCGCGGGTGCTGAGGTTTTTGCCTGGAAACTGATCTCTGAAACTGGTGACCGTGTCAAATCCAGCGCTTTGGTCAGTTTTGACCCCGATCTAACCCTCGATACAGCCGATGATCTTGATTTTTTGATCCTGCTCAGTAGTCCCCTTGCTCAGTTTAAAAACCCGAAACACGCCAATGGCCGCCTGCGACATCTGGCCCGTCACGGTGTCTGCATGGGGGGGGTCAGCGGTGGTGTGTTTCCTTTGGCTCGTTCCGGTCTGCTCGCGGGCAGTACCTGCAGTGTGCACTGGTGCTATGAGGCTGCATTCGAGGCTGAGTTTCCTGATCTGGCCACCACCGATAATGTGATTTTGATTGATCGTGACCGGTTCACGGCGTCGGGCGCTGCGGCGGCTTTCGATCTGATGTTGCATCTGGTCGAGGCGCGCCTTGGCGGCTCGATCACGACTGAGGTGGCCTGCTGGTTTCAGCATCCCCTGATGCGTGGTGAAGGGGTGCGCCAACGCATTCCCACGTCAAAACGGGAAAGCACTGCGGATATGTTGCCCTCGCCGGTTGCCGAAGCGGTTGCGATTTTTGCCGAGCACATCACCCATCCATTGGATGTGGCAGAGGTGGCCGATATGGTCAACGTCTCGACACGGCAGTTGGAGCGCAGTTTTAAAAAGGCAACCGATCAAAGCCCGTCCTTGTATTACCGCCAGCTGCGGGTGAATGCGGCCAGGCAACTGGTATTATATTCAAAAGACAGTATGACCGAAATCGCCAATGCGGTTGGTTACGCCAACGCCACGCCCCTGATCCGCTATTACAAAAAGGCTTTTGGTCTTTCACCGCAGGATGATCGTAAAAAAATCAATCTGTTCCGGGTGCAGTCCAATAAACCGCTGCCTGCGGTTTAATGGTGTATTCACCTCAGACCTTTGGCCGCAGTGCACAGCGCATGATGGAGCGAGGCAGCAGAAGAGCGTGGGCACAACACACTGAACTTGTAACCCGCAGAACTGCAAATCACCAGACAACCCAGATGTTCGATTGCACTGCGGCTGACGCTGTTTGAAATCATGGCTTTTGCATCAAGCGGACACAACCGTTCGAACATCGCCACCGTATTTTCGCCCTCAACATCAAATCGTGCCCAACCGTCGGTTTGCTCGGTGACCGAAGCACTGGACCCAAAGCCGGTACGCAGCATATGGGCAAGATCTTCATGGGCGTCATGTGCGGCCATGACCATCCACTGATCCGGCCCTATCCAAAAGGCAGTCATTTCCAGCCCCGAATTGACTTTGCCGACCTCGGGCAGATCAATGCCGATCAAGTTTGGGGCGGTCTTATGGACCGTTTTCGCCGCCCCGTGCCGCGCGCTCACCGAGGCCAGCGCCCAATTTGGTTGCTCGGAGATTTCCAAGCCTGGAAAACTGTCGGTCTGCGCGGTCGTGCCGCCCAGCGGGGTAATTGCTATAAGATCATGCACGCAGACGTTCTCCTTCCGGATCAATAAAATGGGCGCTGACCACCTCAATTTGGATATCTGTTCCGGTAAGCGGGCTGACGGCGCGTATGATTTCGCCCTTTCGGTCGCCGCCATTTTTCAAAAAACCAATCCCAATCGAGCTGCCAAGGCAGGGTGAATAGGCGGCCGAGGTGATATAGCCCTGATCGTTTGCAGCGTTCGCCACGGCGTCTTTTGCCATTAAATGCGCACCGGCGGTGACTTTGGCGTTGCTGTCGACCGGCTTAAAGCCGACAAACATCAACATATCGGGTTGATTGAGGCCTTCGCGCTCGGACAAGGTGGATCCGATGCTATCTTTCTTCTTCGATACCATCCGCCCCATGCCAAGGTTCTGCGCGCTGGTGGTGCCATTCAATTCGTTACCGGCAGCATGGCCTTTTTCGATCCGCATCACACCCAATGCTTCAGTCCCGTAAGGCACCACATCAAACTCTTCCCCTGCCACCATCAATCGGCGCATCAACGCGTCGCCATAGCGGGTTGGCACCGCAATCTCAAATGCCAACTCGCCAGAAAAAGAAATTCTGAATAAGCGAGCCCGCAGCCCGCCACAAACGGTGATTTCGCTACAGGCCATAAATGGGAAAGCTTCATTCGAAATGTCGAAAGCTGGATCGATGATCTTGCGTAGCAAATTGCGTGAATTAGGCCCTGCTACAGCGTATTGCGCCCAGGCTTCTGTGGTTGAGATCAGTTGTACATCAAGATCAGGCCACAGGCATTGACGGGCAAATTCCATATGCCGGTACACGCCAACCGCATTAGCGGTGGTGGTGGTCATCACGAAATGATCCTCACCCAACCGCGCGGTTGTGCCGTCATCCATGGCAATACCGTCTTCACGCAGCATAAGCCCATAGCGGGTTTTACCAACTGCCAGCTTGGCGAAACCGTTGCAGTAGATCTTGTTGAGAAAGGTTGCCGCATCACTTCCTTGCACGTCAATTTTACCCAAAGTGGTAACGTCGCAAACACCCACGGATTTGCGGGTTGCCAAGACTTCGCGGTCAACTGATTGGCGCCAATGGGTTTCACCGGCTTGCGGGAACCACTGCGCCCGCAGCCACATGCCCACCTCGACAAATGCAGCGCCCTGTTCGGCAGCCCATTTATGACTTGGCGTCAACCGTGTCGGGCGAAAATCGGCGCCGGTAGAGCGACCTGCAAAGGTGCCGATAGCCACAGGTGTATAGGGGGGGCGAAAGATTGTCGTGCCGGTTTCCGGAATGGATTTTCCGGTCAATTCTGCCATGACGGCAAGCCCGCCCATATTGGATGTCTTGCCTTGATCGGTGGCCATGCCCAGCGTGGTATAGCGTTTAAGATGTTCGACTGAGCGAAAGTTTTCCTGATGGGCGAGTTTGATATCTTTCACTGTTACATCGTTTTGCTGGTCGAGCCACGCCCGCCCGCTGCCGGATTTCACATACCAGAACGGCGTGATGTTGACGTCGCCATCCTCGGTCTCGGGCTGGGACGGTACGCTGGCGATGATGCCAATATCTGATAGCGCAGCGGCAGCGGCAGCAGCGCCTTTTGCAAGCGCTGCGGCGGTGCTGAAATCGCCTTGGGCTGCGCCTGCAACCAACATACCTCTCGGCAGGTCAGCCCCGGGACAGAACGCCGCCAGTCTCTCATTCCATACGGGCCTTCCGCGTTGGTGACAGGTCATGTGAACGTTGGGATTCCACCCCCCCGAGACCCCCAGAGCGCCACAGCGAATGACCCGTTCCCTGCCGTCTTGTGTGCGCAGTCTAATCCCTTTGAGGCCAAGGCGTCCCTGAGCGTCGATCACCTGTGCTCCGGCAATTAATTCGCAATCGGCAATTCTGGGGGCGTTTTCGCGGGTATCGATCACTGCCGCTACATTGACGCCTTTGGCCAACATATCCGTAGCGGTTCGGTGGCCGTCATCATGGTTGGTGAACACGGCAACCTGCTGATCTGGTGTCACGGCCCAGCGGTTTGCATAACTGCGCATGGCGCTGGCCAGCATGATACCAGGACGATCGTTGTTTTCAAACGCAATGGGCCGGTCCAAAGCGCCGGTGCACAGCAGTGTACGTTGGGTATATATACGCCAAAGAATCTGTCGTGGCTTGCCGGTGTCGGGCACGGCGACGTGATCTGAAACCCGTTCAACCGCCCCGTAAATGCCATGGTCAAACGCGCCAATCACTGTGGTGCGCGACATCAGGCGTACGTTTGGCATTGTCGCCAGTTCGGCGGCGGTTTGTGCCGCCCAATCTGCACCTGATTGGTCCCCAACAGTAATAGTTTCAGCATTCAACCGCCCGCCAAAGGCAAAATCCTCATCGGCGACGATCACCTGCGCACCGGCGTTTCCAGCTGTGAGCGCGGCCGCAAGACCTGCGGGTCCGGCGCCGATGATCAATAAATCGCAGTGCAGAAACCCTTTGTCATAGCAATCGGGATCATCTTGTTGCGACAATGACCCCAATCCGGCGGCTTTGCGTATGATCGGCTCGTATACCTTTTCCCAAAACGCTGCGGGCCACATAAAGGTTTTGTAATAAAAACCCGCAGTAAGGAAATTCGAGAATTTATCGTTGATCTCCATTGCGTCAAATGTCAGCGACGGCCAGCGGTTCTGGCTTTGGGCCGTCAAACCGTCGAACAATTCTACCGTTGTGGCGCGGGTGTTGGGTTCTTGCCGGTTGCCGCCGCGCAATTCGACCAGCGCGTTGGGTTCTTCTGAGCCGGCGCTCAAAACACCACGCGGGCGGTGGTATTTGAACGAACGCCCCATCAACCGCACACCGTTGGCCAATAGCGCCGAGGCGAGTGTGTCGCCGGGGTGACCGCGATAGGCCGCACCATCGAAGTGGAAATTGAGGGTTTTGGTCTGGTCGACCTGCCCTCCGGCGAGGCGGTTTATCTGCGTCATTTGCTGCGCCCTTGCATGCGGGCCACATCGCGGGCCAATTCAACGTTTGAAATTTCATGGGTTACCGTGTTGCGGGTGACAACCAACCAGCTGCGGTCACCGCCTTCGTGAAACCAAAGTTCGCGGTGTTCGCCGGCGGGATTATTGCGCAAATATTGATAGTTATAGAACTGCTCGGCGGCGTCGTCGGCTTGCCAGTCGGGTCTGTCGATCAGCGACGCGTCGCCAAGATAGGTAAATTCCTGCGCATCTCTTGGCCCCAAAAGCGGGTGATTTATAATCATATCGGGCAGTCCTTAATGCAGATTGGGCTGTGCGCCCATGCCTTTTTCGTCAATCATATAGCCGCGTTGAAAGCGGTCGAATCGATAGGCGGTGGCAACTTGGTGGGGGGTGTCTGTTGCCAGAAGGTGGGCAAAGCATAATCCGGAGGCCGGGGTCGCTTTAAAGCCGCCATAGCACCAACCACCGTTGAAATAGAGCCCACCAATATGGGTTTGGTCGATGATCGGCGAGCCATCCATCGACATATCCATAATGCCGCCCCACATCCGCAGCAGACGCGCGCGCCCGATGGCCGGCAGGATGGCCATGCCGCCTTCGCAGACATCTTCGACAACGGGTAGATTGCCGCGCTGTGCATAGGAATTATAGCCGTCGATATCGCCACCAAAAACCAGACCGCCCTTGTCGGACTGGCTGCAATAGAAATGCCCAGCCCCGAATGTGATCACTCCGGGTAATAACGGTTTGAGACCTTCGGAGACAAAAGCCTGCAGCACATGGCTTTCAATCGGCAGGCGCATGCCTGCCTTGGCCATCAACCGGCCCGATGACCCCGCCACCGCGGCGCCCACTTTTTTCGCACCGATAAAGCCGCGTGAGGTTTCGACCCCGACGCAGACGCCGTGCTCAATGCGAAAACCGGTAACCTCGCAGTTTTGGATGATATCGACACCGCGGCTGTCGGCCCCGCGGGCATAGCCCCAGGCCACCGCGTCGTGTCGCACTGTGCCACCTCGCCGTTGTGCCAGACCACCTTTGATCGGAAACCGCGCATTATTGACGTTTAGAAACGGATATTCGGCTTTGATCTGTTCGGTACTGAGCATAACGGCATCCGCGCCGTTGAGGATCATGGCATTGCCTCGGCGCGTAAAGGCGTCGCGCTGGGCATCGCTGTGGATGAGGTTCAGAATGCCGCGCTGGCTGATCATTGCGTTATAATTGAAATCCTGCTCCAAACCCTCCCACAGTTTAAGCGACATTTCATAGAACGGCTCATTGCCGTCCAACAGATAGTTCGAGCGGATGATCGTGGTATTGCGCCCTACGTTACCCCCGCCGATCCACCCTTTCTCAAGGACCGCGATCTTTTTCTCGCCATATTTTTTGGCCAGATAATAGGCCGTTGCAAGGCCGTGCCCGCCACCGCCGATGATAACAATATCATAGGCACTTTGTGGCTCTGGGTCCCGCCATGCTGGCGTCCAACCCTTGTGCCCTGTCAAGGCTTCCTTGATCACTTTGAACCCGGAATAGCGCATATTCACCTCATTTTTCTGCCCTTTGATACTGTGGTTTGTTTTGAAAGGGACATAGGAAGATCGGTCACACAGACTATGAAATGCGACACACTTGCATAAAAATGCAGCTAGGTATCCTGGTAACAGTTTTGCACCATTGTGGAACGAACGGGAACCACAGCACAGAAAACTGTTTCGATAAGTGTGTAATCCATCACCAGATTACTTGTCTGATTAAGGACTGGGGCGGTTGCGTTGGGCGCCTTTGCGATAGATGCGCGATGAGACTTGTATCGGATGCCCATCCGGGTCTTTGGCGTTTGCAAACTCATAACCATTGGCCTTGTGAACGGGTCCAAATACCAAATTGTTTTGACGCGCCCGGGTGCAGAAGCCGGCGACATCGCGCACGCCAAAGATCAACTTGACCAGAGTTTGGCCGTCTTTTCGACCGTGGGCCAACGGATGCAGCATGATACTGGGGCCGCTGTCAGAGGGTAGTAATTCAACGATTCGGTCGCCTTGTTCTTGCAGGGCGGTAAATCCAAAGTTTTGATGATAAAATGCAGCCATTGCCGCAGTGTCTTTTGTATAAATCAAATAGCTTGTGAGCATAGAGTGCAACCTATTGTTTTTATATGACTTAACTTGGAAATATTAAAAGGATTTTAGATGTATTGGTGTATAATTCAAAGAGCGGAGACGGCCACATATGAAAATTTGTCAATTTCCAAACGTCACAATCACCAGAGTTTTTGATCAGATATTGCGCTGCAGCTTAACATAGCATATTTGTCAGGTATAGACGGTGACAGGATCTCATCACGTTTTGAACTGTCGCCAATCAATGGAGTGCTTAGTATGCGTCCAGTTGGGCTTTACGCGGATGATACCTCGGCTTGGTCTTCCCGACCGGAATTGAACGATACGGCGATGACGGCGCTGAACCACTTGCGCCTGGTTGCTTTGGAATGTCGGTCTGCGGCGCGCGCAGATCTATATCAGGCCTGTGCGGTGCTGACGCATGATAAAACCGTGGCGCAGCGCGCCTATGCCGAAACGCTTGTGAAATGCCTGTGCCAAGCTCTTGGGAAAAAGCCGGTTTTTTATGCACCTGGGGTTCGCGAAGTTTCCTTTGATGAGGCGTGGCTGATGCGGCTTATTCAAAGTTCTGCGGGGGCAGATTTCAACAGTTTTGAGTTTCTCATCCGGTCACGCGTGCCGCATATTGCTCAGCGCAATTTGGCCTTTTTGATCCACTCAATGTCTGAGACATTTTATCAGACTTAGAACGATTCTAAAAAGTTCTTGGCATTGGTTTAAACTTGTGTATGTTGTGACTATAGCAGCAAGCCAGACCAATCGCATGAGCCTTTTTGCTCTCAGCTGATGTCAAGCCAGCCATCATTATAGTAACAAACCTTGGGATTACCCTCATGAATCAGACAGCAGCTGCATTGGCGACCGATGCAAGGACAGAAATAGTAAATGCGCTCAATCAGTCGGTGGCAGAAACCGTTGTCACAACAATGTTGGCCCAGAATTTTCATTGGAATGTGACTGGCATGGCCTTTGCGCCCCTGCATGCATTATTTCAAGATATCTATGAAGATCATTTTATTGGGCAGGATGATCTTGCCGAGCGGATCAAAGCGTTGAATGCCCATGCAGATGGCACGTTGGCGGGCATGTTAAAGCGGTCAAAAGTTGATGAACATAGTGGCCATGCGAGCGATAAAGAAATGATCAAAATGATGTGTGCCGCGCAGGAAACATTATCAGATACCCTGGCAGGCTGTGCGCAAACCGCGGCCAATCATGGTGACACGCTCACTGAAGATCTGTGTATTTCTCGCGGCCATAAGCATGAAAAGTTTGCTTGGTTTTTGCGCAGCCACCTAGGGTGATGTGACCCCGGACATTTGATCCAATAAATCCTTGCTGCCTTTTTTGAGGCATCGGCGGCGATAAGCTTGGGGCCACGCCTCATACCCGCCCAAACGGTTTTGTTGCTCAAGCAGAGTGTTGATAAATTCGGCGCGCTGCTTTTTCTTCTTCAACGCCTTAAACGTTGATTTCTGTGCTTTGGTCATCGAACAGCCGATACAATGCCCCTCGCGCTTGAATTTGCAGATGTCGATACAGGGGCTGAGTATTTTTGCCATTTTTTAACCAAGTATTTTTTACTGCCACGAATGATGTAACTTACCACAGTTCAGCGGCCTTTCTAAAGGCCATCCCTACCCTTTTGTAAATTTTTTAAGAGCCTGAGTTGGTTAATCGGGGCCCGCGACATCTGTTCGGTCATTGTCTCAACTTCAGCGTTCAGCGTGTTATCAGGAACAGATTTCAGTACCAGTCCAAATTTTCCAGCCTCTTTGCTGTCGATTTTACCACTAGTGAACAGGATCCTTGGGCTTTTTTCGCGTCGCGCCGGTACACCCGGATCGCTGGGGTGGGGCAACCCCAGACCCGGGCGGGCTCACAGTCAATTTTGGGGCTGTGTCCGATGACCGTCAACAACAATGGATACGCGCCCTTTTCGTTAAAACGGCTTATCGGCGGTTATGAGCCATCGAAACCAGTCATATGTGTCTCACCACGTGCGCGCGATAACAGGATTTGTTTCTGCCGTTCACGAAACCTGTTTTTATCAGATTCTGACGTCTGTTCCATGCATTGGTGACACGAAACTCCGTGCTCGTATTCTCTGCGGTCGCGGTCTTCGGGCAGGATCGGACGACGACAGGCATAGCACAGCTGATGCGGGCCTTCAGTCAACCCGTGTTCAACCGAGACCCTGGCGTCAAATACAAAACACGCGCCCTGCCAGGTACTGTCGACAGCCGGCACTTCTTCTAGGTATTTTAAAATGCCGCCCTTTAGATGGAACACTTCCTCAACGCCCTGACCCAGCAGGTAATTGGTGGATTTTTCACAGCGGATGCCTCCGGTGCAGAACATCGCAACCTTTTTGTTGTGAAAGCGGGCTTTATTTTCCTCCCACCAAGCGGGGAAATCACGAAACGATTCGGTGTCTGGGTTGATTGCGCCGGCAAAACTGCCAATCCCCACCTCATAATCGTTGCGGGTATCAATCACGGCCACATCCGGAGAATTAATCAATGCGTTCCAATCCCTTGCCTCCACGTAATGGCCAACCCGCGCCTTTGGGTCGACATCCGGCTGACCCATGGTCACGATTTCTTTTTTCAGTTTAACCTTCATACGGGGAAACGGCGGGGTGCTGGCATGGCTCAGCTTATACTCAAGATCGCTGCAGCCAGGCAGAGCTCGTAAATAGTCTAGCGCGGCGATTATATTCTCTTGGTTGCCGGCAATGGTGCCATTGATCCCCTCAGGGGCCAGTAAAAGCGATCCGGTCAGACCCAGAGCGTTGCACTTATCCTGCAGCGGACCTTTGAGCGTCTGCGGCTGATCAAAACGGGTAAAATGATAAAGAGCTGCCACGGTAAACATGTACAGGGCCATACGATGAACGCCGCTTATGGGCAAGTCTTTGAAAAAACTATCGGCTCATTTGCAAAAAAAGCGCGCTTGCACCAATAGGCTAAACACGGCAGGATCGCCGCAAACAAGGCTTTTAGAGAGGCTCAAAATGTCACAAACAGCGCTGATCGTGATCGACGTGCAAGTTGATTTCTGCCCAGGTGGTGCCCTCGCTGTGCAGGGGGGCGATGATATTGTTGCGCCGGTCAACGATTTAATGACGCAGTCTCAGACGGTCATCTTAACGCAGGACTGGCATCCCGCAGGCCACAGTTCTTTTGCCAGCAGCCATGAACATAAGGTCCCGATGGAGCTGATCGAAATGCCGTATGGGCCGCAAGTTCTATGGCCTGATCATTGTGTTCAAGGCAGCCCCGGAGCAGCGTTTCATCCTGATCTTAACACGGACCGGGCGGATATGATCATTCGGAAAGGATTTCGGCCACATATCGACAGTTATTCGGCGTTTTTTGAAAATGACCGGACCACTCCGACAGGATTGGACGGCTATCTCAAAACCCGGGGGATTTCTGAATTGGTCATGGTGGGCCTTGCGACTGACTTTTGCGTGGCGTATTCAGCGGTAGATGCAGCCAAGCTCGGATATCACGTGCGTGTTCTCCTGCCAGCCTGTCGCGCCATAGATATGGACGGGTCATTGGTCGCAGCACGCCAGACCATGCGCTCGGCCGGAGTAGTGTTAGAGGGTTGAAACATGGTTGATATCGCCACCCGGGTCTGGAATCATAAATGGAAAATTGACCCGATTGTGCGGTCATTGATCGATACCGATTTTTATAAGTTGCTGATGTGCCAATCGGTTTTCCGCAACAGGCGCGATACGCGGGTGGCGTTCTCGCTGATCAATCGCTCGTCTGAGGTGCGGCTGGCTGATTTGGTTGACGAGGGTGAGTTACGCGAACAGCTTGATCATATTCGCAGCATGCAATTGACCCGTGGCGAAAGCACATGGCTGCGCGGCAATACATTTTATGGCAAACGCCAGATGTTCCGCCCTGATTTTATGGAATGGTTTGAGGGCATGCGCTTGCCCGATTATCATCTTGAGAAGCGTGATGGCCAGTATGAGTTGAGCTTTGAGGGCAGTTGGCCCGAGGTAATGATGTGGGAAATTCCGGCGCTGGCGGTGTTGATGGAACTGCGCGGTCGGGCGGTTTTAAAACATATGGGCCGGTTCGAGTTGCAGGTGCTCTATGCCCGCGCAATGACCAAGCTGTGGCAGAAAATCGAAGCGATGCGTTATGTCGATGACCTGCGGATTGCTGATTTTGGCACGAGACGCCGTCATTCCTATCTTTGGCAGGATTGGTGTGTTCAGGCGATGCTTGAGGGTTTGGGCGATAAATTTGTCGGCACGTCCAATTGCGCCATCGCCCGCCACCGAGATATCGAGGCGATCGGTACCAATGCCCATGAACTGCCGATGGTATATTCGGCGCTTGCGGTTGATGATGTGGCTTTGGCGCGCGCGCCCTATGATGTCTTGGCCGACTGGCAGGAAGAGCACGATGGCAATCTGCGTATCATCCTGCCGGACACCTATGGCACCGAAGGATTTTTGAACAACGCACCCGACTGGCTAGCCACTTGGACAGGCATTCGCATTGACAGTGGCGACCCCGCACAGGGTGCAGAGACCGCCATCAACTGGTGGGTATCCAAGGGCCAAGACCCCCGTGACAAACTGGTGATCTTTTCCGATGGTCTGGATGTGGCTGAAATGCTGTCATTGCAGCGCAGATTTGCAAGCCGGGTGAAAGTTTCCTTCGGTTGGGGGACCAATCTGACCAATGACTTTCGGGGTCTCGTACCAGATCGAGGACTGGATGCATTTTCGCTGGTCTGCAAGGCAGTTTCCGCCAATGGCAATCCCACGGTTAAATTGTCCGACAACCCCAACAAAGCTGTAGGGCCTGACGATGAGATTGCGCGGTATAAGCGGGTTTTTGATGTGACCGGACAGACCCCCCTTAAAGTGATGGTCTAGGTTTCAGATTTCCAAAACCGAAAAATTAACAAGCCATAAAATCCAAACTGTTCTAGGGGATACGGCTGTTCAACAGATGCGTCAGACTGGCACCCGCTTCAAAATACAGCGCTTTTGCGGTGCGAAACCGCGCGTGGGTCGCCGGGGTGATCGGCACCGGAAACGCGCTGTCATCGTCTTTTATCACCCAGTCGACGGCGCATTTCCCAAACAGCGTGCCCGGGCCAATTCCGCGGCCGCTAAAGCCATAGATTGAGATTGCCTTTGGGCCGATATCAACCACTTTTGGTAAGTAATCTTCGGTCATGGCAATCTGTCCGGTCCAACTGTGTGGCATATCAACACCCGCAAGTTGAGGATAGAGACGGGCGAGTTTGCGCCGTGCCCAGTGGCGGTGACTACCTGCCCCAAATCCGTCCAGATTGCCAATCGCGCCGATGATCAGACGCCCAAATTTGTCGAGACGAAATGACGACATGATCTGTGCTGTATCCCAACAGCCTTCGCCACCGGGAAGAATAGCCGCGCGTAGATCATCGGGCAGCGGGTCCGTCGCCAGTTGAAAGTAATGCACCGGAATATAGGCATTTTGAGCCAGACCCCCGGCGCCATAGGCGTTTGTGGCCTGAATAAGTCTGCGCGACCTGATCTCACCGGCCAGTGTTTGAATTTTCCAGTGGCCGTCGTGAAACTGCACTGATTCTGCGGCTGAGTGTTCATAGAGGTTTGCCCCCGCAGCGCGGGCGGCCCCTGCCAGACCTGTGGCAAAAGACAAAGGTTGGATGGTTCCGGCACGTCCATCCCATAAGGCGCCGTGAAACCGTGTTGAGCCGGTCCTTTGCGCCGCTTGCTCTGCCGACAAAAGCATCACAGGTGCGCCCCGCGCCACCTGTTGGCGATACCGGTTTTGCAGATCGCGCCAGCCACGGGCATTATGAGCACAATGCAGAGTGCCGTTCCGGGTGGCTTCACAGGTGATTTGATGCCGTTCAATCAGCTCAAAAACCACTGCAGGGCCTTGGGACAGCATGGTGTTCATCCGTTCACCGTGCGCTTGCCCAAGGGTTGCAAGCACTTGATCCGGCGGTTTCCACAAACCGGCGTTCACCAAACCCACATTTCGACCCGAGCCGCCATGACCGATCGTCTCTGCCTCTATCAGAGTTACGTCCACCCCCGCCTGTGCCAGATGCAATGCTGCCGAAAGCCCGGTAAACCCAGCACCAATGACAGCCACTTCACAGCTGACATCCTGCTCAAGTCTCTGCGGGTTTGTGCTATTTTGGGCTGTTTCACGCCATAAGTTTCCGGATGACACCATGCTGATAAGCCTTTGAAACACAGGACGGATGGGCGCGGGTATCTGCCCGATTACATGTGAGACTACTCCAAAGCGCAACAGTGTAAAACGGGTGATCTGTCACAGGCGGTTGTTGACCAGTGCGGCGCCTTCTGAAAGTGCGCCTAATTTGGCATATGCGATATCGGGATCAACGGCGCCAAAGCCGGCAAATGTCCCAAATCCGCAATCCGATCCGGCAATCACCCGCTCCGTTCCAACAATATCGACAAAGCGCTCGATCCGCTGCGCCACCAGTTCTGGATGCTCGACGAAATTTGTCGTCGTGTCCACCACCCCGGGCACCAGTATTTTCGTATCTGGTATTTCGGCCTTGCGGTCGCGGAATGTGGTCCATTCATGTCCATGGCGCGGGTTCGATGTTTCAAACAACACATAGCTTGGTTTGGCGCGCATCAGGGTCGAAAACATGGTGTCCATTGGAATATCGCAGCAGTGCGGCCCCTCATAGTTGCCCCAGCAGATATGTAGCCTGACTTTTTCAGCGGGAATATTTTCTAACGCGTGGTTCAGCGCCTCGACGTGGCTGTCGGCAATTTTGACAAATTCTGCATCGCTGAGATCGGTAAAAAGCATGTGGCGCGATAATGCCAGATCGGGGCAATCGAGTTGCAGATCAAGGCCGGCGTTGACAATGGCCTCATATTCATCGCGCATCGCATCGGCCAGCGCTGCCAGATAGGCTTCGCGCGTGGAATAGAAATCATTTTGTAAAAACAGTGAAATCACCCCCGGCGAGGCGGCGTTCATAAAGCCACGTTTGGCGCCGTGTTGCGCCATCGCCGCCTGCAGGTTGGCAATGTCCTTTCCCAATTCTCCCTGCCCTTTGGAGCGTACGTCTCCGGTGCACATCGGGCGGGCGTATTGCGGTGTGCCGCCATCGTCGGCGAGCCGCTGCAAAAAGCCGGGGAACATTTTTAAATCGGCGGGGGCATTGCGCGGACTGTCGCCGGAAAAGCCCGTATAGCGGTCTTTCACATAGGTCGCATAGGATATTTTAGACGTTTCGCCGTCGCTGACGATATCAATGCCAGCCGCCACCTGTTTGGCCACGGTTCTGGCGACGGCTGCGCGCATTGTCTGGTCAAAATCAGCCGGATCAAACGATTCCTCACGTTCGCGGGCAAAAATAAAGTCGACGACGTCCTGCGTGCGTGGCAAAGACCCGACATGGGTGGTGGCGATTTCAGACATGGCCTGCGCTCCTGTGATGTGTCTCGTAATTGTTCATTGCGGTCTCTCTCTTAGTCGCGCGCCGCCGCGCGGGCCTTTATGACGATTGCGTCATCCGGTGTGCAGCAAAATCTGCTTCCACACCGAGGTTTCATCGAATAGGGCGTATTCGCGCCGCAGACCCCGAGGCCCGAACTCGGCGTGGCATATGCCCAGAAGGTAAATTTTTGCCCCAGTGGGGGGACCAAACATTCCCCAGCCATCATGGGTGCCGCTCAGGCTCCAACGCAGCGCGGCACGGGGGGGCATCATGGCATCTTCACGGCCAATCTGGTGATCAATTTGAAAGGTAGCATTGGGCAACGCGGCGCGCAGCGCCATCCAAAACCGGTCGGCCGCATCCGGACCATAGGCGGTGATCCCGCCTGGGTATTCGCACTGCACTGCCCGATCATATTCGATGGGAATAACCGACAGATCAGCCGTCATAATTTGTTGCAGGATGGCAGCGTATTTCGCGCCCCATTTATTGTCGTTGCCCCGACCCTTATAGGGCCCCTCGATATCGGTTTCGGGACACAGCGGTTTAACGGCGGCCGCAGGGCCGCCCTCGCGGGCAATCAGATCTGCTGCATAGGCTTTTGCATCCCATCCCATTTGTCGCACGATCGCGCCTTGGTCGCGTACCAGCCATTCATCATCAATTGCGTTATTGCGGGCGTGGCAGTCGGCAATGATCCGGTAAACCAGAGGCTTGCCGGTGGCCGCGCCAAAGCCGCCATCACCAAGGTGGGTTGCCGTGGATAGGATGCGGTGCGAACTCAGCATGCCGGTCTCGGGGGTTCCGGACCAGATCACATCTTCGCCCAGCAGTTTGCGATCGGGAAATTCAGCCAGAGTTGCCATCGTTGCGCCGATCACGCCCTGATTGCCGGTTGAGACCCCGCTGGGCATCCGCACGACGATATCCTTGGCATAGTATTCGTGCAGCGTGGCAAGGCCGCGGTCTTCCCAAATTTCTTTGGTGATGCCGATGATATAGTCAGGAAAATCTTTGAACTTGGGGTCAAATCCCTGCATTTTATGCTCCCTCTGGCTGCTTGGCAGAGCCGCGGATAATCAGCGGCCCGTCGATTGAGACGCGTCGGGGTTCGGCGTCGGGGTTGTCGATCCGGGCCAGAAGCATCTGGACCGTCTCAGTGACCATACGGTTGGCCGGCTGGCGTACGGTGGTCAGGTCATAGCTGGGCCATGCGGCCAGTGCGACGTCATCATAGCCGACAAATGAGACATCTTCAGGTATGCGCAATCCAAGTTCAAACCGCACCACATCCATCGCCGCAAACGCCATGTGATCATTGGCGACAAATACCGCATCGGGCTGGTCTTGTTTGGCAAACAAATCCCGCGCGGCCTGTTGGGCTTGCTCGTAATGGAAATTACCCTCCGTTCTGTCAAAAAGTGCCATATTATGTGCCGCCAGACCGCTCATAAATCCTGCCTCTCGATCACGTTGGGTCGAGGCCCCTTTCCATCCGGCGATATGCGCGATCCGCTGGTGCCCAGACTGGATCAAAAATTCGGCCAGTTTATAGCCACCGCGAAAATTATCTGAACTGACGCCCGAGAGCCGCGCGTCATCCTGAAGCCGGTTGAAGAGAATGATCGGAATACCCGCCGCCTCGCAGCGCGCGGTCAGCGCGTTCGACATGCTAACCGAGGCTGTGATGATGCCGTCAACCTGATAGTCGAGCAATTCGTCGATTACGCTTTGATTGGCCTTTTCGTCGTTCGAGGCCATAAAAACCAAAACATGATAGCCATGTATTTGCAGCGTTTTTGAGAGTTTTTCAATCGCTTCGGGATAGAATTGGTTTTCCAGATAGGCCACAACCAGTCCGATAATGTGGCTCTTGCCAGTGATTAGAGAGCGCGCAAGAACATTTGGCCGATAGCCCAACTCGGTTGCGGCCCTGCGTACTTTATCGGTTATTTTTAACGAGGCCGAGGCCCCGGGGGTAAAAACTCGGCTGACTGCCGCTTGTGAGACGCCGGCGCGCTCTGCGACTTGAGTAGAGGTTACTTTGTCGCCTTTCATCGTAGGCCCCTTTGGTTGCATGTGCCAGTCTTAACAGGCTCTTTGGTTTGTGATGTGATATCCGGCATCACAACGCCTGACCGGTGTCAGGATCAAACCCTGTCCGGGATTTATTAAATTCCCGCATTCTGGCAAGCGTATCGACGCCAATTTGATCATAGACGTGCAACAGGTCCACCAAAACCCAGTTTTCACGAATTTTTCCGGCCTCGACGCGCCAGAAATCCAGACTGCGCAGGGTAATCTTGGTGTTCCCAGGTGCAATTCCCAGCCAACCTGCCTGGCTGATTGTCTGCGCCATATTTGGCCAACCCGTCACCGCAACATAGGGTCCTTCGGCGAAAAAATGTGCCGAGGTCTCCTTTGGGTAAAGGCCCCGATCCGGCATGGCGGCGATAAACGGAATTTGATGCCAATCGCGAAACCCTTTTATTCCGCGCGCGCTGCCGATACCGGCCGGCCCGTACCAGTTAAAATTGGGATGCCAAAAGCGTGGCATTTCCATGACTTCAGGGCCGCCCTGCACGGGATATTTTTTCATGAAAACCAGTGCCTGCATCACCAGATCACAGCTGGCACGGCTGGTCGCCTCGTCATAGAGGCCTGTTATCAGCCCGTCTTGCGTGGCCGGGCCGGGAACGTGCCACTCGCGTCCCAAGGAGGACGAAAGTGGCCAGGCGTTGGCCTGCATCATCACCTCAGGCAGGTCCCATAGACAGTGCATTTCGACCAATTGGCCGCCCTCAAACCGGTAAAACTCGTGAAAGCGCATATGCATAACATGGCCGGTGGGGGGGATATCCAGCCATGGGGCGGTGAAACGGCCCGTGTAATATCCGGCGCAGCCCACCCAACTGGCTCCCTCGGCGGTGGCCCCTGCGGTCACAATATAATCGCGTCGCTCCAAATCGGGCACTGCGGCAAACAGCGGCCCATACAGCGTGTTATAAAACGCCTCTGCGCCGCGCAGGTCACCAAATGGGTGGCAGGCATGAAACACGGCGTCGGGGCTGCTGATTGCCCTCAACGCGGCGCGCACACCCGCTTGGGAAAAATCATACATCGCCGCCCGTAACGGCGCGAGGCGGGCTTTGTTCTGCTGTGCAAGACTGGCGGTTTGTGGGGTCATTGCGCGGGCCCTAAGCCAGTTTGCGTGCGGCTGTGCAATCGGGTGAACAAATCCTGTCCCATTTGGGCGAACAGATCAATCATATCGACAAAAACCCAGTTTTCGGTGAATTTATCCTCGTGTCGCAGCCAAAAATCCAAGCCGCTGATCTGAACTGGCTTGCCGCTGGCCGGCGCGGTGAGATAAGCGCCTGAATGGGTGGCGCGTACGCCTGCGACGCCCGCCGCTCCGAGTAGACTGCCCTCGGCGATGAGTGCATCTAAGTCCTGTACCTTTCGGTCTGGAAAAGCCGCGAGCCATGGCTGTTGATGCAGCGTCTCAAACTCGGCCAGACTAAAGCAGGCGCCAATTCCGCCGGGCCCATACCATTTGATATTGGGGTGAAAAAAACCTGCCATGCCCATGCTGGAGAGCCCTGTGGCATCATACCGGTTCAGACCACCATAAAGAAGCTGGCGGCCCAATTGCAGCGTCTCGGCAGTTTGAACTGGGTCCTGCGGATGAGCGATGACCCCGTCAAAGGCGGTTGGTGGCGGATAGACATGCGAGGTGCCGCGTGATTTTGGCAGGACCGGCAGCCCGATCTGCTCAAACCAGTCAACAAAATCAATCAGCATCTGGCTTTCGACGATCTGGCCTTGCCGCAGCTTGTAAAATGCGCCCCAGCGCAGCTGCAAGCGTCGCTGTGTTGCCGGTATGTCGAGAAATTCACCACGGGCCTGTCCGGTCAGATATCCAGTACCACAGACCCAGTTTTCACCGTCTGGCCCACCGTCAACCCGCCCCGAGGATTGGCCGCCAAAGATCATATGGATTTCGCGCTTCAGGTCTGGAATCGCCTGTTTAAGGGGGTGCCAAAAGCTGTCGGCAACTGCTTTAGGACCGGTTTTTAGCGACAGCGGGGCAGGACCTCGCCAGATAAAGTCGGGCGCCAGATGCGCGCGGCATACTGAGGCGATATCATCGGACTTAGCCGCATCTAGGGCGCTCCAGAACGCCAATATCTGTTCTTTGTTTGCCTGTGTGTCCACCCTAAACTCAGCCTTCCGCTATATCGTCAAGATGTGGGGCGGCTGCACCATAGGGAATATTTTGCCCGCCATAGCGCCGCACCCTGATGTTGCATTGTTCAGCATGGCCGACAAAGCCCTCAAGCATGCAAAGGCGCGATCCATAGGCACCGATGCTGGCGGCTGCCTCATCTGTGGTGATCTTTTGATAGCTGTGGGTTTTTAGAAACTTGCCAACCCAAAGCCCCCCGGTATAGCGGCCGGCCTTTTTGGTGGGCAATGTGTGGTTGGTGCCGATGACCTTGTCGCCATTGGCGACATTGGTGCGGGCCCCAAGAAACAGCGCTCCATAGCAGGTCATGTGTTCAAGAAACCAATCATCACGGTCGGTCATCACCTGCACATGTTCAGAGGCGATATCATCGGCCACAGTGCGCATTTCATCATAGCTGTCACAGACGATCACCTCACCATAATCCCGCCAACTGGCGCGGGCGGTCTCGGCTGTGGGCAGTATGTCGAGAATACGATCAATTTCAGCCAGAGTTTCATGGGCCAGCTTGGCACTGTTGGTGACCAGTACCGCAGGGGAATTATACCCATGTTCGGCCTGCCCCAATAGATCGGTGGCGCAGAGCTCGGCATCGACGGTCTCATCGGCAATGATCATCGTTTCGGTCGGACCTGCGAACAGATCAATGCCGACACGGCCGAAGAGCTGGCGTTTGGCTTCGGCAACGAAAGCATTGCCGGGACCTACCAACATATGCACCGGCTCAATTGTTTCGGTGCCCAGTGCCATTGCGGCCACACCTTGAATGCCACCCAGCACATAGATCTCATGCGCCCCTCCGAAATGCATCGCCGCGATCACGCCCGGGTTTGGCTTTCCTTGAAAGGGTGGGGTGCTGGCGATAATCCGCGGAACACCAGCCACGCTAGCAGTGGCCACCGACATATGCGCCGATGCCACCATAGGAAATTTGCCGCCCGGTACATAGCAACCAACAGATTGTACCGGGATGTTCTTATGACCCAATATCACACCGGGCAGTGTCTCCACCTCGATATCCAGCATCGAATCGCGCTGGGCTTGGGCGAAGTTGCGGACTTGTTCCTGAGCAAATTTGATGTCGGCCAGTTCGCGGGGCGTCAGCTGGGCGATCAGATCGGCAATCTCGGCCTCTGTCAGGCGAAATGTGGTTGGGGAATAGCCATCAAACTTTTCTGACAGGGCGCGCACGGCGGCGTCGCCATTCGCGGCGACATCGGCCAGTGTGGCCTCGACGACCTGACGGGTTTTGGCGTCATCTTCCGCCCGTTCCACGTCGGGTTTGCCGCGCTTGAGATAGGTAATGCTCATGTCTTAGCTCTCTTTCTTATCAGGTCGAGGCGCGGGCTTGAGGCCTTTGTCATATGCTTCCCAGCCCTGCCCATCAAACAAATCGACGCCCAATTGGGCGGCGACATGGGCAAAATCAACATTCACCCAATTGTCGACAATCTTGCCATCAACGACTTTCCAGAAGTCCATGTAGCGGATTTCGACCCGCTTGCCAGTCGCGGGGATGCCCAGAAACGCACCGCTGTGGGTGGCCTCTTGGCGGCCAAATGCTGCTGCCCATTCGCCCATATAGAGCCGGGCTTCGTCGATGCAGACCTTATCGGAAAACGCGGCCTGAAACGGCCGTTGCCAATTGTCCTGGAACTCTTTCAAACCGGTTTTGGTGCCGCAGCCCTGATTGCCCATCCACCGAAAGCTCTCCTTAAAAAACGTGCCGATATCGTCGATCCGGTGATCGTTGAGTCCGTCGACCATACCTTCAATCACACGGCGGGTCGCCTCTGTCTTGGACAGATCGGTGTCGCGGGTCAGAACGGCTTGTTCAGGGCGGGAGCCTTTCATCACATTTATCCTTTCACGGCTCCAGCAGTCAGCCCAGAGACAATCTGACGTTGGAACAGCAGAACCAGAACAAACAGTGGTGCCGTCGCAGAGACCACAGCAGACACGGCAAACATCACGTTACCTTCGGTATAGGTGGTGCCAAGAAAAGCGGCGATTTCTGGAATCATTGTGCGGTTTTCTTCCGCAAGCAGCATCGAGGTGACGGCAAAATCATTATAGGCAAGCAGAAAGCTGAACAGTCCGGTGGTGATGACGCCCGGCCACATCACCGGGATAATTACAAAGCGGAAGGCTTCAAACTGGGTGCAGCCATCGACTTTGGCCGACTCGTCCAAATCTTTGGGGATGTTTTGAAAAAACGAGTGTAGCATCCACAGCGTAAACGGTTGATTGATCGCCACCAGAACCACAATCGAGGTGGGCAGAATACCCCATAAGTTCCATTCAAACAGTGGAAGCATATAGCCAGATACCAAGGTGATTGGCGGTATGGCACGAAAAATCAACGCTGTGATCAACAGCCAGAACGTATATCGATAGCCCGACCGCGACAGCGCATATCCGCCCAAAGTGCCGATTGTAAGTGATGTACAAACCACGCAGAAACAGACGATTGTGGTATTGATAACGGCGCGCCAAAACTCCTCTTGGACCCAAGCCCCGTGATAGCCGGTGCCGGTGAAAGGACTGTTGTAGACTTCTTGTGTTCTGTGACCTGTCAACGCGTTGGTCCAGTCGGCGATGGAAAAGAAATCCAGCTCAACCTTAAAAGATCCCCAGAGCGTCCACAAAAACGGAAATGCGGCGATGATCAGCCAAACAACAACAAAGCTGTTTAGAAACAGGCGCAATCCAACTGAGCGTTTTTCAGATGCTGCCGCCACGGGTCACGCCTTTCCTCTAAAGTCGCGCCAGGTGCGCAAAAGTACCGGCGAGAGCAGGATGGCCACGCCGATGATTGTCAAAACCGACGAGGCGGCGGCCGAAGAGAACAAGCGTGTTTCGCCCCCCAGATCATTAAAGATGAACCATGACAAAGACGTTGCATGCGCCTCGGCATTAAACCCGACGATCGGCTCGAAGACGCGGAAATTATCCATCAGCTGGATCAGCGCCACAAAGGTTACCAAAGGCATCAGATGTGGGATCACCACATAGCGCACTTGCTGGCCCCGGGTGGCGCCATCGATCATAGCGCTTTCCAACTGGTCTTTCGGCAGGGTCTGCAGGCCCGCGTAAAACACGACAAAGGCAAAGGGCGCTGCGTGCCAGACGCCATAGACAATCAACATCACCCAGGTCAACCCGGTCGAGGCTTTAAGTGACAGATCCGGATCATTGGCCATCCATTGCAGGGCAGACCCCAGAATACCGCGGCTATCAATCATCCAGAACAGCACCAGCGAGCCGATCAACGGCGAGACGATCATTGGCAATAGCGAGAAAAAAATGACGACCCCCTTGAGCAGGCGGTGGAGGGAATTGACCGCCAGCGCGATCATCAGCCCGAGAATAATCAGCAGGGGCGTTACCACAAACGTATAGGTCAGGGTAAAAGACATTGCGCGGTAAAACGGCAAGTTACTGAGACCAGAAAAAAAGGACACCCATCCATCAGAGGATCGCCAGGTGTCTGCAACTTCGGAAATGGCTAAATGACCACGGTCCAAAAAAATATCCGCTCCGACAAATTTACCCAGTGGTTGGCTTTCGCGCAGCGCGGCTGTGGCGTCCTGATCTATCGAAGTTGCCATTTTACAGCCAAATGGGCCGCAGTTTTTCGTCTCGATGAGAACTGCATCATGGGGTGTGTGGACGGATTGTACCAGAACCGAGACCAGTGGCAGCGCGATGCACAACAGCATGGCCAACCCGGTTGGGGCAAAAAACCAGAAGAATGTTTTGTGTTTCAACGGGGCGGTCCGATCAACAATCGAATGGATCAGAGAGGGGAGACCCCTCTCTGATAAGGCATAGGCTGTTTAGAGAAAGCCTTTTTCTTTGGCGGCTGCCGTATAGGCGGCCTCGATATCGGCAAGGGCCTGTTCAGCGCTTTCCTTACCTTGCATAAAGTCGCCCAGTTCGGCACCCAATGCGCTGTGCAACAAGCCTTGATAGGGGACCATCGGATAGGGTGTTGATCCTGCATTTGCTGCCGCAAACACCCCAATTGCCGCTGGTGTCGGCTGATAGCCGTCGATCAGCCAGACCGCTTGCGTCGAGGTTGTGTCGTTAAGCATTTCGGGACGAATGGCATGGGTCATTGCGATAAAGGTTGCCTCAGCTTCGGCGTCTGAGGTGTTTTTTGCAACGGTCCAGCCATCCCACCACAGGGTGGTTGCAGGCATAGAGCCGCCGCCAACGGTCATCGGGCCTGCAATCGCAAACCCGTCTTTCACTGACTGATCAACGCCTTCGGCTTCGACCAGAGTGGCTGCGCGTGACCCCCACATATTCATGATGGCGACATTACCGGCGCGGAATTCTGCGTTGGTGGCATTGGAATCATGGGTCAGGAAATCAGGGTTCATATACTCTGACAGCGCCTTCATCATATTGAGTGTTGCAACGCCTTGGGCATTGTTAATCGCCACCTCAGCTGATCCATCTTTGAAGAAGGCTCCGCCATGGCCGATATACATATTGTTGAATTCTTGTGCTAGGTTCCAACCAGCCTTATAAGCGCCGCCGACTGGGTTCTGCATCAGACCCATTTCGCGAATTTTCTGTGCTGCAGCCAACATGCCCTCGTAAGTTTTTGGTGGCTCCATACCAATTTTTTCCAGTACGTCGGCGCGATAGACCAGATGCTGTGCGTTCGCCATAAAGGCCACGGCCATGACCTTGCCGTCGATGGTAATCAACTGGTTGCTCTTAAGGTGTTGACCGTGTTTGGCCACCAGATCATCAATTGGGCGAATGACGTCTTCGTTCATCAGTGCCACAATGGACGAGTTGGCAACAATAGCAGATGTGTATTCTGCCGGGTTGCCCTGCATACCAGCCACGTTAATTTTCTGGTGGTCAGCGGTCAGGTTGGTTTTGACTTCGGCGCCTGCGCATTCCTGCGCTCCGGCTCCAACGGTTTGAATTGCGGGAAATTCATTGCCTACAATACTGACGCGGGCCGAAATTTCGCACGCGTAAGACGCGGTAGAGGTCAGAACGGCAAGCGATCCAGCCAAGGCTATTTTATTCAGAAACATGCGTGTCTCCCTGTTATGTCGGGGGGCGTCAAAAGTGACGGAACCCCGGGTTATACCCCATCCGGATCGGGGCGGATTATGAAGGCCTAGGCCCTTATTCGCGCACCTGTGGACGGATCAAACAGATGGCAAATCTCTTGTGGCACCGAGATCGAAACCTGATCCCCGATCTTGGCGCGATAGTCTTTATTAGCTTTGACCGAGACCAATGCCCCCCCGGCTTTGACTGCGATCATCGTGGCATCACCCAGCAGCTCCATCGTATAGACTGTGGCATTTATTGAACCGACACTTGGCGAGACCGCAGCATCCTCAGCACGAAACCCCAGCGTGATGGGCCCGTCGGCGGCAGAGAAGCCTGAGATCTCGACGTTGTCGCCGGAAAAACAGCCGTCCTTCATGGTCCCTTTCAGAAGGTTCATTGCCGGTGATCCGATAAAGCCGGCCACAAAGGTATTCGCGGGGTTGTCATAAATATCTGTTGGCGTGCCGACCTGTTGCACCACGCCCTGTTTCATCACCACAACCCGGTCAGCCAGTGTCATCGCCTCGATCTGGTCATGGGTGACATAGATTGTGGTAACCTTAAGTTCATGGCTGAGGTTCTTGATTTGCGCGCGGGTCGAGACCCGCAGCTTGGCATCCAGATTAGACAGCGGCTCGTCCATTAAAAACACGTTTGGTTCGCGCACAATGGCACGCGCCAAAGCCACCCTCTGACGTTGCCCTCCCGACAGTTCTGCCGGTTTGCGGTGCAGAAATTCCCCAAGTTCTACCATATCTGCGGCCTTGCGCACCCGTGCGTCATGGGTTTTGTGATCGATCTTGCGCACTTTTAGAGGAAAGCGAATGTTCTCATAGACGTTCATGTTGGGATACAGACCATAGCTTTGGAACACCATGGCGATGTCGCGGTCTTTTGGTTCAAGGTCATTGACCACTTTGCCGTCGATGACAATGTCGCCCTCGCTGGCTTCTTCGAGCCCAGCAATCATCCGCATCATAGTGGTTTTGCCGCAGCCCGACGGCCCCAAAAGCACTAAAAACTCTTCGTCCGCGATCGTCAGGTTGAAATTGTCGACCCCGATAAAATTGCCCCAGCGCTTGGAGACATTCATAAGTTCAATCTGTGCCATAGAAGTCCTCTGAGGCCCGGTAATCCCCGGCGATGTAGTATCGTAGACGCTGAGGTGCAGGATTGACAAGTGATTTTTGAATACCTATGCAAAAAACTTGAATTCGCATTTGTCTTTACAGTTTTAAATAGACCACCGCGCACTTGCGGCATAAATTGGGATTGCTTCTATGACCGTGTCTTTGACCTCCTTGAAACAAAGTTTACATGCCGGATTGACTGCGGTTGCGCAGGGCGCTGATCCGGCTTTGATCTATCATTCGAATGCGCAGTTATGGGCCAGTCATCCGTTCAATCAGCTGCAGGGTCTTGAGGCGATCCGCCGGGTTTGGTCACAGTTGCGCTATGCTTTGCCAGATATGCAGCGCCGCGACCAGATTTTTGTGGCAGGCAACAGCAAAGCCGATGCGCGCATGCCCGATGATCTTGAAGGACGGGTTTTGGTAGCGTCGATGGGGCATTACCAAGGCAGTTTTGTGAATGATCTTTGCGGTATTCCGGCAACCCATGGTGTGGTGAATTTGCGGGTTTGTGAGGTGCATCATCTGGTTGAGGGTAAAATTGCCCAGTCCTATGTGATGTTGGATTTGCTGGATCTGATGGGGCAGGCGGGGTGTTGGCCCATCGCACCCTCGCTTGGCGCCGAAGGTATGTGGTCGGGTCCGGCGACCAACGACGGGGTGCGGTTGCACACCAGCGATCCCTCGGGCGGCCAGACGGCGTTTGATACGGTGATTGCGATGCATAACGCATTGGGGTCGTTCGATGGCAAGTCGCTCGACAGTATGCAGCATGGCGCATATTGGGCTGATAATTTCCTGTGGTATGGGCCTTCGGGCATTGGTCAGACCCGTGGCATGACCGGGTTTCGGGCGCATCATCAGATACCTTTTCTGGTTGGCTATCCTGATCGCAAGGGTGCCGGGCACTATGTGCGCATCGGAGATGGTGATTATGTCGTCACCGGCGGTTGGCCTTCGGTAACGGGCACGCATCTGGGCGAGTGGTTGGGTCTTCCTGCCACGGGCAAACATATCGAGATGCGGGTGATGGATTTCTACCGGCTTGAAAATGGGGTGATTCAGGAAAACTGGGTCCCGATTGATATTTTATGGATTTTTAAGCAGATGGGATTGGACGTTTTGGCCAGATTGCGTCACCTTCGCGGGGATCCGCTGACTGACTTGCCCCCCGATCCATAGCTCTGCCTGCCGCAGGGTTTAGGCCAGCCACGCGCTGTGACCCGTCGGAAAAGTGGGTGTTTGGACGGTGAAGGATCAGACAGTATAGGCCAGATGAGACACGATCTGCGGATGCAAGGTTGCGCCGGCGGCAATCACACCTTGGGACTGTGGTTTGGGGTTGTTAAAGCGCAGTGGGGCGCCGTGTTTGTCGGTCACGGTCGCGCCGGCCTCTGTGGCGATTAAGGCACCCGCGGCGATGTCCCATTCCCAGCTGTTGCGGAAGGTGAACATTGCCTCAAAGCGTCCTTCGGCAACAAGCGCCAGCCGATAGGCGATGGATGGGCGGTGGTGACGTTGGAATACCGGCACGGCTCCACGCCAGTGCTGTGGTTCTAAATTGGTGCGGGTGGTCAATACCTGCGCCTTGGTTAGGCTCTGGCTGTTCGTTGCGGCAATGGCTTGCCCGTTCAGGAATGCGCCCTGTCCGAGGGCGGCGCTGTATAATTTATCCAGCATTGGCAGGTAAACCACTGCCGCGGTGATCTGCCCGCGATCGGCAATCGCCAACGCATGTGCCCATGTATCGTCGCCTTTGATGAAACTCCGGGTGCCGTCGATCGGATCAATGACAAACACCCGTTGGGTTTGCAGCCGCGTCGCGCCGTCCTCAGTTTCTTCGGACAGCCAACCATAGTCAGGTCGCGCCTGCGTCAATCGCTGATGTAGCAGCTCATTGACGGCGAGATCAGCTTCGGTCACTGGCCCGGCGTCGTCGGGCTTGTGCCACAGCTTTGCGCTGGGGCCGTCAAAGCGACGTGCGACATCCCCCGCTGCACGCGCTGCCTCAATCAGGACCCTAAGGTCACTCTCCGGCAAGGGTCATCCCTTCGATCAGGCATGATGGTACAACGCGCGATAGATGCAAACGGGCGTCATTGGCGGGGATCAGGGTTAACAGCATTTCGGGCAGGGACCCCGCAATCGTGCATTCGTTCACGGGATAGGCAATCTCTCCATTTTCAATCCAGAAACCGGCAGCCCCGCGAGAATAATCGCCGGTATTGGGGTTGATCGTTGCGCCAATCATTGAGGTGACCAGCAATCCGGTTCCCATGTCGCGTATCAGGTCTTGGCGGCTGTGATGGCCCTGGGTCACAGAGGCGTTCCAATTGGCAGGTCCGGGGGGGGATCCAGTGCCGCGGGCCGCGTTCGCCGTCGAAGTCATGTCAAGTTTACGCGCTGTCGCAAGATCCAAAGTCCAGCCCTGCAACACTCCGTTCTCGACGATGTTGCGCTGGGCCGTTGGCAGGCCTTCGCCATCAAAAGGGCGAGACCCAGATGCGCGCGGCCGGTGTGGGTCTTCGATGATTGACAGGGCTTTGGGCAAGACCTGCTTGCCCAAGCTGTTGCGCAACCATGAGCCGCCCCGCGCGATGGCGCTGCCATTGGAGGCGGCCAGCAAATGGCCGATCAGCGAGGCCGCGACGCGCTCGTCAAATAACACAGGAAAGGCCCCGGTTTTGGGTTTGCGGGCGCCTAGACGTTCCAGGCTGCGGCCGGCGGCGCGCTGGCCTATTTCGGCAGCCTGGCGCAAATCACTCTGAAATATTCGGCTGTCTGCATCGTAGTCGGATTCCATTTCGCTGCCGGTTCCGGCCACGGCCACACAAGATATCGAACGGCCAGTGCGTGCGTAGCCGCCGGCAAAGCCATTGCTGGTGGCAAGGTGTATTGCATGGTGGCTGTAGCCAGCTGAGGCGGACTCGACCTGAGAAATGCCGGTTGCGCCCAGCGCCGCCTGCTCGGCCTGCTCGGCATCATTTTGAAGAGCGTCAGGTGAGGGTTCCGGCGTTGGATCACAAAGTTCAAGCGCCGCGATATCCCAAGATTGCGCCAGCGCGTCGCAGTCGGCCAGACCGATATAGGGATCTATTGGTGCCTCATTTGCCATCGCCACCGCGCGCTCTGCCATCTCTGAGATTGTTGACGCGTTAATATCCGAGGCAGATACGCTGGCTTGCCGCTGCCCGATCAGCACCCGAAGGCCGATATCTATACCTTCGGCACGTTCGGCTTGCTCAAGCTGTCCGCCGCGCACGTTTATTGATAAAGATTGGCCTTGTATGGCCATCGCATCGGCATCGTCAGCACCAGATTTTTTAGCAGCATTCAGCAGCCGTTCGGTCAGGTCTTGCAGGGTGTGCGACATCCGGTTTCCTTAGTTTTTGCCATTATCAGGTAGCTCGCACAGGGCAGGGGTGCAAGCGGTACAGTTTGCTTTTCGGCACGCTAAGTCTCAAATCGCCACCTCATGGGTATTTTTGAGGATATTTTAGCAACCTGCAGAACAGATTTTTACCCTCTAATTGTAAGGTTATAGGCCTGCAGTTTCCGCCTGAGGAATTCAGCGAATGCGTTGCCCGTTCGACAAGACGCGCCCCTCTTCGGTCACCTCAAGAAGCATTTTTAAGATGTCATTCCCTTCACCGGGTATGGTGAACATACTGAGCATCATACGCATTGCCATCGCGTCGCTCTGTTGTATTAATCCTATCTCGGTTAACCGGTCGAGCAAGCGGTTTCCGCCCTTGAGTTCGGTCTCAAAACGGCCTCTTGGGCGGGGCATACCCTCAAAGGTTTCGAAATCGCTATTGTCAAACTCAAAGTGGCCCGCGCCCTCCAGCGCGGCCCCACCGCCGGCCAGATGCAACCGGCCAATGTCGATGTCTTCAAGTTCAAAAGGCATAAAGTCATCCTGCCCAAGGTCTTCAATCGCGCCGGGTGAAAAGATATCGAGCAAGACCTTTGCTGTGCCGGATATCTCTAACGCCAGCGAAATAGGGTCTCTGGGCAGAATTTCATCATAATCAAACAGCGCCCACATCATGTCAGACATAACAAAATCAGACAGGGACAAACCGAGATTGAACGGCTGTGCCGTTGGGCTGGCAGTCAGTGGCAAAAGCACATTTGCCGCCGCTTTTGCGAGGCTCAGCGAGATCGGAAACGGCAACTGGTCCATCACCAGAAACAGATTTGATTGTGCCGATGTACCCTTGTATAAAAGCCGCTGATTATTCAGCGCCAATCTGCCTGATCCTGCTGTAATCTTACTGCTTTGTTGGTATTTTTCGCCGCTCTCGACTGAGGAAATATCGCTCTCTGTCTGGTCATACCGCCAAGTTGCGTCAAAACCGGCACCATCCATCAAAACTGCCAATGGGTCAGACCAGTTCAGGATAAGAGGCAGCGCGGTCGTGCCAGTAAATTCTAACCCCGTGGTCAGTCCTGAAAGGTTGTAACTTGTCTCGGATGGGCCGGGTAACGAAATGGAAGCCTGATATGACATGCGACCGATGTTGAGGTTTTGGGTATAGTTTCGATCGGTCTGTATTGCGCTTATGGACGTGCCGCTGACATTGACCAGGCTCAGGTCTGCATGCACGTCTGCGCCTGGCACTTCGGTACGATCAAGCACCAACTTTCGCAGATCCAGCCCGACGGCCTCGGCTGCATAATCATGTCGTATTTCATCCGGTTTGCCAGACGCACGTATTACAAGATTGCGTTGGGTCAGGTCAAATTGGACATCAAAAGCACCGTCCTCGGGGCTATTAACGTGAAGAATAACTGGTATTTGGTCAGGCAAAACAACAGTGACCGTGCCATCGCCCTTGTCCAAGAACTGCAGGCTTGAAACCGAGAGGCTGATGGTTCCGGATGCGTCACTGCCGGGGTCTTGAACGCGCCTGCTCATCTGTAAATCCCCAATGGTTAAACGATTACCGTTTCGTGCCTCTGAGGCGCTTATTTTAAATCCTGATGCTGTCATGGCCGTGCGCAGGCCGTCCCAGACCTGTTGGCTTGTGACGTCTGCTAGTGCCTTAACACTAGAGAGGTTTACGATGATCGTGGCGAGCAATACGGATTTTAGAATAGATGTCATGTGAGGTCCTGACTTAATGAGACAAGTGCTGGCATATTTTCACATTGTGCCCTTATCGGCAACATGCCCGTATGCTGGCAAATCTGTTATGAATGTGGAACATAGATCTTAACATTGGCTGCGGGAGAGAATGATGCAGGATTTATTTGGTAAAACGGTTATTATTACGGGTGCAAGTCGCGGTATCGGCGCGGCTGCGGCGAGGGTCTTTGCTGCACAAGGTGCTAATGTGATGCTGTTGGCGCGGACGGCAGATGAGATCATCGCGCTCGCAGATGAGATTGGCCCAAACGCGATGGCCTTGCAATGTGATGTCAGCCAGTATGACGCACTTGAGGCGGCAGTGACAGCTTGCACAGCGCGATTTGGCGGCTTGGATGTATTGATTAATAACGCCAGCGTAATTGCCCCGATCAGCCATCTGGCCAGTGCCGACCCCGATCAGTGGGCGACGG
>UPTG01000181.1_pt1 | contig 54238 bp, 38 predicted proteins | sample 2160121 | NCBI WGS metagenome assembly UPTG01 (sample SAMN06266255, study PRJEB28933) | marine metagenome | isolation source: Columbia River Estuary | place: USA:Columbia River Estuary, USA | collected 2014-07-27 | reverse complement strand
ATTCAAGTTTGGGACCCAGTCAAAGTAGAATACAAATATTTAGATAGAGAGTTTGGGTTAAATGAGATAGAAATATAGTGATTAACTCGTAAGATAATAAGATAAATAATCTTATAGTATATTACGGAGACAATTATGGAAAAAATACAGTACATATATGAATCACCAGACGGTGGTAAAACGGTTACTAGACGTAAATTTGGTGAGAGTGTGAAAGAACTAATTCAGTCGCCAGAAGAACTCATAGAAGATTTATTTGATGGTGAGCCCGCAGTATCAACACTAACTCAAGGACAAATAGAAAACAAATTTAAGACACTACGAACTGCTCTTAAGTCAGTTCGTCTTCGTGCAAACTGGACACAAGACTACACAATGACACGCAGGGTGAATGAACTAGTTGACTTATTAGAAAATTTAGAACGTGATGTTGTAACTGCTTCTGAAACTGCAAAGAAGGCGCTAAGAGAAACTAAGTAATTTCACTAAAACAATACTTTAATACTTCCGCGTCAGGATAAATCTCTTGTCTGACTGTGAGTCCTTTTGTGTCGTAGTTGACTGTAAATTTACCAAATTCTAAGTGACGCATTGTGCGTATACTATTAGTATTAAATTGGTCTATATTGGACTTGATATAAGGTAACATATCTTTTAACATAATATTCCAGGTTTCAGTAGGAATCAAAGACAGCCGAATTGTCTCGTCTAATGCTGCCTGAAATCTTTCAGCATCATCAATGATATCATCGTAATCATGGTTTATCCATTTATCATAACAATTGTAATTTTGTTTTCTTAATGCTTTGACTGTGCCTGTCTGTCCAAACATAACAAATGGCATACCACTAATAAATGGTTTATATGATTTCTCTGATAAAAACGGAGTAGGTTTTATTCCGTTCTCTAATGGTTTAGCATTTATAATCATAGTCTCAGTTATTATTTGAAAATAACAGTCTTTAATATGGTCAAAATTTATACTATGTGCTTTGTTGTGTGTTAAGTCTTCGCCTTTAAATTCTATTCTGGGCGACTTAATAGTTTTAAAATAAGACTCGTCATCTGAGTCAGACAAAAACCCAGCCTCTTTAGATAAACGTAATTCTTTATCTATATTATCCGGGTCTTTCCAATAATCATTGTATCTTACACCTCCCCAACTATAAGCAGTTTGGTCTATAACTCCTTCTGTCTTTAGTCTTGTAATAAGATGTATACGATGGTAGTGTGGTTGTCGATTGTAACTTAGGCCATGATATTTTCTTGTTTTTAACTCTTTGATGTCTTGTAGTTGTTGTCTTAATCCTTTAACAGTGACAGACTCTTCAACTTGTCTGTCTTCGCTAAACATGACTTCAAGTGAGTTAAGTTCTGTTCTTTCATTGACTGCTTGGTTCAGAAAACATTCCCAAAAATTTCTCCAGATTATAGTGACTTCATTATCTGCATCTAAAAATTTGGGGTCCCATATACCAGTTATCCACATTAACTTAGAGGGTTCAATACCAAAAATCTTACTAACATATCCGAAATCTATATCATAGTAACCCTCGCTAGAATAATCTAGTATTACCTTTAAACATTTTCCAGAAGATAAATCCTCGTGTACGTGTTTTGGTATTACACCATCTCTGTATTTTTTAATTCCACTTTCAACAACTTCATCTGTTCTATCGGGTTGATTTTTTTGTAACATGTATCTGCCTAGATGTTCTTGGTCTAATGTTTCGTGGGCTCCTAATCCTATCCACATAACATAGTTGAGAATGATTTTGTCTTCGTTCGACTCGACTAAAATCGGATGATACGAGATTGTTCGTGTCATCGGGTCATTTTCTATTTTCATATTCTTCCTTAGGAATAAAATGAATACCATTTTCATTATCTTCCTTCAACTTGAGTTTATTACCGTTAACAATTGTATGTCTCGGCGTAACAGCCGCAATTATCCATGAGTTATAATATTCTTCTACAAATTCTTTTACTTTATCCCAATCGGTTAAATTGAGAAAGTTATACAGCGAGTGAACACCGTCAAGGGTCTCTTCTGTGCTATTAAACCAATTAGTATCCCATAGAAAATCTGCTTCTTTTTGTAATATAAAAGTCCTTTTTTCTCCAAACTTTTCTTTAAATTCATCAGATATCTCATTCGCTACATTATTCCATTGTTCCTCGTCTCTGGGCATTTGATTATCCCGTAACAATGAAGTCCTTGTCCTAACATAATCATCATTGTTTTTCCATTGTATTACTTTTGCATTGGGATATCTTTCTCTATTAAAAGTGGCAGAGTGACTAATTATAGGAAATAATAAATTTCTATCTTCTTGTTGAGATAAAAACTTAACAGTATCATTAATACCATCGTGTTGTTTTCCGTAAGACAAAGACTGCATAGCCGAGCCACTATCACCCTGGGTATTTTCATCACTTACAAACAACTCTGTATCACCCAGTCTCAAATCTGCCCATCCATCGGCAGCATCTTCCCAACTTAAATGTTCTATTATATATTCTTTTTTATCTTCTAAAGATATAGTCCTGTCAATTTGTCTTTGAGCAAGAGACTGACTCTGTAAAACCATATTGTCACTTAGGCCAAGACAGTTAATAACAAACTTTCCACCAGCATATCGTGGAAATTGAAAGACTACTAAGTTAGGTGTATTAAAATTGAAATTCATTATATCAATATTTATCTAGTATAAATAAAGTCATAACATAATTATTTTATAAGGATTCACGGTGACTAATAGATTGACCAACTCAGATATTCGATACTTTACTCTCTGTGTTAACTCAAGTGATATTGATACATTGCGAGATTCTAAAGATTTATTTTTAAAATCAAAAGATAAACCAGTTGTAGTCATTGATGCGTCACTCGAAGGCGAGAGTACTAGTTTTCTATATCCTCGTACAAAGTATAAATTACAAATTCATAATTCCTCTGGTTTAGGAGGAATGGCTGGCGACCAGACTATATTAGAACTTCTTCATCATCCTGATGTAGGATTATCTGAGTATGATTTAGACAAAACTATTCTACTTTATGGAGATGCTAACATAGAAAAAAATTACACTAAATGGTGCAAAGAGAATAATCAAAAGCCAATATTTGGAAAATGTATATATAATCCTCACACATTAATACAACGCTCACTGGAATTTTACTTAGAAACTTATGATTATTCTTCTTATAACTATGTTCCTAATGAGTCTTTTAAGCCCAAGCATTTTGTTTGTCTGAACGCATTTTCAAAACCGCATAGATTTGAGATGATAAACTTTCTTTATAGATATAATTTACAAACCAAAGGACATATTTCATGGTTGAATAGACACGGAGATGCTACTCGTAGATATTCAAAGTATTATTCTGGACTTGAATATAATGTATTTGACTGTAAGACATTAGAACTAGATTTCACAGGTCCTGAACTTAGCATTGCATCTCAGCAATTACAAGTACCACCACAATATAGAGAGGCGTGTTTTGATATAGTAAATGAATCATCTGTAAATGATGACGATATATTTATTACTGAAAAGACCTGGAAAGCAATACTACAAAAAACTCCGTTTATAATATTCGGTTCTAAGAACTCACATAAACACTTAGAAGAATATTTTGGAATTAAACCATACATTGAGTTGTTTGATTACAAGTTTGATGGGTTGAATTTAGATGAGAGATTTCATAGCATAAAGCACGACAATCTAGTAAGACTAATCAATATGGATATTCATAAACTAAATGAAATTGTTAATTCAAACAAGATGCAAGATTTGTTAGAGTATAACAAAGAGCAATTGCTCAAATTTTTTGTTGACCCAACTAGATGGGATAGTTACTTTCCCGTCTTAAGTGAGCAATTTTAAAAAGATAAATAAAGTCAGTAGTTAATTATTTTTAATCAAAGGAGTTAAAATGAAGATAGGTGTAATAGGCGTAGGAAGACTGGGACAAGACTGTGCAGAAGTAATGGCAGAACACGGCCATGAAGTTTCAGGTTATGATGTTGTTCCATTTGAATCAGAAACAATCGCCCAAATAGAAACAATTGAAGAGTTGGTCAAAGACAAAGAATATGTATTCGTTTCTGTGCCAACCCCTCACGACCCTGCATATGATGGTAGCACACCAGCGATGCACTTAGAGCCTAAAGATTTCAATTATGATATCGCTACAAGTGTAATTGCTGAGGCGAATAAGTATATGAACGATAGTCAGTCTATCATTCTTATTTCTACAGTCATGCCTGGAACAATTAGGAAGCAGATTATTCCACTAGTAACTAATACTAATTTTGTTTATAATCCATACTTGATTGCTATGGGAACAATACGATGGGATATGGTTAATCCAGAAATGATTATGATAGGCACAGAAGATGGAAGTGAAACTGGACTTGCTAAGGAATTAAAAGCATTTTATGATTCTTTTATGGAAAATGACCCAAGAACTGAAATAGGTACTTGGGAAGAAATAGAAGCAATGAAGATTTTCTATAACACATTTATCAGTACAAAAGTCGTATTAACTAATATGGTTATGGATGTTGCATTGAAAGTTGGAAATATCAATGTCGATGTCGTAACTAAAGCATTAGCGGGATGTACACAACGAATAAATGGCTCACAGTATATGACTGCTGGTATGCCAGATGGTGGTTCGTGTCATCCGAGAGACAACATCGCAATGCGATGGTTAGCACAAGAATATGATTTGGGATATGATTTGTTTAATTCTGTTATGTCTGCACGAGAAGTTCAAGCAAAAAATATGGCAGACGCAATTGTTAAACAAGCAAAAGCACACGACATGAAAGTTGTGATTGTGGGTAAAGCATATAAAGTAGATGTAGAATACGAACACGGAAGTGGAAGTATACTTGTGGGACATTATGTGAAAGAGGCTGGAGTTGAATTACATTATTATGACGTTCATACTGGAGATTTTTATCAATCTGATGAGCCTGCTGTGTATCTTCTTGCTCATAACTTTGGAAAGATATCAGAAAAGAACACAACAAACAGTGTTCGAATCCTTGACGGAAGTGTAGTAATAGACCCTTGGAGACAATACGAAAATGAGAACTGTACAGTAATTCACTTCGGCAATACAAGATTCTAAATTAAAGGTATGATATATATGCCCTATATACCGCCTCGTACAAAACTGTTTAACGAACATCTAGTATTCGATGATTCTCAAATTGATGAGATTCCTGGTGAATTTTATCTATACTATATAAGACTCACTACAGAATTTTTATCTCCTGCATTTGAGATGACTATTTTGAGCAAAGACGCAGACTTAGATGTAAAAAACAAACAAACGATGAATGACTGTAGAAGTCGCTGTGAAATACCAAACTTTGTCAGAGATGATATAAATTCTGGTAGAGCCAAACTTGTATTAGATTATTCAACAGAAGGATACTGGGATTTAGATTGGAAATGGATAACTGATATACTTCAAATAAGAGAAGACAGAATTATATGGTTAACATCGATGTATAATTTCGCTGAATGCCAAGTGGGATACAATCCTAATTATAATGTAACAATAGCAGACACTTCTGCTGAGATTAAATATAATCCTTTATGGGAACGAATAGTAGTTCAAATGTGTTATGACCACGTTGAGGATGTTAAGAAACAAATACATCTTATTGATAGTTTACATGAAAGACCAGCGACAGCATTAACATATAATCGTAGACCACATTTTCATAGAATAGCATTGCTCACTAAACTACTACATCACAATGAATTAAATAATATGATATGGAGTTGGTACGGCTTTCAACAAGAAAAAGAAGAAGGTGCCGATACTTGGCAAAAGAAGATAGACGACTTTCGTGGTCACGATTCAGTATTACTTGAGGACAAATATAAAGATGATTATGAAATGATGTTACTTCATCCGCCACATGGAGACGAAGACCTCAGTAACAACAAGGCGTTTGATATGAATTATTCACACATATACGATACTTATTATCAAGTGATAACCGAGACGTTATATGAACAGCCAGGTATATTTTTATCAGAGAAATCATATAAACCATTTTTATCTTGTCAGCCTTTTATCTTATGTGGACAATCTGGTACAGTAAATGTATTAAGGTTACAGGGATATGATGTGTATGATACCTGGATAAACCACGAATACGATAATATTAAAGATAATAAAGAACGAATGAGAGTTCTTACAAATGAAATTATAAGACTTAATTCTTTATCATCCAAAGAATGGTCATTGATGCTGAAAGAAATGTTACCAACTATAAAAAAGAATCTAAAAAGACTTTTAGATTCATACGACAAAAAAGATGTTCTTACTTTTAACTATTCAGTAAGGACACCCTTGCCCCAAGCACTAATCGATATCTCTAGTTAATACCAATCGTAAGTTTCTTCGTATAACATCCTAGCAACCAAATTACATCCTTTCGAATTCCAGTGTCCATCGTTTGGAATATAATTACTATCCCAACTTTTATCTTTTCTTTTTTGTTCTGGGTTAGCCAATCTATCTGTATTCTGGTTATGTTGTTCCCATGCTATCATTACCGGGTTAGAACCTATTGCATTGCACCACTTAACTGTCTGGCTTGCAGTCTGTTCTTTAGTATGTTCTTTTATTATTTGTTCTGTTGGAATTTCGGCAGAGGTACTAAAAAAATACACTTTAAAATTATGAACCTTTGATAGATTTATTACTGCTGATATTGTTGTGTGAAGTTTTGCTACAGAGTTTACTTTTGACAACAATTTAGTGTAGTTGTCTCTAATAACGTTTACTCTTTTTCCGGTCTTTCCAGTTGCGTGATGAAATGAGGGCGAATACTGAACACCGAGATGGTCCCAATAAACTTTATCTTCTTTCATTATATCATCTTCCCATTGCCAATTTTCATCAACTGCTTCCCAATGTCGAAGCCTAGTTATCTCAGGAATTCCAAAATATATTGTGTGAACTTGGTCTCCGAAGCCATTACACCACTGTTGTAATCTCAATAAAGCCGTATCAAATCCAGAACCTGGTTCTGCTAAATTGAAACAAGAATAATCTTCAGACACCATCTCATTAAAATAATCTGATATTGTGTTGCCTCTTTTTACTCCGTGGCCGTATACGAAACTATCACCTAGAAATAATATATGTTTTTTCTTTAGTGTTTCGTCATTTACTGTACTTCTCGTGTGATAAGTGTTTTCCCATTTATCAGCACCAATTTCGTTACCATTTTCATCTTTATTCTGATAGGGTGTTAATTGTTTATCAGTCATATCTATATCACCCCAATCTGGTTGAGATAGTGAACTCCAACGTTTTTTCATAGTTTTCCTCTATTATATACTAATATAATGTATTTATCGTTAAAAAAAGAGACAAAAACTTGACAAAATCATAGTTTGTGTTATAATATAGTTATATTAATAAAGATGAGAGGACTATAATATGAAGAAATCAGTGATTATACTAATAACAATGGCGTTATTGGGAAATACAGGCGTGTCATATGCATCCGATGTCGCTATCAAACCGTTCAGTGGTGACTGGTTGAATAACGCTATTTACCCAGCCACAGTTAAAGAACGATTACAACAAAAGTACAGAAGCCTAACAGCCGTTGCTCACGGAGATATGAACAATGATGGAATTGATGATATTGTCGTCCTGGCAAGCCCTAAAAAAGGCAAAAAAATGCAAGGCGAAGATGTTGCTCACATAACCGGACACGAGGTATGCGATATCACTACGAGTGACTTTAACTGTTATGATAAACGGAATAACATAGAAATTTATTTCTTAGAAGATGGTGTATCATTTAAGTATTGGGATTCAGAAAAGAATAGATTTAGAAAAAAAGTTGGCCTTGGAGCAAGAAATCTGTCTGAAAAAATAGCCAATAACAATCCAATTAGTATGAATATACAAGGTCCAATTGCTCTGAAACTCGCAGACTTCAACGGCGATGGCATATTAGATATTTTTGTCAGTGACACAGGAACAAATACTTGGAATGGAAATACGAATAAGCAGAAGCCAAAGAATGATATGTATTATTTGTCACAACCTGGTGGTGCTTGGTTAGAATCCACAGCCACTCACGTCACCGGACACGATGTTGAGAAGGGCAGAGGTTTGTTAAACTTTTCACACCAAGCAACAGTTGGCGATATTGACAATGATGGCGACATTGATATTGTTGTTCCAAGTAATGACTGGGTCGGACATAACGGTGAAATATTATGTTACGTCAACCAGGGTGATGGTCATATGATAGTTCGTAGATGTGGTGACCAATGGGGCTTTGAAGTAGAACTCGGTGATATAGACAATGATGGTGATTTAGATATCGTAACTGGCGGGTCACTCCATAATTCAATGGAAGCCTGGGGTTTCTACAATCCTGACCCACAAAGGTCATATCACGGTGTCTTGTTAAATGATGGCACAGGTAACTTCTATGAACGTGGTTTTGAGTTCCCTCAACACAAAAATAGTAATGGATTTTGGTACTCAAATGTTCCTAATATATCAGTTGCCGACTTAGATGGTGACGGAGACTTAGATGTTATTAATAATCTAATAGGAGTTAATTATCAAGGCACTGCTATAGTAATCGAAGAAAACATTGGCAACGGACAATTCAGAACTGCATTAGTTGATGAATGGTGCAAAGGTCCACCATCTAAAGAAGAATGGCCTGAATGGGAGGGCGGAGAGTATGGCTGTAATCAAATTGGTTTACATTTAGGTGACTTCAACAAAGACGGATTTATTGATATGGTAGTTGACGGCTCATTACTAGACGGTCAACCAAAGTACACTGATATAAAAAGAATATCAGATGGTACAGTTTTTCTAAGCACAGGAAAATTCACATATGATACTATTCTTCCAGAAGATTATGATTATCCGTTGGCTAATATAGGTGATTGTGATTATCTAAGTATATGTAAGTAATTACTATATTATAATTTCAATATAGAGCCCTCTTTATGAGGGCTTTTTTTATATGATAAATAGTTATATACAGAGTTAATAAAGGTAGATACTATATGCATATTCGTAAGTTAGACCCAGAAATTAATCCAATCACACTCAAAGATGGTAGAGGTGGAATATTCACATACTATCCAGAACAAGGTGACCCAGTTGTAGAATGGAGTTTCATTGTAACTCTCAAGGGTTCACAACGCGGACATCACTATCATAAAGAGTTCGATGAATACATCATGTTTGTAGAAGGCAATGGAGTATACTTAGAGTTACAAGACGATGGCACTGAGGTCCCTACTCCTGTTGCTTCTGGTGACTGTGTATACTTACCAAAGAACATAGCACATACATTCATTCCAATGGCTGATTGTAAGATGGTCGCAATGATAACAAAGAAGTGGAATGATTGTGACGAGCCTATCACTAGAGCAGGCGAGTAATGATAATTAATGAGAGAGATACTTGCAGGGTTTGTAATAGTCCAGTTCATTTAGTTGTAGACTTTGGTGAGATATGTATTAATGATTTCCCTCAATCTAGTACAGACCTAGTCTCTTCTGCGCCAATGACATTAGACCAATGTGAGAAATGTGACTTAGTTCAACTTCGTCATACTGTTGACCCTAAAGTTTTATATGGAGAGCATTATTGGTACGAAAGCGGATTAAATCCAAAACTAAAGAGCAATCTAATTGATATTGCAAATATTATTAACGAACACACTGGTCCTAACGATACAGTCTTAGATATTGGAGCAAACGATGGTTCTCTCTTAGAAGGAGTATCAAAAGATAGAGTAAGAGTGGGATGTGAGCCAGCACCGAACCTATGGAATAAATTAAAAGACAATTGTGATATAATGATTTCGGAAATGTGGGACCATAAATATCTTGACCAATACATCTGTACACATCCTTCAACCGAGTATATAAACAACAAAGCAAAGGCAATCACTGCTATTGGCATGTTCTATGACATGGACAACCCAAATGATTTTATATCAAGTGTGAAAGAATCATTAACAGATGATGGCATTTTTATTGCACAGTTAATGACACTAGCCCCAATGTTAAGAATGAGAGACTTGGGCAATGTATGCCATGAACATTTAGAATATTATTCATATGCAAGTCTTGTAGAATTGTATGAACGAAACGGATTAGAGATATATCGTGTTGAAGAAAATGATATTCAAGGTGGAAGTTATCAACTATGGGCAAGACATTTAAAAGATGGTAGCATTTCATATGATGAAGATATATCAACACTGAAAGATTTCTTCTCAGAGATTGAACACAATGGCAAAGTTCTAAGAGATACACTTAAAACATATAATGATAAAAACTGTTATGTGTATGGCGCAAGTACAAAAGGAAATACAATGCTACAACTATGGAAATTAGGAAAGTACTTTAAAGGTGCGGCAGAAATACATCCAGGTAAAGTAGGAAGAGTCACCGTCGGAACTAATATTCCAATCGTACACGAAGACGATGCTAAAAAAGATGCTGACGTGTTCTTTGTTCCTAACTTTGGGTTTAAAGATATGTTTGTAGAAAAAGAAAAAGAATGGATAGATAAGGGAGGCATAATGGTATTCGCTATGCCCGATGTAGAAATTATTAAAGGTAAATAAAATGAAAATAGCAATAACAGGTGGTGCAGGATATGTTGGATGTAGACTTAGTGAGTACTTTCTAAAACAAGGTCACGAAGTAATTTGTATAGACTGGATGAGATGGGAAGTAACTCCGATATTAAATATCATAGACCATCCTAACTTTCATCTTCATGTTATAGACATTAGGAACAAAGAAGTTGAGACTGTAATCAAATCAGCAGATGCAGTTATTCATTTAGCAGGCATTGTTGGTTATCCAGCGTGTGATGCCGAGCCAATACTAGCACACTCTATCAATGTTGAAGCAACAAAACGAGTTATTGATGCGACAGGCGATAAGCCATTTGTATATGCAAGTACGGGCAGTGTTTATGGTGCCCTTAATAGTACTTGTACCGAAGACTCAGAAACAAATCCAATTAGTAAGTATAGTGAATACAAATTGATAGGAGAAGAATACTCAGGAGATAACGCAGTTATCTTTAGACCAGCAACTGCATTTGGTGTCAGTAATAGATTACGAAATGATTTACTCGTCAATGACTTTGTTAATCAAGCAATTAATGTAGGCAAACTTGTATTGTTTGAGGGTCATTTCAAAAGAACATTCCTAAGTATCAACGATTTAGTTCGAGGCTTTGCTCTCGGGATAGAGAAGTATGATGATATGAAAGGTGAAGTCTGGAACGTTGGTGATGAAACTCTTAATCATACAAAGTTAGACATAGCAACGACTATTCAAAAATATGTTGACTATGAACTTGAAGTGAACACAACATTAGAACACGATAAAGATGGAAGAAATTACTTTGTTGATTATTCTAAGATAAAAGAACGTACGGGATTTGTAGCAACAGAAACACTTGACTCTGGTATATTAAATCTTGTTACACTCTATAAGGCCAGTTCTCACAACATCACATATAGATAACACATCATCTCTAGTTAAGTCTGCTTGACCTGGTAAATGTATTCCCATCTTTGCTATGTAATCAGTATTAGGTGTTGGAGTTTTCCATTGGCTATGATAGGGTTGGTCACATAAACTATAGTATACTGCTCTACATCCTATTCCATTTTCTCTAAGATAATTTGCTAACGCATCTCTATTGTCAACTAAAATTTCTGGATAAGTTGGCGTTGTGGAATCTAAATCAGTAGAAACAAAATCACAAACATCGTGTAGTCCTTCAGTGTATGCATCAAAGATATCTTTCTTGCGTTCAACAATGCCAGGTAACTTTTTCATTTGTGCAACACCGAACGCGGCTTGAATATCTGTAAACTTAAAGTTCATACCCATTACATTGTAGACTTCGCCCACAGCAACAGTTCTGCCAAAGTTCTTTATAGCAACTATCTTCTTGCTTAGTTCTTCATCATTAGTGATGATACAGCCACCTTGACCTGTTGTAATAATCTTCGGAGCACCAAAACTGAATATTCCAAGATGACCCATTGTACCAATATGATTTTCTTTATGCCAACTTCCTAATGCTTGGGCACTATCTTCAATTACAAATCTTCCTTCACTCCTCAACTTTGCTATCTGTTCTTGTGCCTCATCTGGATATCTTCCATTGATACTTGTAACGAACACAACACGACAATCATCAGGTATACTTTCAAAGTCAATAGTATAAGAAGACTGGTCAACATCAACTATTACTGGTGTTGCTCCCATTAGAATAGCACCATTAGCCGTAGCGGCTTGAGTATAGGCACTTACAGCAAATCTTTCATTTGGTTTTATATCAGCAACCATTGACGCAACTAATAACCCAGTTGTTGCACTTGTTACCATATGTGCGTACTTGGCTCCAGTATAGTCGCATATCATTTGTTCCATCTCTCTAGTCTTGGTGTGTTCCATTATCCAACCACCAGAGTTGATGTACTCTGTTACACTATCTATTTCTTCTTGCCCATATACTGGGTTCATGTGACTATTAGGTGTTATCATTTTTTTGTATTTTTATTAAATTTATAAAATGGATTATCTCTCATAATTTCTCGTGTGAAATTTAATATAAACTGTCTCAGTTCATCAGAGGGTTTAAAATTGAATATCTTTTCTAAGTAATCTAAATGCTCAATCGGGGCTGGATGAATATCTCCATAAGATTCTCCAAGAACAAGTCTATGTTGTGGCCAAATTGTTTCATCTCCAAATACTATTTTGAACATACTTGGGTGCAATTCATCTAGGGTATTTTTATACAAATTTATCAAATTTGTAACTGCTTCGCCTTCTCTGTTATCAACATACATATTAGCAGGGTCATAGCGTGATACTCCATTCATACTAAACATTTCATAATCTAAATTGTCTGCTTTTAACATTTGTTGTATCGCACGAATATACGAATAGTCCCTTTTTATCATACCCTCTATATCTAAAAACCAATCTTTTAATACTTCTTCAGAATAGTAAGGATTGTTCGTTACATTGCCCTTGCAGTACCATTTACCATCTTTATATCTATCTTCTCTGAGAACGCCACTCCATTCTATTAATATTAAATCATCTTTAGTAAAATTATATTCTAAACTCGTTTCAACTATTTTATTAAATATATAATAGTTACCAGCGCCTGCTTTACCAAAATTATAAACTTTCTGCGGAGTTCCTTCCGGAATATGAAAGTTTTCTTTATTTGGATAATCTCCAAAATGTCGTTTTAATATATCCGCCCAAGTTCCGGTTCCGTAGGTAAAACTACATCCAAAGCAAAATATTCTTTTATGTTTAATGTTGTTAATGTCTATCATAATACCATCTGTATGTTTCTGTTAGTGCTTCTTCTAATGTATATTTTGGTGTCCATCCTAGTTCTTTCAACCTTGAATTATCAATGGCTCTGTTTTTAATTCCTTCTGGTCTATCAGTGTTATACCACAATCTACCTGTAAATCCACTTATCTCTTTCAATGTTTCTGCTAATGTTCTAATAGAAGTTTCAACTCCACTAGCAACGTTAACTGTATCATATTTATTGTTATTTAGAATTATATCCATTGCACTTATGGCATCTTTGATATAAATCAAATCTCTGCTTTGATTTCCACTACCCCATATCTCAATCTCAGTCCAGTCTTCTTTGACTGCTGTAACAAACTTTTGCATCAACGCACCAATTACGTGTGCGTGTTCGCCCGTTCTGTCATTTGGTCCAAACATATTAGAGTTTATCGCAGTACGCCAATGTGTTTCTGCTTTTTCATTCTTTGCTCTACATTGATACATGCCCATTAACTTTGGCAATGCTGTTGGCAAATATGTTTTGTATGGTTCGCCGTTCATCAATTGGTCTTCAGTGTACGGTTGATTTCCTTCAGCAGGATAACTACAAGTGCTTCCTTGTAGTAGCACTCTATCTATTCCAAACTCAGAACATACATTGAATATATTATTCTGAATAGTTAAATTCTTTATCATTAGTTCATACGCAAAATCTAAATCTTCTTGTAGTCCACCAACTGTCGCGGCATTGATGATTACGTGAGTTGGTAATCCATATGTCTTATCCAATCTGACAAATTCTGCACGTGTGCTAGTTGCATCACTATAATCTACTGTGTCAGTATTGCCACCGATAGCGTTTAGAACTGCTGTGTTGTAGTGTGACCCTACTAATCCCCTATTTCCTGCTACATAATATTTCATATCAATTTCTAATTACAAAGAACTCCATTTTTAAATTACCCTCGTCATTTACTGGCAATGAACAATAATCTACTGTTTGGTATTTAGATAATAACTTTTCATGCCTCTCATATCCCATTGCGTGATATACCCAAGGATTAGGATGAATCATTGCTACTCCGCCTGGATTAAGAACATTCTTTATGTTGTTTATAAAGAACTCAAGTTCATCTTCATTATATGGTACAAAAAACATACTATCTTGGTCAAGTGAAGAATAAGTTCTATCTAATGTTTTATTCTGATATCTGAATATCTCGTTGGTCTTAAATAATATGTTTGTGCTAGATGCAAAAATAACATCATATTTTTTAGGCAGATTAAAATCAGTCATAGGTTCAATATGCAAATCAATAGGAGATAAGTTGAATACACTCCAGAGTTTTTCGAGGTCAACAACTCCCACTGATGCTTCATTAGATGAGTTAGTACAACTTACATCTGTGAACCCTATAGAACTTAAAAAATGTGGTATTATTCCAAATTGTGTTCCCATGTCAAGTATCGAAATATCTTTTGCCTTGTTCTGAATACCTATAGATTTTAGAAGATGGATGTGGGCAGCCCACGCTGTCTTATGCATTTTATGTTTTAAAACTTCTCCGTGTTGGATAAATTCTTTTCTTACTTCTTCTACATCGATTCGGGACTTAAGCGAATCAATATAAGTTTCCATTTCATCGTCTAATGAATTGTAGTTACTTAAAAATATTTCTTCTTGTAGTTTGGAATCGTTATAAAATTTAAAATCTTCTTTAAACAAATCTTGCACTTTTTCAATTTGTCGGGCAGTTAATCCTTCTTTGCCATCTTTATACGGACTACAATAGTTTGTGTACCATTGCATTCCGCCTGTGCAATTATTTTTCTTAGACCCGATTTTGATATGGTTAATAATATGATTATCCCATCTATTCACTGGTAAGTCTTCACTGTCTCCAGTCTTAAAATCTCTGGATATTATATGCTCGTAATTCGATGTGTAGTTAGTCTTTTCGTTACGAGTAGGATTTAAGACATCATCTAAGTCAATTATTTTCCAAACTGATAATCCTTCTGTAAAACTAATCTGCGTCTTCATATAATCTTTGTTTTTATATTCCTCGATGAAACCATCAAATTCCATTCCTGTTTCCCAAATTTGTTCACCAATTCGTTGAAATGGATTTCTTACAATAACAATTGCTGGTAATGTAGACAAGTTGGGAACATCTGTTCGGTTTACCAATTTATAACACAATGAGTTCGATACCCGGTCATTAAAATATTCCATACCATTTCCTGGTATAGGAACAATAACTGTCTGGTTCGAACTATTGTACCAGATTTTATCTGAGATTTCTGTTCTAAAATGAACATTATCAGATGTACTAATTGCTTTTAGTATTCTGTTCTGAAGTGTAGGAACATATACATTTTTGTAATGATGATAGTTGTGTTCAAGTATTTCACTCATCTCATCTGAATAAACAAAGTTTCCGTGTTCGTTTACATCACATTCAAAGTTTTTTTGAATATCTAATATTGTTTCTGATAGTCCGATAATCCTATCTTCATCATCTTTTAAATCATATGATTCATCCCAAAATTTGTCGAATGTTTTGAAACCCAACTCTTTTAAGTGTTTCATATATCCTTTGTCTCCTAAGACAACAAATGGGATTTTACTCAACAGAGATAACGATAGTTTCTCACTTATCATTACTCCCTCGTCAGCATACGAAAATTCTGTAATGACTTCAAATTTAGATTTCGCTCTATGATTTAATAACTCTACAACTCTATTAACATCTGATGTTCCCAGCCATTGGTCTCTATTTTCTTTTGTTAGAAATATTCCTTTGCCATAATGTTCATTTAATATTTTTTGATGAATATCATTATTAATAGTTTCTGTTCTTTCCTTCACTTCTTTCCAAGTGTCATAGGTTCCGCCGTTGGCTTCCCAGTTTTCCCAGCGGTCAGCCTTCGGAGTGGCAGAAGTTGCTACAGTAGTTACAAATTTTATTCGTTCTAAATCAGCATCACCAAAGAAAGTATTGCCATCTTGGCCTCCATTCTTGTTAAGACTGTCACAAAGAAATGAAAAGTAAGCATCATCTAGGTCTACATTTCTTCTCATACATTCTGCTAATAGTTGTATTCTGTGTATTCTAGGTTGTCTATTCAGATACATCATAGACTTGGGTTCTATTGAAATATCATTTCGTGTATTTCTATGATAGTGATATCCAAAGTCTGTATAACGAAGAGTACTTAGTGAAACTGAAATAATGTCTACGTGACACTCAGATTTATCAATCAACTCAAACGGCCTTTCAAACATTGTCCAGTACTGTACACCTTGGACACAATCTTTTTCATAGAAAAATTTATTAATTTTCCCATACAAAGTAGTTTCGTCAGTTGATATTGGTATAATTTCGCATCCGAAATCAAAAATCAATAATCCTTTGCCGTTCTTTATTTTAGAAATAATATCATCAGATATGATATTATTAACTACTTCGTGTAGAGCGTCTATTTGCTCAACTTCATAGTTGTTCTTTTTATAATACAACATCTCTGTGTTAACTATATAATAGTTTTCGTACTGATGTTTCTCGTCTATTTTAGACACAATAACATTATAGGTAGAATGAAAATACTCTGCGTCTGCACCCACATAATGAACTTTATCATTTACATCGTTATTTGTTGATATTCTATTATAAAACATTTACTATTTCCTAATTTCTATTTTTGTACAAAGTATCCTAAAAAATTATAACTTTGCCAAACTGGAGTTACTTTTCCTAACTTATTAAGTTCCTTCATAAGTTCAGATTCAGTTTTGCAAAACATAGAAATAGATAACTGGTTATCTTTATCTAGTATTTCCTTGTCACTAAAATTTTCTCTTTTTGCTTGAACGTGCATTCTATGTAAAAGTGTCTGTATTCGGGTGTCATTTATGTATACTTTTTCTGCTACTAATAATATTGCACCGCCGTCAATATGTTTCTTTATTGTCTGTATTATTTTCTTTCGTTCTTTATTGCCAAGAAACTGTAGAAAGAACATACTTATTATTACTCCTACGTCTGTGAGTTTTTTCAGTTCGTCATCACAGTCTCCGATTATGTGAGTGAAACCGTCAAAAGATTTTATATCTACCTTATCTATACCAACATATTCACAATCATCTATTTTTAAAAGGTTATGTAGAAATCTGCCAGTAGAACATCCTAAATCAACAGTTGTGCTACCTGGTTGAGAAAACTCTTTAGCAATATGAGAAAATACCTGGTCTAATCCAGAATAGTTTGGAATAGACAAGTTGATGTGGTTATCAAAGTCTTTTTGTTTTTCAAAATTAAATGGTTTAATATTTTTCATTACACTATATAATACTTTTAAACTCAGGTAAATAATCTTCTATATTTTGGTCTCGTATTTCATCTAAGTTTCGAGTATACTCTTTTGCTTGTTCCCATTGTTTTTCATCGTGTGGGTTACTAAACATATTTATTAATGCTTCGTATCTGTCTTTGTTGAACGTTTTTTTAAAGTTCTTATGAATTTCATCTCGCATTTCTTTAGGTAATACAGCAGGAGATAATATAGCAGGGTCATATACCATATTATGATATACATAAATTCCATGTTCTTTGGTAAAGAAATTATAAAAATCTCCCAGTGTACTGTAGTTCATCCACGAAACAGTTTGTGTGATGTCTATTTCGAACCCCTCACTTTTCAGGCGGAGAAAGTTTTTCTCAACATCATTCCATTTTGTGGGATAGCGAATGTAGTGATTTCTGTCACCCAAGTCATCTATGCTACAACTTATTTTAACGTGGTCAAACTTCTTCCACAAGTCTATAACTTTGTCATTCATATTAGTCATATTGATGTTATACCAAAGTTTGATATCTGTCTTGCCTAAATCAACAAGTCTTTCTAAAAATCTAAAGTGTTCTTTAATCAGTGTTGGTTCGCCGCCATTAATATAAAATGTCTTCACATGGTCACAATGTTGTAACAAGTCTTCCCAGAAACCATCTCGTTCTGGCCATCTGAAACCTTCCATTGTGTTATAATCTGTCAGTTTGAATGTAGTAGCATTTTGTAATTTGTCATAATCGTTTCGCCATTTACTACTAGAAGCGGGATTACAGGTGCGACAAGCGACATTACAAGTGTTGCCTAGTCGTAGTTCTACAAATTCTAATTGTACGTCTTTCATATACCCAGTGCTATCTGTTACTTCTCTCGCAATGTCTATTGTATATTCTGAATAGTTTTTAATTTCTTCTACACGTTTTGAGTTTATTCCCTTGTCTTCTTCTGAGTAGCAACGCAAACAGGCTTTAGGTTTTTTGCCATCTAGTACTTCTAGTCTTGCTTTCTTAAAAGTCTCACTGTTCATTGTATCGTGTACTGTGTCGCGGTTTAGATTATATAACCTATCGCTGTCACGTGAACTACTCAACCCATTGCGATGGTCAGCAACACAACAATGCGTTACACCGCCGTGAGGATGTGTAGCAAGATGTTGAAACAACAATGGGCAGAAAGTATTACTCATCGTTCATCCACCATTCATATAGTTCATCATCTGCTTTGTATATGTCAGCGATTGTAATCTTTTCATCTCGTATAGTATCTAGTTCCTTTTGAAAACTTTTTCCGTTCTTTTTACCTTGAACGAATTTGTCTGGATGCTCTTCTTCGAATGACGGTCTATTTTTCATTTCGTGTAGAGTCTTTACTAAAGTTGCTTGTTTGTTTGTCGCACGTGGCTCAATATAAGAAAGTAACTCATCGACCTTTCTAACAAGAATATGTTTTGGCCATGCAAATGGTGAGAATACAATATCTGGATGAAACGCAAACATTATCTTTGTTTCCATTCTCACGTCAAGTTCTAAACTTAAGTCAAATAATTCTTTAATACTAAACATGCCTGGACCAGTAATAGTCAAATCAAACCACATCTTATTTTTGCCACCTGGGATAGCAAGACCCTGTTTGAAGTTTTCTAGCCATTCGTCCCATACAATTCCTTTACGAATAAACTCTACAATATCACCAGTACCATCTATACTCGCACACATTAACCAATCTTTGAATTGCGGTAAGTAGTCAAAAAGTTTTTTGCCTTTAAACTCTATACGAGACAAATTAGAATTATATCTTAGATGGCAGTTCTTTGCTGAACCATTCTTTACCATTTCTTCTAATGCCCACCAATGTATATCATACATCAACGGTTCGCCACCGACCCAATATATTTCTTCAACGATGCCTTTTGATATTGCTTCTCTGAATTCTGGTTCAACAACTTCGGTCTGGAAAGAATTCATCTTCTTCTTTACGTCTTTCTGCATGAATGGTTGTTCTTCTATTGTCCACAGATTATGTTTTTTCTTTTCTGCTTCCCAAGATGACGATAACTGTTCGCCACACATACGACATTTGAAGTTACATAGGTTTGAATATCTATAATCAAACGAAATAGTGGGCATCGTTGTGTGTCCATCCTCATCTGTGTTATCAAATGCTTCTTGTATCTTATCTCTAAACAGAACACCTGTGAACCATTTACGGTACGATGATATACTTAGAATGTCATCGTTACACACATCACATTGTGATATGCGTTCGCCTGCCATTAGTTTCTTACGAATGTCTTTCATATATGGAGAGTTCCAGTGTTCTTCTAAACTAACAGGTTTAAAATCGTCTGCTAATGTTTTGGATTCTTTTATCTCGCCATACTTCTCATCATTAGTGGCATCAATGTACTGTTTTTGAAACGAGTGTTCTTCTCTACTTGCACAACACATTCTTCTCTCACCTTGTGGAGATATGTAAGTGTGTGACCACGGTGCCATGCAGAAAGTTTTGTTCTCACTTTCTTCAGCACAACTGCCGTCACTATTCCAAATTGGTACTATCTTGTTACTCATTATCCACCTAACTCGTCGGTCTTGGTGTTCCATCCTGGTTGAGAATCTTTTTCGTGTTCATCGTCTCCTCCATCATATTCTTTTATAGTAGCAGGGTCATCAATTATCTGATTGATAGTGTTGACGCTGTTTACGCCGTGTAGTATTTGGTGAGAACTCGGAACTTCTGCTTCTAATGAGTTAAACCACTCTGCTAATGGACCAGGAAAAGTAGACATGAAATCTTTCTTTCTACGTATATCATACTGAGCAAAGAATGACTTGAAATCATTATACAATTTCGGCGTCTCTGCTGTGTTCTTGTGTGGGGTCTTAACAATATCTAAGTAGTCAACCAGTCTACGAACACTTTCTTTCTCTGCATCACTTAACATTTTTTGTGGACGCTCACTGTTATACCAATTATCTAACTTCTCTTTATAGAATGTTTTAATATCTTCTGGTAGTATTGCCGCACTTTGAAAAGATGGAAATCTTAAGATGTTCAGAGTCATAGTTGGTGCTTTGTTTTCATACTGTTCACGTAAATCTAACATCTGGTCCATAAATTCTGTAATACTAACTAAACAAAGAGAGTTAATAGTCATCATCATATGAAGTTTTTTAACATTACTTTCATTCAACACTCTGTGTATATTACTCATCCACAAGTCGTAGTCGAGTCCATCTCTGATATATTCGCCTTGAATTCCTACTGCTTCCATACTTGTATACACTTCTAAGTGCGGAACATGCCAAGATTCTTTCACAAGTCTGTCTAATACTTTAGGAGTATCAGGACACATATTTGAATTAATAGCAAAACGCATATTGCGCCCTCTATCAGGATTATCTTTAAACCACTGAAACAACTTCCACGTACCCTTATGCATGATAGGTTCACCGCCAGTAATACGAATTTCTTCTAACGAATCTGCTAAGTCACTTTCCCACCATTTGTGAAATGCTTGAATATATGGATTATCTTCTTGTTTCTTAGTTGCTGGTTCGGCATATGGTGCTGTGTCTTGGAAGTGTCCACGACCATCAGACTGGATGTTTTGATATCCGCCATAGTCATTAATGTCTTTAACCCACGCTGTACTAAATGCTGGATTACAATATGAACATTTAAAGTTACACGCTCTATCAAATGATATCTCAAGGGTCTTTAGATTTACATTTTCTTCCCACGGCATTGTGGTAGTCTTTTCTATATCTTTGTCTGTGAAGATTTCTGTTTTGAATACTCTATCAGATATATGATTTTTACCCATATCTTCAACCTTCCAACAGTATTCACATTCTGCTGGACGTTCGCCCTCAAGCATCATCTTACGCATCTTCTTCTTGTGTGGCGTATTATGAATCGCTGATGGATTATCTTTTAGTTCTTCAAGCGGAATCCAGTGTCCTGGTGGGTGATGACAACTTGTAGTTTGTCCGTGTCCTAACCAGATAGTAGCATTGTACCATTTAGCGGCACAATACGACTTACTAATAGGGTCGATTATTCGAGCCTTGTATCCGTGTAATGTTTCGCCTTCTTTTTTTCCTCGGTTCATATTTTTTCTCTTCTTATAATGTTCTATTTATTTCACTGGTCATCCAAGAAACAAATCTATTACGAAAGGTTTTCACTAGTTCTTTATATACTTCTTGGTTATGTATTCTAGCCTCTTTCGTATCTTCATAAATCTTTTTGATATAATTCTCATTGTTTCCGATTTCTCTGACGAGAGTAAAGATAGCATCTAGTCGGTCATCGTCATCTATTATCTTGTCATATCCACATATATAATCTTGTAATTCAAATCCAAACTTTTTTAAATACTCTACCTGATGTGCAGAATTATACCATATAAAAAATCTTCCAGCGGCAATTGGCTTGCCGGTTTTTTCTGTGGTAAAGTTGAGTCCATTTCTTAATGGTTGACTTTCTGCTACAATATCAAAGTGAGTATTATTATAGACTCTTCCGGGCACTGTGTGTGATATACAATACTTATTGTCTTCTCTTATTACTTGTTCCATAGTGTTTAATTTTTCAGAGAAACCTTGGTTATACAAATTACTTACGATATCTTTATCATCTAGGAAAGTTTGTGAGTGTTTGCTATGATAAGGGTGACCCATATATGATGAATACATATATGAGTTGTGACGCAATGATTCGAACATTTTTGTTCGATAGTCTCGCTCGGAACCCAATAACATATTAAATGTAAAATCTTTTTGTCTATAATCAAAATCTATTGTTGTGTCCTGTGGTATGTAAATATTCTTATCTACAAACCATGGGGTATTTAAACTCTTTGATTTATCAATAGGAAAGTGAGTATCTTCTGATAATAAAAGATAAACTACATTAAGTTTAGCCATCTCTTCTAATAGTTCAAGTGTTATTGCAGTGTTGCTAGAATCGATAGTGTCCATAGTCTGCACCATCATTTCACACACAAAGAAAAAACAAATATCATGTTTTTTTACTTCTTCTATTAACTCAGACACTTTTACATTTATCAAAGATGTAGACTCTTTAGAGTGTATCTGATTCTTATACCAATCAGTTTCTAAGTATAGCCATCTTTCCCAGTTGAAAATCAGAATCTTGCAATCAGAGTCTTCCCAGTACTTTCTTTCTGATTCATCCATATATAAACTGTTTTCGCCACCCTTGTATGTAATCACACTGCTTCTCCCTCTAAACTTTCATACCAATCTGTTACAATAGGGTCGAATGTTTCTCTAAAATTTAAACCACGTCTTTCATCATATTGTGAATAGAATGACTTAAAATCATTTTGTCTCTTTCTTAACACATCTTCTGGTGGCGGATTACTTATTCTTTTGTCCATATAGTTAATAATACGAGAAATTCTTACCTTTTCTTTATCCCACAAGTCTGTTTTTCTTTTGTCATACCATGATTTTAATTTATTATTATAGTGTTCTATGATATAAGTTGGCAGAGTACTAATATTTTGAAACTCTGGAGTGTACACTAAATTAGGTGACATGAACGGAGAACGGTCTTTACCATAAATCTCTCTGAGTGCTAACATATCATCCATTATATTGGTCATCGAACCTAAACATAAAGCATTCACTGTCATCATCAAACACAATCTATCTACTTTCGAGTGGTCTAACAATCTTTTAACATTGTTTAACCAAACATCATAATTTAGTCCGTCACGGATATATTCTGCTTGAGAGTTTGTTGCTTCGCAACTTGTGAAAATCTGAAAGTTTGGTATATATTCTATTACATCTAATAGTTTCTGGAATGTCTTTTCTTTTTCTGGAACAAGATTTGAGTTAATAGCAACTCTCATATTTCTCCCACGTTCTGGATTATTCTTAAACCAATCAAACAATTTCCACACACTTGTATGCATGATAGGTTCTCCACCAGTTATTCTTATTTCTTCTAAAGTATCTACTAGTCCGTCTTCTTCTTCCCACCATTCCCAAAATGCTTGTATGTATGGGTTATCTTCGTCTTTCTGTGTAACACTCTCAGCCCACGGAGCAGTGTTGGTAAAATGTTCCCTATTATCTGATTTAAGATTTTCATACGGTCCGTTATCTTTGATATCTTTTACCCATTTAGTACTAAAAGTAGGACCACAATAAGAACACGCAAAATTACAGGCTCTATCAAATGAGATTTCAAGTGTTCGTAAAAACGTATCATCATCCCATTCTCTCATAGTCGCTGAGTTTAGGTCTTCATCATTGTATTGAATTGTTTTAAATACTCTTTCAGAAATTTTATCTTCGCCTTGGTCTTCTACTTGCCAACATTTATAACATTCTGATGGCCTGTCTCCTTCAAGCATCATCTTACGCATATTTTTCTTATGAAGAGTATTATGAATTGCTGATGGATTCTCTTTTAATTCTTCTAATGGAATTGAATGTGAAGCAGGAAGATGACAACTTACTGTTTCTCCGTGACCCAGCCAGATAGTCGCATTGTACCATTTTGCACCACAAAATGAAGCACTCTTCGAATCTATAACCCGAGACTTATATTCTAAGAATGTTTCTGAAGTGTTACTCATTAAGTGTATTGCTCCTCGTATTCTTCTTTTGCTTCGTTCCAGAAGTCTGTCATCTCTGGGAATGTTTCTAAGAAATTCAAGTTCCTACGCTTATCATATTGTGTAAAATACTCGTAAAATTTTATTAAATTAGAACTTAATGTTTCCTCTGTCATACTCTGTCCTTCTTTAGCCCATGCTAAATCTCGTTCTAACTTCAGTACTTCATAATTTTTAAAGCCAGTATATTTTAAGCCATATGTTTGGTCATCTAACACATTCTCTTTCATAAAGTCGATATTTTCTTGTATTGTATCTAACATATCTTCATCTGCTAATTGAATGGTCATCCAATCTGGATATCTAAGATACGGCATATCAAACCAAATTCTTTGTCTTTTCTTCCGAATGAATTTTGGATGTTTAAATCCGTTTCTGTCAGGCGGTTGAATCACTTTATCTTCTTGGTTTTCATAACCAAATTCTTCACGCAAATCTAATATCATCTGTAGAAAGCCACGAAGATTTGGAATACTTAATAAGTTAAATGTATTGATGAATGATATTTCAGTTCCATCTGTTTCACTTAGCACTCGTCTACAGTTTTGATACATCTTATCAAAGTCTAAGCCATCACGCATATACTCTGCTTGGTTGCCTACTCCATCGATACTTACATACAAACTAAAATGTTTACACGCTGGTGCGACATACCAATTATTACCACTCTCTGGGTTAAACTTTTCTGTGTCTTCCCATACACGAACTTCTTCTATTGCTTTTAACTTGTTCATAAACTTATCAAACAATGCATCTTGTGGTGGACACATATTTGAAGTTATACTTAAATCTAGTGTTGCGTTTGGATTTTCGTTTACATAATCTAATACTTTGAATGTGTTATTGTCCATTAGTGGCTCACCGCCAGTCATACGAAATACTTTTAAATCTTGGTACACACCAGGAAACCATTCCCAAAATGCGGTGATGTATGGATTATCTTTACGAGCAACTTCTAATGGCATCATTCCCGTTTTGCGTAAGTAATCTATATCATTGTGGCCTTGTCCATTTGAGAATTTAAATCCACCGTGTTCTTTCACATCGTCTTCCCACGCAGTAGATAAATGAGGCGAACAATACGAACACTTAAAATTACAAGCCTGATTGAAATTTACTTCAACATATCGTGGAGTAATGTCATGGTCCCAGGGTTGAGTTACAACTTCATTCCACGCATCTTTTACCCACCATTCACTTGAGCGATAGTGTCTATCACTTAGTCTGCCACCTTCTGGTGGATTTGGCGCATCTTCTACATTCCAACAGTACTGACATCCCTCAGGACGAGTACCCTCTTTCATCTGTTTTCGTTCTTGTAATTTGAACTTTGTGTTATGAAGTGCGTTAGGGTTTACTTTTAGTTCATCTAATGGAATAGGATGGGTAGGCGGATGGTAACAACTGTGAGTTCTTCCTTGAGGTAAATGTAAACTTACCTGTAACCATTTCGCCATACACATAGATGGTGATAATGCATTTAAATTATCTCGTGTGACAATCGCATCATCGTCATAGTTTGACATCTAGTGTCCACTCCAACCTGTTGTCTTTTCTGTTGCTAATGGGTCTTTAGTTCTACTAGGATTGTTATACACTCTCTTAAAGTATGCTGAAGTTTCACTTGTAGGGTCGCATATTTCCATGCCTATCTTATCATTAAGAATATCACCAATTCGTAAAGCCTCATCATACAACTTATCGTAATCCCATTCTACTCCAGTTCTGGAACACTTCTGACTGCCGCCTTCACATACTGTTAATACTTCTTCTTCAAAATAAGTTTTGAACCAATCAAAAGAAGAGATGTTTTCTAGTTTGTAATCTTCTACAAAGTTAACATCGTAACATCCTAATCTTGCACCAAAGCAAGCCCAGATGCCATTCTCTACATCAGCACCAATATTACACCAGGTTAATAGTCTTTCATAGTTCTTCGGCCATATTCTTTTTTGAAAGTCTTCAACTGGAACTTGTTTGCCTTCGTCTAGTGACATCTTAACACCTTCACGGTAACCTGCACGAAATGCCTGAAACGGTGAACCTGCGTTATATACTTCTGAGTAGATATTGTTCATCTGAATATAATTCAAATCCCAACAGAAGTCTACTTTCTTCGTTTCGTCTTCTGCGTTCTCGTGTGTTTTCATTTCTAACACCAAGTCTACTGGCCAACACTTGATGCCGCCATTGCCATATACTAGTCCGTTAACCATATTCTTGGCACTCCAACTAATAACTGATTGTTCTAAGTCTGGTGTTTCTGGCGGAAATGAAATCGCTAAGTCAAAAAACTTCTCATCAACAATGTTATCACCATCGATAGTAATAAATCTTTCAGTCTCACTTTGTCTTGCACATTCTTTGTGTGCGTTGTCAAAACCTTTCACACCATCTACTCTTTTAGCAAATGGGAACTTCATCATTAAGTTCGCCCAATGTTCTTCTTTTGCTGGTTCATCGTAACTGATGTAGAATACATCTAAGTCACCTAAAATTATTTCTTTTCCTTCTTCTTTCATACTTTCCTCCACGAATATTTGTCAAAATACTTCTGTGTATACACACTTATATTGTATTTATTATATGACAACTTAACGCTTTTCCCAGTTGATAATAACTCAGAAAATGGCACATTTACTACTGTAAGTAAGAAATCTGGTCTGTCTTTGTGTGTTATAAAGAAACCGTGGTCAGTTTTTCCTGCTACACTTACTAGTTGATTTGCATCAACCTCAATACTACTCTTTAGGTCATCACTTGCTGTGAACGATAGTTCATCTCCGTCGAAAGAAAGAATAATATCTGCATCTTCGACAGTCAATATCTTGTGTAGTTGGTTGTCTTTGTTTCTTCTTTTAATATCAATTTTTGATTTAATAATTTCATATATAAGAGGATTATCTGTTCTACTTACTATATAATCTGAAAACTTGTATTCGCCCGTAAGAAACGGTTCAATATCTGCAATCTCAAACCAAGCAAATAAGTCTTTTGTTTCTTGTATATGGTTTGTTATGTTTATTATCTTATTAAAACCATCGAAGTAAACAGCACGACACGTATTAGTTCTTTCTATAACACTTATCATAACACTGCATCCTCGAGTTGTTTAATTTTATCTTTACTCATCCAATTCTTTTCTACATAGTGTACTGGCAAGGTCTGTGTGAAATTACCAATCTTTATTTGTAAATCATCACCAAGTTCACTAGTTATACTCTTAGTCCAGTCACTATCTATTTGATTTTCGGGTACATTCTGGACCATACTTTTCATATGAACAAAAGTAGGAACATCTTTAATATCATAGTCACAAGTTTCTGCTTCGATGTCTAGTAGTTGAATTGCTAATGCATACGCTACATCGGCGCTCATCCAGTTCTGTCCGACTCCTTTAAGAAACTTATCAAAGTATACGTTCCAGTGTGTCATAATTAACTCGACCATTCTAAAGAATTCAAAAGTTAATTCCGATTTCTTAAAGTAAGTAAAGTTGCTGTATACATTTGGCAAATCTAATTGTGTAAATTTTGTTCTATAATAATCGCTAGTGACATCTTCGTTACGAAATGTTTTAACATTCGTGCAACACCAAACATCTTTCTTAGAAAGATAATCCCACCAATAGTCAACACTATCAGTAAATAACATATCACTATCAAGTATAATTGTTTCATCGTATGGAGTCATATGTGGATATTTCCACTTATTGTGTATCTTCCACTTGTCTCCTTTAGCATCATCATTCCAAGGAATATCAACTATAGCATCGAATACTTTTCTATGTTTGTCTGTGATTAATTTCTTTGTTTGTTCATCTACACAAACACAAAGATTACTATTTTTCTGTGATGCTTTGAGACTGAGTGCCAGAGCGTATGACATTTCTAAGTAGTCAATGTCTTCGCTGTTTTGAGCAATAGTTATATATCCTTTACTCATACTTTCTCTCCGTGTGACAATAGGTCATCTATAAATCGTCCTATTGCTTTTTTGTTCATAATATGTAAGTCCATATCTTTAAACCGTGACAGAATATGAGAAGAAACATTTTCAGCATCAGCACAATACATAATAACATCATTATGTGAGTTGACTCTGTAAATATCATCAAGGTCAAAACTATTGTTAAGATAATTTATTGGCAACGACGGAACATCAAATGCAACACTACCATTCAGTATATGTAGTGCCATCGAAAACGCAAAATCATTTCTATATAGATTGCCGCTACAGTTATAAAGATAATAATAATACTTATAATTATATTTGATATGACTTATAAGTGTGAATAGATTTTCAGCAAAGTCAGATTTTTTGAAGTAAAATACTGTTGCCCAATACATAGGAATACTGAAGTTGTCTATGTATTCTATGTTCTCTTGGTGTCTTCCTGAAATGTCTCTGTACTTAGAGTTAATCATAACATCATTATCGCTATTCCATACTTGGTCTAGGATATCATTCATAATGAAATAATCAGCATCTATTACAAGAGTTTCATCATAAGGAGACAACTTATAGACCTCACTTCTGCTCATATTCTTAAATGGCGCATATTCTAGTTTATCTGTAGTGTCTTTGAACAGTCTTATATTTTCTGGTTGAAAGTTATCACTAATAATTACTCTATCAAAATATTCGTTGATTAGTGTTTCGTTTGGTGCCAAAGTTTCTGTGTTTGTTATTAGACATATCTCATCAAATAATGAAAGACTTCTTCTGGCATAGCCAGCACAAGCACAGGCTTGTTCAGCATAATTGATATACTCGTTATTCTGAGCAAATATTATAATGCCTCTGCTCATATTAAATCTCTAGTACTTTTTCTATCTTGCGTGAACTCTTCAGTTTTTGGTATTCATTATAATAATCATTTACTACTTCGAAGTATAGACTAGAGATATCATCTAGGAATTTCTCTGTGTCTTCAATATAAACGGGTATATCATTTTTATCAAGTAGTGTTATTTCTGTTTTACCAGAAGAAACAACAAAATTCATAAAAGAAATCAAAGATTGGTCAACAGTGAATGAACCACCGGACGTGCTATGACTTAACAAATTTTGTGTTTTCACTTTTAGATTGTTTTTGTTCAGGTTGAACGTTTTCATCGTATTAGAAAACTCTAACGCTTTCTCTAAACGTTGTAGGTCTTCTTTAGATGTTTCTGTTTCTTTTGTGATATCAGACATTGGTTTATTCTCCTAGTATTAGTACTAATAATACAGTAAAATGACCTAAATGTCAAGCCTAAAGTTAAGAAATATGGAAAGATTTAGCCGATTAGTATCATTTCTACTAATCGGCTTATTTGTTGTTGGAGCCTTTAATCATCTCACAATGGGGTTGTTATGCTAACAACGAGATGATTTACTATCCCGAGTTTTGCTCCAATGTAGTATTACAGACTATCTGTTACCGTATAAGTTGGATTCGTTAAGTTAACTGAACCAGCCGCATTTGATAATTTCTTTGATGTAAGTGTAACTGTTGATGTACCCGGTACAGTATCAGCACCAGTCCAAGACCACGCTCCACCATAACCAGAGCCACTGCCTGAACGGGCAACGTGAGCATCTGCTAATTCTACTTTAATATAAATTTGTGAACCAGTAACATATGCTGAAACTTGTATATAGTTTGCACTGTAATCAGAATCATCTGCGATTTCTTTCTTATGAACAACATAAGAACCAGTTAAGTCACTGTGCTTGTAACGTGTACGTGAATCTACATTAGATGTATCTTCTGGTCTTACTGAATATGTAAATGTTCCCATTTCACCAGTAAGTTGTTCCCAAGATGTACCTTGTTGGTTTGAAGTTGAGTCACTGTGTGATGCTGAAACTCTAAGTTCACCACCTGCAGAGAACCAAGCATTCATTGTGTTTACATCTGCCCATTCAACACGAATGATTTGTGTTCTAGTGCCGTTCCAGTTTGCCGCTGTTTCTGATACTTCTGATGCAACGCTTGTGTCCCAGTCTGTGTAAGACCAAGGAGCGTCAAAACGAGTATCGATACTAGTTATGAAAGCACCAGCAACTGAACCATAATGAGTCCAATCAATTGTTGTTCCTGCATCTACTGCCGTAAATGGATTTGCGATGTTATAATAATTACTAATCTTTGCTGCCGCACTATATAATGAGTCATGGTATGCATCATCAATTGTGTCAGAAGCCGAAGGATTTGCCGCTACTGTATGAGACTGGTTGTAACCACCGTGTACACCCGTGCCATTTAGTATCGTATTCATTTTATCTCTCAAACTTGATAAGTCTGAGTTTGTTATAAGTGAGCCTGAAGCCATTGTTATACTCCTAAATTTTAACTAATTTGAATTGTAACTGTATAATCAATTACAATTGTTCTGTTTGCTGATAGTAACACGGGATGGAATGTTACGTGTGTCAGCATTAATGTTTTTGTTTTGTCTAATGCACCACTGTTGGTAACACCAGCCAGCAATCCGATTTCATCAAAAGTGAAGGCCGCAACCGCATTTGCGTCTACTGAACTATCACTTGCTGGAACCGTTTCGCCTACAGCGGTCGCATAATCCGCGTGTGTTAAATTCACACTAAAATTTACTTTTGCTGTGTTATTTGGTACTAATTCTCCCCCCATACTCTGCCCCGGAAAATATACAGTACTTGTTGTTAGTTGTTCATACTTAGGTACATACAACGATGATGTACTTGCTGTGATTGCCAATTCATCATATGTAGAGTTCACTCTAGGAGACTTATACGAAAGTGTGGTCGCAGAAACACTGCCACCGTTACCAAATTGCATCCAGTTGATGTGAGGCGCATCACCTGAACTATTTACACTAGTTGGTTTACCCGCAATTGCTGAAGCCATGACATATGCCATATTTCCAGGGTGAATTGCGTTTTTCTTCTGCACAAGAACATCGCCACTGTCTTTATCATAGATTTTTAGTGTACCAATTACTTGTGACTGTATTAAGTCTTTAAACATATTGCATTCGCCTCTTAGATTGTCTCTTATATTTATCTACTATTGTATTTATACATTTATACAAATACTTCTATTCTAATAGAATTAAAGTAGATTTTCTACTAAATCTTCATTATTATTTCTAACTAACTCTACTGGCACATCAAGTGCATAAATTACATCATTATTCGCAAAGGTATGACCTAGTCCAGTATATAACACTCTGTTACTGATAGATAGTGTTGAACTGCTCTTATTATCATACAACATAAACTCTATATTAGATGTACCCGCTTTCTCCACTGCTATTAATTTTTTGTTCTTGTCAGTTGCATCACCAAACTGTGATAAATTTGCTCCAACAACAACAGTTGTTCCGTTAAAAGAAGAAATAGTTCCTTGTCCTGTGACATCGATACTATAACCTCTTCCATATACATCATACACGTAAAATACTGTTTTGTCAATAGTCTCTGAACCTATACCGCCCGTAATATCACCAGTATATGTCTGTAATCTTAATACCGTTGATTCTCGGCTAGGAATATTCACTTCTCCAGTATCAAACCCTGTGGTACCGGCTGTTGGTACAAATCTAGTTCTTAGTAAATCTCCCTGCTCATAGTCTCCATCAGGAATATCTGTTGATGCGTTTCCGTCGTATAATGTTTCGTCATATCTACTTTTGTTATTACCAAAGCCTAGGGTGATATTCATCTTTTCTGAAATCGTAGTAGTTGCAGTTAATGAATCTGATGTTCCGTACATTCGTTTAGTTTCTCTTATCTTAACGTGATATGGCTTAGCCTCTCTGACATACTCTAATACATCGTCTTCACTATCTCTTTGATATACTGCATATTGTTTTAAATCTCTGTTATATAAATTCAAGTCTATGTAACTTGTCTTAAATAGCCACATAGGATATGTTTTTTCAGTATAAAGATATTTAATCATAGTAAAGAATATATCGTTAATAAACGAAACATCTGGATAATCTTCAATCATATTCATTAATTCGTGTATCTGAACTCCTACTGCATTAGCATAATAAGTATCATATCCTGTTTCTGGATAAACGAGACTATCAAAAGATACATTCAATGTGCTGTTGCTCTTGTTGACCAATTGCAATGTATTATCAACTTCAAAATAATACTCATTCGTAGATGGTAATTTTATTTTAAATGATTTTATTCCCTTGTTATACTCAGCAATCATATCAAAGTTTTTTGTAGTTGATAGATATGAGAAAGAATTTATTGTCTTGTAATTGTCGTTTAAATACCAATCACCTAGACTGAAGATGATATCATCTGTGTCCAAATATTCCGCATGATTAGAGTATAATGTTGTTAACATTTTACTACTCATTGTGTTGTTTATAATCGAAGCAAAGTTGTTTCGAGCATTAGCATTGTTTGAGAACCAGTTATCTTCTGTTGCTTGTACTTTATAAACCCTTAATATGTCATCCTCGACCATCGTGTGTGATTTTGATATTTTTAAGTTAGAATAACTTGCTGTGCCTGTACCTATTCCTACACCAGTAGCAGTGAATACAGTGCCGAGTGTGTTGTTGTTCGCTCCTATTAAAGTGTAATCGGTAGTTCCAACAGTTACTATCTGGTATTCCTTATCAACTACGAATGTTCCCGCGGTCTCAGTTCCACTTTCAATTGCCAAATAACTTGCTTTTACTGTTTTACTATCTGTTGTAACTACTATATCATTTGTTGTTAATGCTGAAATCCAATCAACTCGAACATATGCGTAACTTACATCTGTTAATTGTGATGCAGTAAGTCCAGTTGCGTATGTTGTTAAAACAGTTGTATTAGAGATAGATTCTGTCATATCGTTTAAGAATTTCTTAGGAATAACATAATCTGATGCACTTGATAGTAATTCCCAATCAGTGTTTGTCTTACGAATATCACTATCTAATTGATACTCCAATGTAGCACTTATAGTTGCACTGTCATATAATGTAGCATTGTTGCTAACAATGACACTTGATGTACCTACTGGCAAGAATTTATTTTTTGGTCCTTCAGAATTTATCAACATTGCAATTTCGTCACAGTCATCACTGTTTGATGACCAATAGAAATAGTCAGTAACTTCTTTATTTGCAATTTCATCATAATATTTTTTAGTATTATATGATGTTATTCCATCTGGTAATATTCTAGTTTTTATCCATTTCTTCACCGAGACTTCAGATTCTTTTACTAACTTGCCCCAATATTTTTTAACGTAGTTGACATTTAAGTTTCCGTTTGCGTCTCCGTAATCATTATATCGATAGAACCTCGCTAGTTCAGTGTCCCACCATATCTTTCCTAATTTCTCATCTAACCAAATATCTGAACTTGTTGTTGTGTCGTAACTTGCAGGGTCATTCCAAGTGACATAATCTAAATTAGAAACAATTTGTCCTGGCATCTTTAAGTTGAGAGGGTCATATAGTTGATGGTTTCTAAAATTCTCGCCATCTTTTATTATCACTCTTCTTGTTAAATCTGTATTGATAGTTTTTGATTGTTTAGCGTGTACTGTATAAACACCCGAGTCAAAACTTAATACTGCCCAACCATCTGTATCATAATTATCTACCCATAGTTTACTTTTGCTGTTTAGTCCCAAAGCAGTTGTGAATTCAGTAAAAGATGTTCCATTAAAATCTGGTGTGTATCTTATTGATTTCCATAACATCGCTTTAAAATTGGCGTTGCTTGTAATATTTGAATACTCTAATGAAAGTCCTATTTTAGTTAACATCGCTTGTGTTGTTCCTGAGAACGACATAGATACTGTACTATTAGTGAATATCATTCTGCCGTCACTTGATACTTGGGCGGCAATAGTAGATTGGCTCGTAATGTAAGAAGCAAAATCTACAGCACTAGAACTTAATATCGAAGTATTAGAATATGTGCCAACTGCTATTCCTATATCAGAAAGCGGATTGCCTGTTATATTAGAAGCAACTATACTACTTTCTGAACTTGTTATTAATACTTGTCTGTCTGACCTTACTGCTGTAACAGTTGAACCTGTGAATACTTGTGTGTTTAAATCATTAGCAATAATTTCAGTGGCATCAAGGTTAACAGTACCAGAGAAGCCCATGTCGGTCAATGCGGTAGGTGTACTACTGTCAGCAATGATATTCAGTAGTTGATTGGTACTCGATATCTTAATTGTGCCCGTAACAACAGAAGCAGTTATCCCTAAAATGTTTAATGCATTTATCTGGTCAACAACACTGTTTATAGTTGGGTCAGAATTGGCTAAATATGTGCCTGCTGTGATTCCTAGTTCAACTAATGCTGTTCCAGATATAATCATTTGGGTACTTGAACTTGATATTACTAAATTTGAACCTGATACAATCGCTGTAATATTAGATAATGCATTGAGTTCCGTCGCTAGGTTGTCAAGTTTGTATTCTTTTACTGAGCCCGTTGAACTTAATCCTAAATCATTTAAGAACGAACCCGCAATAACTAAAGATGGTTCTGATGTTGTTATCGTTATTACATTTGATGATTCTGATGCTGACACAGGAACTGCTGAAGAGTTGATGATATCGGCAATATTAGTCGATGTGCTACCAGATGCAATCTCTACTTGGGTTCCATTAATCATTAAATATTCTGCTGAAGATGTTGTGCCAGTATATGCAGTACCTGTAACACTCAAGTCTGCAACTGATTTTGATACACTATCAATAACAACAGTGTTTCCTGTAGTTAAAGGTGAAGTTCTTGTTGCTGTTGATGTTGTTGTTATACTCTGTGTTCCTGCATAATCGACAGTTAATGTATTACCGTCAATTGTTATCTGGTCTCCAACTGTTGAAGTGAATGAACCTGTCGTGGTCGCAACTGTTCCTGAGAATGTTACTCTTGTACTTGTTCCGTTTTCAACTGTTCCGCCACTATTATAAACAACAAAACTTGCTTGTTCTCCCTCAGACACCACTGGATTAGCAACTGTGCCAAGTATTGTTATGCCTGATGCGGATGCCGCTGTTGGTGTATAAGTAAAACTAGTTCCATCAATAACTAATATTTCGCCAGTACTGATAGTTGGATTACTAACTGAGCCTATCGCTTCAACTCCGGAATCTGCATTAGTTGGGACAAAGACGCTGTTAGTTGTCGCTGAATCTATTTCAACAATTAAAGGTTCGAAGTCTTCTTCGAATACTAGATATTCATGGACGACTGCACTGTTTACATTCTTTGTGCCGTTTGCTATAAGCAAATAATAACCATCTATGCTAGGACTTATATTTTCATTTGAAATTTTTAGATAAATTGGCTTATCATTATCTGTTGAGTCTATTTGCGAAACTACTCCGATATAGAGTTGGTTGTCTGATGTTTCACCTATATAACTTATCTCTGCAACTTCACTTAGTCGTACTACATCCCATTCTCGGTCAGTATCAAATTGAATCCACGTAGTGTCTCCTTCGTAGAATGATGTGCCTACAAAATCTGTTAACGAACTGTGTGTACTAGTGACATAGTTCACATCATCGGCGTCTACATATCCTGTTGTTTTTATTGCTATATCAGTTTTTGTAGTATCATATTTAAGTGTATCATTTGATGCATATTCTATTAGATATGGGTCTGTAATCATATCTTCGATATTTACATCTTTTGTCATTTTAAGATTAGATGACGAATATCCGTAATCACTTAATTTGATTGCCCATATGTCATCGTGTGTGATGTTTTTAAAATTGCCGCTATTATTAACAATCTTGTCAATACTAGAATCTGTTCCTTTATGTGATAGAAAACCTTTATAAAATTCTAATTGTGATTCTCTTTCAACGCCGTGATTTGTTAGATATGCTCTTGTAGTATATCCGTAATGATTTGATTTTAACTTATTAATAACTGAAAGACCTTGGTCAACAAGAGTATCTCTATAATAACGTGTGTCTTCAATCATTGTGTCGAAGTTTGGTAGCAATTTATTCTCATTTACAAGATAACCGTCAACCGACATTGTTCCATCCCAGTCAATTGTTCTGTTACAATCAATCTGCATTCTGAGATTTCTATTATGCAAATGTGGGTCGTATATAACATCTCCATAACTATCAGTCCTATCTATGACAAATGCGTGTTCGACATCTCTTATATCTATTTTCATTCCGTAAATCGGAACATTACTTGTGAATGATATTGTAGAGCCATCAGTGTGAAAAGTTAATTCAGATGTCGGTATAAGTCTTCCCGATGCATCTACTACACGATAGTAATTCTTAAAGGTTTCACTTGCAACACTGGCAACACCATATGTCGCATCAAAACTACCTCCAGTCAATAAAGGTGTAAGAGTAATGAAGTCGCCCACATCGTGTGCTTCTGCTTGCCATTCTAAGAACTTCAATAATAGATTTTCCCAATTAATGATGTCTCCAAACTCATCTGTGTTTGTGAAATTCCAACCTACTAACTGAAGATAATGTTCATAACCCATTATTAAATGAGCGACATCATCTACTGAATTTAAAATGTCGCCATAATTATAATTTTTTACAGTATCATTTACTAATTCTTTATAACCCATTGCTTGAACTTTATTTGTTCTTGGCCATTCTGTTATTGCTTTCCAGTCTTTACTATTATCATCAAACAATGAAGTTGCTGTGTGGTTTGTAAGACAAATATAAGGAATATCATTGAATAATATGTATGTGTCTAATCTATAATACTCTCCAGGTTGCCACTGTTTTAATGCAAGTCTGTCGCCTGTTGTTGTAAATGCTTTCTCTCCACTCGCTTTGTCCCATCCCATTGAGTAGAACACTGGATTAATTTCGTCATATCCGTGTACTCTAAATCCAAACTTATTAGTTTTTGGTTGAGATATAAGTGTCCAAGAACTGTAATCAAACGTAATTGCAGCCGCAGTTTCTTTTGCTGATACGCCATCTATTTTTCTTTTATAGTATTTTCCATCTCCAGTATTTAAAACAACTAGACCTTTGTAGTATGTTGCTACATCTGAAAGTGAATACACCGGATGTGCTAAGTCAAGTGATACTTTTTCTAACACGATAGCACTGAAGAACTCACTTCTATTTGGTACACCTGCGTGAACAACTAAGTTAAAGTTATCAGTTGGTAGTTCTGTAAATCTACTATTTGCTAATGAATTGTTTTCTGATTGTAATTTAAAGTTGTTAACAAAGCCACCTAGTTTTGAACCTAACTTAAATTCATAATCAACTTTTTCTGCAACAACCAAACTAGTGTCAATACCTTCATTTTTATTAGAGTAAGTAATAATATCTGTAATCTGTGTCGTGTATTCATGCACAACTTTAAATGGATTTGACAATATCATTAACATAAACTCAGCAAAGGCAAACTCACTACTTCTTGTCCACGCTAGTTCGACTGGTGAGTTGTCACCGAATTCCCACGCTTGGTCCATCAATGCAATGTCATCGGTGGTTATTGCACTACCAAAGAATAAGTCATTCGGTTCTTTTAAGTTTCCACCAACAACTGGGATTGGACAAGTTAAAGAGTTTGCATTTATTAATGAGTTCCAAAATGCATCGAGTGTATAATTTGCTCCGTATGTAGAATCAAAGTTTGCTGGCTTCTGTGATAATTTTATCGCTTTCCACGGTTCTTGTAGTGGTCTATCTGTGCCGTATGCTTGTATTAGTTGTCCTCTCCAGTGACCAGCGGAAGCATCATTTTTTGCTCTATAGTTCCAAGTTTTATAAGCATCTACGCCAGTACTTGTATAAGAGTCATTAGTTAAGTTATCAATATTGTTTCTTGTCATCCATTTCTTAAAGAAAGGATACATAATGTATTTCTTTTCGTTATTTGAATAATCGACACTAGATGTGTCGTATAGTCCGTAATTCATACTATCAACTTTAGAACTAGCGTTATCTGATAAATTATTAAATATTAAAGTTTCAAATGCAAGAAGTATATCATCAACTTTAGTTCCATACTTTGGAATTAATGAGCCATCGTGACCTCTAATAAAGTCTACTGTAGGACTATAACCATCATCTGATACAAACTCTGGAATATATGCAGGTGCAATATTCAATGATGTCGCACTAGGCGGAATAAAAGTTTCTTTGATGTTAGTATAATGCCTAACTGATAATATATCATTCGTAGATAATGCTGTTGTAAAAGTGATTTCTGTGTTACCAGTGTTTAATGTATAGTCTACATTTAATTTTTGAATTACACCGTTTAAGATAATGACTGCATCTTTTTTGTTTGTTACAGTTTCATCAAATGTTGGCATAGGTCTGGTAACTGCACCGTTAACAACAGTAACATCTAGTGTTTGGTAATGAGAGAAGTTATCACCGAAGTTCAACATAGTGCTGTCTTTAAAAATACTAACACTTGAATGTTTGCCTAGAGAAATAGTATCGATTGCTTCTTCTAAAATTTCTAAATCACTTTTAGTAGTACTTGCACTTGATTCTAAAATAGAAATAATTGTAGTCAATAATTTATTTTTATAACCGTTATATGCACCTGATAGAAACTCTGTTGCTTTGATAGGATTATAATCTTCTCGTGTTAATGCAAAATACGCCTCTTTGATATCAATAGTGTTTTTAATAAGTATACTACCTTGAGTTGCATTTCTTAATTTGTCTGTGGTTGTACCTATGTTTCTATAATTATTATTAGCAATTGGACTACCAGTTAGTCCTGATACTGTTTCGATAATTCTAACGGAATGTTCGAAAACAAGAGAGTACGGCATCTCTACATTGTAATATGATTTGTTATCTACATTATATTCGACCGCGGGGTTAATGCGTTGAAATATAGTTTCACCATCATAGACAACCGAAGTAGAAGTGCAATAATCAACATATATATTTCCACTAACTGCCGCAGACATTGTTATCTTATTTGTCGCACTGTCAAACGTGTAGTTGCCAACTTGTTTATTGCCATCTACATATAAATCAATTGTGTTGAAGGATTTAGGTGATTGTAGTAGTTCAATTTCTGAAACTGTAATCTTATCACCTATCTCTTGTCTTAAATTTCTATAATCGAATACACTAGTAGTATATAATTTTTTATAATCTGAACTAACTTTAAACATATCTGTTTCTGGTAAATCTATGTTAAAGACATATTCACTATGATAGTCTCCAGATTTTACTTTAGGTTTAAAACCTAACTCAGTATCAGTTACATAACCACTGCCAGTTACATAATGAAATATTTTTTTATCTTCACCAGTAATATAATTATTGTCTGAGTCGTAGGTCTTAAATGTAGGAAACTCAATCTCAGACGCTGGTGCTGTAACACTTAAATCAAGGTTCTTATCAAATTCAATAATAGGTCGTATTGCTTGTGATATTAAAGTAAAGTTAGCATTTGTAATTAAAGAACTGATATCATCATAATGATACCAAGAGTTATTGGAACTCCATGCATCACCATTTCCTTTATCGATTGTTACATAGTGTTTCTTTGTCGAACCGATTGTTATTGACGCAGTTCCTGTTCCGGTGCCAACTCCTGTTGCTGTGAATACTGTACCAATATTGTTATTCGCCGCACCGATTTGTGTGTAATCTGTTGTGCCGGCTGTTACAATTGTATATCGAATATGTTTAATGAATGCGCCAGCAGTTATAGTCTGGGTGGCAAAACCAGGAGATACCCAATAATACATACTATAGTTGACAAACTTGTCTAAGTCTATTGGTAACTGAACTGTTTCTAAAGTGCTTTTGAATAATCGTCTGTGGTCGTTTGTTAAAGAACCTTTATTATATAATGAATTGAGTAAGTCATCATAGAATATATTATCAGATGCGTCTCTGTTTGAAAAGGTTGGTTCTAACCCATAATTATCTCTTGCATATGCTGTTGGAGGGAAAGAGAGATATGCATCCTTGTTGTTGTATATCCCTTTTTCTTTTCTTCCGACAAATGCTTTTGTTTTCTCCATCTCACCGACAGAAAAAACTCGGTCAAGAGTTGTCTCAAATATTGTTTCTAACTCTTTATTCTTTAGATGTCCGGGAAGAAAGTCATAAATCTTCTTTGCCATATTATTCGCCTACTAATTCAGATTGTGCTAATTGTGTAATTATTTTTACATCGTTTGATGTTGTGACTGCCATAAATATTTCATTTAAAGCACACGAGATGCTTAATAACTTTGTAAACTCATTTGTAGAATATTTAGGAGTAATTACTACACTTGAAATATAATCTCCAAGTTCTTTATGAAGATACGCCGCTAGTTCTGAGAAATAGAATGTATCTCCGAAGTCCCAGTTATCAATTGCGAAATATTCGTTTACTTTTGTAGATACTGCTGTTTTAATTTCACTGTCAGAGTATCCTACTCCCAATTTCTTAATAACTTTAAATACTGCTTGGTTTTCTGGTTTAGCATTTGGGCCAAATAGATATTTAAATTCAACCGGAATGTAAGCAATATGGTCAGCCATTGTTGCTTTTGGCTCTATAGTGTCCATTATCTTAGATAGTTCGTAATTATTTGGAGCAACCGGAGTAGTCGTAGTGAAATTGCTTGATATCCATTTGTTTACATTTCTAACATAATCTGAACTTAGTACATACATATCAACGATGTTACTAGTACTAGGGTCAATTCTCTTATCTATGTCAGCATAGTGTTCCCATCTGAAACTTGTAAATGGGTCTTCAACAAAAGATATACCCTCTAGTACTCTATATTGTGTGCCATTGTAGTGTATTCTTAATTTATTTCCATCCATATCGTTATAGTCCGCGGTGCCAGCGGCAACTTGCGTTGCTGTGCCGGCAGTCATTAGAGTCCAACTACCGCCATCTCGTCTCCACCATCCAGGTGTTGTTGTATTATAATATATTATTGCAGAGGCTGGAACTAAACTAACATTTGAAGTTGATATGAAATCTTCAGATGCTCGTTCATATGTTATCGAACCAATTGCGTATTCTTCCATCACAATACTTTCGTCCGCAGTTACTTCAACTAATCCAAATGGGTTATCAGTTGTATCTGATATCATTAGTTTTACTTTAGTATTATCTATATATCCTGCTGTAGTATAGTAGTCATCATAAACATACGATGAGAGCGCCTTATATGTTGTTGTTGTGTTTTGGCTGTTATTAGAAATATCGAATGTTGCTTTTACTCGTACCGAGTAATTTGCAAGTTCTGATAATGTAGGAGAAGTACCAATGTACACATCAATGAGGTCTCCGACGCTTACTGCATGTGTCCAGAAAACAATTTTGTATGTTGTTCCTGTTGTATTCGTAACTTCTATATGTGCGTTGTCTAATATTATTCCAGACACATCTCTTAGTACAATGTTACTAGTAGTAAGAGGGTCACTTCCCTGTGAGTTTGTAAATGTAAATTCTCCATAAGCATACTGTTTAAAGAAGATGTCGTTATCTAGGTGATTAATAATGTTTGATGATGCAACACTATTAGTAAAGGTATACTCTTGTGGAATAGAGTTATATACTGTAGTGTAATCATTTACTTCTACATTATCAGAAACATCACGCCACTTAAAATTGCCTGTTGTTGCGGCAGCATTGAAATATGATAATGATATTTTTCCTTTAAACCCTAAGTTTCCAATTTGTGTACTAGATATTGTAGTTGTACTATTTTGTGAATTTGCGATATTTCCTGTATATCCATCAGTAAATGCAACTGCTAAAGTAGATAAGTTGGTTTCACTAGAGGCAACAGTTGGAACATCTTGTTGAACTGATGTTGTCAAATCTGTTAAAGTTGCTAAGTCTGTTATTCCTAATCCAAGAGTGTAAGTCGGTGTTGCTCCTATGATGTTATTCGGAGACGCCGGTGATAAAATATTAGAATTACTAAGTGTGTGTTCTACTCCGTTAGGAGATATCAAAGAATGTGAGTAACTAGTAGATGTGACTGCATTACTTTCAGTAAAGTCGTATGTCTCTGGTGCACCAGTATATTGAAATACTGCATTAAAGGTTGCTCCTGTTCCACCGTCTGTTACTACAGTTGAAACTGGAACTTGTCCTATGTTTACGGTTTCATCTGTTGCTGTATAAGTTGACCCGCCACTAACTGATGCGACGGACTCATAATTAAGATATATAGTATCTCGTTTAGATAGATTGGTTTCATTATCAATCACATCAGTTGTATTGCCGTAGTAAAATTTAACTTGTTTTCTACTTTCAAATGCTACTTTTTTACCAGTAAATGTTGCGGTATATTCTGCTTCATTGTCTCTAATTCCAGATTTATATTTAAACTCAACACTAACATCTGAAGCGGCACCTTGTGTTAGTGACCAGCCCCATACACTACTCGCATATGTGTAGTATAAAGTAAAGGTCTCAGTGTTAGGGTCAATTTTACTTTTAATTGCTCCTATTCCTTGACCAACGAAATCAGTAGCCTTGAATTTTGTTCTAAATCCTCTTACAATTGATTTTATTTCACCAGCCTCTGATATTAGTTTATTTAATGTATAAGTTGTGCTTGATACCGATTTTACATCTGCCCAGATTATTGTTCCTGATGATGTCTGTAATTTAATACTGTCTCCAACATATACGAGGTCAGCCATGCTGGTTCCTATTATAGTTGTTCCGTCAGTGCTACTAATTGTATAACTGTTTCCTGTTTGTGGCACAACTACTTGTGCGTTAAGTCGGTTCGTATGAAGGAATTTATTAAAAAGACTTGGATGTTTTAATACACCTGCTATATCATTTCGTATAAAGTTATCAGTGTTTGCTTTTGCTTTATTGTAACTTAATGAAACAGATATTGGTTCATCTTCTACAAATACGCTTCCATCAGAGCCAGTTATGTTCAAGTTAGAGTGGTGTCCTAAAACATCATCCATCTCATAGAAACGAGAGTTGCCAGCAAATGAAGTGTTCACTGCTTTAACTTTATTAACGACATTATTTCCGAGAGTTAATGGATATACATTATAATCTTGTGCATTGACCATTCTATCTTGTGCATAATAACTTCTAGGTGCTATTCTGCGTACACTGGAGTATGTTTCTCCTGAAAAGTTTTCACTAAAATCTCTTGTGCTTGAAAATGTAAGCGTTAATCTATAAGTTCTGTTATCACTGCCAGTGTATGGAATTGTTATAGTTGCGTTAGAAATATCATTAGCATTTACAGAAAAATTATCATTATCTACTACTCTGTACCAAGTTCTGTAGTTGCCGTAGGCAGCGTTTCCAAATACTCCATCTGGATAATGTAGAGCAATTGCGTTATTGTCTGCTGAGTTTATACTTACTAAGTCTCCAGAACCAGTTCGTAAACTATTATATATTGCGGTCTCTCTTGTTTCGTTGTCTACTTTTACAACAGACGACATATAATTTCTATTTGAATCAATTTTCTGAATCCAAACATCTGAGTTAGAGATGTTGTTTTCAGTTATTGGCTCTATTCTATTAGAAAGTTTGGTATCGTAAGAGAAATCTTTGAACCCTAATGTGCCCGAAACGGCGTAAACAAAGAATCCAGTTCTGTCACTAGCAGAACCCAAATTGTCGTTTCTGTTAATAATCGTAAAGTTGTTTTGAAGATTTGGTTCATCTTCTTCTATTCTAGTTTTTGTTGTGTCTAATGCTACACGAACCGCTTCAAAGTTTCTAGTTTTTCCATCAACGTTTGCAGAAAATGTATAATTTATATTTTTTGTTGCTGATGTTTCATTTACCTCATACAATGAGTGGTCAACTTCTGCCACATTTAGCGTAGATGTAGGATTTTGAATTTTAGTTGTGGCAGAAAATGCTGAATTTAGAACACTAATAAAGTTTTCATACCAATCTATATCATTGCTGTCATTCCAGTTTACAGTCTTTCCTGACAAAGAGATGCCCAAATTATCAAATACTGGCTCGTCAGTAGACAAACTCGTAATCTTCATAAAGCCCTTTGCGTTGATTGGGCGTGTCTTATTGTAACCTAGAGTTTTTGCCATTTGTAGAATACTTGCTCTACGTTCAGCAGTATCCATAAAGTTTTCACGGGTATTCATATCTAAACGATATGATAAACTGTGTCCTAGATACGCAACTAAATCGAGAATCGCAATGAATTCTGAACTTGCAATAAAGTCGTTAAATTTATCAGGATAAGTTTGTCCTATATATGCTAATAGGGCTTCTCTTATAGTATCGAAATCATATGCTTTGAGGCTAACGTTGGTAAATGCAGTATATACTGTTGTCCAACTCTCACTTGCGAATAGATTGTCTGTGCGTTCTTGGCTCATATTATTCTCTCTATTATTCTCTGTCTAAATCAATACTCAATTCTACTGTCTCATTTTCGGGCAGTATATCGAGTCTTAATTTAGCACTTATTGTGTGGTCCGAATCTGTAATATCGATGCTAACGAAATTACATCTCGGGTCATCATTTATGATGTTTGTTAAATCTTCTTCAATTAACTCAGTAGTTTCATCAGTTAGCGGTTCAAATAACATATCGTGTATAATTGACCCGTAATTAGGCAACATTACTCGTTCACCTTTACGTGTCATAATATGGTTCATAATGTCTTCAATCACCAAGTCCTTACCAGACAGTACGTGATTTATTGCATTTTTATTTTTGGTACTAAAACCAGTGAATAATGGCATAACTTTATTTTCTCTGTAGTTTATCTTTAATGTATTTATCTGGACATAATATTCGTAGTTTTAGTATTGACTTTTTGACTTAATAGTGTTATTATACATATAAATAACAGTAATAATACAACAAGGATAACATCTGATGCCAAATTTAGTACCAATGGTCGTTGACCAATCAGCAAATGGAGAGCGTAGTTACGATATTTTCTCTCGTTTATTAAAAGAAAGAGTTATATTTCTAACTAGCGAAGTGAATGACTATCAGGCGGACTTGATTTGTGCCCAGTTATTGTTCTTAGAAGCAGAGAATTCAGACAAAGATATACATTTTTATATCAATTCTCCCGGTGGAGCAGTTACATCTGGTATGGCAATATATGATACTATGCAGTTTATCACTTCTCCAGTAGCAACTACGGTGATGGGACAAGCGTGTTCTATGGGTTCATTACTTGCCCAGGCGGGTGCTAAAGGAAAACGACACGTATTGCCAAACAGTCGCACAATGATTCATCAACCAAGTGGTGGTGCAGGCGGACAAGCAACTGATATGGAAATTCAAGTTAAAGAAATTCTTAAGATGAAAGAACGATTGACTGGAATTTATGTAACACATAACACTGCTGGAAAGACATTTGAAGAATTAACTGAAGCGATGGAGCGAGACAACTTTATGTCTGCTGAAGAAACGGTTGCGTTTGGTCTTGCAGATAAAGTTATAGATAAACGTTAAAATCCAGGAACATAACTGAAAAGTTTTGCAGTTTTAATTTTCTTCTGAGTTAGTCTTTCATTTATTTTACCATTTTTCGTTATACCGTTTTGAATTTCATCTGTAATTGAGTACCAATCTTTTTCATTGATAAGTTTTATGATTGGGCTAGTTTCTATAGTACTAACACCTTCGTAAAAAAAGTGATACAGTAATGCATCATATTGTGGCTGTGCAATCTTTACAGTAATGAATTTCTCTAATACATTACCTATATTTCTTAGTTGTTTTTCTAAGATAAATTCTGCCATTCCTTTTGTTATCTTATTGGTTGTGATATCTATTCGGGTAGATGCGACAGTAATATAACCATAATTTATTTCAGTATCAGATATTTTATAATTATATCCAACTATGTTATTTTTAATAGTAATTGTTGGCTTATTATCTAATATAATAGCATTCTTGCTCATAGATGAGAAAGTTAAATCTACCACGTTTTCAAGGTCAACTCTTACGTGAGAAAGTATATACAATGGTTTATCATTCGCATCATATCCTGTACCTAGATAAGTTCCAGTTGAAGTTATAACGTTTAACGGCATCTGTATATAGTTTAGTAATGAGCCTTTTTTCTTTTTGTATATCATGCTGTGTCCATATTCTTTATGCCATCTTCACTTGCAGATGCCATTGCAAATTCACTAGTGGCAAGTTTAGTAGCGTGTGGTCGAATAAAAGGTTCGTGTGTTGGCATTTCACACACAATGGTGTTTGTTAATTCTGTAGTTTCTAAGGCTTGCATATCTGGCATAGAGTCAACTAGAATAAGTTCTGATTCTGGAGCAAGAGGGCCATTCAAATGTAATTTTCCACCAGTTGTTACTATACAGTTTACTCCGATATTAATATTCATTCCAGATTCGCTTTGTAAAAACTGATTACCTTTACTTCTTAAATGTATTTCGCCTGTGCTTTCGTCTTCATCTGAGCCAGAGTTAATTTTAGTATCACCTTTAACACTATGCATATGGATATTTTCGCCCGCTTCTATATTAACATTTTTGTCTGCTCGAAGATTAAAATCTTTTTCTGTTCGCATATTCAATGAGCCTTCTGCGTATACGTTCACTTCACCGCCTGCGCCAATCTCTATCCATGCAGTTCCTGTGCTGTTTACTGCATAGACGAAATCGTTTGCGCCATCTAAAATCAGAGACGAGCCTGATGCTGTTGTCATTCTTATTTGTTCTGGATGAATAGTTCCGTCGTCATTAATACTGCCATCGTCTATATACAAAGCGCCACCACCCGGTGTTTTAAATCCAACTACTTTATTCTCTTGTGGTAATTCATACTTGGCATCTCTATGTGGAGAAGCAGTAGATGTTCCTCTTAATGTATCAGTATATGTTCCTTGGTCTGCCAATACTTTATTTCTTGGATTATTTTCTTGTTCTTCTTCTCTTGTATTCGCTGCCTCACCAAGTGTTCGATATGCTGTTTTACTAGCGGCAACATTTTCAAATTCACTTTCGCCTTGTCCATCTCCGGTAACTTTAGCCTTACCTGCTGGGCCGCCAGATACAACATCGGGAATATCTTGTGCTACTGCAAACCAATATCCTTCGGTTGCATTACCGCCCTCTGTGAAACAAACTAAAATAGTTACTGCTTCTCCGACAGGTGTACCAAAGAAACCATAATTGCCTTCTTTGACTGAGCCACCATAAGGTCCAGCATAATGAAAGAATAGTGGGTCAGATGGGTCACCACCAAGTGCCGGGATATAAGCGGCAAGTCTACCACGACCCTCTGGGTCAATGTACACTTCTTTCGTAGTAGGATTCTGAAGAACAGTTACCGCTTTGTATATACCTTTAGATAAATTGTCTAAAATCGGAGACGATTCTGACTTTTTCTGTTTATGAAGTATATTTCCTAATGTATTAGTTGCCATGTTTTTTCCTTACGGTGACGTTGCGTCTATATAAAATTTACTATGTTTGATACTTATCACTAGGTCGGTGTCAGCATTTATTTTACCACTTATATCGGGATTTTCAAGTCCTGATTTAATGGCTGGAAATAAATCTGCAACTTTTTCTTTTAGGATGTCGTAGTCTGCTAAGTACGATGGATTCATATCGTTGTATGTCATTGTGTACACGCCAAAGAAGTTACTAGGGTCACTAATTGTCTGTGATACTCCATTTGCGTCTGTATATGTAATCGGTGCTAAGTTATTGTAATCTAGTACTGTATGCATTATGCCGTTATCGTCTTCTACTGTAACTTTGGTTCCATTTTCATAATCTGTTAATAATTTATAAACTTTTAGTGCTTCATTATACTGTGCAACTTTATCTGGATTAGCCATTGCATATTCCCAACCTATGCCTGCACCTTCAATTTTGTCTTTTAAACTTCCAGGTAATATAACATCACGTGTATCTGATGCGGTTTTTACTAGTATAGGCGTTTCGGCAGTTGCTATCGGTGTAACTGGATTTTTTATTTTAATCTTTTCTGCATTGCCGCTGTTCGATGCTACTGCTACTGAAGTAGTTACATCGTTTGGTAGACTAAGTGATGCGATAGCGGTCTCTGTTTCTAGTTCTTCTAGTGATATCATATCGGTCAATCGATGACTAGGGTCAAAATAATATGTCCTTGAGTTAATCTCGTTTTGTTTCAAACTTGATGTAAGTAACTCTCCTTGTAGTTTTCCAACTTGTATTGCATCTGATATATCGCCTCTATCACCAGTCACAGTGTGGTCAACTATTCCATTTATTGCATCTGCTAAATCTTCTAATTCAGAAAATTCTTCGTCTGTGACTAACTCAAGTGTTGATGCGGCTCTGATTTGAGCGGCTGCCTTAAGGTTCATCGCATTTCTCACATCATCTGATACTACAATTTCTTCTTCTATAATTTTCTCATCTAGTGCTTTAACTGTAGAGTCAAGCCATCCTTGTTCTTTCGCCTGGTGTGCGGCGGAAGCCTTTATATAAGCATCATTCATAATACGATTATACTTATCAGTTAAAATCTGTACATCACTTGCTTCTTCCATAGTAAGCGAATTTGCAACAATGGGTTTTACTTCTAAGAGTTTAGATTCAGTTTGAAATGATTTTTCTGCCGCTACTGTTTTGTCTACATATTCTTCAAACCAATGAGTTGTTTTCCAGTCATTATTTGAGTTCGGATAATTTATTTGGTCTCTGTACAGTTTTTCTGACCATGTGTAAGTTGGAATATTAATTAGTAAACCATCTGTGCCATCATTAACTAATGGTTTTTCTCCTGTTAGAAGTTTCTTCTCACTTGTCGAATCAACGGCTGCCGCGGCAGCAAATCCCAATGGCTTAGAATCGTATGTTCCGTTATTAATTTCTGTAATAATTTCTTCAGCAGTTCTCTCAAGGTTTATCTTATCTGTTATTTTCTTTATATCTGCCGGATTGTGTCCAGTAACATTCAAGTCTGCCCCAACAGCAATCTGGTACATTGCAACTTCGGCTTCTGAAACAGCGAAACCTGGAGTAGCATTTGGGTCTGCAAGTGCTGTATTAAAATAATCATTTATGGTTGTTACAGCCGCAGGAGTTCCTCTGTCTTCGGGTGATAATCCTACTAAGGCTAGTACTCCGTTTCTGGTTTCCTCTAATGCTGTACAACTTCCAGGAGATTTTCCGGAAGCACACGATTTTCCTAAACTTTCCCAGTTTTCTAGTGTATCAAGTGCATTGTTTCTTCTAACCATGAAGTCAAGGGCTGGGACTTGATGATATCCCAACTTTCCTGATGGATTTGCGGGATTTGATGAGAGAATATCTACAGTATCTTCTAAATCATCTGTTGCACTATCAACAGTATTTCTCATCCTCTTATCAACTTCGGCGCCAAGTGGACTACTAAGAATAGTGATTGAACCGTCAGGCTTTGTGACAAAAAGTTCGCTATTTTTGTTCATGCCTATATTATTTTGAAGGACCTCTATCTCATTTCTTGCTTTTAATTTTGATGCTTCGTTTTCTGCTTCTACTTGTTCAGCAAGTGCAAAAAGTTTTTCATTAGCAATTCTATTATAGTCATCAACAGTTAGTAGATTGGTATTTTTATCACCTTTTTCTTCTAACGGAGGTCCGATAGTAGGAGTAAAACTGGTAACAGTATCGAAACGAGTTTCTCTAACCATTGTCAATGTCTGAGTAAACAACCCTTGGCTAAAATTATTACTAATTGCAGTGACACAGTATAAGTGTGTTAGCATATCTGTTTTTAATACATTATCGTATAAATCAGTTCCGTCGGCTTTACCAGATTTTAATATTAGATAATTATATCCGTTATTACTAGTCAACATACTGTATCCTTTTTTAGACACTGCGCCAACATCTCCGAACTCTTCCTTTAATACTTTAGGAGGAAGATAGCCTTCTAACCAATGAGGGTCACCTTTGATGACCATAGATGCGTTAATCATACTGACTGATGCGCCCTTTGACTCATAATACTTTGCTCTAGCAAGTGCTAAGTTCTCTGGGTCAGTTGATTTTATAGTAGGTACAAAATCTGGGTCTGCCGAGGCTCGCAATACGCTATTGTAAATAATAGGATTATTTGCTTGACTTTTGATTATACTTTCAAAATCATCATTTGATAGTTTAGACAAAACATCATCGTCTAATTCTTCTAAAAGAATTATGTTTTTAGAATTTTTGTTTTTTGAGCCAGAAAGAATTTTTTGTGCGTTTTGTTTTACACCATTATTCCATCTTTCTTCTCCAGTTACATAGACCGCACTAGAAATGTAGTCTTTATATTGGCTGTCTACGCTTTCACTCTGGACTTTGTTTATATTCTTTTGACTATTTAACTTAACTCTTTCTTTTTCAATAATCTCTTTAAGTTTCTTTCTTTCTTCAATCTGGTCTGCAAGAATAGGATATGACCCATCTTCGCCTTGTAGTGCCAAGATTTCAGTTTGTATCTGGTCTATTGATTTGCCTTTGAAGAATTCATTAGTTTTTTCTTTTAACAATACGCCCGCTCTGTCGCCCGATTGTGGTCCTAAAGTTTGTGCATAAGCCTGTTCTAACGAACCCCTAAAGGTATCGTTATCATATTCTTGTAAACTTTTAAGTGATGCTTGATAATTTTCATCTGCCTTTATTAGTAACTTTTCTAACTCTTTTTGTTGTTCTTGTGATTTGTTTAGGATATTTTTAAAATTTTCTAATAATTCATTTCCCTCTACTGTATCTGCTTTTATAATATTTTGATATGCGTACCAGTCTGATGGTACAGAATATGTTTTTGCCAGGTACTGGTCTTGTGTGATATTAAAATCTAATATCTGGTCATTCTTTCCAGTGAACAAATAATGATATATCTTGTTGACATGTTGTTCTTCTAAAAGTTCTTTAAATGTAGTCCCAAATTCTTTTATTTTAACGGTCTCATCTAAAGAATTTTGAGTTATCAGGTTCTTCTCATAATCTATGAAGAATTCGACATTATAAGCCATTGTTCCTGTTATTGGATTAAATCCTTTCTTTTTTGGAACTATCCAAGGAATAATTTTATAAACTTTTGACCTTTTCGAATTGTCCTCAGTTAGTTCTTCTTTTATCTTTAATGTATTAAGAACAATATCATCTATAATTTTAAATATGCTCAGAAGAGGAAGAACTTGGCCTACTTGGTTAGCCATCGGAGGTTTCATATTTTTGATTGTATCTGCTGTTACACCGCTCATAGTTGAATCTTTTATCAATTCTTTAAACTGCTTAGACATTGTTATTCTATAAGTGTTTTGTAAATCTTCAACTAAAAGAGGATGTCTTCGCTTTGTATTTTTATTCAATTCATCTATGAAACTTCCTTCTTTTGGTGTGCCATCTGTATCTTCTGTGACTCCCAAAGTATCATAAAGATTTTCTCCGACTATATATGTGAAAGTTCCTTCAGTTTTACTAACCGATGATTTATTTCCTATTACAGTGTCATTTAAAATAGTTCCTTGAAGAACCGTAGATGTTCCCCTTGCATCTGTTGTTGATGAAAGTCGTGTCACTTTTTGAAGTGTGAATGTTAATACTTTTGTTTGCGGCATTTTAACTGTTGAGCCGTCTGGTTTAACTCCTATGAAATTAATTTTCATATAGTAGTGAGCGGAGTCTACTCCTCTCCAGCCACACAAAGCAACCGCATTCTGTAAATTATCATTTAAACTTGTTTCGCCTACTTCTACGACAGAGAATTCTAAGTAAGTGGCTGTACCCGCAAGTTTACTAGATGATGCTATTCCGGCTCCTTGGGCTTCTACTGTCAAATCTACAATATTGAATTCTGTAGTGACGCCGGTTTTTGCTATTGTTATTTTTACATCTTCTGGCCCTGGCCAACCGTCGTTAACGACTGTTTGTACATTAAGAGATTCGCCAAATTCTTGGTATCGTATGTCGGCCTCTCGGTCAACGACAAACCATTCCAGTGTATATGTATAACTTTCGTATACATCAAGTGGGTTTTCAAAAAAATCGTTTGAGTCTATTAACTCATTTAACGAACTTGCTTGAGAATTATTCATTTACTTACACCATTTTACCAATATTATCTTTACTCGGAATTTTAATAGTAGTTCCTGCTGAAAAATCTCTAATCGGGTCAATCATAATATCTGAATTTCTATGAGCGAATACCCACCAGTATTTTGCAGTGCCATACATCTCGTAACTACACAAATCTGGCCTCTCGTCAAATTTTCCGGGTATAGTATATTCTGTATCGTATGGGTCTTTATAGATAAACCTTTTCTTCATTATATCTAATATTGTATCATCGATAATCGCTGTTCTGTTCCACGGAGAATTTTCTTTATACATAGCCTTTGTCCTTTAAATTTCCTGCAAGATAATCTTTAACACTGAAGTTTTCTCGTATACTTTTTGGTGAATATGTAGTCGATAATGACAAGACAAACATATTTGAAACTGGAACTCTCATACCGCTATTAGTCTCTACATAGTCTATATCAGAATCTAGGTTCCAAGTAAAGTCACTAATCACGCACGGCACATTTTTGTATATTCCATGTGCATTAAATCGTAATATTGGCGGAGGCATTCCTGGGTCATTATCTCTTAACCATTGCATTTTCATCATACCTCTAATCCATAATGCCGCATTATATACATAGTCTGCTTCTTCTTCACTTCTTACAATCATCGGCGCAGTTATGTTTAGTTCCATATTCGAATGACTGTCAAATGCACGTTGTTGAAAGTTCGAATGCGTCAATCCGTATTCAGAATAGTTCGAACTACTGATAATTGATATCGTAGGGGTGAACGGGAAGTTCAGCCTCGCTGATGTAGAATCAGCATATCCAGTCCTCTGTTGGTTTTTATTTAAAATATTCTCATATCTCCCACTAGGGTCTTCTAAATATACTGGTTGTTTTGTATAATATGGGGATGCCATAACCTTACTCCTAATTCATTATAACAGTATTTATCGTTGTATTATGTGCGTATATTATGCCAATATACGAATTTTGCTATATATAGCATTATACCACTTGACAAACGCAACTTTTATGTGTTATAATAGGTGTAACATTAGGAGAATTATACTATGGCAAGACGACAGAACTACTTAAACAATAAAGATATGTTGAAACAGATACATATCTCCAAGTCAAACTATTCTTGGTTTGAAGATAGAGATAAACATCATCAGCATGATATTATTCTGTATTCAACTAAAGAAATAGCAGACGCAGTAGAACAGGCAAGACAAAACAAAGCAAAACGCTTACAAAAATTGGCTTGGGACGCAAATACAGATAAAAAGAAAAAACAAGTTGATTTCGAAGTAGACCCCACTTCTTTCACTGAAGATGAAATTGTGTTTCGTATAATGGGTTTTGACCATATACCAGACGAACCGGGCAGAAAAGCAAATCCGAAAACAGTTGCAGACCACAAAGTAAAATTGCCATTTCCTGCATTCACCCATTACACATATGTAGATGGAAAACTTAACGAAGTCGGAATCTCCCATTATAACAAAGACAAAGAATTTGATTTAGGTGCTGGTAAAATTACAGCCGTATTAGCAACGATGTATATCAAACTAGTAGAAAGATATTCTCAGCGTTCTAACTGGCGTGGTTATACATACATCGATGAGATGCGTGGTCAAGCATTGCTACAATTAGCACAAATTGGATTACAGTTTAACGAAGACAAGAGTGATAATCCATTTGCTTACTACACAACAGTAGTAAACAATTCATTCACTCGTGTTCTTAACATAGAAAAGAAAAATCAAGGCATACGTGATGACTTGCTCGAAAAAGCAGGGCAGGCGCCAAGTTGGACAAGACAACTGGCACACGAAATGAAATCTCAGGAGCGTTGGCAGAAAGTCGTCAAAACAAA
>UPTG01000173.1_pt1 | contig 56024 bp, 45 predicted proteins | sample 2160121 | NCBI WGS metagenome assembly UPTG01 (sample SAMN06266255, study PRJEB28933) | marine metagenome | isolation source: Columbia River Estuary | place: USA:Columbia River Estuary, USA | collected 2014-07-27 | reverse complement strand
ATGCCCGATCAGGTCTTTCTGACCCTGGCCCCCTCGCACACCAAAGGCCGCACCGTCGAGTTGATTGTCTCGCCCGAATATCTCTCCAACGGCGAAAAAGTGCTCATCATCGACGACTTCCTTGCCAGCGGCGCGACCATTCTCGGCTTGGTGCGTCTCACAGAATTGGCAGGTGGCACGGTAATGGGCGTTGGCGCATTCAATGGGATGCAGGTATCCTCAAAATGCATGCTATTGACGAGAATCTGGGGATAAATCATGATAACGGCGGCATGGCGCTGTTCGGCAATGGTTGAAAGTCATCTGCGAAGAATCGATGGGGCGAACCCGTATCTAAATGCCGTCGCTGTGCCGATTGCTGAATCAGCGCGGGAAATCGCCAGAAAAGTCGATAATGCCGCGACTGGTGGACCCTAGTATGGAGTTCCTTTAATCGTGAAAGAAAATCTTGATTGTCTGGCTTCGGCGATAGCGCAGGAGACGCCATTGATGGTTGACGCGATGCCTGCGGGAGATGCTGTGATGGTTGAACAATATGTCGGGCTGATTTGCCCTGTTGATCTCGTGAGGTAGCGATAAAAAGTGTCAAACAGCAGTCACGCGAACAATGCGGTGGAGAACATCGCGCCTGAATCAGCGGTCGATCTAGGTCCGATTTGTGTTGTCGTTGATCCCTGGGACTTGCCCTTCAATGGTACCGTAGTTTCGTCTCGCAGGTTTGTCAATGCGCTGAGAAATCAGGGTTATGGGTTCAGAATTCTTTCTTGTCCTGCTGAAGGTGTGGAGCCTCATCGGTCCTCTTCAACCGACAACAACGATGTAGACTCCAGACAGGGCAGGTTGGAAAGATGTTACTTTCCTGTGTTGTCCGTTCCAGGGGTTAATCGCATTATCCGCGGCATGAAGGTTTTGTTGGCTCGTTCCAAAAGCGAGCAGATGCGTCAGGCGCTCACGGGAGCGGGCATCTTACATGTCCAGTTCCCTTTCTTTCTTGGTTACGCCGCGATCAGGATGGCACGAAGTCTAGGGGTGCCGGTTATATGCTCTTTCCATGTTCAACCTGAGAACCTTCTGCTTAATCTTGGTCTCGATTTCCGTTGGCTACGAGAATTATTGTACAAAGTGTTCATACATTTTATCTACAACAAGGCGGATATGGTGATCGCACCTTCACAGTTCGCTGCAGATGAGTTGTTGAAACGCGATCTTAGAAAGCCTATTGAAGTTGTTTCAAATGGTGTGCCAGACGAGTTTTTTCAAGCAATGAGGTCTGCAGAACATGATAGTTCTGACGACACGTTTCGTGTGTTATCTGTCGGCCGGTTGTCCGGGGAAAAACAGCAGGCATTATTAATAGAGGCGATCGCGCTGTCAGAGCACTGCGAAAAAATTTCTCTGGAACTGGTTGGCGCTGGGCCTAATGAAGCAAAACTAAAAGCTTTGATCAGCCAAAAAGGCATTAAAGCAACCGTAGAGACCGTCAGTAACGATGAACTGCTTAAGCGGTATAGGGATGCAGATCTTTTTGTGCACTGTGGAATGATTGAGCTTGAGGGTATGTCTGTGGTCGAGGCGATGGCGATGGGAAATGCGGTACTAGTTTCCGATTCGATAGACAGTGCTGCGAATGTATTTGCCTTGGATGATCGAGCCAAATTCAAGGCAGGTGATGCAAAAGATCTCAGCCTGAAGCTAGATTATTTGATCAATCACTCGTCGGAACGGATGATGTTGGCAAACAAAAACCGCAACTTTATTCAGGCATATCGCCATGAGACATGTGTTGCAAAGCTATTAAGCTTGTATGTTGCCCTGGCTGAGCAATCAAACGATGGTTTGGTTGACTGACGATGGCTAAACGCTTGTGATCGTCATCATAGGTAAATTCATTGGGAAAATAGTACGGCGAGTCGAGCAGCACGCGCGAGTGACTGTACTTATCCTTGGTTTGTTGACGCTCGCCGCGGGCGTTTATTCGAGTTTGTTCACAAGGATCGACTCTGATCTTGGCAAATTGATCAAACCTTCGGCAGATACTCGCTGGTATCAGGACAATGAGCGTTACAAACGAGCATTTCCTGACTCACAGCAAACGGCGGTGATCGTCGTTTCCGGTGATGATTACCACGACGTTGAGCAGGTTACCCAAGCGTTGGCAGGGGATCTGTTAGATTCCGACGATTTTGAGTTTGTACGCACGCCGGGTTTGGAATCCTTTCTGGCTGAACATCGGCTCTACTTTCTGAATATTGATGACCTTGAGAGCTGGTTGCAGGGTGTTCAGTTTAACTATGGCACCCTGCTGCGTTTGTCCGAAGATCAAAGCCTCTCCAACATTGTGATGATACTGGCGGACCAGCTAAGTGCCTATCCGGGCATGGCGTTGCCTCCTGTGCTCGACACACTGCTCCACAGTTTGTTAGAAGGTGACCCTGAGCTCGCTTCCTACCCCCGGCTAATTCCCCCCGCGACACCGGAAAGCCGTCTAGAAAAGACGGGTGAACACGTACAGTTGATTATACTGAAAGGGCGTCAAAATCTCGGCCAGAGCTTACCCAACGAAGCGATCGTACGACGAATAAGAGAAGGAATAGCCGAATTGTCATTGGCCCCGGGCCCTGGATCTAACGTCGATTCAATCGTCAACGTCAGGCTCACGGGCGAGGTTGCACTTGCTCATGAAGAAATTTCAGCGGGACTCGATGGTGTCGGTTTGGCCGGGGTCGTCTCTCTTATTTTACTCGCAATCATTTTAGGCGTTGGCGTTCGTTCGTGGCAGATTATCGTGACGACTTTTGTCCTTTTGTTTGTCGGAGTTGTGCTGACTTCCGCCTATGCGACGTTGGTTGTGGGAAGTTACAACACACTATCCTTAGTTTTTCTCGTCATGTTTTTTGGTCTGGGGATTGATTTTGCTATTCACTTTTCACTGAAGGTGAGGGACGAGTGGATGTCTGTAGGCCACCACGGTGCGGTAGAGCGAGCAGCGGTCGATATTGGTCCGGCGCTACTGTTATGCACTTTTACTTCAGCGATAGGGTTTCTATCGTTTGTACCGACGGCATATAACGGGCTCGGCGAGTTAGGCGTGATCTCTGCTGGCGGCATGGTGATTGCTTTCCTGCTTTCAATCACTTTGTTGCCCGCTATGTTTAGTTTGTTTGGTGGACTTGGCGACAAAGCAGGTGTTCGTTTCCATATGTCAGTTGATCGTCTAAAACCTAGGGCCATATTGTTGTTGTTTTTAATGCTGACGACTATTTCGGCCATACTCGTTAAAGACATGAAATTCGACTACAGCGTGCTGGCCTTGAGAGACGAGAGCTCAGAGGGGATGCAAACGTTGTTGGAATTGCAACGAAGAAAAATTGTCACGGATTATAGTGTTGTCGTTGTCGCAAACGATTTGTCAGCATCTCTAGCGCTTAAGGAGGATTTGGAAAAGCTTAGTACGGTGGGTGATGTTTTTTCGATATCCGATATTGTTCCGTCACATCAGGTGGATAAACAGTCTATGTTGGAAGACGTTTTGCTTGTTATCGAAACGATTGCACTGGAAGAGCCGAATGAAGAGTCGCTGGCATTAGGCGTTGCCATCGAATACTTCAATGAGACCATCAATGTGAGCAAATTTCCCAATGTGCCAGTTGTTGATCAATTCATTCGCTATGCAACAAAGGTAGAAACTGGTGATGTTAAGCGTGTGCTACAGGATGACGGGAAGAATGGGCTGCGCGAGCAGATAACCACGGAATTAGAGGATCTGAAAGCGCTTTTGTCAGCGAAACCTTTCACGGAGGCTGATCTGCCCAGTGTTTTGAAAAAAAACCTGATGACAGAAAGTGGGGGTTATTTGATCCGGGTGCAGCCTGGAATCATGTTAGACAATAGGGCTGCAACGGACAGGTTTATTACTGAAGTTCAACATGTTGCCCCAAATGTCGCGGGTAGATCTGTTGTGGAATGGGGTGTTGGAAATGTTGTGGTCGAATCCTTTATTGAGGCCGTGATTTATGCAATTTTTGCGATATTTTCACTACTCGTCCTCTATTTCAGAGGGTTGATATTACCGGCACTTGTTATATTTCCTTTATCTCTCACCGTGCTTTTCACCTTTGCGTTAGCCCAATTAATGGGTTTGACCTTGAATATGGCTAATATATTGGTCGTGCCGCTGATCTTTGGACTTGGCGTGGATACGGGAGTACATGTTGTTCACAGATTCAGAATGAGTCGTAGTCTGTCAGATGCGCTTGCCTCAAGTACTTCCCGGGCGGTTGTGATTAGTGGGTTAACCACCATAGGCACCTTTGCATCGCTATCACTCAGTCCGCATAAAGGCGCAGCGTCAATCGGCGTCTTGTTGTCACTAGCGATCAGCATATTGCTGATTACAACCTTCGTCGCTCTGCCAGCAATGCTGGCGGTTTTACCAGAGTCTTTGCGGCGGAGAATGACTAGCCAACCGCAATAAACTGAGGTTGCCGAGTCTTATTGGCCGCGCTTAGTCGTGCCAGATATGCCGACCAGTTTGATTCGAATTGCGTGCCAAGCTCATAAAGATATTGCCAACTGTAAATTCCGCTGTCATGGCCATCGGAAAAAGTAATCTTTATGGCGTAATTTCCCTGTGCTTCGAGATTGGCAATCTTCACCATCTTTTTTCCATGTTGCAGAACTTCCTGGCCAGGACCATGGCCTTTGACTTCAGCTGAGGGGGAGAACACTCTGAGATACTCTGCTGACAGGTTAAAAACCTCGCCGCCCTCGAAGAGGATTTCGAGAATGCCTGAAACTTGATGTAGTTTTATGTCGGTAGGTACCATGGTGTTTACCTTTTGTTACAAAATATATCGGCTTAAGTCTTCGTCGTCTGCAAGATCCGTCAGATGCGTATTTACATATCCGGCATCTATGGCGACGATTCCGTTATCGTTACTGCAGCTCTCACTACCTTCGAACGAAATTTCTTCAAGTAATCTCTCCATGACGGTATGCAGTCTGCGCGCACCAATGTTTTCAGTTTTCTCGTTTACCTGCCATGCAATTTCTGCAATGCGGGTGATAGCATCTTCGGAGAAAGTTAGCGCTAAACCTTCGGTTTGTAGGAGTGCCTGGTATTGCTCTGTAAGCGAGGCGTCTGGCTCGCGAAGAATCCTTTTGAAGTCATCCACGCTGAGCGCCGAGAGTTCGACACGAATAGGTAACCGCCCCTGAAGTTCGGGTACCAGGTCAGAAGGTTTGCTCAAGTGGAAAGCGCCCGATGCGATAAACAGGATGTGATCAGTCTTAATCATTCCGTATTTTGTCGAAACGGTACAACCTTCGATGAGAGGTAATAGGTCTCGCTGTACACCCTCCCGGGAAACATCGGCTCCGCCGCGATCAGCGCCTTTGGCAACCTTGTCAATTTCATCAATAAAAACAATGCCTGTCTGTTCTACCGCTTCAACGGCGCTACTTTTCAATTCATCTTCATTAATAAGTTTTGCCGCTTCGTCCTCAGTTGCTTGCTTAAGGGCATCTTTCACTTTGAGTGTTTTAGTCTTTGTTTTGCCGGGAGACATATTAGAAAACATGTTCTGAAGTTGGCTTGTCATTTCCTCCATGCCCGGCGGCGCCATGATTTCAACACCTACAGAGGCTGCACTGACTTCAAGTTCTATTTCCTTGTCATCAAGCTCACCCTCACGCAGTTTTTTTCTAAAGAGTTGTCGAGTGGCGGTGTTTTTGTTTTCTGCCGGGTCGTCGGTTCGTGCCGGTGTGAGCAATGCATCGAGTATTCTCTCTTCTGCCGCGTCGATGGCACGATCGTTCATGATTTTCATGGTTTCATCACGACGTAATTTTATCGCCACCTCAACCAGATCTCTGATAATGGACTCGACATCTCGGCCGACGTATCCAACTTCGGTAAACTTGGTCGCTTCTACCTTGATGAAAGGGGCTGAAGCAAGTTTCGCCAGTCGCCGGGCAATTTCTGTTTTACCCACGCCGGTGGGTCCGATCATGAGGATATTTTTTGGAGAAATTTCGGCTCTGAGGTCTTCATCCAGTTGTAATCGACGCCATCTGTTTCGTAGCGCAATAGCAACCGCTCGCTTGGCTCCGTTTTGACCGATGATGTGCTTGTCCAGTTCGTGGACAATCTCGCGGGGTGTCATCTTTGACATGTTTTTACTCTTACAAAAATTTTGGGAAGGTTGCACACGTCACAGCTTAGTCGTTCAGTTAAAAATGGCAAAGTGCGGGAGGCTTGCTTGAGCGTTGGCCCGAAATCGAACAGATTATTACTGAGAGGTGTTGCAGTAACACGCTGGGATCATTCTAACCCATAACACCTCCGCTGCGCACGACTCGCCAGTTTCGTATTGATGTTTTTTCGATCTACGATGAGACGAAGGAATGTGCCTAAAAGCAACGATTGATCGTTCGCCAATAATAACCAAGAGGTCAGCGTTTAGACGTCGGAGAAATTTATCTCTTCAATCGTGCGATTATGATTGGTGTAGATACAGATATCAGCGGCGATCGTTAGCCCTTTTTCGACAATATCTCGCGCTGAAAGATCAGAAGCGTCCAGCAATGCTTTTGCTGCTGCCTGGGCGAAGGGCCCTCCAGATCCGATTGCCATGATGCCGTCTTCGGGCTCAATGACATCGCCATTTCCGGTGATCACAAGAGAGGCATCTTTGTCGGCTACGGTGAGCAGCGCTTCCAAGCGCCGCAGCGCTCTGTCAGTTCGCCAGTCTTTGGCGAGCTCTACCGCGGCACGGACAAGATGTCCTTGATGCTTTTCTAGCTGTGCTTCAAAACGTTCGAAGAGGGTGAAGGCATCTGCCGTGCCACCTGCAAAACCCGCGATGATCTGATCTTTGTAAAGGCGTCTTACTTTCCTAGCATTACCTTTCATGACGGTGTTGCCCATGGTGACCTGCCCGTCACCGCCGATAACGACTGAATTTCCGCGGCGAACTGAAAGTATGGTTGTGCCTCTAAACTGTTCCAAAGTGTTGTGATCTCTCGTTATTAGTTAATGATTGAAATGGGGTTTGAAGTTTAATTTTCAAGTTGAGCGCTAGTTTACTTTAAGCGCGATTGATTCGATTGAAGCCTCTGCTAGTCTGTTCCTGGTGCGGGTGAGCTCAATTTCTGTATCAAGGGGACCTATGACAACACGGTGCCAGAGTTCATTGTCTTTGCGGATTTTCTTAACTTTCGGCTCAAGTCCAATAAGAATCAATTCACCCCTCAGCTTATCGGCATCCTTGGCTCGACGAAACGAACCTGCTTGGAGGAGGTAGCTTACGGGGGTTGTCGTCTGATGTTTGGTGCCATCGGTGCCGTACTCTTCGATGATTGGGACGACGGACTTGGGGAAAATCTCATGAAATTCCCACTTTAGGTCTTCGACTTTGTTTCTGGCGGTACTGGTATTTGGTTTTGGTTGATCGAGAAGCTCAGCGACTTCTGCATCAACAGGTACAACCTGTGAAACGTAAAAAATGAATGACCCAAACACGCCTAGCGAGAGCCCAACAACAAACCAAACCCATCCAGGGAGTCTTGATTTTGAAGCGTCGGTTTGCGTTCGACTTTTAGCGAAATCCTTCGTCATTACTCGTTTATCTTCCGGCCTCGGGCGTTGGTTTACCTGACGATGAGGGACGGAGTTTAACACTAAACGGTCGCGGGCTGGCGATGTTTAGCGTAAGTCGGCTGCTCGATTTATGGTTAGCTCGATCTATGGTTAGATTGTGTCGATAGGGTCAACGTCTATGCTCCAACGCACCCTCCGGTTGGGCGGTGCATCTGTGATGAGTGCAATGCAGTTCGATATCAGCTGATGAAGTGATTTTCGATGACTTGATGAAAGTAGCAGCTGGGCTCGGAACTTGCCGGCTTTTTTCTCCATTTGAGAGGGAATGGGGCCTAACGCTAAAGTTGAGGGGAGGTGAGGTAAGGTCTTGGCTAAGTCGCCAAGAAATTTCATCGCTTCGTCTCGATTGACGGCTTCCGCGCGTATCATAGCCTGAAAATGATAAGGCGGCAGTTCATTTTCAAGTCGATCGGCCAGTAAGTGTTCCGCAAAACTAGTGTATCCCTCCTCAATCAGGGAGCGTAAGACAGGTTCGTTAGGGAAGTGGGTTTGTAGGCAAATGGTGCCAGGTTTTTCTTCTCTACCGGCCCGACCACCGACCTGTAAAAGAAGCTGTCCCATCTTCTCAATTGCTTTGTAATCCGAACTATAAAAGCCAGCATCCATATCGGGTATTGCAACGAGTGTGACTGAGGGAAAGTGGTGGCCTTTGGCGAGCAGTTGTGTGCCAACAAGGATCGCAGCCCCGCCTTCGGTTACTTCAGAAACCACTTTTTCCATTGAACCCTTCTGACGGGTAGAGTCGCGGTCGACTCTAATAACTTTTGTGTCTGGAAATAAATCATTCAGCACTTGTTCCAGTCTCTGGGTGCCGGCGCCAAGAGGGACAAGTTGAGACGAATTGCAATCCGGACAGGATCTGGGAATTTTTGCAGTTGATGAGCAGTGATGGCATCGTAAACTATTAAAATGTACCGTAAGGCGGGCATCACACCGAGTGCACTGTGCAATCCAGCCGCATTCATGACACAGTAGAACCGGTGAGTAACCCCGCCGGTTTATGAAAACCAGCACCTGGTTCCCAGCGGATAAGTGTGTCCTCATCGTGTTAACCAAGGCTGAGGATAGCCCTTCTTTCAGGTCTGCTTTTCGAATGTTCAGAATGTCAAAACTTGCTGGGCGAGCTTCTCCAGCACGTTCGGTCAGTTCAGCGAGCGCATATTTTTTCGTTTGTGCATTGTGGTAGCTTTCCAATGATGGCGTTGCTGATCCGAGCACAGTTGGGATTTTCTCCCATTGTCCTCGAAGCACGGCGAGATCCCTAGCGCTGTATTTGAAACCGGTTTGCTGTTTGAAAGAGGCATCGTGCTCTTCGTCCACGATGATTATGCCGGGATTAAGAAGGGGCGTAAAAATCGCTGAGCGTGTGCCAATGACAATGCCCGCGTGGCCGGTCGCTGCCGCACGATAGGCGTTCAGTCGTTCAAGATCTGTCATGCCGGAGTGGAGGGAAACAACAGGCACATTGAAGCGGGTCTTGAATCGGTTAATAGTCTGGGGCGTTAATCCTATCTCTGGTACTAATACCAAAGCCTGTCGTCCCTCGTGCAACAATCGACCAATTGACTGCAAGTACACTTCGGTTTTGCCACTACCTGTGACGCCGTAAAGCAGGGTCGTGCGGCTCGCATTCTGCTCCACGCAAATTGTTGCGGCCCGTTGTTCTTCACTTAAGCTAAACGGTGCTGGTTTGCTGATTCTTCCAGCAGAAGAAAAAGGGCTCAAGGTCAGGTCACGCGTATGCCATGACACTAGCTCGCGGGCAATCAGTGCATCTACTACTGACCGCTTGTATTCTAGTTCAGATAGTTCAGTAGCAGTGACACCATCATCACTTTCTGCGATAAGTTGAAGCAAGCTTCTTTGTCGGGGTGCGCGCGTGAGTGCCGCAATGGCCGTCTCTGCCGTCGTTGGTCCAGCCGTTAACTTCAAAACCCTAAGCTGTTGACTCGCGGACTTTCCGGTTCGAAGAAGTGTTGGAAGTGCCGTGGAAAAGACCTCGCCGATGGGATGATGATAATAGTCTGAAGCCCAGAGACATAATCTGATCAAAATCGGACTGATGATCGGTGTCGAATCCAGTTTATTGCCAATCGATTTCAATTTTTCTGCGGGGTAGGTGGTTTCGCTGGCAGTGTTTAGGACAATTCCAATCATCGTCCTTCTACCAAAGGGCACAAGTACCCGAATACCCACAGGAAAAGGCCCCAGTTCAGACGCGGCTGAATAGGTAAAGGTTTGTCGCACCGGTGTCGGAAGAGCGACTTCGAGATAGACTGTTTCAGTCACGATTTTCGGAGAAAGTTAGTCGGCTACAGAGGTATTATGCCTTTTTACACGTGATGATGGAGCTTTTACAACGGTTGCGTTCAACGGAATGCTCACTGTTTTTTTGTTCGCCAGATTGATGCTTGATATTAGAATTGTCTCTGGTATCATTCGGGGCCCGCAAAGTCAGGTTCAGAACGATGAAAGCAGATACACACCCAAAATACGAAGAAATTACTGCCACCTGTAGCTGCGGCAATGTGATTTCCACTCGTTCAACAGTTTGTGAAGATATCCATTTGGATGTTTGCTCACAGTGCCACCCGTTTTATACCGGTAAGCAGAAGATTCTCGATACCGCTGGTCGAATTGATCGATTCAACAAGCGTTTCGGTGCTAGAGGTAGCAAATAGCCGCGTGTTATCGCGCAAAGGTAACAAAAGTAATTATTGTCGAAGGGCGCCATTGGCGCCCTTTTTTATGTCGGTTTTCGGGGTCAAACCCCAAACAACAAGTACAAAATCAACTTACCCCTGGAGTTAAACATGTCTGACGGGAATACAATGAGGGAGCGAGCCCTTCGGTACCACTCAAAACCGACCCCCGGAAAAATTGCACTATCACTGACAACTGCGACTGAAAATGCCGATGATCTTGCACTTGCCTATTCTCCCGGTGTTGGAGAGCCCGTAAAAGAAATCGGCCGTGATCCGGCATTAGCCTATGACTATACTTCCAAAGGTAATCTGGTTGGTGTGATTAGTAACGGTACAGCGATTTTGGGTCTTGGCAATCTGGGCGCGCTGGCGAGTAAACCTGTCATGGAGGGTAAGGCGCTTCTTTTTAAGCGGTTCGCTAATGTCGATTGTTTTGATATCGAGGTGACGACTCAGGACGTGGAAGAATTCATTACCGTTGTTTCAAATATTGCGCCGACCTTTGGCGGCATCAATCTCGAAGATATTGCTGCTCCGCACTGTTTTGAGATTGAGCGACGTTTGAAAGAAATGCTGGATATTCCGGTTTTTCATGATGATCAACACGGTACTGCTATCGTCACTGCCGCTGGGCTTCTCAACGCACTTGAGTTACGCGGCAAGAATATCGAGGATGCTAAACTGGTATGCCTGGGTGCTGGGGCAGCTGCGACTGCGATCATGAATTTGTTGCTCGAACTCGGACTCAACCAAGACAATATATATATGGTTGACTCCAAGGGTATTATTCATTCTGAGCGAGAAGGTCTAACAGCTGAAAAAGCGAAATTTGTGCAGACGACAAACAAGCGAACGCTAGCTGAAGCTTGTGAAGATGCTGATGTGTTCATTGGCGTCTCGGGCGCAAACCTACTTGATGAACAGAGCCTAAAGAACATGAGTCCTAACCCCGTTGTATTTGCCATGGCGAATCCAGATCCGGAGATCTCTCCTGACAGGGCTGCAGAGGTTCGAGATGATGTCATCATGGCAACGGGACGTTCAGACTATCCAAATCAGGTCAACAATGTCCTTTGTTTCCCCTTTATATTCAGAGGCGCACTCGATGTCCATGCTTCTGAAATAAATGAAGAGATGAAGATGGCCGCGGTACACGCCATCAGAGGATTGGCCAAGGAACCGGTTCCAGCTGAGGTGTTGGCTGCATATCCGGACGTGACTAGTTTAGAATTTGGTGCCGAATACATTATTCCAAAACCGCTCGACCCGAGACTGTTGAAAGCAGTAGCCACTGCCGTGGCTCAAGCTGCTATTGACTCTGGCGTAGCCAGAAAGAACACAATTCCGAGTTACGACTAACGCTTGCGTGCTGTGTTTCAGTTTTGCTAGTGGCGCGATCCAGCAGCGGCGCGGGTTAGAAGATCTGTTGGAGCGTGTTTTCTTTCTCATCCTCTTTCTGCGCCAGCTTGGGTGTTGGCGCATACTCTTCCCTAAAAATTTCAAAAATGGCTTCACTGTCATCCTGCGCTGCACCTAGCCCCGTCAGCGGGTCTATTCGAACAGTGACGAGGCCGTTAGGCTGAGCAAGGGAAGATGTTTCGTTTTCCGGAGGTAGCGCTACCTTCATGAATTCAATCCAGCTTTCGATGGGCGTCGTCGAGCCAAATTCTCGAGAGCCAACCGATCCATTGTTGTCGTATCCTGCCCAGGTGGTTGCGACCAGATCAGGCGTGTAACCGGAAAACCATATGTCAGCATCGTTGGTGGTGCCTGTTTTCCCCCTGATATCCGTTCTTTTTAATTCTCTGGTAGCCTTGGTGCCAGTTCCTTTGCGCATAACGTCTTGCAGAATACTATCCATAATATAAGCGACACGTGGCTCGATGATTCGCTTGGCCGCCAACTGGCCTTCCTCGCAATGCTCTCCGCATGCCGTCGGCGGTTTTGCGGTGAATTCAACATCGCCGTTAATTGATTCGATTTTTGATATTAGGTAAGGGGCAACTTTGTAGCCGCCGTTAGCAAACGAGGCGTAACCGGTAGCGACCTCCAGTGGCGTCAGAGCAATAGTGCCGCCGCCAAACGCTAGCTGGACATTCACAGGAAAAGTTGATGTGTCGAAACCAAAGCGAGAGACATAATCAATCGCTTTTTGAGCGCCCAGAGCAAGAATTACCCTCAGAGAAACGAGATTTTTAGATTTGTACAGGGCCTGTCTTAGTCGAAGATCTCCCTCAAACTCATCTTTCCAGTTTGAAGGGCGGTAAACTTGTTCAAGATCGCCACCGGGCAACACGACGGGCGCATCGTTATAAATTGTTGCGGCCGTATGACCGGATTCGATTGCGCCGGTATAAAAGAATGGTTTGAAGTTAGAGCCGGGCTGCCGTCTTGCCTGGGTTGCATGATTGTATTGTTGCGCAGTGAAGTGATAGCCACCGACCATCGATTTTATGGCTCCGTCTGCAGGATTCAGCGCGACGAGTGCCGCTTGTATCGCAGGTACCTGACCGAGTGACCATGAATTGTCGTCTCTTCTGTCAATACGGATGAAATCACCCGTGCCGACAACATCTGACGCAAGCTTTGGACGGGGGCCCCGCGTGTCAACGTCGATGTAAGGTCGCGCCCAACTGATGCCGTTCCAGTCTATCTCAATGACTTCAAGCGTTTTGTTTAACACCCTGATTGATTGTTCACCGGCTGAGAGTACGATGGCGGGATGTTGGTTACCCAGTATCTTGGCATTCTCAAGCGTTTTTACCCAGTTGGCGGGGTAGCCATATTCCGGTGCTGCCAGATATTCGCTGGTTCCCTGAATACTTTTATACTCTGGCCCTCGATAGCCATGCCTACGATCATATTCGTTCAGTTTTTTGGTAATTGCTGCTTCAGCGGCGAGCTGTTTCTTGCTATCGATCGTTGTGTGGACGATAAGCCCTTGACTGTAAGCGCTGCGGCCATAATCAGTTAGTAATTGCTTACGTACCATTTCCGCTATATATAGCGCGGGGAGATCGATGTCTCTTCCGTAAACGCTTGCGGTTATTGTTGCCGCTCGGGCTTCATCGTATTGATCCTTGGTAATGCTTCTCTGTTCCAGCATGCGCGAAAGAATAAGGTTTCTTCGGTCGATAGCCCGACGCGGTCCGTTGATCGGATTTCCGGCTTCAGGTGCCTGAGGAATGCCCGCTAACATAGCCAATTGTGCGAGGTTGAGTTTTTCGGGATTCTGACCATAGTAAGTCTGCGCAGCAGCTTTGATACCAAACGCATGTTTCCCAAACGGGATGATGTTGAGATATAGGGTGAGAATCTCTTGTTTGCTTAGCTCTCTTTCCAGCTTTAATGCTAATAACATCTCCTTAAACTTTCGTGTAAATCTGACCTCTGTTTCCCCGGAGATGTTCTTGACCAATTGCATTGTGATTGTGGACGCGCCGGTACGAATTGATCCTTTATTGCGGATAAGTTGCCAGCTGGCGTTAGCCAGGGTAATGATGTCGACGCCGCTGTGTTCGAAATATCTTTTGTCTTCAGTGTCTAGCAAGGCTTTGATAAATAGAGGCGGAATTTCCTCAAACGTGACCGGCGTCAGACGCTCGCCAAATTCCTGAATCAGTTTGTTGTCGGCGGAATAAATTCGCAGCGGGGCCTTAAATTTGACGTTCTTAAATTGCGCTGCATCCGGAATTTGCGGGTTCAGATAAAGATACATCCCAGACAGAACCAGGCCTGTGCCACACACAAGCGTCAGGGCGAACCATAGAATCAAGCTGGCGAGTAGCCGCATAATGAATTAGTAAACCGGATTGGGAATATGGAAGGCAATTATAGAGCTTTTTTTGCTCGAAAGTGGAGTCAAGTCAATCGAAAATAGACGGACAATGCCAAAAACCCAATCCAAATGTCCGCCTTTTGACAGCCATAATTCTCCAGTAAATGAGCAGTTATGCGTTTTTACTTACTTTTCTTTGTTTGCGATAAATTTAAGAGTGTTATCTAATGTGTTATTGCATGTATCGAACGTAAGTACGCGTACTAGATAGGAATTTACTGTGTTTGGGTTTTTGAACAAAGGGCCGAATTCGATGCTCGGGCTAGATATCAGCTCTACATCGGTCAAGCTATTGGAGCTTAGTCGATCGGGCACTGAATATCGGGTTGAAAGTTACAGCGTAGAACCTTTGCCAGAAAATGCGGTGATAGAGAAAAATATCAGTGACGTCGAGGGCGTTGGTGAAGCGATCGCGCGTTTAGTCGATCGATCGAAGATGAAGGTCAAGCATGCGGCTGTTGCTGTTGCCGGCTCTGCTGTTATTACCAAGACGATTGAAATGCCTGCGGCTCTCACAGAAGACGAGACCGAGAGCCAACTGCAAGTCGAAGCACACCAGTATATCCCGTATCCGCTTGATGAAGTCGCTTTGGACTTTGAGATTCAGGGGCTATCACCCAGGAGCGAAGAACACGTAGAAGTCCTGCTCGCCGCGTGTCGAAGAGAAAATGTTGAAATGCGACAGGCCGCACTAGAGCTTGGTGGTCTCAAAGCTAAAGTTGTTGATATTGAAGCGCACTGTATGCAGCGAGCATTCAATCTCGTGCGCGAACAATTTACAGTCGAAGATGGCGACGATCCGATTATCGCGATCATTGATATTGGCGCGACGATGACCACTCTGTGCGTATTGACTGACTCAAGCACGCCTTACACTCGAGAACAGCTGTTCGGGGGCAAGCAACTGACGGAGGAAATTCAGCGACGATATAGTCTGTCGGTCGAGGAAGCAGGTCTTGCCAAAAAGCAGGGTGGTTTGCCCGATGATTACGAAACGGAAGTATTACAACCGTTTAAAGAAGCTGTCGTACAGCAAGTCACTCGATCACTCCAGTTTTTCTACTCTTCCAGCGCCTACGATGATGTCGACCACATAATTCTCGCCGGAGGTACAGCTTCAATCGAAGGTCTGGCGGATATGGTTGCTGCAAAATTAGGCACGCCGACATCGATGGCGAATCCGTTCGTAAACATGTCTCTTTCCTCAAAGGTTAACGAGGTTTCCTTAACCAATGATGCGCCAGCATTAATGATTGCGTGTGGTCTGGCCTTGAGGAGTTTCGACTGATGAGTGGAAATGAGATCTTGGCTACGGTGGGTTCTATTAGTGGCGTTATAGGGACAGCAAGGATCGCGGTTGATGGCTGACATAAAAATCAACCTGCTACCCTGGCGTGAAGAGCTGCGGGAAGAGAAGAAAAGAGAGTTTTTGAATGTGCTGGTCGGAATTGTCGTTTTCGCCGGGGTCCTGATTTTTGCGGCTGATCGTTTCTACAAGGGTTCAATAGATGCGCAGTTGGCGAGAAATACTTTCCTTGATAAAGAAATCAAGGTGCTAGAGGGGCAAATCGAAGAGATTAAACTCCTCCGGCAGAAACGAAACGAATTGCTGTCCAGAATGCAGGTTATTCAGGAGCTGCAGGGTAACCGGCCAGTCATTGTGCGAATGTTTGATGAGTTGGCGCGCAGGCTTTCAGAGCGAGTTTTCTACACTGAAATTACTGTAACTGATAAAAATATCCAGATCTCGGGTATCGCTGAATCAAACAACCGGATTTCGAGTCAGTTGCGAAATTTTCAGGAATCGGAATGGTTTACTAGGCCTAATGTGACAGAAATTAATGCGGCAACAACCTTCGGTCCGCAGGCAAGTAGCTTTGAATTGTCGGTAAAACAAGACACGCCAGCAATCTCGGGGGCTGACTAGCCGTGGCCTTAAAAGACGTAGTCGAGAGTGTAAAGAATTTCGACATGGATCAGCTCAATGATCTAAATAGCGTTGGATCTTGGCCGTTGGCGGTTAAGCTGATTATGTGGGTGTTGGCGTTTGTTGGTGCGTTGACGGCCGGATATTTTTTCCATGTCACAAATCTGCAAACAGCGTTGGCAAAGACAAAAGCTCAGGAAAGCGCGCTTCGGGATGATTATCGTCAGAAATATTTTGAAGCTAAGCATTTAGACGCGTACCGTCAGCAACAACTCGAGATGGAAAAATCCTTCGAAGCCATTCTCAGACAGCTGCCCAGCGACACAGAAATCCCAGGTTTGATCGAAGATATCACGCTGGTGGGTTTGAGGAATGGCCTATCCTTCACCAGCATTGATCTTCAACCGGAAGAACAGCACGAGTTTTACATAGAAAAACCAATCAAGATCATTGTATCGGGGAGTTATCACGATCTCGGATCCTTTGTCAGTGATGTTGCTGATTTGTCACGCATTGTGACGTTACACGATTTTAGTATGTCACCCGTGCGGTCGAGGAACGCGCAGCGAAATGTTGAAGTAACCGGGGGCCTCATCCAAATGAGTATTACCGCTAAAACCTATCGCTACAATGATGCGCGGGGTTAGGCTGGCGTAAGATGAAACGGGATATTACGACGGTAGTGATTCGGTTTTTTACGTGGGCAAGTGCGTCGTTGCTTTTGAGTGCCTGTGGTACTAATGATCAGTATGCCGATATTCGGTCGTTTATGACTGAGGTTGAAAACGAACCCAGTGGTCAGATAGCACCATTGCCAGAGTTTGAGCCTTACCAACCATTTACTTATGGTTCAGCAAACCTGCGGAGTCCGTTTGAGCCGCCAGTTGTTATTCCAGTATTGACGGGAGAACAACAAGTTAATAGTGGCGTGAAACCACCTGTCGACCATGTAAAACAATACCTCGAGCGATTTAATCTAGCCTCTCTGGTGATGGTTGGTTCTCTGGAGCAATCTGGTGCAACCTGGGCTTTGATTGAAGACGCAGACGCTGGTGTTCACCGGGTACAAATCGGAGATTTTATGGGGACTTCTTGGGGTCAGATTAAGAGTATCAACGATACCAGAATAGATATTATCGAAATTGTGAGTGATGGCAGTGGTGGCTGGTTGAAAAGGCCACGAACTATCGAGTTAAAAAGTGTTGTTGAGTAGTCACTGCGCTAGTTATCAACAACGAAAAGAATATATTGGGAGCAACTCATGGCATTCACGGTTAATCAGAAAGTGATTGCAGAAAAATACCGCAAAGAAAGCGTCGGAGCCCACGCTAAATTTATTAAAACGCTAGGGCTTTCACTATTTTTTCTGGTTGGTTTTGTAATGAATGCCACAGCTGCTCGAATGAGTGACATTGAGTTTTCTGCTTTGCCTGGTGACAAAACTGAAATTCGTATGATGTTCGATGGCCGCCCGCCTGTGCCAACCGGATATACCATAGAACAACCGGCCCGAATCGCCCTTGATCTCGACAACGTGACGAGTGGGCTAGAGTCAAAATATCATTCACTGGGTACTGGTAACGCTCGAAGTGTCACGGTGATAGAAGCGGGTGACAGAACACGCGTTATCGTCGCTTTGGGCGAGCTCGTTGCTTATTCAACTCGAATCGAAGGTCGCTCCCTTTATGTACTTGTTGGGAAACAGGACTCAGGTAGTTTCGATGCTGAAAGTAGTAATGGCTTGGTTAATGATCTTGAGCAACCCGTGGACTCGGGATATGCACCCGGCGGAACGTCAAGAGTAGAAGATGTCGATTTCAGACGAGGGGAGAGGGGAGAAGGGCGCGTTATTGTTCAGTTGTCAGATCCTAGCGTTGATGTTGACATTTCTTATGATGGCGGAAAAATACGTGTCGAGTTTAAAGAAACGCTGATTCCGGAACAATTACAACGACGGTTAGATGTCACGGATTTTGCGACACCAGTCCTAAGTATAGATTCGCTGCCAGAAGCTCAAAATACAGTATTGCTAGTGGAACCCACGGGTGACTACGACTACTTGGCTTATCAGACCGATGATATGTTTACTCTTGAAGTGAAACCTGTCACTGGCGCGGAGCTTGAGTCTACAAGAGATCAAGCATTCAGATACCGAGGGGAAAAACTGTCTCTGAATTTTCAGGATGTCGAAATGCGCGCGGTACTTCAGTTGATTGCTGATTTTACTGATTTCAATCTAGTTGCGAGTGATACGGTGGCGGGAAGAATTACTTTGCGTCTCAAAAATGTTCCTTGGGACCAAGCGCTCGATATTATTATGAAGACCAAGGGTCTTGATAAGCGTGAAATTGGTAACGTGCTAATGGTTGGACCCGCGGCAGAGCTGCAGGCCCGCGAAAAGCAAGAGCTTGAGTCTCGTCAGCAAATCTCTGAGCTGGCGCCGCTGCGAACCGAGTTTATCGAGATAAGGTATGCCAGTGCTTCTGAAATTTTTGCACTTTTCCAAGGTGCGGCAAATCGTTCGCAAGAAGATGGCACGTCATCGCGGAGCAAGGGTGTGATCTCGAGTAGAGGAAGCGTAATCGTCGACGAAAGAACAAATTCAATCATTTTGACGGAAACCGCTGATAAGATCGCTGAGTTCAGAGCTGTTCTGGATAAACTTGATGTGCCTGTTCGTCAGGTGCTGATTGAAGCCAGAATTGTTTCGGCAAGTTCTAATGTCTCCGAGTCTATCGGCGTCAGGTGGGGTGGTATTGGAACGGGTTCCTATGACAACGGTGAATACAGCACATTTGCTGGTGGTTCGCTCGAAACGGTTAACGAAATTCGTATGCCGAGTGAAGATGGCTCGCTGGCATTCACAAGCCCGGATCATCTTGTCGTTGATCTCGGCGCCCAGGGACAGGGTGCAAGCAGTTTTGCGATAGGCGTTGTCAGCGGCAGCTATTTGCTGGATCTTGAGATTTCAGCTTTGGAAAGCCTCGGTGAAGCTGAGGTGATTGGTCGACCCAAAGTGATTACCGCCGATAAGCAGGAAGCCAGCATCTCCTCTGGACAGGAAATTCCCTATGAATCAGCCACTGGCGGTGAAGGATTAGGTGGTGCAAGCGGTACGACAACATCATTTAAAGAAGTTGAGTTGAAGTTGACGGTTAAGCCACAGATTACACCAGACGACAGAATCATTATGAAGCTGGATGTCAAGCAAGACACGGTGGGTGCTGTTACCGCCGGTGGTTTATCGATTGATACTAATAATATTGTGACTCAGGTGCTGGTTAACAACGGCGAAACAATTGTGCTCGGAGGGGTGTACAATACAAATACAACCCGGTCTATCACCAAGACGCCACTTTTGGGTGATATCCCCTATGTCGGGCGATTGTTCAAGCGGAATGTGGACCAGGTTCAAAAGTCTGAGTTGTTGATATTTATTACGCCTCGGATAATAGAAGACTCTCTGAGAAGCCGTTAAGCCCGGTGGTTAGGAGAGCTTGTTGAAGATCCCTGAAACAACAAGTAAGGGATATCTGAAGAGATACGACTGCGTTCGTTCTGCAATTTTAATTTTATTCTCCGGAGCTATCCTCTATTGAACTCCAACAACAATCTCTACAGCAATCAGAATGTTTTTCTGATTGGTCCCATGGGGGTGGGTAAAACAACGATTGGTAAAATGTTGGCAAAAGAGCTCGGCTTGCAATTTATCGATACCGATGAGGAAGTGGAGCGCAGAGCGGGCGCTAACATTGCCTGGATATTTGATGTTGAAGGGGAGGAGGGCTTTAGGACTCGCGAGACTAACGTGCTTGACGATCTGACGCAGCAATCAAAGGTGTTGCTGGCAACCGGTGGAGGGTCTATTCTGAAACTCGAAAATCGGCGATTCATTGGTTCCCGAGGTGTGGTGGTTTCACTCGAGACGACGGTTGAGATGCAGATAAAACGAACAGAGAAAGACAAGAAACGGCCACTGCTACAACAAGGCGATCCGCGAGAGATCCTCACACGTTTGAAGGCGGAGCGGGATCCCATCTACCAGGAACTCGCAGATATTAGAATCACTCTGGGTGATAGTAATAGCCGAAAGGTTGTGAATTCAATTATTCGTAAGCTTGAGCAAGAAAACTACATCAAGGCATAGAAGTTGGAAACAGTTAATTTAGATCTTGGAGTTGACTCCTACTCGATATTTATTGGCGGGGGGTTGCTAGGTGATGGGGACTTGCTTCGACGACATATCGCAGGCAAACAGGTGCTTATTGTCACGAACGAGACGATTGCACCGCTGTATCTGGACCGGGTGCTAGCCCACTTATCTGGCTACCAAGTAGACGCGATAGCGCTACCAGACGGTGAGCAATACAAAACGCTCGATACGCTTAATCTTATTTTTACCCGTTTAATCGAGATGAATGCTAATCGAGGAGTGACATTACTGGCGTTAGGTGGTGGTGTTGTTGGAGATATGACAGGCTTTGCAGCAGCATGTTATCAGCGTGGTGTGTCCTTCATTCAGATTCCTACCACGGTACTCTCCCATGTCGATTCCTCTGTTGGTGGAAAAACAGCGGTAAATCATCCGCTTGGCAAGAACATGATTGGCGCCTTCCACCAGCCTAAAGCCGTGATCATAGATCCAGAGCTTCTTTCGTCTCTGCCAGAGCGCGAGCTTCGTGCCGGCTTGGCGGAAGTTATCAAGCATGGTGCGATGGCCAGTTTCGACGATTTTTGTTGGCTTGAAGAAAACATTTCCGAAATATTGTCGCTCAACATTTCCAAACTGACCTTTGCACTGAAGAGAAATTGTCAAATTAAGGCCGACATCGTTTCTCAGGATGAAAAGGAGATGGGCGTCAGGGCGCTGCTCAATTTTGGTCATACCTTCGGGCATGCGATTGAAAACAGCATGGGATATGGTAACTGGCTTCACGGAGAGGCTGTGGCAGCTGGCATGGTGATGGCCGCTGATTTGTCTGTGCGATTAGGCATGTGCGAGCACGAAGACGCGCTTCGACTCAAAGATTTGATCGCTGCGTCGGGCCTGCCTACTGTTCCGCCTGAGGCTTCTGGCGTCGAATTTCTGAATATTATGTATCGGGATAAGAAAGTCACGGACGAAGGCTTAAAGTTAATTCTGTTACGTCGCTTAGGTCACGCGGAAATTGTTGAAGGCGTGAGCAAACAAGCAATGTTGGCTACCGTTAACGCAACAGAGCTTCTGTCGAGCAAATAGGGCACTAATCGAACGCTGATAAGGCAATAGACGACTCAATCAGCATCACGGAGATTCTACGGCCCGCTGCTTAACCCATCATCTTGATGTCATGGAGCAACGTGCAGATCATGTAGACATCTCTTTGCAATTAGGCAGCAAGCGCTCTGAGCTTCTCATGTTATTGATGGGCTCAGAGGGTCAAGTTACTGCTATTAAGCAGGTAGTTGGCTTGAGCCCATCAGATCGATATCAATAGCGCGTGCTACTTCTCTGCCTTCATTGATGGCTCGAACTACCAGGTCCTGACCTCTTCGACAATCGGCCGCGGCGTAGACCTTAGGGATTGACGTTTGATACTTCTCTTTGTCTGCAACAAAGTTTCCCCGGCCATCCGTTTCCATGCCGAGCGCCTCATTGAGATAGTGTTCAGGCTGAAGAAAACCCATCGACAAAAAGACTAGATCTGCTTCCCATGTCTTTTCAGTGCCTGGAATTTCTTGAAGCTTGTCGTCAACATTGACGGTCACGATGCCTAACAGTTTGCCATCGCTGTCTCTGAGAAATTCTTTACTAGCAACCTGAAATACTCGTGGGTCGTCTCCAAATTTATCCCCGGCTTCCGCATGTCCGTAGTCTACCCTGTGGATTCTAGGCCACAGCGGCCATGGGTTGTTCGGTGCCCGATCAATCGGTGGCTTCGGTAACAGTTCAAAATTCACCAGCGATTGGCAATTGTGCCTGATTGATGTGCCGATACAATCGTTACCGGTGTCGCCGCCACCAATGACAATGACTTTTTTATCTGTAGCGGAGATGTAATTGCCATCTTCAAGATTAGAATCCAGTAGGCTCTTAGTGTTTGCGGTTAGAAACTCCATCGCCAAATGAACGCCATCACCTTCGCGACCAGGAATATTCAGGTCACGGGCCAGTGTGGCACCGGTGGCAAGCAATACTGCGTCGTTATCGGCAACCAGCTTCGTGACATCAACGGCATTTTCGCCCTGACCACCAACGTCTGCATTTGTGACAAAAGTAATTCCTTCGGCACGCAGGATGTCGACCCGTCTGTCGACAAAATGCTTGTCGAGTTTCATATTCGGAATGCCGTACATCAAAAGCCCGCCGATGCGATCGGCCCGCTCATAAACTGTGACGGTGTGGCCGGCACGATTTAATTGTGCCGCAGCTGTAAGACCCGCGGGCCCGGAGCCGACAATGGCGATAGACTTGTCGCTTCTGGTCTCAGGTATCTCAGGGACTATCCAACCCTCATCAAAACCTTTATCGACGATAGAGCATTCTATGTTCTTAATGGTAACCGCAGGATCAGTAATCCCGAGCACACAGGCGCCTTCGCAGGGTGCAGGGCAAACCCGACCGGTAAATTCTGGGAAATTGTTGGTTTTGTGGAGCCTATCCAGCGCTTCTCGCCAGCGGTTTCGATAGACCAGGTCATTCCACTCGGGAATCAGATTGTGTACGGGGCAACCATTGGCAGATTGACAAAAAGGTACGCCACAGTCCATACAGCGAGCGCCCTGAGTTTGAAGGTGTTCCGGCTGATGATCCGTGTATATTTCCTTGAAGTCGAGGGACCGCTCACTCGCATCGCGATAGGGTTCTACCTCACGTTCAAATTCTTTGAATCCAGTAACTTTTCCCATAACTTTCTCTACTGTTGCTGCTTCAGCTTTTGGCTCGTGTCGACCTGCTAGTCTGTGTTAACTGGCCAAGGCTGTTTGTTGTTGTTCCATTAACACTCTTTTGTAATCCGTTGGCATGACCTTGACGAATCGCTTCAGTTGCTGATCCCAGTCATTCAGAATTGATTCAGCGAGTGTTGATTGCGTATACCGATGGTGGTTTTCGATCATTTGCTTGAGTTCAGTAATATCTGATTTTTCTGAGAGAGCTTCTAGTTCGAATGTCTCGGTATTGCATCGGCTTTCAAATTCGCCATCAACATCCAGAACGTAGGCGACGCCACCACTCATGCCCGCACCAAAGTTGCGCCCGGTTTTACCCAGGATCGCTACGCGGCCACCTGTCATATATTCACAGCCATGATCTCCGATTCCTTCGACGACGGCCGAGGCGCCACTGTTCCTGACACAGAAACGTTCCGCGGCGATACCCCTGAAATAGGCTTCCCCGCTAGTAGCGCCGTAAAGCACGACATTACCAACAAGAATGTTCTCTTCAGCAACGAATGAGCTTTCTTTTGGAGGGTAAACGGCAATTTTTCCGCCGGACAATCCTTTGCCGACAAAATCGTTTGCATCTCCCTCTACCGCGATCGTAATACCTTTCGCCAGCCAAGCGCCAAGACTCTGTCCAGCGGAACCGAGCAGTTTGATGGAGATTGTATCGTCGGCAAGCAGTTTGCCTTCGGTGGCTTTTGCCAGTTCATGAGACAGCATTGTTCCGACGACCCGGTTGATATTGAGTACGGGTAACTCGATATTAACCGCTTCACCATTTTGAAGCGCCGGTTGTGACAGTTTGATCAATTCGTTATCGAGGGCTTTTTCGAGGCCATGGTCTTGATCGATCACCCTGTAAACTTCTGTACCTTCGTAAATCTTTTTAGCCGGTGTCAAAATTGAGCTGAAATCCAGTCCCTTGGCTTTCCAATGATTTAGCACGTCACCTGTTTCGAGTGCATCGACCCGGCCAACCATTTCATTCACCGTTCGAAAACCTAGTTTGGCCATAATCTCTCGCAGGTCTTCTGCCACCATAAAGAGATAGTTGACGACATTGTCAGGATTACCTTTAAATTTTTTCCGCAGTTCTGCGTCCTGGGTTGCGATACCTACAGGACAGGTGTTCAGATGGCACTTTCGCATCATGATGCAACCTAGCGTAACGAGGGGCGCGGTTGCGAATCCGAATTCCTCTGCGCCTAACAGCGCTGCGATGGCGACATCTCGTCCCGTTTTAATCTGTCCGTCAGTCTGCAGATAAACTCTTGAGCGAAGGTTGTTCATGACCAGCGTCTGGTGAGTCTCTGCTAGTCCCAGCTCCCAAGGTATGCCAGCATGTTTGATCGATGTGATAGGCGAAGCTCCGGTACCACCATCATGCCCTGCAATCACAATGTGGTCAGCTTTCGCTTTTGTCACGCCAGCGGCGATCGTACCGACACCGATTTCAGCACCCAGTTTTACGCTGATACGCGCAGACGGATTTGCGTTTTTGAGGTCATGGATAAGCTGAGCCATATCCTCAATGGAGTAAATGTCGTGGTGCGGAGGCGGGCTTATAAGCCCAACGCCGGGCGTGGAATGCCGTATTCGAGCAATTGTTTCATCTACCTTGCCGCCAGGTAACTCGCCGCCTTCACCGGGTTTCGCACCCTGAATGATTTTTATCTGCAGCTCGTCTGAATTTGCCAGGTACCAGATCGTCACGCCAAACCGACCTGAAGCGACCTGTTTAATCGCTGAGCGCTTCGAGTCACCATCTGCCATTGGTTGGAATCTGATCGGGTCTTCGCCACCTTCGCCGGTGTTTGATTTGCCGCCAAGGCGGTTCATCGCGATCGCCAAGCTCTCATGAGCCTCTGCTGAAATCGAGCCAAAGCTCATCGCGCCGGTGCAAAATCGTTTGACAATTTCTTTGGCAGACTCAACTTCTGAGATGTCGATCGACCCGCCGTTGACGTCTTGCTTAAAAGACAGAAGCCCGCGGAAGGTTGCCTTTCTTGTGGCTTCACCGTCGGCATGATCGGCAAATTGGCGATAGGCATCATTGTCGTTAGTCTTAGCTGCCACCTGTAAATTTGATATCGATGTTGGATCCCACATGTGGGTATCACCATTTCTTCGCCAGTGAATGTCACCTGGGTTTGGCAGAATGGGGATCAGGTTTGAAGCGCGCTCGGGGTATCCTAGACGATGCCGCTGAAGCATTTCTTCATACAACACCTCAAAGTTAACACCTTCAACTCGACTTGCCGTGTTGGTGAAGCAGCGATCGATGATTTCTGACGCTAGGCCGATTGCTTCGAAGATTTGTGCACCCTTGTAGGACTGTAGAGTGGATATTCCCATTTTGGCCATGACTTTTAACATGCCTTTAGCGACTGCTTTTTTGTATGCAGCAACAACGGCGTTTGAATCAGGAAATGCCGTGTCTGAAAGCAAATTGTCTTTCTGGGCTTGCCATAGAGACTCAAATGCCAGGTATGGATTAATCGCATCAGCACCAAACCCGGATAGCAAGCAGTGGTGGTGTACCTCCCTTGCTTCCCCAGTTTCAATTACGACGCCTATCTGAGTACGTTTTTCATTTTTATTCAGATGATGGTGAACAGCACCGCAGGCTATTAACGCACTGATTGGCATGCGCTCTGCAGAGATGTTCCTATCAGACAAAATGACCAGTGAATAGCCTTCAGCGATGGCTTCCTCGGCTTCAATACAAATACGAGACAACGCAGAGATAAATCCTTCGTGCCCAAGGGATCGCTCGAAGGTGATGTCGATGGTCTTGGAGCGCCAGCCTCTATGGTCCATATCTTTTAATGAACTAAGCTCTTCATTGCTAATTATAGGGTGCGGCACCTTTAGCCTGTTAGCATGTGCTTCGCTGGTTTCGAGTACGTTGCCCTCGGGACCAATAAAGCATTCCAGCGACATAACAACCTCTTCCCTGATTGAATCAATCGCGGGATTCGTGACCTGGGCGAATAGCTGTTTAAAATAATCGTAGATCATACGAGACTTGTCTGAAAGGCATGCTAATGCCGAATCATTGCCCATCGAACCCAGAGGGTCTCTGGCTTCGGTAACCATCGGTAGCAACATGAATTGCATGGTTTCGACCGTGTAGCCAAACGCCTGCATACGCGGGATAAGCGTTTCCTCTTGAAAGCCATAGTGATCATCAACTTTTGGAATTTCTGCTAACTCGATTTTTTGATTGGCGAGCCATTTGCCGTAGGGGCGTTGACGAGCAAAGCGATTCTTTAGCTCCTCGTCAGGAATCATGCGTCCTTCATCAAAGTCGATGAGAAACATTTTGCCCGGTTGCAGCCGCCCCTTGAGCTTGACGTTCGCTGGCTCAACCGGCAGCACTCCGACCTCGGAAGCCATGATGACTTTGTCGTCATGTGTCACATAGTAGCGACTGGGTCGCAGACCGTTTCGGTCAAGTACGGCGCCGATGTAGAGCCCGTCGGTGAATACGATTGATGCCGGTCCATCCCAAGGTTCCATGAGCGCGGAATGGTACTCGTAAAAGTCTCGCTTGGCCTGATCCATATTGACGTCGGATTGCCATGCCTCAGGGATCATCATCATGACGGATTCCTGCAGGGTTCTGCCGGACAGCAGTAAAAACTCGAGGACGTTATCGAAAGTCCCTGAATCTGAAAAATCAGGCTCAACAATAGGAAACAGTTTCTTGATATCATCGCCAAACAGGGTCGATTCGACGACACCCTGACGCGCATGCATAGAATTTCGGTTACCACGCAATGTGTTAATTTCACCATTGTGGCTCATATACCGGTTAGGTTGCGCCCGATCCCATGATGGAAAGGTATTGGTGCTGAAGCGAGAGTGAACCATAGCCAGGTGAGTGGTAAACCGGGTGTCCTGTAAATCCTCGTAAAAAGGGAACAACTGTCCCGGTGTGAGCATGCCTTTGTAAACTATCACCCTGCTTGACAGACTGCAGGCATAAACCATGTGAGCTTCTTTAAGATCGGAATTTCTTCTTAACGTCTCGGTGAACCGACGTCGGATGACGTAGAGCTTGCGCTCAAATGCATCGGAATCAACTGATTCTCCGAGTTGATTAGCGGCAACAAATAATTGAAGAATTGCTGGCTGCGCGCTCAAGGCTGCCGGACCTACGTCGGCGCCAATAAAATCAATAGGTACGTTTCTCCAGGCAAGAAACGTTTGGCCCTCGTCAGCAATAATCGCTTCTATTTGTGCTTGGCAGTGATGCCTTTCATCCGCGTTGGTAGGTAAGAAAATGTTTCCCACAGCATATTCGCCGGGGGCCGGCAGATTGATTTTCAATTCATCCGCGAGTTCTGTGTATAGGCTATGGGGTTGCGCGCATAGAATCCCCGCACCATCGCCAGTGTTCTCTTCAAAGCCGCAACCGCCGCGATGGTCCATCCTGGAGTTGATGTGGTAGGCATCCAACATGATTTGATGGCTGGGTACACCTTTTATGTTGGCCACAAAACCGACGCCACACGCATCTTTTTCATTTGCGGGGTCGTAAAGGCCCTGTTTCTCCGGCAATTGGCCCGGAGCTACAATTTGGTTGTCTATCATCGAGGCTTCTCTCAAATTTATGCGAGTGTCTAATTCGTTGGTGCTTAAGCGCACTCTTTAGGTATAGCTGAGGTACGTATCAGGCAAATCCTGATCTGCGTAGCATCTTTAGCAAAAAGCTAAAAATAGTGACTCTTTTGAAGTTCGCTTTAGGTGATCGGACACTGGGTAAAGTACGCAATCTAGCGGATCTGGCACAATACCACCGAGGCCGACAAAGTCAAGACTTTAGGCACGGTGCACGCCGATACATTGAAAGTTAAGTTATTGAAATATATGAAAATATGAAAACTGGAGGTTTGATGAAGGTGCAATTTTTGTCCTTTCGCGTCGCAAAGTGAGGAATATTGTAAGGAGTTTAAGGAATGGCACTATAATCAAGTCGATTCGGGTATAATTCGTTCCCCAGAAATCAGGGCTGATATGAAACCGACAGGGAATCGCCGTTTGGCAGTCAAAGATTTCAGATAAACAGCTTGATTGACTCGACACTCTAACGAAGGTATCCAATAGAACATTCGTCTGAGGAACTATTAAAAGGAAGACATAAGGATTTAGTATGAAACAACCAGTACGCGTCGCGGTAACCGGAGCCGCAGGACAGATTAGCTATTCTCTGCTGTTTAGCATCGCCTCAGGAAGAATGCTAGGGGCTGACCAACCTGTTATTTTGCAGTTGTTGGAAATTCCACCAGCCATGGAAGCCCTGTATGGCGTCGTGATGGAGCTGGACGATTGCGCATTTCCTCTCGTGCAGGAAGTGATCGCGACGGATAATCCTGATGTAGCTTTCAAAGATGCTGAATGTGTACTTCTGGTTGGTTCAAGGCCAAGGGGTCCTGGTATGGAACGCAAAGACCTGCTGGAGGCGAATGCTGCGATTTTCTCGGTTCAAGGTAAGTCGCTGAATGACAATGCGGCAAAAAATGTTCGAGTACTGGTTGTAGGCAATCCTGCGAACACAAACTGCCTGATTGCTCAACGCAACGCACCGGATATTGACCCAAGACAGTTTACAGCGATGACCCGGCTTGACCACAATCGAGCGATGTCACAACTTGCGCAAAAGACCGGCAAGCACGTTAACGATGTAAAAGGTTTAGCGATCTGGGGTAATCACTCCGCAACTCAATACCCGGATATTGCTCACGCGACAGTCGCCGGAGAGGCTGCGTCTGGTCTTGTTGATCAAGCATGGGTTGAAGGAGAGTTTATTACGACAGTGCAACAGCGAGGAGCCGCGATTATCAAGGCCCGCGGGCTTTCAAGTGCTGCATCGGCCGCTAACGCGGCGGTAGAGCACATGCGCGATTGGGTTGCTGGTACCAATGGTGAAGTGGTCTCGATGGGTATTTACTCCGATGGTAGCTATGGCATCACCGAACGCCTGATTTATTCATTCCCGTGTGTTTGTGAAAACGGTGACTGGAAAATTGTTCAGGATCTCGAGATCAGTGATTTTAGCCGCGAGAAAATGAGCAGCACAGAAAAAGAACTGATAGAAGAACGCGACGCCGTTCAGGATCTGCTGCCTTCTTAGGTTAGCAAGCCTGCTCAACGTAATGCTGAAAACCGCTTGGTGTCGTGGTCTTACCCGCGCCAGCGGTAAATTCAGGGTCATCTTATTGTTGGTGGCTTGCGCCATAGATAGCAGAAGAGATTGCTTAGCGCTTGAAGGTCGCTGGCGCGCTGTCACATTTACCCCGTTGGTTTTGGCAGGGCAATGAGTACCTTTGATTCCCTATCGGAGTGATTGCTCAGTGCGACCGTTTTTATTTCGGGTGTCAGAAAAAATGCCTGCTCTGGTGTCACAGTTTTGCTCTGCAATACTGTCTCACCGACAAGCCCAATCACCAGCGAGTAAGATGTGTTTTGAACGTCGTGGACGGCGCCCGGCGCAAAAGTAAGGCGCTGCACTTGAAAACTATCGAAGTCAGCTGCAATCTCAACGCGCGTTCCTTCGGAGGCATCCAGCGTTCGCATGGGTTTTGAGGCTATTGGATCAAATCGGGCCAGCGTCATTGCCGATTGCGTGTCCCAATGACTTTGAGTCAGCACTTTCTGGGCAAATGACAAAATAAATCGTTCGTAATGCGGTGATTGAAATTCAATTGCCCTTATCCCGTGTTGCAGGGAATGTGGCGTCAATCGTTCAACTTCGATGACGTCTCCTACCACCACCTCCCGCGTGCCTGTGAAAGCTTCCATCTTTTCCCTGAGTTCTTTTTCTTTCACAGTCAATGTATCTGGTAATTGGTGCTGCCAGGCAAGGGTAATATCTGTAGGAAGGACATCATCCTGCGTAAAGCCCTCGGCAGCTCTGCGGGATGCGAGTGTCTGATCGATCGTATCTCTTACCGATTTGTATTCATTGACCGCAGCCAAATAAGCCGTTGTGAATTGTTCTCTATTTTCGAATGCGGCTAATTTTTTTTGGTTAAACCCGTAACGCATTTTGGCCACACCGGTCGGCCATGCGGCCGCATCGATATGAGTAATGACATAGACCTCAATTTTCTCCGTGTGCAGCTCGAAGTAGAGATCGCCCAAAACCTCTTCACCTGATGGCGCAAGTATCTTAAGAAGTATAGGGTCATCGGAAGACAGGTTCGGAAGTTTGGTAGGTTCGGCAGAAAACAACCCCGGGTATATCGCTGAGAGCCATGGCAACGGCATGCCATGGATAGCACATACGCCGCGCTTTTCTATGCCTGTGTACCAAATTTCTTTGCCCCAAGGTTTGGGAATGTCGACGGTCTCCAATGGTAGTGCTTCTGAGAAACGCACCACCGCTAGGGCCAGCGAATCGACAATTTCGTTAAATGAGCGACCTTCACAAAGCTCGCTTATCTCCTGGGCCTGTTGTTCGCTAGCTGTGATAAAGGCCGCATAACCGGGTTCGCCTTGAGCGCCACGACTAAACTTGCACAGCGCAAAAAGTTCGAGTGGCATTTCTTCAGATAAATAGTGCGCTCGGTAACTGAAAGAAAAAAATATTTCAGCGGGGTCCGCAGCAATGCGATGCCGTTCAAACAGCTCGTGGGGTTGATCAATTTTTCCTAACACGTGTGGCATGTCTGATTTTAATCGATATCACAACCGGGCAACAGTCCTCAATAACGATGTCCGATTATTGCTAGCCAGTAGCAGAGGCCACGACTAATATGTCAGCCAGAATGAAGCTTAAGGTGCTTTCCATGAATTTAGTGAACGAGAGTCAGATTGAAGCGTTCGAGAAAGCCCGACAAACTCGGGATGCGCGTTTTGACGGTAAATTTTTTATTGCCGTTCGAACGACCGGAATCTATTGTCGGCCCATATGCAGGGTGCGAATGCCAAAAGTGGAAAATATTACATTATACGTATCTGCAGCCGCTGCTACTGAAGCGGGCTATCGACCTTGTTTGCGCTGTCGACCGGAGGCTGCGCCAGGTACGCCTGCGTGGTCGGGGACATCAACAACGGTAAAAAGAGGGTTGCGGTTGATTAGTGAGGGTGCGCTCGACGAGCAAAGTATCGAGGAACTCAGCGATAAACTAGGCGTCACCTCGCGGCATCTGGGACGTTTGTTTAATCAACATCTTGGTGTATCTCCACAAGCCATAGCACAAACCAGACGGCTGCATTTCGCGAAAAAGCTGATCAGTGAAACGGGTTTGCCGATGACTGAAATTGCAATGTCCTCTGGCTACGGCAGCGTTCGCAGATTTAATGACCACATTCGCAAGGTTTACAATCGCTCCCCAACCTTGCTCCGCAACAAACGCAGCGTTGATGCAGACGCGGGCGTTAAGCTGCGCTTGCCTTATCGCGAGCCATTCGATTTCGACGGCATGTTGGCTTTTTTGGCGATGCGCGCTGTACCTCAGATTGAGTCGATTGTAGAGGGCGCCTATGTGCGAACGCTGCAGATTGACGGAGAGACAGGTCTGCTGAATGTGAGTCAAGATGTTGAAAACCGATGTCTGGTTTGTAAAGTTGACCTGACCAACACTAGACCATTAATGAAAGTAGTTGAAAAGGTGAGGACGCTTTTCGATCTTGATGCGGATCCGAGTGAGATCAATCAGTGTTTGGGCGAGAATGGTGAGCTCACTGACTTAATAGCAGAAAACCCGGGGCAACGCTTGCCCGGTGCCTGGGACCCGTTTGAAGTCGCGGTGCGCGCCATCGTTGGGCAGCAGGTAAGTGTAAAAGGCGCAACCACTGTGATGTCTCGTATCGTCGATCGTTACGGCGAGCGTATCGGTGAAACTGTGCTGTTTCCAACACCAGAATCTCTGGCTGCGCTTTCTGTCGAAAACTTGTCCATGCCTAACAAAAGGGCTCAGGCGATCAAGGATATGGCTGCCGCTGTTGTGCGGGGTGAAATCGATTTGGCGCGCAGTAATAGTTCAGAAATATTAATTGGGCAAATGACAGCGATAAAGGGTATCGGACCCTGGACTGCTCAATATGTCACGATGAGAGCGTTAAATGATCCTGATGCCTTCCTTCATAGTGATCTTGTGATTTTGAAATCAGCTGCCAGTCTCTTGGGAATTCAGTCAGAAAAAGAAATGCTCGAGCGCTCTCAGGCATGGCGACCCTGGCGAGCATACGCCGGGATGCACCTTTGGCGGTATGCAGCGAGTCTTGCTCGTTGATCAATGGTACAAAGTTGATCTAACTAAAAGTGTTGTTTCAGGAATTGAATGATGAATAATCTATACAGTGAAAAGTTAATATACCGATACTATTCAAGCCCGATAGGGGAACTGCTTATCGCTGGCAATGACGAAGGATTGCATTTGATTGGTTTTCCGGAGGGAAAAGGGAAGGTTTTGCCGTCGGATGAATGGGTGAAGGACCCTCATTGCCTGCCTGAAGTTGAAGCGCAGTTAAAGGAATATTTTGCTGGCGAGCGGAAAGTGTTTGATTTGAAATTGTGTCCGCATGGGACTGAATTTCAGTTACAGGTGCTTAACGCTTTGTTACAGATTCCTTACGGGTCAACTTGTAGCTATGTAGAAATAGCACAGGAGATCGGCCGACCTAAGGCTGTTAGGGCGGTAGGTTCTGCGAATGGTCGAAATCCGATACCTATCATTATTCCCTGTCACCGGGTCATCGGTGCGGACGGCAGTCTCACAGGATTTGGTGGTGGATTGCCAACGAAGCAATTTCTACTAGCGCTTGAGGGTGTAGGACAGCAAGCTCTGGCGTTTTAGCAATCTTAGGTGCGCATTCGGCAACATCGATAGGTTAAGGGTTTGCCAGTTTCGAAAATAATTCAAAGTAGTCTGGAAACGTTTTTGCGACAACCGTTGGTTCGTTGATCGTGATATTGCTTTCTCCGAACGCAGCGAGAGAGAAGCACATAGCGATTCTGTGGTCACCATAAGTATCAATGGTTGCTGGTTCAATCTTTGCCGGAGGGTCGATAAAAATAAAGTCTTCACCAGTTTCAACGGTAGCGCCAAGTTTTCTGAGTTCGGTCGACATCGCATGCAGTCGATCAGTTTCTTTGACGCGCCAGTTGTAGATATTACGAATTCGGGTGGGTCCCTCGGCAAAAAGTGCCATTGCTGCGATAGTCATGGCTGCATCGGGAATATGGTTCAAATCCATATCGACCCCTTTGAGTTTCCCACCACTGACAGTCACGGCATGTTCGGTCTTTTTTACCTCTGCCCCCATTGCTGAAATCACATCCAGAAAAGCGATATCGCCCTGTACCGACTCACTGCCCAGTCCGGTCACTTCAACGGGCCCGCCGCCTATTGCTCCTGCCGCGTAGAAGTATGAAGCTGAGGACGCGTCGCCCTCTATCAGATACTTGCCGGGAGATTGATACTGTTGTCCGCCTGCGATTTTGAATTGCTGGTAATCATTGTGGGTAGCATGGACACCAAATTTTTCCATGATGTCTAATGTGATATCAAGATAGGGTTTTGATACCTGATCTCCGATAATGGAAATCTCACTGTCTTTGGGAGCAAGAGGTAATGACATGAGTAGTGATGTGAGATATTGACTAGAGATATCTCCGCGCACACTCACACGCCCGCCAGTTATTGCTCCCCCTTCAACCCTAATCGGTGGGCATCCCTCTTTTCCCAGATAAGAAATCCGGGCGCCCAGTTTTACCAGTGCCTCGGCGAGATGGGCGATTGGTCTCTCTCGCATGTACTGGTCGCCGTCTATTGTAAAGGTGCCGGGACACAAACTGAGAATGCTTGTGAGCGGACGAATTGCGGTTCCAGCATTACCAAGCGAAAAGTGTCCTTCGTTGGGTGGCGTAAACAGCCTGCCATTGCCCGTTACGATGCATTGGGTTGTAGGCTGATCGGACTTCAATCCGGATAGTTCATCAATGAAGGTAATAATGATGCCAAATTGACTCAGCGCGTTAAGCATTCGCTCTGTATCTTCGCTGAGTAACAAATTTTCGAGATGCGTCTCTCCTTCTGCAAGTGCCGCGAGAAGTAAAGCTCTGTTGCTGAGGCTTTTGGAACCGGGCAGATTTACCGAGCCGGAGAAATGATTGATTGGTTCAATGACTAATTTATCCATCAGAAGACCGCCGGTTGTGAGGCAGCCGGAGTCAGCCTCCGCAGAAAAGTTGCAAGGTTGTCCTCTACTTGCCGTAGGGGTGGTCGCCCGGGTTCCTCTAGTAGAACGGCGCCGGTTGCGTTGTCAATGCTCAGAAAGTATTCCGAGTCAGCTTCGGTCGTGGCGATAAACAGTGTCAGGGGTTCTTTAAGCTGTCGTTTGGCAAGTGCGTGGCCGATGAAGTTTTCAATGAGACGATCAAAGTCTTCCTGATTCCATAATTGGATAAGGCTCGCGTGTCCCTCAATCGATTTTCCTTCAATTGTACTTGACCAGAAACTGGAGAAGTATTCGACAATATCTGGATGAATGGATGTTTCAAGCGCGTTTTCTAGCCCTGAAAAATCGACAGTTGGTGTCTGCGGAACGGGCCTCCATGCAATGAGTTCTGGTGCCTGCGCTGGGTTCTTGGTTTCAAGGGCAGGTAATTCGCACAGGGAGCGCCAATCGGGGTCATACTCGGCATAAAAAACACCCTCTTCGGTGAGTCGTAGCGCGTTTTTAACGAGCTCGGAGAGCGCCAGTTGAATTGAACTCATGAGAAGTTGATGTGGCAAAAAAGATAAACGCACTATAACAGTTTATCTGTCCGGTTTTTGTTGCTGTCGTAAAATTCTCCTGGACGCTGCTTTATCAAGGCGTCTTTGTTTACTATTTTCTCGCTTCTTTTCTACCTCTGCGGTCGTCGAAATTTCCTCGGTGCTTCTCTCGCCGAGAAAGAAACTTCAGCGCTTTTTCCCTGTCTTCGAGTTTCATCTCCTTCAATATCGTACTCATATTTTCGTGCGTAACTACCTGAAACTTGTTTGAGGCGGATCTGAGGTCCTTCAATGCAAGATTGAGTGCTTTCTCATCAAGAGGCTCTTCCATAATGGCGGAGGAGAGCCTTTGTCTCGCATCGCGCATTTCTTGTCGAACAGTGCGGAGGGAGCCTGAACGTTCTTTTAATTGCGGGCGTAGTTCTTTTCGTTTTTCATCACTTAGGTTTCGTAACATCCAGCCCATATGGTTTGGCAAATGCCCTGGCGGCCCGCCAAAAACTGACCTGCCAATCAATCCACCAATGAACAACAGATTTAACGCCAGCGAACAAATTAGCAAAATAATGACGACACGGTTCTTTTTTTTCTTTGCCGGTAGATCTTGATCCATTATTCCTGCTCCTCATTTTCTGACACCAGGCCCATGACATAAATGTCCTCTTCCCACTCAAAAAGCTGATCGTCTGATCCAGTCTCCACCACGGAACCAAGATAGACTCCAGCTAGCAAGGGTATGCAGGCTGCAATTGCTGGCCGCCAAATGACAAAAGATCCGTTCGCATAGGGCCCTAGCCAGCGCCACAGTTTGGAAAACAGATCATCCCGGTTCTTTTCCGCATGATTGACGGTTGTCAGCGAAATTTGGTGGAGGATATCCGCTTTCAAATTTGTTGATTGAGCCACGATATCTGCATCCAGTGCTTCATCGAGAGTGCGCAATTCGTTGATTATTGCTATGGCATCGCGATCACCTTCAAGGAATATCAGAGCGGCGTGTCTGTCTGCTTCCGGCCATCGCTCGCTTCGGGTGCCGTAAGCCTCTATCAGTTCTTTGAACCTTTGAATGTTCATATTATGACTTACCGTCTTCGGTTAATAATTTTCTTAGTTTTAATCTGCCTCGAGAGAGCAAAGATTCGAGCGCGTCTACGCTAACCTCCATGATATGGGCGGCATCCTTATTCGAAACACCTTGATAGTGACACATGATGATGGCGCTGCGCTGACGTTCAGGCAGCGTCATGAGCGCTTTTTTCACATCATGGTCCCGATTTTTTTTCGCTAACTCATGCTCTGGTTCGTCACTCCCGGACGCAAGGTGTAGGTTTTCTTCTGTTTCATAAAGCTCAGATGAATCCTGTATAAACCGGTTATTCTTCCTAAAATAGTCAATGCACAGATTGTGGGCGATGTTATGCAACCAAGTGGATAACTTAGATGCCTCTGGTTTGTAACTGTCAGCACGCGTCCATAACCTGAGAAACACTTCTTGTGTAATGTCTTCGGCATTAGCAGCGTTTCCAATCATTCTGACGGTATATCGGTTGATGCCAGATAAATGCATATTCAACAATTTTTTGAAAGCAGCCTGATTCTTTCTAGCAACCAGCTTGACCAATGCGGCTTCAGATGTCTCGACCAATCAGTACTCCTACTCAAAATTCCGGTGAAAGCCACGATCACCTCTTTTACCCATACCTCTTTTACCCATACCTCTTTTACTCATACCTCGGGGGGGGTTAACTTCGTTGGCGCTGATGTAGCCGTCTTGGTTGTCATCCATCCGGTTAAATGCGCCAAGCTTCATCTCTTCCCGCGACAAACCACCATCACCGTTAGCATCCATTGCGTTGAAATGTTCAGTGAGCTTCGCTTGACGTTCCGCCATTTTGTTTGCTTTCTCTGCTTCGCGTTGCTCGTGCCTTGACTTGATTTGCTCTGTAATTTCCGCAAGTGTGACTATGCCATCGCCATCTTTATCTGCCTTGTCAAAAGGTGATTTTCGACCAGGTTGGAATTCATCAAGAGAAACCTGCCCATCGCCATCTAAGTCTAGATGATGAATAAATCTCTCACCTCGTGCTCCGTCACTTTTTGCTATGGCTAACGTAGGGATGCTGGATGAAACAATGATGATTGCGATCGCTTTGAGTGGTGAACGGGTTTTCATTTTTTGCGTCCTGTATAGATTTAATATGTGAAGTCGCGTGACTTCAAATATTTGTACGCTTTACCCCTGAGGAATCCGTCGGTCTAGCTGAAAGAATTTCTCGTCGTCGCAAGAATCGTCAGTAAATTTTAAAAAGGTTTTACCACAACCAAAATCAGAATTGGGATCACAATGATCAAAGCACCCTCGTTGTATAGTCGAAAGAACAGTGACGTGTGTATCGTATGATCTCTTTGCATCAAAATGACATAGCGCCAGGACTGATAGTGATAAGCAAGCAGCAGAACGACGAAGCCCAGTTTTGCTATGAGCCAATTGCCACTGAAACCGTACCCCAACCACAGCCAGGTGCCTAGACCCAATGCCAACAGCGCCATAAGAGAAGAGAACCGAAACAATTTAGATGCCATGACGATAAGGCGTTGGACATCCTCCGCAGCCGCTTTTCCTTCCACAAAATGGACGATTATCCTTGGCAAATAAAATAGACCCGCCATCCACGCCATGACGAAAAGAATGTGAAAGGTTTTAATCCATAGCATGAACGTTATCCTGATTGTGGGTTTCCTGAATGGAAACAGGTGGTTATTGGGTATAATAACCCGATGCGGTCCAACCCATCCATTCTCGGCTAACCAATGATGCCTCTTGATCAAAACAGTGTCTTATTTCTGAGTCTGGTATTTGTTGGCGCGGTGGTGCAATCCCTCACAGGTTTTGCCATGGCGCTCATTATATTGGGTGGTGTTGCGGCTTTAGGACTGGCAGGTATTAGTGAGACTGCAGCGGTAGTGAGTATTTTATCTTTGTTTAACGCGGGTCTAGCATTGCGCTACAACTACCGTCTGATCGATTACACATTGATGAAAACCATGAGTATAGGGATGGTGCCAGCAGTTTTTGCCGGTCTCCTAATCCTTGAGTACATGTCCGAAGCTTTTAGCGAGTTGCTCAGAATATCGCTTGGAGTGATGATCATCTCAGCAGGAATATTGCTGTTTCTTAAACCCACCCCCTATCCGGCGATCTCTCGCACTTCTACGCAGAGCCTCATAGGTGCACTTGGTGGAGTAATGGCGGGTACTTATGGTGCCGGTGGTGCACCTTTCGCCTATCTCTTATACCGGCAACCACTCGACTTTAATATTGTGCGGGCAACTTTATTGGCGCTTTTTGCTATCTCAACACTGACCCGAACTGTTTTGGTAGGGGCGAGCGGTAGTTTAAGTAGTTCAGTGCTCAGTTTGGTGGTGCTTGGTTTGCCTATCGTGCTTATCGCAACGTTGGTGAGTGTTAAGCTCGGAAAATATCTACCCGACACTTTGCTTCGGAAGTATACGTTCCTTTTGTTGATGCTAGTCGGGGCATTCCTGATCGTGAAATAGCATCTATTTCTTCAAGCTAGCTGTGAGATAATTCAATGAAAAACCGATCAAGAACCGGCAACATCAGGAAAACGAAAGCAGATGGGTAAATTTGACGATATAAGACCCTACGAAGACGATGAAGTGACTGGTGTACTGAAGCGCCTGATCAACGACCAGGAATTTCTAGGTTTTCTGACCCTGCACCTTTTCCCAAGGGTCGGTCAAATTATTCCGCCGCTCGCCCGTTATCTAGTGCGTCTGCTTCTGAAAAAGCAAACAGTTGGTATTGCCAGTATTGATGATTTTCAAAATGCGGTGGAAGCTTACGCCGAACGACTGGTTTCTCACACAATGACCGGCTTTAATTACGCGGGTATCGAGCACCTTGAAAAAGAGAAAGCTTACCTTTTCGTAGGTAATCACAGAGATATTGCCGGTGATTCGATGCTGGTCGACTATGCGCTGCATTTAAGCGGGCACAAGACAGTGAGAATTGCGGTTGGAGACAATCTGGTCCAGAAACAATTTGCGACGGACCTTATGAAACTAAACAAGAGTTTTTTTATCAAACGCTCCGAGGAGGGCGCCAAGAAAATTTACGCAGCACTACTGGCATCGTCAGAATTTATACATGAATCGCTAGGGTCAGGAAACTCCATTTGGATAGCCCAGAGCGAAGGCCGGGCTAAAGACGGCATTGATGCCACCGATCCGGCAATCCTAAAGATGTTTGCCCTTGCTAGAAGAAAAGACGCTTTAAGTGAGGTGATCAAAGATTTAAAGATTGTACCGGTTTCAATTGCCTACGAATTTGATCCCTGTGATCAGCTCAAAGCAAAAGAGCTTGAAAGTGTCGCACGAACGGGAAGCTATCAGAAACCCGCCGGTGAAGACCTGGTAAGTCTGGCAAAAGGTTTGGGAGAATTTAAAGGCTTAGTGTGTTTGAAATTCGGTGAGCCGCTAGGAGATGGCTACGACACGCCAGAAGCGGTCGCTAAGGAAATAGACCGTCAGGTGCTAGACAATCTTCAGATGTTTGCTGTTAATTATTGGGCGCTCTCTATGCTTGCAAGTGATGAAGATCAAAATACGAGAGAGAAGTATGGCCATGTTTGGTCTCACGTGAAGCAGTTGATTGATCTGCCTGACGTGACCCAGTTTGAAGCCAGGCTGGAAAGTTGTCCAGAAAACCTGCGGAACACCTGGTTAACAATGTATGCCAACCCGCTAGTCAACAAATTTAACAATGGCGCAAAGAACCTAACCCCTTACGAGAGATAAGCGTTAGCGCTTTTTTGCAATTTAAATGTATATCTCTAGGGTTGGCTCGGAGAGTTTTGACCATTGCTCTCTTAAGTCGAGGATGTGATTTGACCAATATCGCTCTGTATTGAAAAAAGGAAACGCTCTGGGAAAGGCTGGATCTTGCCAGCGGCGAGCAATCCAGGCGGAGTGATACATCAGGCGCAAACTTCGCAGCGGTTCAATCAACCGTACTTGGCGAGTATCAAAATGGCAAAAGTCTTGGTATCCCTCAAGTATTTTGCTTAATTGCTTTTGCTGGTCTTCTCTGTCTCCCGAGAGCATCATCCACAGATCCTGAATCGGAGGTCCGATTCTAGCATCATCGAAATCGACAAAATGAGGCAAGTCGTTTCTCCAAAGCACATTGCCCATATGGCAGTCGCCGTGTAGCCGAATGGATCGTGTTTCGAGCAAACCAAAAATCTCCGTGATTTGTGCGAGAAGATGCTCAGTGACCGATTCATAGGCGGGAAGTAACTCGGGAGAAATAAAATCATTCTCGATCAGAAAAGTTCTTGAGTCGTAACCAAAGCTTTCAATGCTGATTGAGGGTCGGGTCGTAAAATCAGAAATACCCCCAACGGAATGGATCCGTGCGATATGGCGACCCAGTATGGTCAAACTAGAAAGGTCATCCAGTGCCGGTGGTCGACCGCCTCTTCGCGGGTACAGCGCAAATCTAAAACCTTCATGTGAAGAAAGTGTGGCATTGCCGGATATACGCAGTGGCGGCACGACTGAGACGTCTTCTTCCACAAGTTCCAGTGTGAAATTGTGTTCCTCAAGAATTTGCTCATCAGACCATCGGTTATGCCGATAGAACTTCCCGATTACAGGTTCATCATCTTCGATGCCGATTTGATAAACGCGATTTTCATAACTATTGAGTTGGAGAATTCTGGCATCGCAACGAAGGCCTGTGCTTTCTACAGCATCCATCACAAGATCGGGGGTCAACTTTGAGTAGGGGTGCGACGCGGGGTCGGCTGCATCTTGTGCTTCGTTCATGGGTTTCTCTGTATAGGGTTGAGCGAAGTCTTAGTCTTCACTCAATAGATTTTCATTAAGCAACGAGATGCTTTTTATCTGGGCAAAAACCCGTTGTCCGGTGCTGAGCGACAAGTGATCCAGTGATTTGCGTGTGATTCGGGCCAGTAGTATCTGCTGTTCGAGTTGCAGGGAGATGAGGACCGAAGGAGCATGGGTCGACTTTTCTATATCAACCACAGTGGCTTCCAAGATGTTTAGGATGCTCGACTGTTGCGGCTGTTGCAAGGTAATGCTGACGTCCCGTGCAGGCACACTAATTCGTGCATGAGAATGCGTGTTGAGTTTTTGCCCGGTAACATACAAGCGTTGTTGATCGATGGCGAGGCTTGTCAAACCGTATTGCTCATCAAGGCCCAAGGTCTCGCAGGTTAACATCGATCCCGCGTTGTCACCCTGATCCTTGTTGAGTAACAACGAGTTCCCGAGATCAAGCATAGAACCGTTTGATACGACGCTGCCATTTCGTAAAAGATAAATTCTGTCTGCTAAGAACTGGATTTCCTGAAGTGAATGACTGACGTATATGATGGGTATTGAAAGCGTCGTAGATAAACGGTGGATGTACTCGAGTAACACAGTTTTTGAAGCGGTATCAATGGAGGCCAGAGGTTCGTCCATTAGCAGACAGGAGGTTGTGCCGATGAGTGCTCTTGCCAACGAAACCCTTTGAGCCTCTCCGCCGGAGAGATGTTGCGGGTGGGCGTGAAGCAATGACTCGAGCTCAAGCCATGAAATCACGTCTGCTAGCGCTATGCCAGCGGGTGCTGGTCGAAACTTTTGCGCGAGCTTCAGATTACCCAGTACAGTCGTGTGAGGAAATAACTGGGGCTGCTGAGACACAAACCCGATTGATCGTTGATGTGGCGGTAAAAACTTTACCGCGTCTTGCCAGATAGTCCCTCTGGACATGATCGTGATTTCATCTGACTCATAACCGCGCTCCAGACCTGCCAACAATCTCAGCAACGTACTTTTACCCGAACCGGAAGGTCCAAACAAGGCGGTAACGCCGCTATCGGGAATGTCGATCTGAGCCTGCAGCTCGAATCCCGAAGGTCGCCTCATGTTGATGCTCGCCTCAAGAAACATGTGACCGTAGCCCCCTGTTTTGTTCCTGTGGTGCGCGATTGAGTGTGTATATCGCAAGCAGCAGTAGGAAAGAAAAGATGACAAGTCCAAGCGCCAACATGTGTGCGTTTTGATAGTTGAGTGACTCGACGTGGTCGAATAATGCGATGGAAAGTACTCTGGTTTCTCCGGGAATGCTGCCGCCTATCATTAAAATAATGCCAAATTCACCGATGGTGTGGGCAAACGCGAGACTACCTGCCGTGATAAACCCTCGACGTGAAAGTGGCACGATAAGATAAAAAAAGCGCTTAAGTGGAGATGCCCCAAGTGTTGAAGCGGCCTCCAGAAATCCTCTATTGATGCTCTGGAAAGCTAACTGAAGCGGCTGGATGTAAAAAGGCAGTGCATAGATACAGCTGGCGATAACTAGAGAAGAAAAAGTGAAAGCGAGAGGGGTCCCGACAAGCTTTAGCCAAATGCCACCTATGATTTGATCCGGTGCAAAGGCAACCAGGAAGTAAAAACCAAGCACCGTAGGGGGTAAAACGATGGGCAAAGCGATGAGTGGCTCGATGATAACACGCGCCTTGCTCGTGGATTGTGACAACCACCATGCGATAGGCGTACCAATTAGCGCTAGCACTAGCGTGACGGATGTGGCCAGCTTCAGAGTCACTATTAATGCGAGTAGATCTGGATGCATATTAGTTAGTCGGTTGTGGAAGTGATTGATCGGAATCTGTTGCCGCTCGAGAGCGAACGTATCCCCTTCGAGCGATTGATGTCTGTGTTTTATCCGACATCAGGAAATCAAGAAACAGAGGCGCATCAATGTGATGGTCCGGCAGCAAGACGCCGTATTGGACGATTGGCTCGTGGTGTTGCGCTGGAATCAGCCACCACTGCGATTCATTAACGCGGTTACGCACTTGAGACAAGGCAACAAACCCCGAGGCCACGTTGCCACTATCAACGAACTGGAATGACTGACTCACGTTGTTACCCGTGACAAATTGTTTGCCTGCGATGTTTAGGTTTGCCATCGTTTGCCTAGCCGCTGCACCGTAAGGTGCTGTTCTGTGATTGGGAATGGCAATGGGTGTTGAGATCGAGATAAGGGTTGGAGTGCCGACGGGCTTCGCGGAAGTCGGTGCCCAGTAAACCAGTTGTCCCGTGGCGTAGTGAAAAATTTTTAGTGCCTTAGACTCATTGAGCAGCTTTTTTGGGCGTTCGGAGTCTGCTGCAAGGAACAGATCAAAAGGCGCGCCGTGCATGATTTGAGCGTAAAGGCCCCCCGTTGAGCCTGATATTACTTGAACCTCTGTTTTGGGATAGGCCTGTTCAAACGCAGGTAGTATTGCCTCTAGTGTTTGTTTGAAATTGGACGCCACGGCTATCCTGACCGGGTTGGCATTTGCACTCAGTGCGGCCAGTAGCGTGCAAGCTGTTATAATCTTGAGAAGCTTGTTTGCCGCCAGCCGTAACTGATGGTGTGTCATACTTCGCCTGCCTCTAAGCGTTTAATGTAGTCGTCCACAAGCCAACCTGAAATCGAAATCATTGCAGGTTTGTTTGGCATGTTCTTGTAGTGAAACCATTGTGCATCAGCGATTTCTTCTTCCTGAATCACTATCTCTCCGCTATCGTATTCAGCATGGAAACCAAGCATCAATGAATTTGGGAAAGGCCATGATTGGCTGTTGTAGTACTTAAGGTTCTTCACCTTGATACCCACTTCTTCCATCACTTCTCGGTGAACTGTTTCTTCTATCGATTCTCCAGGCTCCACAAAACCTGCGAGGGTGGAATAGAAATTGGCTCGTGTATTGGCATTCTTGGCTAGTAGCACTTCTTCACCCTTGGTGATTAGCACAATGATCGAAGGCGACAATTTTGGGTAATACATGTGACCACAGGCCAGACATTTTCTTGATCTATCAGAGTCCGAGAGCACTGTTTCCTGGCCACACTCGCCACAGAATCTGTGCGTTCTGTGCCACTCAACAATTTGTTTTGCGCGACCCACCAAATAGAACACGGGTTCATCCACCTGACCCAGGAATGACCACAGGGTATCGAAAGCGTGCCCAGCGGGTTCATCTGACTCTGAATGTACCTCTTCAGCAAAAACAGGAATCCCAGCGACGTCGCCAAGGTAGTGACTGGACCTGCCTTCTATGCCAAGCCATTGCCATTCATCTTGATTGAGTGGGCGCCAGGGAGCGCCATCGATTGACAGAATCTCTCCGTCTGAAATCACAATATGAAAACTTTTTTCCCAACTCGCGGGGGGAAAGTTCCCAGGATTGAACTCCCGAACGAAATCAATGTATTCCCAGTCCATATTTATCACTTAACCGTTAGTTATTTGACGAAACCTTAACATAAGCGGGTCTCCGGTTGGCAGTCGCAGTGGGTAGTAAATTGCAGATAGAGGCAAGAAGACGCTGGCTCAGTTATCGCCTAGGAGTCCGAGCGAGTGCGATAACTTCGATGGAACTTGCGCCTTTTTGTCTTAGTAGTTCTGCAAGAGCAGTCACAGTAGAACCCGTTGTAATGACATCGTCGACGATTGCGATACGATAGCCATTGAAGTTTCGATTGAGCCTGAACACCTGCGCAACATTGTCTTTGCGCAGGTGAGCCGGAAGACTTTTTTGATCGGCAGTATCCTTGCTTCGGGAGCAAGCGCGGGTGTTTGTCTTGATGTGGCAAACATCACCGACAACTTGAGCTATCTCTGCAGCCTGGTTAAACCCCCGCAGTTTTAGTCTGTTTTTGTGCAGGGGAACGGGAAGCAACAGGTGTGGCGCAGGTCTGTTGACCAGTGTTGCCTTATATTTTTTTGCCAGAACCTGAGACATGACTTTTCCAAAAACCAGATTGTGGCCGTTTTTGAATTCTTTTATGAGCAGATTGACGGGCGAAATATAGGTAAAGGCACAGAAGGTACGCTCAAAACTGGGTGTTTGGGCTATGCAGGCACCGCAGACTCGATTTTGAGTTGATATTGTGAGGCACGTTACACCACATTGCACACAGGGTGACGGGCTTGTGGGAAGCTCGTTCTCGCAGTCCTGGCATAGATCAATTTGACGGTGACTATGCCCTTTGCAAATAACACAACGCCCCGGAAGTAATTTGTAGAGCAGGCTAGAAAATAGTCGATTCATAGAATTATGTGACGCCTGATGGGTTTTAGTGCGCCAAATTGCGGACGAATTTGTTGTTTCGGTACGGTGCAAGATGATGAGGGTTTTGATAGCTGCGGAACAGCAGCACTTTACGTCTGGGTGCGTAGGTAAATGTCTTCGAAAATGCAGCGATATGCCACGGGTTGCTGGGTAAGATGCCGGAGAACAAACCCTCCGTCTAGCAAGTCGTTTCAGCGAGTTCGGCCAGACAAATCGTTGTTAATAGGGGTGTTCAGGATCGGCAGTATTTCACAGGCTGATTTTTCGAAAGCAGAATTTTGATAGGGTCGATATCGACAAGATCACTGTTCGACTCAAATGAAAGCTTTGTTTTCCAAGCAAGGTTTGTCTGCCCTTGTGGTACGAAATTAGCGAGTCTTACTAAGTCGGTATTTAACTGATAAATTTGATGCCAGCCATGCGGCTGAGCGGCACGAAGTACCTCAGTGGCTTTTCCATCGATCGCGACTGTATTTTTAGGTGAAGATCTATTTTTCCTGTGGGCTGAAGTGCTGCTGAGGCTTATGTGCCGCTGAGGGCTATTCTATCGCTGAAGGCTTATGTGCCGCTGAGGGCTCTTCTATCGCTGAAGACTCTTCGATCGCTGAAGGCTCTATCTGAAACAAGGCGCAACCGGGGGGAATAAGAATCAGTAGGCTGCATATTATTATCCTTTCACATGAACCCATTAGCTTCACGTTCTAGCGCGATGAGTCTCCTGACCCAGTTCTCCATCAAATAGAGGTCTGCATCGGTTGTGTTAAACAGGGTACACAGGGACTTGATGAGGAACTGCTCTTCAATTTCAAAAGCGCCATCAGCATAGGCGAGTCGAATTAGGGATATCAGTACTGTTGCTTGGGATCGTTTTGAATCGAAGATCGTATCAACACCATCAAGCGGCAAGTATTGTGCCTCAAAATCAGGGCTCAGATTCATTTCACGCCTCATATCTTCCATCATCACCTGCTCTCCGACGCTGAGTTCACCATCGGAAACCACAACATCGTGCGCAAGACAGAAAAAAATCTTTTTTTGTTCGTCAGTGAGTAATGCTAAGAACATGGGCGTATTTTTTATTAGTTGGGTTTAGTCAATGTTACTTCGTAATTGTAAATTTTCTCATCTCTAATGGTTGTCACTTTAACTTCGTCTCCCGGTTTGAATTGCTCCAGATAAGACAAGAGAGAATCTTCGTTGGTCACTGGCGCGTCATTGATCGCAATAACGACATCACCCAAGTGAAGTTGACCACGATTGTCGTATCTGAGGCCGACCATGCCTGCAGCATCTGCAGCAAGGCCATCTTGCACGGAAAACACGACGACGCCTTTAACACCCAGTCTGCGTGCTTGATAATCTTTTAGTGTTTCAATCCCGATGACTGGTCTGATTATCCTACCGTGCTCGATCAACTGAGGCACTAGTTTCGCAATGGTGTTAATGGGAATTGCAAAGCCGATACCAGCACTTGCGCCACTTGGGCTGTAAATAGCTGTGTTAACGCCAATCAACTCACCCATTGAGTTGAGTAAAGGGCCACCCGAGTTGCCCGGGTTTATCGCAGCATCGGTTTGAATCACGTCTTTTATCGTGCGGTTGTCCGTTGATTTGATCTCGCGGCCGAGTGCGCTGACAACGCCAACAGTCAAGGTAGTGTCTAGCGCAAATGGATTTCCAATAGCTAGCACTTTTCGTCCTACCGAAAGATTGCTTGAGTCGCCCAGAACAATCGGCTGCAGTTGCTCATTGGGTGCTTTTATTCTGAGCACTGCGAGATCTTTTTCAGGCGCAAACCCGACGACTTCGGCGGGATAAGGATTACCCGACTCGAGAGTGATCGTGATTTTGTTCGCTCCATGAATGACATGATAATTGGTAATGATAAGCCCTGATTCGTCCCAGACGAATCCGGTACCACTGCCCCGAGGTATTTCCATGACGTTCAGAGAAAATCGCTGACGCCTTAATTGGGTGTTGGTGACGAATACGACTGATGGGCTGACATTTTTGAAAACCTGTATATTGTTGTTTTCATCTTTTGTTAGCTGAACCGGGGATAAGCTCATATTCGAGGTTTGAATCAATTCATCGCTTACGATGGCAGGGTTGTCAGATTCGTTTTCACCGCTGGTGGCCAGCACAGCAGCTGCGATAAGGAGTAATGCCGAGAGTGAACCAAAAACCTTAACTTTCATGATGAGTTTCTTCATTAGAGGACAGCGCAACCCTTTTTGCTTCGAAGCCTGATTCAATATCGTGTTTTTGTTAGATCATTTCCTTGAGAAATGGTTCCTGACGATGGTCGCGACCGCTACGCTTACTGGCAAGGCGCAAACATAGCTATCAGACGCTTACCGCGTGGTTGGTTGCAGTTTACCTATCCCTTGCTCGCCTTCGATATACTTGTTCAGTGCATAGATATCCTCTGGACTCAAAGTGCCAACAATCTCTTTTAGTCGCAGGGTATCTTTGATGTACTGATATCTCGCGCTCGCATACTGGAATTGCGCCAAATATAAACGTTGCTGGGCTAGCAGCACATCGACAATATTTCGTGTGCCGACTTCATAACCGGTTTGGGTGGCATCCAACGCGCTCTGACTAGAATCGATGCCCTTCTGTCTTGCTTTAACTCTGGCAACGTCCGTATTCAATGCGCTGTAAAGGCTGCGGGTATTTTCAACGACGGTTCTTTGAGTTAAATCGAAGTTCCTTTGTGCCTGCTCTAGCTGGTAACCCGCCTGGCGGGTCTGGGACTTTGTCAGCCCACCAGAGTAGATGGGCACATTTAATTGAAGTTCCATCGCTCGGATGTCTGTTGCTGAACCAAAGAAACCACCGCCGCCAGATCTGCTTTCTGCGTAATAGGCCTGTGCATCAACGGTAGGCATGTGACCACTGCGCGCGATCTGGATTTGCTTCCTAGCCGAGTTGACGGCTTCTCTTGCGGCAATCAGCGAAAAGTTCTGTTGCAACGCAGCGTTAACCCATGCTTCTTCGTCTCTTGGCTCCGGATATTCCACGGGGAAGTCGGCGCTAAGACTTTCGATTTGGCTGAATGACTGACCCGTAAGTCGGAGTAAGGACTCGAATGATATTGTTTGGGCGCCTTCGGCTTCGATAACGCTTACAGTAGATGTATCGAAGGCTGCGGTAGACTCAAGCACATCAGTAATCGCCACCAAACCCACGTCGAACCGTTGCTGGACCTGTTCAAGTTGGCGTTGAACCGCATCTCTTTCCGCAATGGATGCGCCATATCGGTCTTGAGCTTCTAAAATATTTAGATAACTTTCGGCTACACGGTAAATGAGTTGCTGTTGTTCAGCGGTGAACTGAGCCTTTGCCTGAGCTTCTATGTTTTTTGATTGTTGTAATAAAAACCATCTGTCGAGGCGAAAAACAGGCTGGTTGATCACGACTTGCCACGAATTGTCGTTGTAAGCTTGGTCGTTTAGTTTTGTTCTTCGCTTGTTGTCAGAGGCCGCCCCGCCGACGACAACCCTTGGTAGCAAGCCGGCTTTGGCTTGGTTTTTAATCTCTCGTTGCGCTAGATACCCAGCTTTGGCCGCTGCCAACTGTGGATCGTTGTTTACCGAAAGATCATATATCTCCGCAAGATTTGCTGCGGAGGAGGGTAATGCAGATAAGACAGCGACTGTCGATATAAGTCCCAAGAGGGCTTTTTTTTGGACCCAGTGGGCTGCATCGAAAAAAGATGGTCGGTTTAGCGCACTTTGCTTGTGAGCAGGGCGCTTAAAAACGGCTTGAATCATAGTGGGTCCTTACAACAAATACTTCAATTCCAAGGCTGCGTAGCATACGGGCGGATTAATCGTTACGCCAGTAGAGTGGGATGATTTGTAAGTATTTTGCGCCTGATTGCAGCGATTAGCTAAAAATGGGGCTCAGTATCCTATATTTTACGCGGTTTTATACGGCGAAAACACCCGCAGGGTTCAAACTAGTGCTAACAGTGAATTTGCGGTGGTGGAAATTGTGCGACATGTTCTGAAATTAATGACTCAATTGCCTTCCCCAAGGCCAGACAGTGATCTTCCCGAAATGGTCTAGCAAGAATCTGGAGACCAATGGGTAAGCCGCTTTCGTCGGTTCCACAGCGCAGAACAAGTCCTGGCCACCCGGTCAGGTTAAATGCAGAGGTATAGCTGTAGTCCATCATATTTTCTGTCTCTCCATGCGGTATCGCTGTATGCGCATTTACCGGACAGATCAGGACGTCGTGATGCTCAAAATATCCGAGCATTGAACTTCGATAATTGTCCCAGAGATTGATTACCAGCGCGGCATCCTGATAGTTTTGCTGCTCGGGTTTCGGCACCAAATCAGCGATTTGCGGTGAATATTCTTGGGTTCTGCAATCGTCCAGCAGCATCTGTAAGGTTTCTCCACCATCTGCTCCAAAAAGAGAAGAGTAGATAAGAGACGCCATTTCGATACCGGGTGGTGTTGCCTCTTCAACCTTAAATCCTTCTGCTTTGAGAAGAGAAATTGCATTCAAGATTGCATCTTGAATAGGTAGTGCCGGTGTCGCGATACCATTATCAGTGTGAAACCCGATGCGCAGCGTAGTGACGTCAATGTCATCTGAGGGTCGCACCGTTGCATCGACGGTATGCGGATCCATGAGATCAGGTCCCTGAATAATCGACATCAGAAAATCGAGATCATCGACGTATCTCGCCAGCGGGCCGACTTGGCTCAGCGGTGCGATGAGTCCAGACGAGGGTAGTGCATTACCCGTGCAGGGTACCCTGCCAGTCGTTGGCTTGAGACCTGAGATGCCACAAAAGTGGGCAGGTAAACGAATACTCCCACCGGTATCAGTGCCAATATCGAAAGGAATGGCATTTGCAGCGATCAGTGCTGCAGCGCCACCGCTGCTGCCTCCTGGTGTCATCTCCAAGTTGTAGGGGTTGTTGGTTCTGCCATAGACGAGGTTGTCGGTCTGGAACGACAAAGTAAATTCGGGTGTATTTGTCTTGCCGAGCAATATCGCGCCAGCATCTCGTAGCCGTGCAACGCTGGTCGCGTCCCGCCCCGGGCGAAATGTCTCTCGTCCTTTGGTCCCCCAGGTTGTCACCATGTCTTTGGTATCAAGACTATCTTTAATCGTCATCGGAATACCGTGCAATGGACCATGAACAATACCTTCCTTCAGGTCACTGTCCGCTTTGGCCGCCAGTTTCAGCGCGATTTCGGTATTGATTGATACCACAGCGTTTAACGAAGAATTCACCTTTTCTATTCGGTCAAGAAAGCCTTGAACGAGTTTAACGGAGGTGATTTCATTGCGGCGGACAGCTTCTGTCATCTCGCGAAGATTTCTATCGAGTATGTCTTCCATCACTGTGGTTACCTTTTGTCATTTCGGCATAATCACGCTTTGTTGATCTCGAATGATACGGAATGTTCATCAATTTCAAAACCAAGCGGCTGCGATTCCGCCACCAGGTTAATTTCGAGGGCAAGTGTTTCGCGCTTGATATACTCAAGGTGAGTCACTATCGCGGGCGCTAGCCCTGTAGAAGCTGACATCGTCATATTGATTCGATCCACAACATTAAGACCGATATCTTTGCGTGATTTCTGAATGCGGTTGACAACTTCTCTTGCCAGTCCCTCCGCGATCAGTGCATCGTTGAGTTCGCAACTCATGTCGATTGATACGAATCGATCTGACACGGCATTTGTGCCCTCTATCGCCTCACGGAAGATCAGAATGTCATCCAGTTGGAAGGTTTCATCACCCAGCGTAATTGCTCCCTTAGCTTGGAAGTCATCAATTGATGCAGTATCAAGCCCCTCAATCAGGCCTTTGTATTCTTTGAAATTTTTACCCAATCGTTTGCCAAGTACCGGGGAATTGGGTTTAGCATAAAGTTTGATGTAATCGGATTCCGAAGTTGAATATTCCACCGTTTTGACGTTGAGTTCTCCCTGGAGGTAATTTTCTAGTCGGGAGATTTCGTCCAGTAACCCCTGATCAGTATGTAAGACAGTAAGCTTCGCCAAGGGGAACTTGGTTTTGACTTTCTCCTGATTACGCTTTTGACGCCCCATCAGAATAATGTGTTGCATCCGTGTGACGGCTTGTTCAAGTACCGGCTGGATGAGTTCACTTTTAGCTTCGGGATATGAACATAGGTGTACTGACGCTGTCTCTGCACCGTTGAATTGTTTTAACTTCTGAAAGATCGTCTCTGACAGAAACGGGGTAAAGGGGGCCATTGCAAGGGTAAACTCGTATACAGCTGAGTACAATGTGCGATAGGCAGCGGTCTTATCTGCGGTCAGGTCTTCAGACCAGAATCTGGCCCGATTTAATCGGATGTACCAATTGGTTAGGTCCTCTATGAATTCAAAAAGCGCCGGTACCACGTTGTAGAGCTTGTATCCCTCCATCTCATTTGCAATGTTGGTTTTCAGAGATTGCAGTCTGGATAGAATCCATTGATCCATGATGTTGTCTGAACCTGCCTTCGTATCATCAATCGTCCAATTATCGATCTCTGCATAGGTGTTAAGGAAACGATAGGCGTTAAGCCAAGGCAATAGGACCCGGCGGACCATGTCTTTCACGCCCGTATCGGAAAAACGCTGTTCCTCTGCGCGGACCAGACCAGAGTTGATCAAATAGAGACGCAGTGCATCGGCACCGTAGGTTTCCATCAGGTCATCTGGCGGTGTGTAGTTACGCAGCCGCTTGGACATCTTCTTGCCATCTTCGGCCATGACAATGCCGTTAACGATGACGTTCTTAAAAGGATGGGTGTCGAAAAGCGCGGTACCCAAAACGATCAATGTATAAAACCAGCCTCGCGTCTGATCAAGTCCTTCCGCGATAAACTCCGCAGGAAAGCCTTGTTCGAACATGGTCTCGTTTTCAAAAGGATAGTGAAGTTGTGCGTAGGGCATCGATCCTGACTCGAACCAGCAATCCAGCACCTCTTCAATTCGACGATATACGCCTTCTTCTCCATCGAGAGAGAAGTGCAGTTCGTCGACGTTCTCGCGATGAAGATCATCGATACGAACGCCAGTGTAAGATTCAAGCTCATCAATAGAACCCATGCAAAGCTGCGCGCCGGTTACGTCGTTAATCCAAATGGGCAGGGGAGTTCCCCAATAGCGATTCCTAGAGATTGCCCAATCAACAGCACCCTCAAGCCATTTTCCCATGCGTCCGCCTTGGATGTGTCCCGGAACCCAATTGATTTCCTGGTTGGACTTTTGCAGCGCAGATCGCATGCTTTCAACCTTCACGTACCAGGAATCGACGGTACGGTAGATAATTGGAGTGTCGGATCTGGGGCAGAAGGGGTAGCTGTGAACGATGACGTCTTGCCGATAGAGCGCCTTTGTATCTTTAAGCATCTTGATGATGTGTTTGTCCGCGTCTTTTACGTGCATGCCAGCGAAATCGCTGACTTCCGCCGTAAACTGCCCACTCATATCTATCGGGCAAACCATTGCGGTGATGCCAGCCGCTTTTAAAACTCTAAAATCGTCTTCACCAAATGCCGGCGCCTGGTGAACAACGCCAGTGCCGCTATCGGTTGAAACGTAATCGTCTGAGACGATCTGAAATGCGCCCTCATCTGCAGCGTCGGCAAAGTAGGGGAAAAGTGGTTCGTAGGTTTTGCCTACAAGGGTTGATCCTTTGAGATGCTCCTTGACGACCAGTTTCTTGCCTTTACCTACATCTGCCAAGCGCGCCTCAGCGAGGATGAAATCTACCCCCTGTTCCTCATCGTGAACTTTGACGTAGTCGATGTCGTCGCCCACGCAAAGTGCTAGATTTGAAGGCAGGGTCCAAGGCGTGGTTGTCCAGGCAGCGATGTAAGTGTCGTCATCCGTCAACTTAAACAATACGGTGACCGCTGGGTCCTGAACGTCTTGATAGTTAGATCCGGCTTCAAAATTTGAAAGTACGGTGCCGAGCGCGGTCGAAAAAGGCACTACCTTTACACCTCGGTAGACAAGATCTTTTTCCCAGAGTTGTTTTAGCACCCACCAGACAGACTCCATAAACCAAGGGTCCATCGTTTTATAATCGTGCTCGAAATCAACCCAACGTCCGATGCGGGTAATGGTTTTTTCCCACTCCGAGGTATATCGTTGAACGATGGCGCGGCACTCATCGTTGTAGCCCTTGACGCCGAATTTTTCTACCGCCTCCTGTGATGACATGCCGAGGGATTTGTCGATTTCGTGCTCTATCGGCAGACCGTGGCAATCCCAGCCAAAACGACGCTGAACATATCGTCCCTTCATGGTGAAGTATCGGGGCACCGCGTCTTTCAGAATTGACCCAACGAGATGTCCATGGTGCGGTAATCCTGTTGCAAAGGGAGGGCCGTCATAAAAGATGTAGGGCTCCGAGTTTGCTGTTTGCTCGAGCGAACGCTGAAAAATCTGCTTGGTTTTCCAGAGGTCGAGTATTTCATGCTCCTGTTCTACGAAGGAGAATGCCGCTGGATTAGCGCTAGTTTCTTCTGACACGTTGTTTCACCCTGATGTTCTGATTATCTGTCATGTATGTTTGGTCTTTGAGTGGGTTGTTGAAGATTAATCAAAAAAAAACCCGCCTCTTGGCGGGTTTTGATTGCTTTTATCGAGCATCAACCCACCATTCAATTATGAATAATGCTAATTATGCTGAAGCGGAACTCTCGATTGAGTGTTTTGTTGAAAGCTCTCATAACCATTAGTCGTCGTGCTGAAATTCAATTAGATAAAAGTAGGATTATGCAAACCCACCCAGTTGTCAAGGTAAAGACGGGAAACTGCGTTTATTCCCTGTCCCTTTGTACTTGACTGACACTCCCGCGCGAATTAATTTTTTGTACGATGGTGCCCACAAGCTTCTCTATCCGGAACGAGTGGTACCATTCGGGCGCATCATGATGCTCAACCGTACTGCAACCGACAAATTCGAACGACCAACCTTCGTTCTCAGCACGTGCCCTGACCTCGCTGAGTTTCTCCCAAGCATTGGAGGACATGAGTGGGTGGATACAGGCAAGTACGATGTTGTTGGCACCTCTTTCTTTTAATTCTTCGATTGCAGCAACTGCAGAGCCCGCGCCATCGACGATATCGTCTACCAGCAGCACGTTCTTGCCCTCGACCTCACCAATCAAGGTGGATCTCAACACGACGTTGGGTTGGGAATAATCACGTTCTTTCGACAACGCTGCGAGATCAGCGGACAACTCTTCTGCATAGGCTCTGGCGCGCTCTAGATATCCGACATCGGGGGATACGACAACGTCGCCGGTCAGATTCTGAGAGACTAGCCATTCAACGAGATGACGAGTAAGAAATACGTTTTCCAGATGCGCCATTGAAGGGTTAAACATACCAGCAATCGAATCGTTATGAATTTCGACTGAGAGCACCCTGTTGGCACCGGCGACCTGAAGCATGCGGGCAAACAACCCAGCGCTAATGCCCTCTCGGGTTCGACCCTTGCGCTTGTCTTGACGAGCGCCGGGGTAATAAGGCGTGACAACCGTGATGTATTGCGCGTCGGATAGCGCCGCTGCCTCAACCGCATGCAGCAACATGACAAACCTGTCGTAGACCGAACGTTCGTCTTGATTGCCCACGGTTGATTGAAAAATGTAGACATCATGACCCCGGACATTGGCAAGAATCTCCATCTTTCCCTCGCCGCAGGCAAACCAGCTTTCCACGCTGGGTGCTAGTGGTACGTTCATCGAATCAGCGACTCTTTGCGCAAAGCTCCGGCCAGCTTCGCATGTAATCAATGCGATTGGTGCTCTGGGGGTAAATTCTCTAGGTTGAGATGTCATTAACGATTCTCCGGGTTCTGGCTTGTTGAAATAATAGTGTTTAGCGTCTCGATCAGAAACTGATGTTCAACCTTGATCACGCGGGCTGCGAGGGTTTCGGGTGAGTCCCCGCTTTCTACTGGAACTCTGTGTTGGGCGATGATTGGACCCGTGTCATATTCACCTTCTAATCGGTGTATTGTGACGCCGGTTTCTGCATCGCCTTCAGCAAGCACGGCTTTGTGCACATTCAGCCCGTACATGCCTGTGCCGCCATATTTCGGCAGTAGGGATGGATGTATGTTGTAAATATTGCCGCGGTAGGCGGCGAGCGTTGAGGGACCCAGTTTTTTCATGTAGCCGACTGTCACGACAATATCGACCGCAAAGTGCTTAAGTGACTCGAGAATAGCGTTATCGAGTGCTGTCGGATCTGGATGGGTGATACTAGAAAGATGATTTGTTGCGATACCAGCACTGCGGGCTCTTTCGAGAGCTTGTGAATGACTGTTGTTGCTAATAGCGATGACCGGTGTTGCGTTAAGCTCGCCAGATTTGCAGGCGTCGATGATAGCTTGAAAATTAGTACCGCGGTGTGAGGCAAGGATACCGAGCTTCATCATGTCAGGTTGGGTCCGGCGGTAACGATTGTTTGTTATCGATAAAGTCCGGTAACCAGACTTCGCACATCGCGAACCACCGCTTAGTGTGTCCGCGCTCGAACGCCAGTCTACCACGATGCAATTCTCAGTGGGATACGAAAATATTTTTTCCAGCTTCAAATTAGATGCGCTTTTGTTTTCCTTTAGTCGCTCCCCGAAGTTCACCGCGGTTCGATCGTTCCAGATATTGTGGGCTTCAATCGCTGCGTCAATGTCAACTGGAAAACTTGCGGGTATTTGGTCTCGCCGGTAAAAGCGATGAAGATAGCTCCAATATCGGCACGCAGTTCGTCAAGTAGTTCGTCAAGCAAGTCGTGCCTGTTGCTATCGGCGAGTGCTCGAAATACATCTATAACGCGACGCTGTTAATTTTAGAATTGGGCGTACTCGATGCAACCAAGCAGTTGCATGTCAGAGGTTGGTTGGTGAACGCACATAGGCACTGTCAGCTTTGAATACTGATTGATAAATAAGCCAGTTTGATTCGGTGTACTGGCACCTTGAGAATGTTAGAATCAGTCCTTTCCCCGAGGCTTAGTCCTTAACAACCGTTTGCGGAGTTTGAATGAAATTTTTGTGTGTGTTTTTTTTG
>UPTG01000171.1_pt1 | contig 56216 bp, 52 predicted proteins | sample 2160121 | NCBI WGS metagenome assembly UPTG01 (sample SAMN06266255, study PRJEB28933) | marine metagenome | isolation source: Columbia River Estuary | place: USA:Columbia River Estuary, USA | collected 2014-07-27 | reverse complement strand
GCATCTGGTTCTTGTTGAACCAACTGATTTCCTCCAAAATTTTCAACAGCCATACCGTTTCCAATCGTTTCAAAAAAGGCATCGTGTTTTTCAGCTGTTGCACCTGTCAAAGGTTGAAACCAATGCGTGTAATGCGTGACTCCTTTTGAAAGTGCCCAATCTTTCATTGCTGAAGCTATCTGATCAGCAATGCTTCTGTTAATTTTTGAACCTTTATCCATGGCATCTTTTACACTGTTGTACGCGTCCTTTGTTAATGACTGTCGCATGGTACTATCATTAAATACATTAGAACCATAAATTGTAGAACGACGTCCTTTTTCTATAACTTTTAATGGGCTTCTATTGAGAGACTCTTTAATTGCGTAAAATCTTAATTTTGACATACTGAATTATTAATTTGATAATATTTATGGGGTAAATTTAAAAAAAATTAAATAATTAAACATTAAACCCCTAAAAAAATAGGGTATAATTAATTGTTCATAACATTTTTATCAAATTAACCCTATATTTTTTGAAAAAAAGCTAAAATGTATCATATTTGCATCTTAATTTTTTAAAACAAAAACATGAGCAAATCAAAATTAGAATACATTTGGTTAGATGGTTACAAACCAACTCAAAATATGAGAAGTAAAACTAAGGTTGAAGACAATTTTAGTGGAAAATTAGAAGATTGTCCAATTTGGTCTTTTGATGGGAGTTCTACAAAACAGGCAGAGGGCGGTTCTTCAGATTGTTTACTAAAACCTGTTGCTATTTATCCTGATCCTGCAAGAAACAACGGTTATCTAGTCATGACTGAGGTTCTAAATGCAGACGGGACTCCACATGAATCAAACGGAAGAGCGACTATTGAAGATGAAGACAATGATTTTTGGTTTGGGTTTGAACAAGAATATTTTATCATGGATACAAAAACGCAACTCCCTCTTGGCTTTCCAATTGGCGGATATCCAGCTCCACAAGGTATGTATTATTGTTCAGTAGGAGGGAAAAACACGCATGGCAGAGATTTGGTTGAAGAACATGCAGATTTATGTATTGAAGCTGGTTTAAACTTTGAAGGCATTAATCAGGAGGTTGCTTCAGGCCAATGGGAATTTCAACTATTTGCAAAAGGCGCAAAAAAAGCAGGTGATGAAATATGGATCGCTCGCTATATTTTAGATAGACTGACAGAACAGTACGGATACTACATTGAATACCATCCAAAACCTCTAGGGAAAGACCTCGATTGGAATGGATCTGGAATGCACGCCAATTTTTCCAATACGACACTCAGAACTTGTGGATCTCAAGAAACATATGAAAAAATTTGTGAATCATTCAGATCAGTTGTTAAAGAGCATATCGCTGTGTATGGTGAGTTTAATGATCAAAGACTCACAGGTTTACATGAAACTGCTTCAATTCATGACTTTAGTTATGGTATTTCTGACAGAGGAGCTTCTATAAGAATACCTATTATAACTGTTGAAAAAGGATGGAAAGGTTGGTTAGAAGATCGTCGTCCTGCATCAAATGGAGACCCTTACAAAATAGCAGGGCGCATCATAAAAACAGTGAAAACTGCGAATATTTAACCCACCTACCTTCTATTATATCAAAAAGTTTTGAAGTTTTACTTTAAGGCTTTTTGCTTTTTTATGATTTAACTAAAAATAAAAAGCAGAAAAAAGCCATAGCTTATTGTTAGCACAAAACCATTAATACGACTTATCTGATGTTTTTTAGGAATCAATATCAAGGGTACTAAAGCTGCAGAAAATGCTATCATCCAAAAAATATCTCGTGTAAGAATTTCTGGCTCTGTAACTTCAATGGTTTTAATCATTGAAGTTACACCCAATACTGATCCAATATTAAAAATATTAGATCCAATTAAATTACCCAAAGAGATTGACTTTTCCTGCCTTGCAGCTGCAATGACAGAAGCAGCTAGTTCGGGAACACTCGTACCAACAGCAATGACAGATATAGATATTACGGCCTCACTAACTCCAAAAATCTGAGCTAAATCTATAGCCCCTTTTACTAACCAAAGAGATCCAAAATAAAGAGCAACCCCTCCGATAAGCAACCAAACGACAATTCTGAAAAACGACACCACAGCAAGAGCTTCATTAACCTCATCCAAATAAGCCTCTTTTTTAGCTTGTCGCAGCAAAAGGAATAAAAACAACAATAACATGCTAAATAAGATTAGTCCTTCGTTGAAAATCAACTTATTGTCATTGCTCAAAAAATAATATAATACAATTGAAAATAGCATCATGGATGGCCAATTCAATTGGTAAAATGTTTTACTTACAGAGATACTGCCAACAATAGCCGTTATTCCCAAGACCAACCCTATATTTGCTATATTTGATCCAATTACATTATTGATTGCGATGGCAGGTGAACCATTTAATGCTGCATTAAGACTTACTAATAGTTCTGGAACAGAGGTTGCAAAAGAGACAACGGTCATTCCTATAACAAATTTAGATATGCTCAACTTAAATGATAAACTAACAGAAGCCTTAACCAAAAACTCCCCACCAATAACGAGTAAAATAAACCCGAGAATAACCCATAAAAAACTCATCGTTTTTTTTACGAATATAACAAGAAAACAAAGAATAATGTTGACATAAATAGGTAAAGACTTGATATGAAATTAATTCTACCTTGTATCCTAATAATAATTCTTATTTTTACATTATTTTAACATCAAATGATATGAAAAAAAGATATTTTAAAATATTAGCAGCCGCAAACAAAAAACTACTGCCTAGTTTTACAAAAAAGAGGCTTGACCTGAGTAGAGCTTCACAAACTCAACTCTTAATTTTTGGATGGAGACTATATGTTACAAAACGTTCACTAGATTAACCGAACTTTATCACATTAGTTTTTATATTTTCCATTATAAAATAAAGTATGGAAAGGACTATCAAATTGTAACGTTTATATGTTGCTGTAAAATTAATTGTGTAGACGAAAAGCGATTTAAATACGTTAATTGAACTTTTATAAACGTTTAATGACAAAAAAAATTAATTACTGTCATATTTATAACAATTATTAATTTTTTTAATGTATATTCGAAAATAATAATATTTATAGTAATATTTAGCTGGGACTAATAACACTATATTGTTATAAAAAGCCTTTGATTTATCAGCGCAGTGATAGAAAGAAGGCTTTCTTTTACTATTTATTGTGTAACATTTGTTACATTTTACTGAATACTATTCACTATCTTTACATCGAAGAATGAAATATAATATTTAGCTGGGACTAAAAATAATTTCTTTTTTTGATTAATAGCAATGAATAAAAACCTTAGATTCTTTCGCGCAGGAAAGGTTTGAGGTTTTTCATTTCAAATATAACTATAAACAAGGTGTTAGACACCCTGAATATGTACTGTTGGTTACGAAATAGCTATAAATGGTACATAACAACAAGTTTTTCAATCAAACAACCTTACAAAGCCCCAAGCATAATGTCTGCTAACACTAAACTAGAGACTTCATTCTTAACATAATAATTAACTATCTATCAAATTTGTTGTATTGACCTTCCTTACAACATGACAATTATCATATTTTTAAAAATAATTAAAAAAAAACGATTGTTTGTCATAAAGACTAATGACCAACAAATCTCCTCATTAGCTTCTTAGAGAGAATACAACTTGAAGGAAAACATAAGCCAGGAAGGCTATAAAAAATACAATTATTTTTTTCATTGGTCACAGTTTGTTATGGAGACTAAATTATGATCTGAGTTGACAAAGCAAGTTACACCCGTCTTTACTATTTAGGATAATTCCTAGATTGGGTCCAAATATAAATTATCGTTTTATAGCAAAATATGACAATTGTCATGTTTCATAACCACTATGACATCCAATTTTTTATTTCTAACAACAAACCACATTTATTGGAATAAAATTTTATCTTTAAATGTACGAACATTCACCAATGAGTAAAAGACAGAATCATTTCGTGTATTTTCTAATTATCATCTTATGTGGCTTTGCTATTTTAAATATAATTTATTTAGCTTATAAAATTAGCACCTCGGTCTAAGCATAATTTAGTGAATGAATATTGATTAATATGCGAAATAAAATATATCATTTTTAACATATTTTAAAAACAAATAATATTCTAAATAGGATGTGGAATAACCACAGGTTTGTTGGTTATTACTGTTACTATTGGTGAACAAAGTTATAAATTCTTAAATCCCGAATTTGAATTAGATCAACGCTAATCTTCCTATAATCCAAACCATCCAAATTCCTTATTTTTAAAGACAACTTAAATGATAGTTTTTTAACCGAAACCACAAAATTTGGCACACTATAAAAACCACCTGAACTGGCATAAGAAATTAATCCTAGTACTTAGCTTATTGACAAATTTGTGACAAATAATTCACAATAAGTTATTCTCGGAGACTCAGATATAGGTGAAAATTGAAAATCATCTAAATCTTCTTTTTTACCTAAATATGAATACCCAACCGATATACCAACATCAATACCTATATGCTTATTCCCATTAAGTATATAGAATGGATCATTTTCATCTTCTTTCCAATTAAATTAAACTGTAAATCATTCAAGCTATACCTATTAAAAGATCATATCATATCGGACTTACAGATTTATTTATATGAAAATATTGATATATATTATATCACTTTAAAATTATATCACTATATTTATTATTCCAATGGACTAAAATACAATTGACCATTGAGAGTTTAAATAAAAATCATTATGAAAGTTCAATACACGAGAGTTAGCACAATAGGTCAAAAGACAGACAGACAGATTGTACAAGGCCTGAAGGTTTATGAGGATAAAATAAGTGGCTCAATCGCATTTAAAGACAGGCCAAAGGCTAAACAACTTCTCAGGGATATTGATAACGGATTGGTAACGGAGATAGTCATTCATAGTATAGATAGATTAGGCAGAAATACATTAGATATACTTTCAACTATCCAAGATTTGACCGACAAGGGTATTAATGTTATCAGTAGAAAGGAAGGGTTTGAGACTATGCACTATGGTAGCGTAAACCCAACAGCCAAACTTATGATATCAATGTTAGCAACCCTATCTGAGTTTGAGCTTGACAGAATTAAAGAAAGGAGACTTGAAGGGATTGCAATAGCAAAGGCCAAAGGAAACTATAAAAGTAATGGTGGTAAACCAAAAGAAACTATAGAGCAATTTCTATCCAAAAGGAACAATAGTAAATGCTACAACCTAATCAAGAAACAAGGTAAGTCTTTGCGTGTTGCATCTGCGCTTAGTGGCGTATCGTATGGAACAGCAGCCAAAATATCAAGATACATAAACAGCTAGCAGAAGCATCGCTTAAGGACATTATAACACGTATATAATCTTGTACTGATTATCAATCATTTATAAAATAACTGCAAATATAAGGGCACCTCATAGAGTAACTTTTAAACATTAAAAAAGCCCCTACTTTCACGTAAAGGCTTGATAATCATATTGTGACCTCGGCAGGATTCAAACCTGCAACCTCTTGAGCCGTAATCAAGTGCACTATTCAGTTATGCTACGAGGCCTTTTTTTATTAGAAATGCGAATTTAGCATTATTTTTGTAATAATTTTGTTGAATTATTTTTATAGATGAAAAAAAATAAGCCTGATAATATTGTTTTTGATGAGAAATCTAATAAGTATAATGCCTCAATTTTACCTTATGCTTCTAGTGTTGGAGCTCCGTCAATTAAAATCGAAGATAATAAGAGTTGGAAAGAAAGAGGTGTGTCTAAAGTTAACAAAAAGATTAGTTTAAAGTTCGAAGAGTTAAAATCCGATTATGAAAAACTAATAAATGATTTCAAATGGAATGAAATAATTTATAATTCTAAGTTTACCTTTGAACCTGTTATTGGTGAAAAATATTACTTATACACCAATAAAAAAAGTGAATATTTTTTATCTCTAATAAATCCTGAATCTTGGAATAAAGAGTGTGTAGGCGAATTTTCATTAAATTCTGATGGTAAATGGTTGAAATCTACTTAAAGACAACTTTTAAAGTCTTATCTATTCCATAGTCAAATTTCCAACCCCAGTCTTTTCTAGCAGTTGAATCATCAATTTCCTTTGGCCACGTATCAGCAATATCCTGTCTAAAATCACTGTTATAAATTACTTTAGCACTGCATCCCAGTTCATTTAGTTTTTTTTCTAGCTCAAATGGTGTGATACTAAAGCCTGTTATGTTATATGCATCTTTAACTCTTAGATTGATTTTGTTTATAGACATATATTTAATTGTCCCATTTATAGCATCATCTATATAAAGCATTGGAAGCTTAGTGTTTTTATTTAAAAAACATGTGTATTCTTTTTCGTTTTTTAGTGACTGAATCATTTCTATAATATAATCCGTTGTTCCTCCACCAGGTTTTGTATCAAATGAAATGATACCAGGATATCTCAACGAACGAATGTCTAAATCAAATTTATTATTATAATAATCAATCAATCTCTCTCCAGCAAGTTTAGAAATTCCATATATAGTATTTGGATTAAGAATACAATCTTGTTTGACAAAACTTAAATTAGATTTTGTTCCAAATACAGCTATTGAACTTGGCCAAAATATTTTTTTAATTCCATTATTAATTGATAAGTTAATAATATTTTGAAAGCTTTTCATGTTTATTTCCCATGCCATAAATGGGTTTTTTTCTCCATTCGCAGAAAGGACTGCGACTAAATGATAAACAACATTGATATTGTTTTTTTTTATTAGATAATCAATTCTTTTTTCATCCATTGCATCGGCAATTTCAAAATCACAACTTAAAACCTTTAACGGAGATCTGATGTCAGTTGCTAAAACATAAGTATTATTTTTATTAAAAAACTTAATAAATTCTTGGCCTAATTGGCCTAGTGCACCCGTGATAAGTATTCTTTCCATCCTTAAATAAATATTATACTTTTATATAATAAAAATAATTATGTACGAATCTATCAAAAAAAGACTTACAAAGGAATTAGATGAGGTTAAAGTTTCTGGTCGATATAAAAATGAAAGAGTAATTTCTTCAAATCAGAGTTCAGAAATCAACGTTAATAATAATAAAGTTTTAAACTTTTGTGCAAATAATTATTTAGGTTTAGCTTCAGATCCTGACATTATAAAACGTGCCAAGGATACTTTAGATAGTCACGGTTTTGGAATGGCATCTGTCAGGTTTATTTGTGGAACTCAAGATATTCACAAGGATCTTGAAAGTAAGATATCTAATTTTTTAAAAAAAGAAGACACAATTTTGTATGCAGCAGCTTTTGATGCTAATGGAGGTTTATTTGAGCCATTATTTAACGATCAAGACGCTATTATTAGTGATGCTTTAAATCATGCTTCAATTATTGATGGAATAAGATTGTGTAAAGCCAAAAGATTTAGGTATAAGCATAATGATATGCAAGATTTAGAACTTCAACTTAAGAATGCTAAAGATTCTAGGAACAAAATTATTGTTACTGATGGTGTTTTTTCGATGGACGGAACTATTGCTCAGCTTGATAGAATTTGTGAATTAGCTAATAAGTATGATGCTTTGGTAATGTCTGATGAGTGTCATTCTACTGGATTTGTTGGTCCAAATGGAAGAGGAGTACATGAAGAGCTAGGTGTAATTGATCAGGTTGATATTATAACAGGAACACTAGGCAAAGCACTTGGTGGAGCTTCAGGTGGTTTCACAAGCGGCCCTAAAGAAATAATAGATTTATTAAGACAAAAATCACGTCCTTATTTATTTTCAAATACTATAGCACCTTCTATTGTTGGTGCCTCTCTGGGAGTTTTAGAGATCTTGGAGAATGACAATTCTCATTTAGAAAAACTAAAGGAAAACACAAGGTATTTTAGAGAAAAAATTTCCAATTTTGGATTTGACATAAAACCTGGAAGTCATCCAATAGTTCCTGTCATGCTTTATGATGATCACCTAGCTCAAGATATGTCATCCGAGTTATTGAAATTAGGAATATATGTAATTGGTTTTTTCTTCCCTGTTGTGCCTAAGGGTCAAGCTAGAATTAGAGTTCAGATTTCAGCTGCTCACTCAATTGAAGATATTGACAAAGCCTTGAGTGCATTTTTAAAAGTAGGTAAGAAGTTAAAAGTAATATAATTTTAATTTCTAGTCTAAACTGTTTTTTGTAATGTAGTATCTCCATCCCAGTAATAATAGCTGAAACTTTGTCGCTTTTACAGGATCTAATCCGTTTTTTGTTAAACTTGGCAGTATTACTCTGTTTATTTTTGCTATTACTTTAAATATATTTTTCATTTAATTAAATATATAATTCATGTGTTATCTTTACTTAAATTAAATATATGGATTTAAATACTATTTCATTGTTAGTTTTTGGCTTAATCGTTTTAATAATAGGAGGAAATTTATTATTAAAAGCAGCAGTTTCAATATCACTTAGATTTGGAATACCAAAATTATTAATAGGTATGACAGTAGTTTCGCTAGCTACATCTGCCCCAGAACTTATTGTTAGTATTAAATCAGCCTTAAAGGGATCTCCTGACTTGGCTATTTCAAATGTATTAGGTTCGAATATTGCAAACCTTGGATTAGTTTTAGGAATAACAATAGTATTTTCTCCAATTAATATTTCTAAAAGTGTTTATAAAAAGGAATGGCCTATTATGATGTTTTCTGCAATTTATTTTTTGATTGTTGTTCTTGATGGTGTTATAAGTAAAACCGAGGGAGGTATTTTAGTATGTTTTTTAGTGATGACTATTTCGGCTTTAATAAAATTACGTGACAAGGATGAAATTGAGTTGGATAATGATAGTGAAGATTCATTTTTGAAATCACTTTTAATATTATTTTTTGGTGGGTTGTTTTTGTATTTTGGTTCTGAATGGTTTATCGATGGAGCTATAATGTTAGCTAATTCTTTTGGAATAAGTGAAAGAATTATTGGAATTACAGTGGTTTCTATTGGTACTAGCATACCTGAGCTTGTAACCTCTTTAGTTGCCGTTCTTAATAAAGAAAAAAGTATATCATTAGGTAATTTATTGGGTTCAAATATTTTTAATGTTTTTGCTGTCTTAGGTATCACATCACTTGTAACTCCACTGACAGTACTTGATCAAAATATAATTGATTATGATATTTATATTATGTTGTTTTTTGCATCAATAATACTTCCTTTAATATTTTTTCCAAAAAAACTTGTTCTTGGAAGAAAAGAGGGCGTTATAATATTATTGTTTTATACTGTTTACATATATCAATTATTTTTTAATTAAATTTTTGCAAAAAAAAACCCTCATTTAAGAGGGTTTGATTATTGTAATTTAAATATTAAATTTTAGCTGACTTAACCGTTTTAACTATTCTACCGGCAATTTTATATGGATCACCATTAGATGCTGGTCTTCTGTCTTCTAACCAACCTTTCCATCCTTGTTCAACGGTGATTATAGGGATTCTTATAGATGCTCCTCTGTCCGAAATACCATAACTGAAATCGTTTATTGATGCTGTCTCATGAAGACCTGTTAGCCTTTGATCGTTAAATTGACCATAAACACTTATATGTTCTTTTACAACGGGTCTAAATGCTTCGCAAACTGCTTCATAAGTTTTTTGAGAACCACAAGTTCTTAGTACTGTATTAGAAAAGTTAGCATGCATACCACTTCCGTTCCAATCTCCTTTGATTGGTTTTGGATGATATTCAATATAGTAACCATAGTTTTCAGTTATTCTATCTAAAAGATATCTTGCAATCCATATTTCATCACCAGCTTTTTTAGCACCTTTTGCAAACAATTGAAATTCCCATTGTCCACTTGCTACTTCTTGATTAATTCCTTCAAAGTTTAATCCAGCCTCAATGCATTGATCTGCATGCTCTTCAACTAGGTTACGACCATGTGTGTTCTTACCACCAACAGAACAATAATACATTCCTTGAGGACCAGGATATCCTCCAACAGGAAATCCTAATGGTAATAATGTATCGCAATCCATTATAAAATATTCTTGTTCAAATCCAAACCAAAAATCATTATCATCATCATCAATGGTTGCTCTAGCATTTGACTCATGAGCAGAACCATCTGCATTTAAAACTTCCGTCATCACTAAATAACCGTTAACTCTGTCAGGATCAGTATAGATTGCAACTGGCTTAAGCAAACAATCTGAAGAACCACCTTCTGCTTGTTTTGTTGATGAACCATCAAATGACCAAATTGGACAATCTTCTAACTTACCACTAAAGTCTTCAATAACTTTAGTTTTACTTCGCATGTTTTGGGTTGGTTTATAGCCATCTAACCAAATGTATTCTAATTTAGATTTACTCATTTTAAAAAAGATTTAAGATTTTAATTATCAAATAAAAATAAAATATATTATTGATTTTAAGGGACTTAACGATTTAAAAGATATTAACATAACTGATTTTTATTAATACTGTATTTTTTAATAATATTTTTTTTCTTTTTAATAATTATTTGATTAAAAAATGATTTTTTCATATTTAATTTTAATCATTAATTATAACAAATTAAATTATTTAAACAATTTCATTACTTGTATATTTGTTTTATAATTTATGCAAAATAATAGTTCAGATCGTTATAATTTAAGAGGAGTTTCAGCAGATAAAACTGATGTTCATAATGCTATTAAGAATGTTGATAAAGGTCTTTTTCCAAAAGCATTTTGTAAAATAGTTCCAGATTATCTTTCTAATGATCCTGACTATTGTTTAGTAATGCATGCTGATGGGGCTGGTACTAAGTCTTCCTTAGCTTACATATACTGGAAGGAAACGGGAGATATTTCAGTTTGGAAAGGAATTGCTCAAGATGCTTTGGTAATGAATATTGATGATTTATTATGTGTTGGAGCTGTTGATAATATTATGTTGTCTTCAACAATTGGTAGAAATAAAAATTTGATAAACGGTGAAGTTATTAAAGCAATAATTGAAGGTACAGAAGAATTAATAAAAGAAATGTCTTCATATGGTGTTAATATCAAGTCCACGGGTGGAGAGACAGCCGACGTTGGTGATTTGGTTAGAACAGTTATAGTAGACTCAACTGTTGTAGCAAGAATAAAAAAATCAAAAATAATTGACAATGCTAATATATCAAGCGGCGATGTTATTGTCGGATTAGAGTCTTTTGGAAAAGCAAATTATGAGTCTAGCTACAATGGCGGTATGGGAAGTAATGGTTTGACCTCAGCTAGACATGATGTTTTTAATAAGGATTTAGCAAAAAAATATCCCGAAAGTTTTGATCCATTAGTACCTAAAGAACTTGTTTATTCAGGATCTTTTGATTTACTAGAAAAAATTGATGGTATAGATTTGGATGCTGGTAAATTAGTGCTTTCACCAACTAGAACTTATGCTCCAATTATCAAGGAAATTTTAAATCACTTCGATTCAAATTCTGTTCACGGAATGATTCATTGTAGTGGAGGAGCACAAACTAAAATTCTACATTTTATTGATGATTTACATATAATAAAGGATAATTTGTTTGCTACACCTCCCTTATTTAAAATTATCAAAAATGAATCCAAAACTGATTGGAAAGAAATGTATAAAGTGTTTAATATGGGTCATAGAATGGAAATATATGTTGATCCAGAAATTGCTCAAAATATCATTGATATTTCTAAATCCTTTGGTGTTGATGCTAAAATTATTGGAAGAGTTGAGTCAAATGATTCAAAAAAACTCACTATAGTTTCAGAGCATGGGACTTTTGAATACTAAATGAATTCAAAATATTATAAATTTGTAAAAAAGTTAATTCTTTAATATGCTAGATAAGTTAAATATTGTTCAACAAAGATTTAATGAAGTATCAGATTTAATAATTCAACCTGATATTATCACTGATCAAAAAAGATATATTAAGCTTAACAAAGAATATAAGGAACTAGGTTTAATTATTGAAAAGAAAGTTATTTACGAAAGATTGATTTCTAATAAAAATGAAGCTGAGGAAATTTCAAGAAATGAAAGTGATAAGGAGATGTTAGAAATGGCTAATGATGAATTAAAGGATTTAAAAGAAAAAATCAACATTATTGAGGAGGATATTAAATTCTTGTTAATACCTAAAGATCCAGATGATTCAAAAAATGTTGTAATTGAACTTAGAGCAGGTACAGGCGGTGATGAAGCTAGTATTTTTGCTGGAGATTTGTTTAGAATGTATACTAAGTATTGTGAAGGCAGAAAATGGAATGTGAGTTTAGTAGACGCTAGTCCTGGAACTTCAGGTGGTTATAAAGAAATAATTTTTGAAGTTTCTGGAAATGATGATGTTTATGGTCTTTTAAAATTTGAATCAGGAGTTCATAGAGTTCAGAGAGTGCCTCAAACAGAAACTCAAGGAAGAGTACACACTTCAGCTGCAACTGTTATGGTTTTACCAGAAGCTGAGGAATTTGATGTAGAGGTTAATATGAACGATGTTCGTATAGATTATTTTTGTTCATCTGGTCCTGGTGGTCAATCTGTAAACACTACATACTCAGCGGTAAGACTTACACATACTCCAACTGGTATAGTGGCTCAATGTCAAGATCAGAAATCACAACATAAAAATAAAGATAAAGCTTTAAAGGTTTTAAGATCTAGATTATACGAGTTAGAACTTAGTAAAAAATTGGAAGCAGATTCTTTAAAAAGAAATTCTATGGTTTCATCAGGTGATCGTTCTGCAAAAATTAGAACTTATAATTATCCTCAAGGTAGAGTTACTGATCATAGAATTGGTTTAACATTGTATGATTTGCAAAATATAGTTAACGGTGATATTCAAAAAATAATTGATGAATTAAAAATTGTTCAAAATTCCGAATTACTAAAAAATTCAGAAGAAGTCTTTTAAATATTATGAATGTCAAACACTTAACAGACCAAATAATTTCTAAAAAATCTTTTCTTTGCTTAGGTTTAGATAGTGATTTAAATAAAATCCCAAAGCATTTATTAAATGAAGTTGATCCCATTTTTGAATTCAATAAATTATTAATTGATTCATTAAATAATTTAATTGTTGCAGTAAAAATCAATACTGCTTTTTATGAATCAGAAGGTTCTAAAGGATGGAAAACACTTGAAAAAACTATAGCTTATATAAATTCAAATTATCCAAAACTGTTTACAATTGCTGATGCAAAAAGAGGAGATATTGGTAATACATCTGACAGATATGCACAAGCTTTTTTTAAGCATATGGAATTTGATTCAATCACTGTTTCTCCTTACATGGGAAGTGACTCTGTTGAACCCTTTTTACAGTATGAAAATAAAAATACAATTATTCTTGGTCTTACTTCAAATAAAGGTGCAACTGATTTTCAGATTGATAATGATGGTTCCTTTGATTTATTTAAAAAAGTTTTGTTAAAATCTAAAGATTGGAAAAACTCAAATAATCTTATGTATGTAATTGGTGCTACAAAATCATCTTTTTTGAAAGATGTTAGAAAAATAGTTCCTGATAATTTTTTACTAATTCCTGGTGTAGGGGCACAAGGAGGTGATTTAGAAGAAACTTTTAAAAACGGAGTTAATAAAAATATAGGTATTCTTGTTAATTCATCAAGGTCGATTATATATGCAGGTAATGATAAAGATTTTCTTAAAAAATCATACATTGAAGCCAAAAGACTTCAAGCCGAAATGAATATTTTATTAGATAATATTAATGCTTAACTACTCTATTTATAAAAATCATAATTCTAAAGAATGGGTAACTTTTGTTCATGGGGCTGGAGGCAGTTCATCTATTTGGTTTAGACAAATAAAGGAGTTTAAAAAACATTTTAATGTTATTCTTTTGGACTTAAGAGGGCATGGTAAATCAAAGTACCATTTAAAGAATGTTTTTGAAAAAAAGTATACTTTTAAATCAATATCAAATGATATTATTGAGGTTTTAAATAAAGAAAAAATTTTAAGTTCTCATTTTGTTGGAATTTCATTAGGCACTATTTTAATAAGACAATTGGCAGAGTTTTATCCAAAAATGGTAAAAAGTATGATAATGGCTGGAGCTATAATGAAACTTAATTTTCGTTCAAGGTTTCTTATAAAGTTAGGGTCTGTTTTTAAGTCAGTGGTTCCTTACATATGGATATATAAGCTTTTTGCTTTTGTAATTATGCCATATAAAAATCACAAAAAATCAAGACTACTATTCATAAATGAAGCTAAGAAATTATATCAAAAAGAATTTATGAGATGGTATAAATTAACATCTGAATTGAATCCTCTTTTAAAAATTTTTAGACAAGTAGAACTAAAAATTCCTACATTATATTTAATGGGAGCTCAGGACTACATGTTTTTAAAATCAATCAAATTAATTACTGAAAAACAAAAATTCTCTAAACTGATAGTGGTTCCTGATTGTGGTCATGTTGTAAATGTTGATAAACCTAATTTCTTTAATAGTTCTAGTATTTCTTTTTTAAAAACTATTGATTAGTATTATTCAATACCTGGTTGTAATAATTTGAAACCTGTTTTTTCTTTTGATTTTTTCACCATTTCTTTTACTTTGCTTAGTAGTAATTTCGAATTATATATAATTCCATCTTTTATGGTATATTTTACTCCTCCAACTCTAACAACCTTATTATCATTATTTAATTTAATAGCACCTGTTCCATAAAGAACTTTTAAATTTTCTAAAGGGTTTTCCTCAATCACAACAATATCCGCTAACTTTCCAACTTCAATAGTTCCAATCAAATTTTGAGCTCCAAGAGCTTCAGCTCCATTTAAGGTTGCTGAGCGTATTATTTCAATTGGATGAAATCCAGCTTCTCTTAAAAGCTCCAATTCTCTTATGTACGCAAATCCATAAAGTTGATAAATGAATCCTGAATCAGATCCTGCAGTAACTCTTCCTCCACGATTTTTAAATTCATTAATAAAGGTCATCCATAATTTATAGTTATTTTTCCATTGTACTTCTTGTTCAGTTCCCCAATAATGCCAATATGAGCCATGAGAAACTTTACTTGGCTCGTAAAATTTCCATAAAGATGGAAGGGTGTAATCCTCATGCCACTCTGCACGTCTAGCCCTGTGTAAATCTCTGCTCGCTTCGTAAATATTAAAAGTAGGATCTAATGTGAAATCAAGTTTTATTAGTTCGTTCATTACATTATTCCAATGTTCACTGTAGGGTTCAGCTGATTGTTGCCATAGTTTACCTGCTTCTTCAAATCTATGTTGTTCATTTTGATAATTATAGTTAGAAGGATAGTTTTGCACAGTTTTATTATTAAATAAAGCTTCAGGCAGTCCATACCAATGTTCCATTGTTGTTAAACCAGCTCTTGCTGAATTTAAAACATTCCATCTAGCAACACTCATTTGAGCATGATGAAAAGCTGACCTTAAACCAAGTTTTTTATTTTCGGAAATTGCTGCTTTTAAAATTTCAGGTCTAGATCCAAAAAATTTAATACCATCTGCACCTTTTTTCGCGTTATCTCTAACCCATTTAATAGCATCCTCAGGAGAGTTAATTTCTGATCCACTGCCAAATCCTGTATAGGTATAAATTCTTGGTGCTATAATTGAATTATTTTCACTTTTCCTTTTTAAATCCAAGCTAAAGTCAAGTCCTCTACCGCTTGGTTCTCTAATCGTAGTAATTCCGTGAGCCATCCAAAGATTAAAAACATATTCCGGATCAGCACCTTGAGAAGTTCCTCCAATATGTCCATGCATATCAATAAACCCTGGAAGAACATACATTCCATTTAAGTTTAATTCGACCCCATTGTCTTGAAGTTTTGGACCATTTCTTCTTTTAGAAACACCTGGATAGCCAACTACTTCAATTTGGGTTATAATATTTTTTTTAATTTCTATATCTACAGGGCCAATGGGTGGTGCTCCATTTCCATTGATTAAGGTAACTCCCCTTAAAACAAGTTGTTCATAAGGGCCTTGACTAATTTCGTTTTGACCATATGTATAAAAAAACTGCAATGATATAATAAAAAAACATTGCAGTTTGTAAAGAAAATTTATTTTCATGATACTAATTTTTCATGAAAATAGTTATAAATAATTAGTTTATCGAAAAATCTCCATATGCTCTTGTTCCGTGCTCCGCTATGTCTAAGCCATCTTCTTCCTCTTTTTCTTCCACTCTTAGACCTACTATTGATTTTACGATTAAAGTAATAATTGTTCCACCTATCACACAGAAAGCACCAGTGATTCCCACACACGCTAATTGAACCATGAATTGATTAAACCCAGCTAATTCACCAAATAATCCAACAGCTAACGTTCCCCAAATTCCACAAAATAAGTGTACTGGAATTGCTCCAACTGGATCATCTAATTTACATTTATCTAATAATGCAACTGAAAGAACAACAATTCCACCTGCTATTATACCAATTAATATTGCAGTATGTGGAAGCATTTGATCTGCTCCAGCAGTAATTCCAACAAGACCTCCAAGAACCCCATTCATAAACATAGTTAAATCTAAATTCTTATATAGTATCCCAGATAAAACAGCTGCTCCAATTCCACCAGCTGCTGCAGCTAAACAAGTTGTAACTAAAGTTAGTGAAGTAAGAGCTGGATCAGCAGATAATACAGAACCACCATTAAAACCAAACCAACCTAACCATAAAATTAATACTCCAGCAGCAGATATTGGTAAATTTGAACCTGGAATAGCAAGGGGTTTCCCGTCAGAATCAAATTTTCCTTTTCTTGCTCCTAAAAAGTATATTGCAACTAAAGCTCCCCAGCCTCCAACAGAATGAACTAAAGTAGACCCTGCAAAGTCATAAAAACCTAACTCATCAGATATAAATGTGCTAAAAAATCCTCCTCCCCATTGCCATGAACCAACAACTGGATAAATAAATGATACATATAAGAAAGCTAATAGCATAAAAGAACCAATTTTAATTCTTTCAGCAACTGCACCAGAAATAATAGTTGCTGCTGTTGCTGCAAACATTCCCTGAAAAAGAAAATCTGTCCAATATGTATATCCACCTCCTGCGTACGTTAATTGATCATAATCCACGCCAGGATCCAATCCAAATCCTGCGAATCCTAATACTCCGTCAATAATTCCAAATTCTCCTGGATACATTAGGTTAAAACCAAAACCACAATAAACTAGAAGTCCCATGGTTATGACAAAGAAGTTTTTAAATAATATATTAATTGTATTTTTTTGTCTTGTAAGTCCAATTTCGAGAAATGAAAACCCTAAATGCATAAAAAATACAAGCGCTGTACAGATCATCATCCATACGTTATTTGATGTTAATAATTCCATAATAATTTTAGTTTAATGATGTTTTACCAGTTTCTTTTGTTCTAATTCTGTAAGCTTCTTCAGCAGGAAATACAAAGATTTTACCATCTCCTACTTCTCCGGAATAGGCTGAGTCAAGTATCGCATTGATTGTTCTTTCAACAAATTCTTCAGAAACTACGATTGATAAATACCTTCTTTGAATATCTGCAGTACTGTATGTAACACCTCTGTATACATGCCCTTCTTTTTCATTTCCAACACCTGTTACATCCCAATATGTAAAGAAGTTAACTTCTACATCGTGCAAGGCTTCTTTGACTTTTGAAAATTTTGATTTTCGAATAATTGCTTCAATTTTTTTCATATTAATTAAATTTTATGTTATTAAAAACTAGCTCCAAATACTAAAAATGCAGCTTCTGAATCTGGATTATATACAAATGATCCAAATAGTGGTAACGTGTAATCTTCAGTTATTTTGATATCCTTGGAACCACCAAGTGAAATGTTACATAATCCACTTCCACCATTTACATACCAAGCATCTGCTGAGTCGTTACCATATCCAATTGCAACATCAACTGGTCCAGCTGAAAATGCAGCTTCAATATATAATGCTTCAACTTCTGTAAAGTATCCTACCATTAAATTTATTGGTCCAAGTTCTGCCGAACCAGAAATTTCTAAATAATCACCTTCAAATAGTCCTTCTCCCTCTGCGTAAGCACCACCTTCACCAGGAAATGAATAATTAGTTAATGTTAGTCCAAATTTTCCGAAAGAATAGCTTGCATATAAATCAAGCTCGTTACCACCACCAATGGCGGTTGTTGGAAAACTTCCCCATGCTCCTACTTCTAAATCCCCAGTACTTAATGATAACCAAGGCTGAATGTGAGCTCCTGATCCAAATTGTGTACCTCTCCAAACGTAAGAACTAACTACGTCTGCTCCCAAGTCTTGAGATTTTACTTCATCAAAAGAAAGCATTGTGATAGTTAAAAATAATAAAGATGATACAGAAAAAAGTTGTTTTTTTAAATTCATGATAATGTTTTTTTGTTATTAAAATTGATTATTTGTTATTAATATTTCATCAAAATTAACATATTGTAATATTATTCTTATAAAAAAAGTTATAATAGCCTATATTTTTACAAATATGATATTTTAATGATTATAAAATTCTAATAATGATAATTGTGGATAGTTTATTTTATCAAATTGATCAATTTTTTCAATTGATAAAATTTACTTTGCTATTTGAATTCCTATAAAAACTGCAGCAATTCCGAAAATTATTGATATAAAAGTGTAGATTAAGAATGAGCTAATGTCTCCAGATTTAATTAGTTCAGAGTTTTCATAAGCAAAAGTTGAAAAAGTAGTTAGTCCTCCACAAAACCCAGTTGCAAGTAATATAGTTTGAGGAGAATTCATTTGATTGTTTTTTATTGCCCAGCCTATAATTAGACCAACTATAAGGCATCCCCCAATATTAGAAATGAAAGTATTGAAGGGTAATTTAGAATTACTAAAAACAGAAAAATTTGAAATTAAATATCTAAACATGCTTCCTAATCCACCTCCAATAAAAACTAAAAGTAATTGTTTCACGATACACTGAGTTTTTTTAATACAACTAATAATGTAACAAATGAGATGAAACCAATAATGACCCAACGAATTCCGCTATAAGATCCTTTAAGTCCTTTTAAATCTTTTCTATAACTCATTGTTACAATAATTAAAAAAGAAATAAAAAATAAAATTGCAAATACTAATTGACCAGTGCTAAACATATTTAACTATTTTTAGTAAAAATAATATTAAATACAATATGAAACATCAAATAGAAGCAGTTAAAATATTTCATGAGACTTATAAACTTAATTATAAAGAAACTCCTACTACTAACATAGGTTTAGAAAAAATTAAATTAAGATTCAATTTAATGGCAGAAGAAAATGAAGAATATTTTGAAGCTGCAAATAATAATGATTTAATTGAGGTTGCTGATGCTTTGGGTGATATGCTATATATTTTATGTGGAACCATCATTGAACACGGAATGCAAGATAAAATAGAAGAAGTATTTGATGAAATACAAAAAAGTAATTTAAGTAAGCTAGGAGAAAACGGTAAACCAATATATAGAGAAGATGGAAAAGTTATGAAAGGACCAAATTATTTTAAACCAGATATTTTAAAAATTTTAAATTAAGCTTCTGTTCTCCATCCATAAGGATCTTCAGAAATATTATATTGTATATCGTTAAGTTTGTTCTTTAATAACAGACTCCATGGTTTTTCAATTCTTGGTAATTCGAATTTTTTATTTTCATATCCAAAACCAATAATTGGCAATACTACAACTGCAGTTCCACTACCAAATATTTCTTTTAAACTATTGTTTTTTGCTGCTTCCAAAATTTCATTTACCTTGATTGGCCTTACTTCAATATTTATTCCTTGGTCTTTCGCAATTTGAATTATACTTTTTCTAGTAATTCCATCAAGAATACTGTCACTAGTTGGGGCTGTTATTAATTTATCTCCAATTCTGAAAAATAAATTCATAGTTCCTGCTTCTTCAATATATTCATGATTTGATGAATCAGTCCAGATTATTTGTTGATATCCTTCGTTTCTAGCTAGAATTGTTGGGTAGAATTGTGCAGCATAATTACCAGCAGCTTTTGCGTAACCAACACCACCCTTTGCTGCCCTACTAAACGATTTTTCTATCTTAACTCTGACATCTTCGGAATAATACGAATTAGCTGGAGCACATATAATCATGAACTTATATTGGTTCGCTTCAGTAGCATTAATAGTGTCTTCGCTGGCAAATATAAATGGTCTTATATATAATGAATTTCCTAAACCCGGTTTGATCCAATCGTTGTCAAGTTCTATCAATTTTTTTAAACTTTCAAAGAATAATTCTTTTGGAAATTCAGGCATTGCTAGTCTAACCGAGGATTTTAAAATTCGCTCATAGTTATCTGTTGGTCTAAATAACCAGCTTTTGTTTTCATTATCCTTAAAGGCTTTCATTCCCTCAAAACAAGCCTGACCGTAATGAAACACTCTTGCAGAAGGACTTATACTGATTGGTTTGTAAGGACTTATTTGTGCGTTTACCCATTCTCCATCAATATAATCACAAGAAAACATATGATCTGTAAAAACAGAACCAAAATTTAAATTATCAAAATCTATTTGATCAATTTTAGAAATTTTAATTTTTTCAACTTTCATAAGAATCAATTGTATTTAGCGAAATTACAAATTAACTTTGATGAATTATTAATATTGATATTAAAAATGAAATATTTAATTACTGGGGCTAGCGGGCTAATTGGAAAAAAATTAGTTAATATATTATTAGAGCAAAATGCAGAAATAAATGTTTTGACCACAAATAAGAATTTGAAATCGTCTAATATAAAAATCACTAAATTTTATTGGAATCCAGAACTCAATATAATTGATTCAAAATGTATTGATGGAGTAAAAATAATTATAAACCTTGCTGGATCTCCAATTGCTCAATTTTGGTCTAAATCTTCTAAAAAATCAATTCTTTCAAGTAGAGTTAATTCTGTTCAGCTACTAAATCAAATTATACTAGAAAAAAAATCAAAAATAGATCATTTTTTATGTGCTTCTGCAATAGGTGTTTATCAATCAGATAACTCATATGTTCATAGTGAATCATCTAAAAATATTTCAAAATCTTTTCTTGGAGATACTGTAAGAAAATGGGAAATTTCATGTAATGATTTAATAAAACAAAATATAAAGGTTACAATATTAAGAATAGGTTTAGTTTTATCATTAGAGGGTGGATTAATGAAGCCAATTGCTCTATCAGTTAAATATTTTTTAGGCACTTGGTTTGGTAAGGGTGAAAATATCTATTCTTGGATTCACATTGATGATTTAATTGATTCAATTTTGTTTTTGCTAAATAATAATAAATCTGGAATTTATAATCTTGTAGCACCAAATCCAATTTCAAGCAAATTATTCACTCTAGAAATTGGTAAAATTTTGAATAAAAAAATATTTCTTCCAGCTGTACCAATGTGTTTAGTAAAATTAATTACTGGTTCTATGTCAGAGTTATTTCTATTTAGTCAAAATGTTTCTTCAAAAAAAATTATCGAAGATGGATTCGAATTTAGATTCAAATCAATTTCTTCTGCTTTGAATAATTTATTGAAATAATTTGATGACATTATGACAAAATATTTAAAATTGGCAGTACTTTTGCACCCTAATAAAAAACAATAATAATGAGTAGTTCGAAATCTAAAGCTCCTAAAAAACCTACTTTAAAATCTCAAATAGAATCTCTTGAAGTTTCTGTAAAAGACGAAAAAGATAAATTTTTGCGATTATTTGCTGAATTTGAAAATTATAAGAAAAGAACATCTAAAGAACGTTTGGATTTGTATAAAACTGCTTCTCAAGAATTAATGACTGCATTACTTCCAATTATTGATGATTTAAATCGTGCCTCCAATGAGTTTGCAAAATCAAAAGAAAAAAGTCTAGTTGAGGGTATGTCATTAATTAAAAATAAATTCTCTGATATTCTTAAATCTCAGGGTTTAATCTTAGTTGAGGTTAAAAATGGTGATGAATTTGATGCTGAAATACACGAAGCTATAACCCAGATTCCAGCTGAAAATGATAAAATGAAAGGTAAAATTATAGATGTTATTGAGTCTGGATATAAGCTTGGTGAAAAGATTATCAGATATCCTAAAGTTGTAGTAGGAAACTAATTTATATATTATGAAAGAAGATTTTTATGAAATTTTAGGCGTTGATAAATCAGCTTCAGAAAGCGAAATCAAAAAAGCATATAGAAAAAAAGCTATAAAATATCATCCAGATAAAAATCCTGGTAATTCCCAGGCCGAAGAGAATTTTAAAAAAGCAGCCGAAGCTTACGAAGTTTTAGGAAATAAAGAAAAAAAGTCCAAATATGATCAATTTGGTCATTCAGCTTTTGACGGTAGTGGTGGATTTGGTGGGGCTGGAATGAACATGGATGACATCTTTAGTCAATTCGGAGATATTTTTGGAAGTGCTTTTGGTGGTGGTGGTGGTGGATTTGGAGGATTTAGTGGTGGAGGATCTAGAGTTTCAAAAGGTAGTAATTTAAGAATTAGAGTTCAACTTGAACTTAGCGAAGTTGTTTTAGGGGTAGAAAAAAAGATTAAGGTTAAAAGAAAAATTAAAGCGGACGGAGTAACTTATAAAAACTGTAGTTCTTGTAATGGTTCTGGTCAAGTAACTAGAATAACAAATACCATTTTAGGAAGAATGCAATCATCTTCCACATGTCCAAGTTGTGGGGGTTCTGGTCAAGTTGTTTCAAATAGACCTTCAAACGCTGATTCAAACGGACTAATTTTAAAGGAAGAGACTGTACTAGTTAAAATACCTGCTGGAGTTGAAGATGGTATGCAATTAAAAGTTTCAGGAAAGGGTAATGACTCAGCTGGAAATGGTATAGCAGGGGATTTAATTGTTTTAATTAGCGAAAAAGAACACGACACTTTAAAAAGAGAAGGTAATAATCTCCATTTTGATTTATACATTAGTATATCAGAAGCTGTTTTAGGTGTTTCAAAAGAAATTGAAACTGTAACAGGCAGTGTTAGAATCAAATTAGAATCAGGAATTCAATCTGGAAAAATACTAAGACTTAGGGGTAAGGGATTAAGTAGTATTAATTCATATGGAAACGGTGATTTACTTGTTCATGTAAATGTTTGGACTCCAAAAACTTTAAATAAAGAACAGAGAGTATTTTTTGAGCAAATGAAAGAAAATGAAAACTTTGTTCCATCTCCAGATACGGGCGAAAAATCATTTTTTGAAAAGGTAAAAGATATGTTTTCATAACATTTAGAAGCTTCCTAATTTTATAGTTTTTACATCCAATTTTTATATTCAATTTGATTATATTTAAGAAAATATTTTTCTTATGGATAAGCTTATTGATTTTCTTTACAAAGAATATTTTATAACAGATAGTATTAAATTTTCTATAGTAACAATTCTTTTTGTTACAATGATATTTCTTATTACTTATTTTTTATTAAAAATCATAAAGAAAATAGCTACCAAGAAACTTGATGAAGAGAGGAAATTAAAATTTAAATCTGTCTTCTCCTTTTTTAATTACTTTGTTTATGTAGTTATTGCTTTAATGACTTTTCAAAATTTCGGTATAAACCTTACTGGAATATTTGCGGCTTCAGCAGCACTTTTTATTGGAATTGGTTTAGCACTTCAAACTTTTTTTCAAGATATAATTTCAGGAATTTTGATATTAGCTGATCAAACTGTACATGTTGGAGATATTATTGAAATTGATGGAAAAGTTGGTAGGGTAGAAAATATTAAAATTAGAACTACAAGAGCAGTTACATTTGATAATAAAGTACTTATAATTCCTAATCATAAGTACTTGACATCAACACTATTTAATTGGACTGAAAATGGAACTGTTTTAAGGGGAGCTGTTTCAGTTGGAGTTGATTATAATTCTGATGTAGATAAAGTAAAAGAAATATTACTAAATATCGCTGATTCTCATCCACATTTAATGAAGAATCCAACACCAAATGTAATTTTTAAAAATTTTGGAGATAACTCTTTAGATTTTCAACTAATTTTCACTTATAATAATGGTTTTAGAGTAAATCTTATTGAGAGTGATATACGATTTTTAGTTTATAAAAAATTTAAAGAAAATAATATTAATATACCATTTCCACAAAGAGTTGTTCATTTACAAAAATAAAATATGCCAAAAATATTAATTATTGAAGACGAAGAATCAATTAGAAGAGTTCTAAAAAAAGTATTAGTTCAAGAAGACAAAAATTATGAAATTATTGAAGCAGTTGATGGAGTAGATGGAGTTTCTAAAATCAATTCTAATAAACTAGATTTAATTTTATGTGATATAAAAATGCCAAAAAAAGATGGTATTGAAGTGTTACGTCATATTTTAATTGAGTGTCCAAATACACCAACTATAATGATTTCTGGTCACGGGGATCTTGAAACAGCTGTAGAATCAATGAGATTAGGAGCTTTTGATTATATATCAAAACCACCAGATTTAAACAGATTATTGAACTCTGTCAGGTCAGCTCTTTTAAATAATAACTTTGTTAAAAAAGGTAAAACAAAATCTAAAAAATCAAATGAATATAATATTATTGGAGAATCAGATCCTATTTCACAAATTAAAGTAATGATTGACAAGGTTGCTTTAACTAATGCTAAAGTTTTGATTCAAGGTCCAAACGGCTCTGGAAAGGAACTAGTTGCACATCAAATTCATATGAATAGTTTAAGAAACGCTGCACCTTTTATTGAAGTTAACTGTGCCGCTATTCCCTCTGAACTTATAGAAAGTGAATTGTTTGGTCATGTCAAGGGTGCGTTTACTTCTGCAGTAAAAGATAAAGCTGGAAAATTTGAAGCTGCAAATGGTGGAACAATATTTCTTGATGAGATAGGTGACATGAGTATGTCTGCTCAATCTAAGGTTTTAAGAGCTCTTCAAGAGCATAAAATTCAAAGAGTGGGAAGCGAAAGAGATTTAGTAGTAGATGTAAGAGTTATAGCAGCAACTAATAAAACGTTACGTTCTGAAATCAAAAATAATAATTTTAGAGAAGATCTTTTTCATCGTTTAGCTGTAATTGAAATTAACGTTCCTTCTCTTAATGATAGAGTTTCAGATATTCCTCTTTTGGTTGATCATTTCTTAAAAGATATTTCAAAAGATTCGGATCAAAATTTAAAAACAATGGACAAAGATGCAGTTAACAAGTTAAAAGAATTTGATTGGTCTGGAAATGTAAGAGAATTAAGAAATGTTGTAGAAAGATTAATTATTCTCTCAGAGAAAAATAAAATTACAAAAAATGATGTTATTAAATATTCAAACAAATAATTATATGAAATTCTTTATTTCCATATACTTATTATTCTTTTCTTTTTTCATTTTTTCTCAAGATGATGAAAAAGTTATAAAAAATATTTTTGACACAACAATGACTACTAGTTCAAGTTATGAATTGTTAGATTTTTTATCAAACGAAATCGGTCATAGGTTGTCAGGTTCGTTAGGTGCAGAAAGAGCAGTTGAATGGGGGAGAAGTGAATTATCTAAAATAGGATTTGATAAAGTCTGGTTACAAGAAGTAATGGTTCCAAAATGGGTTAGAGGTCCAAAAGAGTTTGCTTTAATAGAAACTCAACCTGGAATTACATTTAATGTGGATCTGTGTGCATTAGGAGGATCAGTAGCTACTCCATCTGTAGGTATTAAATCTAATGTGGTTGAAGTTAAAAGTTTTGAAGAATTAAAAATACTTGGAAAAAAAGAAGTTGATGGTAAAATTGTTTTTTTCAATAGACCTATGCAACCTAATCTTGTTAGCACATTTCAAGCATATGGTGAAGCTGTTGATCAAAGAGTTAATGGTGCTGCTGAAGCAATTAAATATGGTGCTATTGGAGTTATTGTCAGATCAATGAACTTAAGATTAGATGATAATCCACATACTGGTACAATGAGTTATGGAAATCTACCACCTAGTAAACAAATTCCGGCAGCTGCTATCAGCACTAATGCTGCTGAAAAATTAAGTAAACTTTTAAAAATAACCCCGAATCTTAAATTTCTTTTTAGACAACAATGTAAAACTTATAAAGATGTTAAATCTTATAATGTTATTGCTGAATTAAAAGGTTCTGAGTTCCCAGATGAAATAATATTAGTTGGAGGACATTTAGATTCATGGGATTTAGGTGACGGATCTCACGACGATGGTGCAGGTATTGTACAATCTATGGATATTATAAATATTTTTAATAAAATCAATTACAAACCAAAAAGAACAATTAGAGTTGTTCTTTTTATGAATGAGGAAAATGGTTTAAGAGGTGCGTTAAAGTATGCTGAAATTTCAAATAAAAATAAATTGAATCATATTTTTGCTCTAGAATCTGACGCTGGTGGTTTCACACCAAGAGGATTTTCATTTTCTGCAAATAATAAAAATTTTGAATTAATAAAATCATGGAAATATTTATTTGAACCTTATTTAATTCAATCTTTTGAGCTAGGAGGAAGTGGAGCAGACATATCTCCTTTAAACAATGGCAATAATGTTTTAGCTGGTTTAAGACCTGATTCTCAAAGGTATTTTGATTATCATCATACATCAATAGACACTTTTGACGCTATTAATAAACGTGAATTGGAACTAGGAGCTTTTTCAATGGCTTCACTAGTTTATTTGTTTGATAAATATGGGATTATTAAATAAACTTTATATTGGAAACACTAATTGATTTAGATAAGTCGTTTTTTATTTTTTTAAATTCTTTAGGCTCAGAATTCTTTGATACTTTTTGGATGTTTGTTACTGATAAAAAAACTTCAATTCCTCTTTATTTTTTTTTAATTTATTACATATACAAGAAGCTATCGAATAATACTTTTCTAAAATATTTAATTTTAATAATCATATTAATTGTATTCACTGATCAATTTAGTGGCTTATTTAAAGATTATTTTGAAAGATTTAGACCTTGTCATGATACATCAATAAATGATAGCATAAGAATTGTTAAAGAAGGATGTGGTGGCTTATATGGATTTTTTTCAGCCCATGCTGCAAATTCTTTTGCTCTTGCTACTTTTTTTTATTTTTCTTTTAGAAAAATTTCATCAAATTTTAAATATCTTTTTTTATGGGCAATTATAGTCTCATACAGTAGAATTTATATTGGTGTTCATTTTCCAGGAGATGTTATAATTGGTTCATGTTTCGGAATTATAACAGGCTACCTTTTTTCAATTACATCATTTAAAGTCAAATTTTAATGTATAGTAGAATAGAATCATATAAAACACTTTTCCTTAGAATTTCATTAGCATATATTTTTTATTTTTTGGCTAGAGTGTTATTCTACTTTTATAATAGTAACATGATTGTGATTGAGAGCTTTCAAGAGTTTTTTTACTTGTGTTTTATAGGACTAACTTTTGATACATCTGCTATTCTTTATGCTAACGTATTGTTTATATTAATATCCTTAATTCCATTTAAAAACTTTACTAATGAAAAGTTTCAAAAAGGAATGATAATATTGTATTTTTCAACAAATTTAATAGCCTATTCTACCAATTTTTTTGACTTTATATATTATAGATTTTCTCAGAGTAGATTGACTACTAGAGTTTTTGATATTCTTGAAAATGAAACAAATAAAATGGCACTTGCAGGTTCGTTTATATATAACTATTGGCATGTTTTTATTTTCTTTTTCGCTTTAGTTTATGCTTGGATTTATCTTTACAAACAAATAAAAATTAAGACTATTCATACTGATTATAATTTCAAGTTTTATATTTTTTCTTCATTATCCTCTCTTTTTATAATTTTTGTTTGTGTTATTGGAGTTAGGGGCGGCATAGGGAATGCAACACGTCCTATAAATATGGTTGATGCTCACAGATTTGTTAAAAAAGGTATTCATGCCGATTTTGTGTTAAATTCTCCATTTAGTTTTATTAGAACTTTTAATAAGAACTTTTTTAAAAAGAAAAATTTCATGGATTCTTCCAAGGTTAATAAAGTTTTAAGTCCTATAAAAATGGTTAATGACAGTGTTTTTTCACAGCCAAATGTAATGATACTTGTTATGGAAAGCTTTGGACGCGAATATATAGGTGCATTTAATAAAAATAGGAATATAAAGGACTATGTAAGTTATACTCCTTTTTTAGATTCTCTTTCTAATAATAGTTTGATTTTTACCAATGCTTATGCCAATGGTCGTCAGTCAATTGAAGCTTTACCTTCGATCTTGGCAAGTATTCCATCATTTAAAATACCATTTACTTCTTCTCCTTATGCTAATCAAGAAATACAATCATTAGTTTCGGTTTTTAATAAAAAAGGATATTCAACCTCTTTTTTTCACGGAGCTCCTAATGGATCAATGGGTTTTTTGGGATTATCCAATATTTTAGGATTTGATAATTATTTTGGAAAAAATGAGTTTAATGATAATTCATTATATGATGGTTTTTGGGGAATTTGGGATGAACCTTTCTTACAATATGTTAACAATACAACTACTAAACTGAAAGAACCGTTTTTTTCTACATTTTTTAGTTTGTCATCACATGAGCCATTTTATGTTCCTAATGAATACGAAGGGGTTTTTCCTTTGGGCGATGTCCAAATGCATCAAGTTATAGGTTATTCTGATAATGCATTAAGAAAGTTTTTTGAATCTGCTAAAAAAGAACCTTGGTTTGATAATACTATATTTATCATCACAGCTGATCATACTAATCAGTTTTGGTATCCTTATTATGCTGCTCCAGTAAATAGATTTGCAATTCCTATCCTATTTTATCATCCAAACAATTCATTTAAGGGTGAAAACAATGTTTTAATGCAACAAATGGATATATTTCCCTCAATTGTTGACTTAGTAGGTAATAAGGAGCATATAAATTCATGGGGAAGGAGTGTTTTTTCAAACTCAGGTCAACCATTTTCAATAAATTATTCAGGAACTGTATATCATTTCACTATGGATAATTATACATTGGTATTTGATGGTAATGAAGTTATTGGAGTTTATGATATTGAAGACTATTGGCTAGTGAATAATATTATAAAAGATACTAATATTAATTTCTCAAATGAGGAGGTCTATCTAAAAGCCTTTATTCAGGATTATATGGAAAGAATAATAGATAGAAAGTTAAATTACTTTAAGAGTTCTGAATAATCAATTTTGAATTTATTTATTCTTGGAGCCGAAACATTTAATATATATGGATTATAAGGATTTTTTTTCTTATAATCTTGATGATACTTTTCAGCTAAATAAAATTGACTAAATTTTTTAACCTCAGTAGTTATTTTATAATAAGATTTGTTAGATAATAATTCTTTTATTGTTTTCTCAATAACTTCTTTTTCTATTGAATTTTCATAAAATGCAATAGATCTATACTGAGTTCCTCTATCAGGTCCTTGTTGATTTAAAGTTGTAGGATCGTGAGAACCAAAAAAAACATTAACTAAAGTTTCAAATGTTATTTCATTGGGGTTGTAAATCACTTCAATTGCCTCAGCATGTCCAGTTCTCCCTGTCATCACCTCTCTATATGTTGGGTTACTGGTTTTGCCACCTGAATATCCAGAATTAACTTCTTTTACACCTTTTAAATTTTCGTAAATACTTTCTACACACCAAAAACATCCTGAGGCAAAATATGCAGTTTTATGTTCTTGGTTAGTGTTAATTTCATTTGACCAAGTATTAAATATTATTAAAAGAGTTAATAAGCTATATTTAAACATACTATATATTTTTTAAAATTTGAATAATAAACTTTTTCCAAGTTAATTCTTTCTTTAGTTTAATGATATTATTAATAACATTCTTTCTGCTACTTTTTAAAGCATAATTAATTTTTAATGCCAACTCATTAGGATTTCTATTAAATAAATATCCTGTTTCATTATCTTCTATAAGTTCATTCAGCCCATTTATATTTGATGATACAGTTGGAATTTCAAATTGAAACGAAAGTGATGTAATCCCGCTTTGTGATGCTGTTTTGTACGGGATTATAACTAATTCAGAGGAGCTGAACCAATGTTTAATTTTGTCGTTTTCAATAAATACATTTTTAACTAAGATGTTTTTAGAAATATTTAATTTTTCAATTAATTGGTAATATTTTTTCATTGAAATATAGTTTTCACCAACAATTAACAATTTTACATTTGGATTATTTTCTACAACTTTGGGCATACTTTTAATAAGAGTTTCTAATCCTTTGTATTCCCTTATTAAACCAAAAAACAATATATATTCATTATCATTATTTAAACCAAGTATTTTTTTTGAAATTATCTTATCTTCTTTTATACCAAACTTATCTAGCAATGGATGAAATAAGTTAACTCCTTTTGGTTTTTTCGAAATTTTTTTAATTTGATCTAAAACGTTTTTAGAAAGTGTAAAATATTTATCAAGTCCACCTAGGTATAATTTTAGCAGTTTTTTTTCTGCTAATCTTTTTTCGTGAGAAATAACATTATGTATTATTCCGATTTTTTTTATTTTATTACTTACAAGTTTATTTATAATGTAATAGCTAGGCGAAAGTAATCCAGTCCAGTATGTTGAAATTAGTAAATCTGGTTTTAATTCGTTTATTTTTTTTATAACCCAAATCCAATTGATTGGATTTACAGTGTTTATTATTCTGTGTGATGTTAGATTTGTATTCTCAATGCTCTGTTGAAATTGTGTTTTTCCAGGAAATAAAAACCTTGGATATAAAAGTTTAAAGTTTATTATTTCTACTTCATGGCCACTTGAAATTAATGATTCACATAGTTCTTTATTTGTATCGGAAATACCACCTCTATATGGGTATAATGGCCCTATTACAACTATGTTCATATTTTTTAATTATTCATTAAAAATTACCCACTCGCCCTTTTTAATAAAATTTTCAGCCACTTTATATTTGACACTTTTTGTTTCTCCGCTTGTAACATTTTTTATTGTTACTTTTTCATTTCTTCCGATTTTTTTTACTTCTCTTACTACTGTATCTACATAGTTATTAGACTGAGAAACATTTTCTCCAGCTTTTCTGTTTTTTGATGCAATTTCATCACTATTTAATACTTCTTCTTTAGAAATATTAAATTTTTGTTGTCGCCTGACTCTTCTGTCTTCCCTTATATTTGAAGGATCTTTTGAGGGAAGTTCTCCGTTAAATAAAAACAAAATTATGTCTTTATTAACTTTTTCAATCATAGATCCAAACAATATATAAGCTTCTTCTTTATAAATAACTAGTGGATCTTTTTGTTCGTGAACAGCTAACTGAACAGACTGTTTTAATTCATCCATTTTTCTTAAATGAACTTTCCATGCTTCATCTATTATAGCCAACGATATATTTTTTTCAAAATCATTAACTAAAGTTTTTCCTTCTGAATTGTATGCGTTTTCTAAATTTGAAACTACATTTAATGTTTTATTTCCATCAGTAAATGGTACGACAATTCTTTCAAAATTATTTGACGCACTTTCATAAACATTTTTTATTACTGGAAATACTTTTGTTGCAGAAGAAATCATTTTTGCATTATAAAATTCAAATGCTTTTTTATAAGTTTCTTGAAAAATTTCATCTTCATCAATAGATTTAAATTCTTCTTCATTGTAAGTGGAGTTCATTGAAAAAAATCTAGCTATATCAAATTCGTAGTCTTTGTAATTATTAGATCCTTTACTGTTGCTTACTAAAATCTCACAGGTATCATAAATCATACTTGCAATATCTACCTTTAATCTTTCACCTTCTAAACAATGTTTTCTTCTTTTATAAATAATTTCCCTTTGTACATTCATTACATCATCATACTCAAGAAGTCTTTTTCTAATACCAAAATTATTTTCTTCTACCTTTTTTTGTGCTCTTTCTATTGTTTTAGTCATCATTGAATGCTGAATTACCTCACCTTCCTCTAATCCCATTCTATCCATCATTTTGGCAACTCTATCTGAGCCAAAAAGCCTCATTAAATTATCTTCTAATGAAACATAGAATTGAGAGCTTCCTGGGTCTCCTTGTCTTCCGGCCCTTCCTCTAAGCTGTCTATCAACTCTTCTTGAATCATGTCTTTCTGTTCCAATAATTGCTAATCCACCATCATTCTTTATTTGGTCGGAGATTTTAATATCTGTTCCTCTTCCAGCCATATTTGTAGCGATAGTAACAATTCCTGCATTACCTGCTTGAGAAACTATGTCTGCTTCTTTTTTGTGTAATTTGGCATTTAAAACATTGTGATTAATTTTTCTTATTGTTAACATTCTTGCCAAAAGCTCTGAAATTTCAACTGAAGTTGTACCAATCAATACAGGTCTTCCTTGATTTGATATTTTAGTAACATCCTCAATAACTGCATTATACTTTTCTCTTTTGGTTTTATATATTAGATCATTTTGATCTTTTCTGGAAATCGGCTTATTTGTAGGGATCTCTACAACATCTAATTTGTATATATCCCATAATTCTCCAGCTTCTGTAATTGCAGTACCAGTCATTCCAGAAAGTTTATTGTACATTCTGAAATAATTTTGGAGAGTTATTGAGGCAAAGGTTTGAGTAGCATCTTCAATTTTAACATTTTCTTTGGCTTCAATTGCTTGATGTAATCCATCAGAATACCTTCTACCGTCCATAATTCTTCCAGTTTGTTCATCGACGATTTTGACTTTATTATCCATTACTACATACTCAGTATTTTTTTCAAAGAGAGTATATGCTTTTAGTAATTGATTTAAAGTATGAATTCGTTCGCTTTTAGTAGAAAAATCATTATAAACTTTTTCTTTTTCTTCAACTTCTTCGCTAAGTTCAAGTTTTTTATTTTCAATTTGAGTTAATTCAATTGACAGATTGGGTAAAACAAAAAAATTAGAATCTTCATTTTTATTTGAGATAGTATCGATTCCTTTATCAGTTAATTCAATTTGATTATTTTTTTCATCAATAACAAAGAATAAATCTAAATCAACTTTAGGCATTTCTCTGTTATTGTCTTGCATATAGAAATTCTCTGTTTTTTGAAGTAGTTGCTTAATTCCCTCTTGACTCAAATATTTTATAAGTGCTGTGTTTTTTGGAAGACCTCTAAAAACTTGTAAAAGATGAAATCCTCCTTCTTCATTATTTCCTTCAGCAATTAACTTCTTAGCTTTTGATAAAACTTGAGTTAATAAATCTTTTTGTTTTTTTACGATGTCATAAATTCTTGGTTTTAATTCATTAAATTCATGAATATCTCCTTTTGGAACAGGTCCTGAAATTATTAATGGTGTCCTTGCATCATCTACAAGTACAGAATCAACTTCGTCAACTATTGAATATGCATGTTTTCTTTGAACCAAATCTTTAGAAGAGTGAGCCATGTTATCTCTCAAATAGTCAAATCCAAATTCATTATTAGTTCCGTATGTAATATCTGCATTATAAGCTTTTCTTCTTTCTTTAGAGTTTGGAGAATGATAGTCGATACAATCGATACTTAATCCATGGAACTCAAAGATTGGTGCCATCCAAGCACTGTCTCTTTTTGCTAAATAATCATTTACAGTTACCAAATGAACTCCGTTTCCCGTAAGTGCATTAAGATATACAGGTAAAGTTGCAACTAATGTTTTTCCTTCACCAGTTTGCATTTCAGCTACTTTTCCTCTGTGAAGAACTATTCCTCCAATCAATTGAACATCATAGTGAACCATATCCCAAGTGACCTCTTTTCCAGCTGCATTCCATTTATTAGACCAAATAACACTATCCCCATCTGTTTTTACATAAGTTTTTTCAGAAGATAGTCTTAAATCAAATTCATTTGATTTAACTGTTATTTCGGAATTTTCTTTAAATCTTTTAGCAGTTTCTTTTACTACAGCAAAGGCTTGTGGAAGAATTTCATTTAAAACTTCTTCAACATTTTTATTTGATTCTTCTTTAATTAAGTCAATTTCAGTGTAGTATTCATCTTTTTCGTCAATATTACTTGAAGATTGTATTTTTGAATTTAAAGTTTCGATTTTATTATTAAATGGATTTCTTGAATCTTTTATAATATTTTTAAACAAGACTGTTTTTGATCTTAGTTCATCATGAGTTAGTAAAGAAAATTCTTTCTCAAAAATCAATATTTGCTTTACTATTCCTTCAACCTCTTTTAAATCTTTTTTTGATTTACTACCAACAAAGACATTTAATATGGAATTTATGAAGCTCATTATAATTATTTTCTATTCAAATTTAAGTAAAAAAAAAGCCTCAAATGAGACTTTTTATAAAGTTTTTATGTTTAATATTCATCCTCGTTCCAAAGATAATCTTCATCAGTGGGATAATCCGGCCAAATTTCAAGTATTGATTCATAAGTTTCTTCTTCTTCTTCTTCAATTTCCTGAAGGTTTTCTATAACCTCAAGTGGAGCACCAGTTCGAATACAAAAATCAATTAATTCGTCTTTGTTTGCAGGCCAAGGAGCATCAGTTAAATAGGTAGCTAGTTCTAGAGTCCAATACATAATTTTAAATTATAATATTTGCAAAAATAATTTTTTAAATGACTTTGACAATATTTTATTAAGAAATTTAACCTTATTTTTTTTTTGCGAAATAAAATAAGAAAATAACTATGAAGAAAAACAATGATATTCTAAATATATAATCTCCGTACTTAGCATAAAAAGTTAGTTTATTTGACACAAACACTTTGTCATTAATTATTCCATTTTTTTCATAAGGTATACTGTTAATCACATCTCCTTTTTCATTTATTATTGCTGAAATCCCCGTATTTGCGCTTCTTACAATACTTCTCCTTAACTCAATTGATCTTAACTTTGAATAACTTAATAATTGTTTGTGCCCTGGGGAGTCCCCCCACCAACCATCATTTGTTATAATAGCTATTAATTGAGCACCGTTTCTAACATATTCTGTCATATATTCTCCATACATAGATTCATAACATATTACTGGAGCAACTAAAATTTTAGAATTTGTATTAAATACTGATCTGTTTTCTTGTGTTGCCCTTGTCATTACTGTACCTCCAAAATCCAATAATAAATTACCTAATAATGGTTCTAAAACTGATTTGTATGGTAAATTCTCTACTCCAACAACTAGTTTTGATTTATGATAAATCTGATTTTCTTTCGAGTTAATGAAGCTGCTATTATATATGTCTACCCATGTACTATCACTTATATAATTTGAGCTTTTAGTTTTTGTTTTAGATGAATTATAAATTTTATAAAATTGAATTCCACTTATAATTTCTGATTTTTTTTCTTTTAAATAAATGTCTAAATCTTTATAAAATTGGCTATTAAAAAAATTATTTAAGGAATAGCCTGGACTTTCTGAAAAATATGTTTCCGGGGTAATTATTAATTTGTTATTAAATTTTTCATCTTTAGTTGTTTTTTTAAATTCTTGTAATATTTCAAAGTTAGTCCTCCCGTATTTTCTATTATATGGATCTATATTTGGTTGTATAATAACTATATCTACATGTTTTTCATGTTTTATATCTTGAATATAAATAAATAAAGAAATTATTATTGGAAAAGAGATTGATAATAAACCAATTGATAATGTTTTTAAGTAATATTTTTTATTTAAATATTTAATTAAAGTTTGAAAAAATATAAGGTTTACAAAAAGAATCCACAATGATCCTCCCAAAGTTCCTGTATATTCAAACCACTGTATAAATTGATGAGATTCAGAAAAAACATTTCCTAATATTAATGACGGCCATGAAAATTCCCAACCTAAATTAAATTTCTCAAAAACAATCCATGATGATACAAAAAAAATTATTCCAAGTTTATTTCCTAATTTATTTGAAACTAAGCTGTAAAAGGTAAAAACTAAAGCCATTAATAAGGAATAAAGTATTACAGCGAAAAACATTCCAAAAACACTAGAATTAATAATCCACCATGATGTTATTGTATTCCAAATTATAAAACTTAAAAAGCTGTAGAAATATATTTGTAATAAAGATTTTTCTCTTAACTCCTTTTCAATTAAAAGGATTGGTATAAATGCTGTGAATATTAAAAAAAATATTCCATTTACTGGCCAGGATAAACCAAAAAGTAATCCTGACAAAATACTGAGTGATATATATTTTTTATGCAAATTTCTCTTCATTTAATCTTTTACAAGTTAATAAAATCTCATTTCAAAATATAAAAGTATTTCTTGTTTCGATATAGTTTAAAATCATTAATTTTAAATTGTGAAGATTTTTAATTTTATTCCAAACTTTTTAACCCTATCTAATCTTTTTTTTGGATGTGTCGCTGTTGTTTATGGTGTTATGGGTGATCTTGAGAAACTGGCCTTGTTTGTTAGTTTAGGTATTATTTGTGATTTTTTTGATGGTTTTTTTGCTAGACTACTAAAAGTAGATTCCAAATTAGGTGTTCAGCTAGATTCATTGTCTGATTTAGTTACATTTGGACTTACTTCTTCTATAGTTATGTTAAATCTAATAGGTTCATCTTCTTTTGTTATTGATAACTCATCTAATTTTATTATTTCTTTATTACCCGTTTCAGCATTTTTAATCACAATAGCTTCTTCATACAGGCTTGCGAAATTTAATCTTATTTCTGTTAGTGAAACTAATTTTTCAGGACTACCAACACCTGCTAACGCAATCTTAATTGTTTTTCTTCCTCAATTTATTGAACGTTTTCAATTAGAATTATTTTTTGAAAATATTGTTGTTTTAATGATATTAGTGCTCATTTCATCATATCTACTTATTTCCAATCACAAAATGTTTTCATTGAAAATTAGTAATTTAAAATTGAGTCAAAATAAAGCTATCTATATTTTGTTTTTCTCTTCTGTAATTCTTTTGATTTATTTTGGATTAGCATCCTTTACATTAATAATTATTCTATATATAGTTTTGAATTTGTTAAGAGCTATAGTCTAACTTCTTTTTTCTAAATTCAAAATTCTGACCCAAATATAGTTTTCTTACCATTTCATCTTTTGCTAAATCCTCTGGCTTTCCAGATTTTAAAATATTGCCTTCAAACATTAAATAAGTTCTATCTGTAATAGCTAATGTTTCTTGAACGTTATGATCAGTGATCAAAATACCAATATTTCTTTTTTTAAGATGTGAAATTATTTTTTGAATATCTTCAACAGCTATTGGGTCAACACCAGCAAACGGTTCATCAAGTAATACAAATTTTGGATCTGTAGCTAATGCTCGTGCTATCTCAGTTCTTCTTCTTTCACCACCAGAAAGTAAATCTCCTCTGCTTTTACGTATTTTGTTTAAATTAAATTCATCCAATAAGGATTCCATTTTTGCAGATTGCTCTTCTTTAGATAGTGTAGTTAGTTCAAGAACAGCTTTTATGTTATCTTCAATTGATAGTTTTCTAAATACAGAGGCTTCTTGAGCTAAATATCCAATTCCTTTCTGCGCTCTTCTATACATTGGTAAAGTTGTTATTTCTGAGTTCTCAAGTGATATTTTACCTCCATCGGGTTTTATTAGTCCAACAATCATATAAAAACTAGTTGTTTTTCCAGCTCCATTTGGACCTAGTAAACCTACTATTTCACCCTGATTAACTTCAATAGAAATGTCATTAACCACTTTTCTTCCTTTATATGATTTATAAATACTTTCAGCTGTTAGCTTCATTCTTTGTTTTTTAATTTTTCCTTTCTTAAAACAAATTTAGAAATATAAATACTAATTTGATATAATATAATTATTGGTATGGCAACAATTATTTGACTAGCAATGTCTGGAGGAGTAATTACTGCTGATAATGTTAAAACTATTATTAATGCAAATTTTCTATACTTAATCATTATTTCAGGAGTGACTAGCCCAATTTTAGTTAAAAAATAAACTATTATAGGTAATTCAAATATTAATCCAGATGCAATGACTGCTGCTCTTACAAGACCAACATAGCTGTCTAAATCAAAGTCATTAAAAATTTCATTACTGACGCTGTATGAACCTAAAAAATTTATTGACAAAGGAGTAACAATATAATAACCAAATAGAACACCAAGGAAAAATAAAAAAGATGAAATAAAAATAAATCCCCTTGCGTTACTTTTTTCATTTTCATAAAGCCCAGGACTTATAAAGCTCCAAAATTGATAAATTACGTAAGGAAATGACATTATAAATCCAGCTGTAACAGACATCCATATGTGTGCGGAGAATTGTCCTGACATCGTTCTGCTTTGAATTCTAAAAGGCATTTCACTAATACAAAAACTTTCATCTAAACCAATTTTATTTGATATACTGCACAGTAGTTCATATGTGAAAAAATTGATATTTTTTGGGCCAAATAAAATTTTATCGAAAATAAAGTCTTTGGCAATAAATGCAATTGAACCAGTCAATAAAATTGCAAATACTGATCTAATTAAATGCCATCTCAAATCTTCAAGATGATCTAAAAAAGACATTTCTTCTGCTGATTTGTTCTTCATTAAAATAATCCTTCGTTTAAGATATTATGTATATGAATAAGACCAGAATAATTATTGTTATCAGTTACTACAATTTGAGATATTTTATTTTCGTTCATAATTGACAAAGCTGATGATACTAGTGTTTCAGAATCAATAATAAGAGGATTGTTTGACATAATGTCTTTAGCTGTTATGTTTTTATAGTCAGATTCTAAAGTAAAAATTCTTCTAATGTCTCCATCAGTTATTATTCCAATTGGTTTATTGTTTTTAACAACAACAGCTGCTCCCAGGAGGTTTTTGGAAATTACATCAATTATTGTTTTAAAATTATCTGTCTCAATTAATTGAGGTTTTAAATTTTTATTGATTATATCAATTGCTTTAAGATAAAGTTTTTTACCTAGCATTCCGCCAGGATGATGTTTTGCAAAATCATTTTTATTAAACCCATTTAATTCGGATAAACAAATGGCAATGGCGTCTCCAATTACCAGTTGGACTGTTGTACTTGTTGTTGGGGCTAAGTTATTAATACAAGCTTCCATCTCAATGTGGGAATTCAAAAAATAGTCAGAGTTTTTTGCTAAATAAGAGTTTGGTTCTGATGTTATTGAAATGATACTTATTTTTCTTTGCTTGATAAAAGGTATTAAATTTTTTATTTCAGGTGTATTTCCACTTTTTGATAATAATATTATAATATCATCATTCTGAATAATTCCTAAATCTCCGTGTATAGCTTCTGCAGCATGCATGAATATTGAAGGAGTTCCAGTTGAGTTTAATGTAGCAACTATTTTATTACCTATAATCGCACTTTTGCCAATTCCACTAATAATAACTCTTCCTTTTAGTGATTGGATTTTTTTTATTGCATTTTCAAAATCAGGCGTTAGAAACTTATGCAAATTTAAAATTGCATTTCCTTGGTTTGTAAAGCTATCTTTTGCAATTTTTAAAATATTGTCTTTAGATTTCAATCTTGTTTTTTTAAATAAGGTTTAAATGTTATATTTAAGAAGCAAATGTACAAAATACCTTTCTACTTTATAAAATGTCTTTAAAAATTGACTTAAAAAAAGAATTAAAGTCTTTATTTGGTTTTTCTAATTTTAAGGGAGAGCAAGAGCAAATTATTTCATCTTTAATGAACGGAAATAATAATATGGTAATTATGCCAACAGGTGCGGGCAAATCACTATGTTTTCAACTTCCGGCTTTATTATCTAAAGGAACAGCTTTAGTTGTATCTCCTCTGATTGCTTTAATGAAAAATCAAGTAGATGTTGTAAGAGGAATTTCTTCAATTGATGGAATTGCACACGTATTAAATTCGTCATTAAATAATTCTGAAATTAATGTAGTAAAAAATGATGTTTTAGTTGGAACAACAAAATTACTTTATGTAGCTCCTGAATCTTTAGCTAAAGACGATAATATTGATTTTTTAAATAAAATTAATATTTCTTTTTTGGCAGTTGATGAAGCTCATTGTATTTCTGAATGGGGACACGATTTTAGACCTGAGTACAGAAACTTAAAAACTATTCTAAATAAAATTAATACTCAAATACCTGTAATCGCTTTAACAGCTACAGCTACTGCTAAAGTTCAAGATGATATTATTAAAAACTTAGACATTAAAGATGCTAAAATTTTTAAATCTTCATTTAATAGACCAAATCTTTTTTACGAAGTGAGGCAAAAAACAGAGAATTTAAATAAAGATATTATTTCTTTTATTAAACAAAGAAATGGAAAATCTGGTATTATTTATTGTTTGTCTAGAAAAAATGTAAACGAATTATCTCAGTTTTTACAGGTTAATAGCATTGATGCATTACCTTATCATGCAGGCTTAGATTCTAAAGTTAGAGCCAAGAATCAAGATATGTTTCTAATGGAAGAATGTGATATTATTGTTGCCACAATAGCTTTTGGAATGGGAATAGACAAACCAGATGTTAGATTTGTAATTCATCATGATATTCCAAAAAGTTTAGAAAGTTACTATCAAGAAACTGGAAGGGCTGGAAGAGATGGGGGCGAGGGTCACTGTTTAGCTTTTTATACTCATAAAGATATCGAAAAACTTGAAAAGTTCATGTCTGGTAAGCCAATTGCCGAACAAGAACAAAGTTATTCTTTATTGGATGAAATATCTGCTTATGCCGAAACCTCCATGTCAAGAAGAAAGTTTTTATTAAATTATTTTGGAGAAGATTTTAATGAAATTAATGGAGAAGGTGCTTTAATGGATGATAATATGAAGAATCCTAAACCTAAATTTAAAGTTAATAACGAAGTGCTTTTAGTTTTGGATTTGATAAAAAGTACAAAAGAGCAATATAAAACCAAAGATTTAGTTGCTTATTTAACAGGTAAAGAGAATAATTTACTAAGATCTCATAATGTCACAGAAAATAAATTATTTGGTTCTGGTAAAAACAATGATTCTGTTTTTTGGAACTCACTTTTAAGACATCTAATCGTAAATAATCTTTTAAATAAGAACATTGAAACTTACGGCGTTTTAAAATTAAATGACCTGTCAAAACAGTATTTAGATAAACCATATGATTTTTTTATTTCAAAAAACCATGAATTTAGTGTTCAAACAGATTCCATTCAAAACAAAAAACCAAAATCAATAAACGACAAAGAATTATTCAAAATTTTAATTTCAGAGAGAAAAAGTATAGCTAAAATAAAAAGTATTCCACCTTATGTTGTTTTTCAGGAATCCTCAATTGAGGAAATGTCTTTTAAATATCCAATTACAATAGATGAATTGAAAAATATTAATGGAGTTGGAGATGGTAAAGCTCGGAAATTTGGTTCTTCGTTTCTTAAAATTATTTCAGAATACGTCGATGAAAATGAAATTATTCGACCCGAAGATTTAGTGATTAAAACAACGGGAACTAACTCATCTTTGAAATTATTTATAATTCAAAGTATTGATAGAAAGCTTCTTCCGATAGATATAGCTAATGCAAAAGGTTTGAATTTAGATGAATTGATTAAAGAACTTGAAACTATTGTTTTTTCAGGAACAAGATTAAATATTAATTATATGGTTAATGATATTTTTGATGAAGATCAGCAAGATGAATTATATGATTTCTTTATTGAATCTGATTCAGATGATATTAATATTGCAGTTGAAGAGTTTGATAACGATTACGAAGAATCTGATTTAAGATTATTTAGATTAAAATTTATAAACGATTTATCAAATTAATTTCAAAAATTCGTTCAACTTTTATAAAGTTTAAATTATCTTGCGAACCAATTAAAATTCAATTATATGCAAGACGGTTTATACGCTAAAATTAAAACTAGTAAAGGAGAAATATTAGCTATACTTCATCACGAGAAAGTGCCAGGAACAGTCGCTAATTTCATTGGTCTTTCCGAGGGTAAAATAAAGAATTCACATAAATCACTTGATGTTCCATATTACGATGGTTTAAAATTTCACAGGGTAATTGCTGATTTTATGATTCAAACGGGTTGTCCAAGTGGAACTGGTACTGGAGATCCGGGTTACAAGTTTGATGATGAATTTCATACTGAACTTAGACATGATAAGCCTGGAATATTATCTATGGCAAACTCGGGTGCGTCTACAAATGGGAGTCAGTTTTTTATTACTCATGTTCCTACTAATTGGTTAGATGATAAGCATACTGTTTTTGGAGAAGTTCTTGATGGATTAAATATTGTAAATGAAATTCAACAAGATGATTTAATTGAATCTATTACTATAGTTAGAGTAGGAGATGATGCTGAAAAATGGAATTCTTTGGATGAGTTTAATAATTTTAAAGCTAAAAAAGAAATTCTTGTAAAAGAGAATCAATTAAAAGAACAACAGATTATTGAAAGTTTATCAAAGGATTTCAAAGTAACACCATCAGGACTCAGGTATAAAATTTTAAATAAAGGAAATGGAGATTCTCCAAAAAAAGGAGATAAAGTTAAAGTTCATTATAAAGGTATGTTAACAGACGAAACAGTATTTGATTCCTCATATAAAAGAAATCAGCCTATTGAATTTAACGTTGGTATTGGTCAAGTTATACCTGGTTGGGATGAAGGTATTATGTTGTTAAAGAATGGTGAAAAGGCAAAATTTGTTATCCCTTCAAATCTTGGTTATGGTGAAGCTGGCGCAGGTGGTGTTATTCCACCAAATGCAACACTAGTTTTTGAAGTTGAATTACTTTAATTTTTCCACTTAATATTACAACCAATACTTGGTTTTTGGACTGAATTAATTTCTTTTGAATTGATTATAGAATCTATAGCATTTCTAATATCTTCACCAGTTACATCAATATTATTTCCTGGTCTAGAATCGTCTAATTGACCTCTGTAAACTAATTTTTTAGATTTATCAAAAATAAAAAAATCAGGAGTACAAGCAGCATCATAACTTTTTGCAACTATTTGATTTTCATCGTATAAATAAGGAAATGGATATTTTTCTTTTTTTGCTACCTTTTTCATTTTTTCTGGAGAATCCTGTGGATAATTTTTAATGTCATTACTGCATATTGCAATAAATTCAACTCCTATTTTATTGTACTGATTAGCTATTTTAACGATTTCTTTGTTTATATGAACTACGAATGGGCAATGATTGCAAATAAACATTAGTACTGTAGCTTTAAGCCCAAATAATTTATTTGAATTTAGAACAACATTTGATTTTACATCTAATAACTTAAACGATGGCGCTTCAAATCCAAGAGGGATCATTGTTGATAGTGTATCTGACATTTGTTTTTATTTTCAAATTTAATTTTATTTTTTTAAATTGTTAATGATTATATAAACATATGCAAGAATTAATTTATTTTTTTGAGAACATTTCATCGTTACAAAGATCATTTATTCTTGTTGGAGGTATTACTTTTTTTTGGTCTATTGAATCTATAATCCCATTATTTAAATTTGATTATTCAAAGCTAAAGCACGCCCTTCCTAATTTTTTTTTTACTTTAACAACTGTTCTTATAAATTTTTCTTTAGCTTTTATTCTTTTGTTAGTTTCTGATTGGGTTTCAATTAATGAATACGGATTATTAAATTATGGAGATTTATTGCCTTTATCGGCTCACATTATATTAGGAGTTGTGTTTCTTGATCTTATTGGTGCATATCTTCCTCATTATGTTCAACATAAAGTTGATTTTTTATGGAAGATTCATTTAGTTCATCATTCTGATCATAAAGTTGATACAACAACAGCTAATAGACATCATCCTTTTGAAAGTATTATTAGATATGTTTTTACTTTATTTGCTGTAGCCATTCTTGGAGCTAATATGGGCCTTGTTTTCCTATACCAATCTCTATCAGTTATTTTATCCCAATTCAATCATGCTAACATTAATATAAATCCAAATTTAGACAAGTTTTTAAGTTATTTTATAGTAACTCCAAATATGCATAAAGTTCATCATCATTATGTTTTACCCTATACTGATTCTAATTTTGGAAATATTTTTTCTTTTTGGGATAGGCTGTTTGGAACTTTTACATTTTTGAATCCTTCAAAAATAATTTATGGAGTTGATACTTATTTTGATGAAAAACAAAACGAAAGTATTAGTAGTCTATTATACAGACCGTTTGAAAAATATAAGCCACCAACTAATAATTAGTTTACATAATATTTGCGAAAAATATTGCGTTCATCATTAGTTTGTTAGTACCATACCAAAACCCTCTAAAGTTAGTATTGTCAGAAAATATATTGATATTTCCTTTTTTTACTTTAAAATTAGCAAATGGTCTAGCATTATTTATTGACTTGAGATTTTCTTTTGAAATATAACCACTTATTAGAGTATTTGAATTCGTGTATTTAATAGGGTTATTAAAGCTAAGTGAATCATTTTCAATATAAATATTAGTATTTCTAAAAACAGATAAATTATTTTTATAAAATCCGTAATTAATAGGATGACTCAAATCTAAAGTTGTATTGAAAATTGCTCCACTAGTAAGTTGAGCTCCATAAAATTTACTTTTATTTATATAATTAATATTATTTGCTTCTGGCTTATTAACTTTAAGATTAACAGAAATGAAATTATTTTTATTTAACCATTTAATAGTATTTCTAAATCCAATTAAATTCCCTCCATCTTCGACCCAAGTTTTTAATTTTTTAACTGTGTTTTCAGGATAATCATGCATTCCATTAGCAAAAATTATTGTATTATATTTTTTTAAATCAATTTTAGATAAAGAATTTGAATTGATTTTTGTCACAGGTATTTGATATCTAGTATCTAATAAATGCCAGATCTCTCCTGCATCATAACTTGTTACACCATCACCAACTATTAATCCGATTTTTGGAATTGTAATATTTTTAAAACTATTACTTCCTAAATCAATTCCTGTAGTTTTACTTGAATTAACGCCTAAAAAATTTATTCCAGAGAAGTGGGTTATCTCATTTAATATTTTATTTATTTCCTCAACATTTTTTGTTTGATTTTTTAAGGGAATGAGTATTGTGCCAAAATCAAAAATTTTATTACCAACCTTAAATTTATTAGTGGCTACTTTAACTCTTAAATTATTTTGTAATAATTTGTATAAAGCTCTAGGAGTGTAGTAGTCGTCCCATGAGAATACATAAGCATATTCACTTTTCGAAATAATTTTACCTTTTGGTTTGATAAAATTAAGATCAAAGGTTTCATTTTTAACAATTAAATCAGAATATTCTAAATCAAAAGAATGTAAAAATGACCATGCAGAAACGTCATAAAATAAGCTGTCTTTAAATTTCGTTCGATTTTCTAGCATAGCATCAATCAGTCTAATGTTTTTTTGATTTTTAGGAATTAAAAATGAATTTTCTTTTTCAAATTTTACTCCATTTACTATTTGAGTATTTTCTAATTTTTTAATTTCAATTTTGTGTTTATTTAATATTTCATAAAAATGAAATAATTTTGATTTATCTTTTTTGTCTCCAACTACGATATATTTGTTTTTATTTTTCTTTGCAATTTTGATTGAATTATTAAAAAATTCGTGTTGATAATCAAGTAATTCGTTTTTTAATCCAATTGATGCATCTAAAGTAGAAAAAGAGGTGACAAGTTGATTTTTAATTGTAAATGGAAATGAAATTTCTCCATTTATACTTTCTTGTAAATGGCCTCTGGAGCTTCCTTGCTCAAATAATATACCAATACTTCCGTTAATATCAGGGAATGTAGATCCTTTTCCGAAGTAAAAGTCATCATAATCTTCTTCGCTGTAGAACAATGATCCGATTTCACTTAACTGTTTTTCATGATATTTACCAATTTCAGCAGTTAGAATTTGATTTTTCTTAGGAGTTAAAGGATTGACTCTTGATGGAATTCCAGGTTGGTAAAAAAAAGTTGAATTGGTTCCCATTTCGTGGTGATCGGTTAATACGTTTGGATACCATTTATGAAATGTTTTAATTCGAACATTTGATTCAGGTAACTGCACAGGTAGCCAGTCTCTGTTCATGTCAAACCAGTAATGATTTGTTCTCCCTTTGGGCCAATTTTCATTAAACTCTCTATCGTTACTATCTGAATTTAGGTACAGGCTTTTATTTGTGTTTGCCCAATGTGCAAACCTTTGAAGTCCATCTGGATTAAATGAAGGGTCTAGTAAAATAACAGAACTATTTAATTGATTTATTAGTTTTGTATTATTAGATGCTGCTAGATAATAAGCATATAATAATGCCGCATTACTTCCGCTTGGTTCATTTCCGTGAATAGAATAACCTTGGTAGATAATTACAGGTCTTTTGTAAGCTTGTTCTTTTCCATCTCCGTTTAAATACGAAAGATGATTTTTTCTAATTTCTTCTATTTTATTTAGATTTTCTTCAGAGGATATAGTTAGTAATATTAAAGGCCTACCCTCATAAGTTTTCCCTCTATTTTCAATTGAAATACGAGGAGAAGAGTTTGCAAGTGCATACATGTATTGAATAAGTCTATCGTGACTAACATGAGAAGATCCAACTTCATTTTCACCTAATAAAAATGAACTTGGCTTAGGGATTTTTGAATCAAAATTTTTTAATTCATCACCAAAATAATATGAAAGGTCTGGATTTTCTTGAGAGAAAACATTTGTACTTAATAAAAAAAGTAAGTAAAAAATTCTTCTCATAAGTTTATATTTTAAATATCATCAAAATCTACATCAGTAAAATTTTCTTTTTCGATTTCTTTTTCAGATTTTTCGACTTCATTTTTTGGATTAGAATGCTCTTCTTTTTGAAAATCTTTTTGATGTATTTCACTTATAACTTCTAAACCTTTTTCATCTAAAATATATTGAGTCATTTCATTTAAAAGATCAGAAAAACCTTGAAAATCTTCTTTGTAAAGATAAATTTTATGCTTTTTGAAATAGAAAGAACCATCTTCATTTGTGAACTTTTTACTTTCAGAAATTGTCAAATAATAATCCCCAGCTTTCGTGGATCTTACATCAAAAAAATAAGTTCTTCTTCCTGCTCTTAGGATTTTAGAATAAATATCATCAGCTGCATTATATTTTTTTTCTTCCATCGTATTTTTTATTTAAATCAAAAATGAATAAAAAAAATAAACTCACCAAATATTAATTAATATCTTTTTCTTTAGATTGTTTTGAGTAAGTTTTGAAATACAATTTCTTTTGTTTCATTAGATCTTTATGTGTTCCAAAACTTTCGACAACCCCTTTATTAATTACTAATATTTTATTACAATTTTTCGATGTAGAAACTCTATGTGTTGAAATAAAAACAGTTATATTACTTGTTATGGAATTTATATTACTTAAAATCTTCTCTTCTGTCTGAGTATCAACGGCTGAAAGACTATCATCTAAAATTAAAATTTCAGGTTTTTTAATTACAGCTCTAGCAATTGCTAATCTTTGTTTTTGACCTCCCGATAGATTAACTCCTCTTTCACCTAATAATGTTTTATACTGATCTTTAAATGATTTTACGTCTGAATATAAGCAAGCTATTTTAATACTTTCTTCAAGTTCTGTAAATGTTGCATCTTCTTTTCCGAATTTTAAATTATTTTCAATTGTATCTGAAAACAAGAATGTTGATTGAGGAACATATCCAATAGAATTTCTTAATTTTTTTAGGCTTATATCCTTCAAATTAATTCCGCCAATCGTGATTTCACCAAAATCTGGTTCATAAATCCTTGAAATTAATTCTAAAATCGTAGTCTTTCCAGAGCCAACATCTCCCATTATAGCTATACTGTCTCCTTTCTCTACGTTGAAAGAAACTTCGTTTAATGCCATAATATTAGTCTCTTTGTAACTGTATGAAACTTCATTAAAACATATGTTACCTTTGATTTTTGATTTAGATTCAGTTTTGTTTATTATTTTTTTTGAAACATTTAAAAATTCATTGATTCTTTTTTGAGAGGCTTCGGCTTGTTGGATTATAGAAGTAACCCATCCTACCGTAGCTACAGGCCAAGTCAACATATTTACATAAATTATGAATTCTGCTAAAACACCGAGTTCTATTAATCCATTCATGTACTGATTTCCCCCAATATAAATGACTAATATATTGCTAATTCCAATTAATAAAATCATTAATGGAAAAAACCAAGATTGAACCTTAACTAAAGACATATTTTTATTTTTACTATCACTTGCTAATCTTTCTAGTTTTTGGTTTGTAAAACTTTCTATTGTGTATGTTTTTATTATTTTAACTCCGCTGAAAGCCTCTTGAGTAAAGGTTGTTAATTTTGACAAATATTCTTGAACAACTTTACTTCGAATATTAATAATTTTACTGATTTTATATATAATAATTGAAAGAATTGGTAATGGAATTAAAGTATATAATGTTAATTTTGGAGCTACACTAAGCATGTAGGAAATTACTATGACAAATAAAGTAATAGTATTTATAGTATACATGATTGCTGGTCCAACGTACATCCTAACTTTACTTACATCTTCACTTATTCTGTTCATTAAATCTCCTGTTCGGTTATTTTTGTAAAAATCATAATCTAGATCTTGATATTTATTGTAAATAATATTTTTTAAATCAAATTCAATATATCTAGAAACATTAATTATCATTTGGCGCATTATGAATGTAAAAATTCCCGCAATTATCGCTGAGCCGACAATCAAAATAATATTAATTATCAATTTTTGTTTCAAAAACTCTAACTCAACTGAAGATGAAAGAACATAGTTTTCAATAAGTGTTATAGAATTACCTACAAGATTAGGAGCAACTAAAGCAAAAATTCTAGCAGCTACAGTTATAAAAAAACCAACAATTAGTTTAATTCTGTATTTATATAAAAATTTATTAAGAAATTTTAATTCTCTCATTATAATTGAATTCAAATATACATCAATGTTCATTTAATTCTTTATAATCTTTATCTTGATTTTTGAAAAAATAAAAGTAGTTTTGCTCAGAATTAAAAAAGTTCTTTTAAATGTTAAACAGGCGTCAATTAAGAATTAAAGCTTTAGAAAGTGTTTATGCATATGACAAGTCTTTGGATAAGAATATCGATTTTCAAATAAGTTATTTTTTGAAATCAAACAAAAATTTTTTTAAGTTATATATAACCTGTTTTTCCTTACTTAAAGAACTGCATCTTTTTGCAAAAGAATTACATTTAAAAAATCAAAAAAAATATATTAATAAAGATTCTGATCTTAATCTTGAAAAATTTTGCAACAATTCAATTTTAAAACGCATAAATTCAAATGATTTTTTATCAAAAAAAACTGAAAAATTAGGAGTTAATTATTGGTATAGTCATTCAGAACTAATTTCCTCAATTTGGAATGACATTATAGAGAGCGAAATATCTTTTAAGTACTTGAATGATGAAAATAAAAGCTTTGAATTAGATAAATCTTATTTAACTAATTTGTTTAGAAAAGTAATAGCTTCAAATAAAAAATTATATGATTTTTTTGAAGATACTGAAATATCTTGGATTAATGATTTGCCTCTTGTCAATTCATTAGTTTTAAGCTCTATAAAGAATAGTAAAAAATCTTCTAAAAATATCCTTTTGATGACTGATATTTATAAGAATGATGAAGATGCTGAGTTTGGAGTTAAATTACTTAAATCTGTTATAAATAATAAAGAAACTTTACAGGATCATATTTCAAAAATTACTTTAAATTGGGACAATGACAGGATTGCACAAATAGATTTAATTTTATTAGAAATGTGTTTGGCTGAATTTTTGTTTTTCAAATCAATTCCAGTAAAAGCATCTATAAACGAATACCTTGAAATTGCTAAAGAATATTCTAGTAAAAAGAGTAATATTTTTATTAATGGAATATTAGATAAGTTGTCTAAGGATCTAACTAAAAATGGCACTTTAAAAAAGAATAAAAGAGGTATGCAATAATTTACTATTTTTGAACTAAATTATAAACAAATATGAAATTCAATAAACAAATAACACAAACGTCTTTAATCGCATTTGTAATAGCTTTTTCCATATCATTTTTCTTAACATCCTGTGAATCAGACCCTTCAAAAAAAATCAAAGAAGAGAATGTTGTATCAACTAAGGATAGATTAGAAAAATCAACTGATTTTCCTGAAATTAAATTTGAAAAAGTAAGTCATGATTTTGGAGAAATTAAAGAAGGTGTTTTAGCGGAAACTGTGTTTACTTTTACTAACGTGGGTAAATCTGATCTAATTATATCTAATGCATCTGGAAGTTGTGGTTGTACAGTTCCTGATTATCCAAAAGACACTCCAATTAAGCCTGGAGAAGGAGGGTCAATCAACGTTAAATTTGATTCTTCAAATAGACCTGGTCTTCAAAGAAAAGCAGTAACGTTAATTACAAATACAGCTAAAGGAAAACAAATTCTAAATATTAAATCAATTGTAATTCCTAAATCTTAAAACATATGGACTTTACTAGCTTATTATTATTTTCAGGGGCTCTTATATTCTTAATGATTATTGGTCCAATGAGAAAACAGAAAAAAGAAAAGAATTTCATAACACAGCTTAAAAGAGGAGATCGAGTTATAACCAAAAGCGGTTTACACGGTAAAATTATTGAAATAGTTGAAGGAAGTGATTCTTGTGTGTTAGAAACTATGGCTGGAAAAATAAGATATGAAGTTTCTGCAATATCTTTCGAAATGAGTGCAAAATTGAATACAAAGGTTACTAAAAAATAATTTAATTTTTAAATTGATATATAAATCAATAATCCGTCCATTACTTTTTCGATTTGATGCGGAAAAAATTCATGATTTCACATTTTTATCCCTAAAAATTTTAAGTTTTATTCCTTTTCTTTTTTATTTTTTAGAAAAGCACTTTAAAATTAATCATCCCCATTTAAAAACAAAACTTTTTGGTATTGACTTTCCAAATCCTGTTGGATTAGCTGCTGGTTTGGATAAGAATGCAAAATTAATAAATCAATTTTCTAGTTTAGGTTTTGGATTTATTGAAATCGGAACAGTCACTCCAAAATCACAATCTGGTAATCCTAAAAAAAGACTTTTTAGACTTTTGAGTGATGACGGTATCATAAATAGAATGGGATTTAATAATGATGGAGTTGAGTTAATAGCATCTAGACTTAAGAAAAAAGGTAAAGTTATTATTGGTGGAAATATAGGAAAGAATAAAATTACACCAATTGAAAACGCTGTTTCAGATTATTTGATTTCTTTCGAGCATTTATTTGACTCAGTTGATTATTTTGCAATAAACGTAAGTTCTCCAAATACTGAAAATTTAAGAGATCTACAGAACAAAGACAATCTTATTTCATTATTGAGTGCAATTCAAAAGAACAATCATTCCAAGAAAAAACCAAAACCAATATTATTAAAAATTGCACCTGATTTGTCAAATGATCAATTGTTAAGTATAATCGATGTAGTTAATCAAACTTTTATTGACGGAATTATTGCGACAAATACAACTGTTGAAAGGAAAAGTCTAAAATCTTCAGAAACTTTAATTAAAGAACAAGGAGGTTTAAGTGGAGCTCCATTAACAAATAGGTCAACAGAAGTTATTAGATTTTTACATAAATCTAGCAATGGTAAAATTCCTATTATTGGAGTAGGTGGTATCATGAGTCCAAATGATGCGATTGAGAAAATTAAAGCAGGTGCTTCCCTTATTCAGCTATATTCTGGCTTTGTTTATAGTGGGCCTAGTATTGTTAGGCAAATAAACAAGACAATACTTGATTTTAGATTAAATCAATAGTCATTTTTTTTTATATTTAGCTTAAAATCAAGATTTTGAAAAAAATTGAAAACTATATTGCTAAAAATATTAATGAATACAACGATCTATACAACAAAAGTATAAGTAATCCTGAAAATTTTTGGAGTGAAATTGCATCTACTTTTAGTTGGAGAAACAAGTGGACAAAAACTTTAGAATATGACTTTAATAAACCTGAATTTAAGTGGTTTTTAAATGGAAAGTTAAATATAACTGAAAATTGTTTAGATAGACATTTGCAGAGTAATCCAAACAAAACTGCAATATTGTTCGAGCCAAATGATCCAAACGAAGCGGCTCAAAAAATTTCATACAAAGAATTACACAGAAGGGTGTGTATTTTTGCAAATGTTTTAAAAAATAAAAGTATTAAAAAGGGCGACAGGGTTTGTATTTACATGCCAATGGTCCCTGAATTAACAGTAGCTGTCCTTGCGTGTGCAAGGATAGGTGCTGTACATTCTGTGGTTTTTGCCGGATTTTCAGCAACTGCTTTAGCAGCTAGAATTAACGATTCTGAATGTAAAATTTTATTAACTGCAGATGGAAGTTTTAGAGGATCTAAGGTAATTGATCTTAAATCTATAGTTGACAAGGCTTTAATTGATTGTAGTTCTATAAAATCTACTATTGTTTTAAAAAGGATCGGTAGTAAGATTAAAATGAATATTAATGAGTCATGGTGGCATGAAGAGATAAAAAATGTTTCAGATTATTGCATTGCTGAGGAAATGGATTCCGAAGATATGTTGTTTATTTTGTATACATCTGGATCGACTGGAAAACCAAAAGGAATGGTTCATTCCTGTGGGGGATATATGGTATATTCATCATATACTTTTTTAAATGTATTTCAATATAATTCTAATGATATTTATTGGTGTACAGCTGACATTGGTTGGATAACTGGCCATAGTTATATAGTTTATGGACCTTTACTTTCTGGAGCCACCTCTGTAATGTTCGAAGGAGTTCCCTCATATCCAGATTTTTCAAGGTTTTGGAATATAGTAGAAAAACATAAAATAACACATTTTTATACTGCTCCAACAGCAATTAGAGCTCTCGCAAAACATCCTATTTCTTTAGTTGAAAATAATAATCTTTCTTCTTTAAAAGTTCTAGGAACAGTTGGTGAGCCTATAAATGAAGAAGCTTGGAACTGGTATGATAAAAATGTGGGTAAATCCCAATGTCCAATTGTTGATACCTGGTGGCAAACTGAAACAGGAGGAATTATGCTTTCTTCACTTGCTGGAGTGACAAATGATAAGCCGACATTTGCAACTAAACCAATGATTGGTATTCAGCCTATTTTATTGGATAAGGATGGAAAAGAAATTATAGGATATGGAAAAGAAGGAATATTAGCTATAAAGTATCCATGGCCCTCTATTGCAAGAACTATTTATGGCAATCATGAAAGATATAAGAATGTATATTTCACTGCTTACCCAGGTTATTATTTTCCTGGAGACGGAGCATTAACTGATAACGAAGGAAATTTTAGAATAACTGGAAGGGTTGATGATGTTGTAATTGTTTCTGGTCATAATTTAGGTACTGCACCAATTGAGGATGCCATTAATCTTCATAAAAATGTTGTTGAAAGTGCAGTTGTTGGTTATCCTCACGAAATAAAAGGTAATGCCTTAAGAGCTTTTGTTATACTTTTAAACGATGATTCTAATTTAGATATGGCTAAAGAAATAAAGGAATTGATTTCAAAAACTATAGGGCCAATTGCTAAACCAGATATAATTCAGGTAGTTCCAGGTCTTCCTAAAACAAGAAGCGGAAAAATCATGAGAAGGATTTTAAGGAAAATAGCTTCAGGAGAAAAAGAAAATTTTGGTGATATTTCCACCTTGTTAAATCCTGAAATCGTTGATAAAATCGTTAAAAGTTCTTAATTAATATATTTCTAATTAAAATAACTAAAATCCTCGCCTTCTTTGATTGTAAGTAAGGTTTCGTAAATTAATTTGATAACGTTTTCAACATCATTTCGTTGAACCATTTCAACAGTAGTGTGCATATACCTTAACGGAAGAGATATTAAAGCGGAGGCTACTCCTCCGTTACTGTAAGCAAAAGCATCAGTATCTGTACCAGTACTTCTTGATGAAGCGTGTCTCTGAAACGGAATTTTATTTTTTTCTGCAGTTTCTATAATTCTTTCTCTTAATTTATTTTGAATGGCTGGAGCATAAGAAATAACAGGTCCAGCTCCCATAGTATTATCACCCTGAGATTTTTTATTAATCATCGGTGTAGAGGTGTCATGACATACATCAGTAACTATAGCAATATTTGGTTTAATTCTTTGAGTGATCATTTCTGCTCCTCTTAAACCAATTTCTTCTTGAACTGAATTAGTTATGTATAAACCAAACGGTAAAGTTTTTTTATTTTCATGTAACAACCTTGCAACTTCAGCAATCATAAATCCTCCAGCCCTATTATCAATTGCTCTGCAAACAAATTTATTTTTATTTAAAACATGAAATTTATCAGGATAAGTTATCACGCATCCCACGTGTATTCCCATTTTTTCAACTTCTTTTTTATCTTTTGCTCCTACATCAATAAAAATTGTATCCATGCTTGGTTGTTCTTCTTTTCCTGGTTTTCTAGTGTGAATTGCTGGCCAGCCAAACACTCCTTTAACCAATCCGTTTTTAGTATGAATATCAACCCATTTTGATGGAGCTACTTGATGATCACTTCCTCCATTTCGTATAACATATATAAGACCATTGTCTGTTATATAGTTAACATACCAAGATATTTCATCAGAATGACCCTCAATTACAACTTTGAATTTTGCTTTAGGATTAATTACACCAACAGCAGTTCCATAAGTATCTGTAATAAATTCATCAACATAAGGCTTTAAGTAATTCATCCATATTTTTTGACCTTCCCATTCATATCCTGTTGGTGAAGGATTGTTTAAATAAGTTTCAAGAAATTTTAAAGATTTACTATTTAAGATTTTTTTATCTGACATTTGATATATTTTGAATCAAAAATACATAATTACTTAAATATATTGGTGTAATTTTAAAAAATGAAAAATTTAATTTTTTTTCTATTCTTTATAACTGGATTAAACTCTTATTCACAAGTAGTTAATAAAGATATAATGATAATGATTCAAGGTGATTCTATTGCATCAAGTTCTATTGATTTAGAAGAAATTGTTATTTTTCCAAAATTGATTTTTAATAATTATAAAGAAAAATTAAGATACTATACAATTAAAAAAAAGACTTTAAAAGTTTATCCTTATGCGGTTGTAGCATCTGAAAGATTAACGAAGTTAAATGAAAGGTTAAAATTGATCGATTCAAGATCAGCAAAGAAAAAATACACCAGATTAGTTGAAAAATATATCGAAAATGAATTATCTGCCCAGTTAAAAAAGTTAACTAGAACAGAAGGTCAAATTTTAATTAAATTAATTTATAGAGAAACTGGTGAAACAGTTTATGATTTAGTTAAAAAATTAAGAAATAGATTTAGAGCCTTCTCTTACAGTTCGTTAGCTAAACTTTTTGATATTTCAATCAAAATCGAGTACGATCCTTATAAAAATGATGAAGACGCGATTATTGAGGATGTTTTAAAAAGAGCTTATGGAGATAAGTCTATAATATTGGATATAAAACAAGTAAATAATTAACTTTTTTTTAATATCTATATGATAAGAATGATGATTTTTGATAAATATTTTAATTTTTTATAATTAAAGTTTGTGGGATTGAAAAAGCAGTGTATATTTGCACTCGCATTACGGAAGATGTAGTGCCTAAGTTCATTGAAAATATTGAGATAGACAGCGTAAAAATTATGTTTACATAATTATTGAATTAAGTAAGACCATTTTGAGTACAATTCCATCAGATTCAAGTTGTTAAAATTATTTAAAGTTTTACAATGAAGAGTTTGATCCTGGCTCAGGATGAACGCTAGCGGCAGGCCTAATACATGCAAGTCGAACGGTAACATTGGTGCTTGCACCAGATGACGAGTGGCGCACGGGTGCGTAACGCGTATGCAATCTACCTTTTACTAGAGTATAGCCCAGAGAAATTTGGATTAATCCTCTATAATATCTTTAAGTTTCATGACTTTTAGATTAAAGTTTTAACGGTAAAAGATGAGCATGCGTCCTATTAGTTTGTAGGTGAGGTAACGGCTCACCTAGACTACGATAGGTAGGGGCCCTGAGAGGGGGATCCCCCACACTGGTACTGAGACACGGACCAGACTCCTACGGGAG
>UPTG01000169.1_pt1 | contig 56636 bp, 44 predicted proteins | sample 2160121 | NCBI WGS metagenome assembly UPTG01 (sample SAMN06266255, study PRJEB28933) | marine metagenome | isolation source: Columbia River Estuary | place: USA:Columbia River Estuary, USA | collected 2014-07-27 | reverse complement strand
CTAGAATTTAGAGACCAGTCCCATTTTAAGCACTTCTTCTCTCAGAGTGATTATATAGAAGCTGCGAAAATTCGTGATGCAGCTTCAACAATTTCAGCTACAGTTTTTGAACGATTTGAGATGCCAAAGTAATCTTTTTACTATTTCGTTTAAGTTTTAATATTTATTATATTTGATTGTATTAATCATAAATCAAAGATCAATGAAGCATTTTTTTACAGTACTATTTTTAAGTTTATTTTTTTCTCTGACGGCTCAAGAGGGTGAGTTGCGGATCAATATGTGGTACGGAACAGTAGACAATTCCGATGTTGCAGAACTCCTGGAAAACGAGAAGTATTTTAAAGACCTTTGGCGTCAACAAAAAGAAGCAGGTCTCCTGGCCAACTGGGAGATGTGGAGATTGGTAAATCCAAACCATGACCATCCTCAGACAACTTTTGTGTATGTCAAATTCTATACGCCCGACAATCGCAACACCACCAGTACGACGAGTATAATCCCCGAGGGATTGGATGCACAGGCGTGGGAAATCATCCAACAAAGGCATTTGGGGTTGTATAAGAAGATTTTTTCTTCCGACCTGTCTTACAAAGGAGGCTTTAATAATTCAACTGCTGGATCAAAACCTGCAAATTTTGCAATTATGAATTATATGAATGTAGATTGGTATAAAAACTTTGAATACGAAAACATGGAGCTCAAAACTTTTATGCCGATCAACAAGGCGAATGGGATGAAGGCATGGGCACTTACCAAGGTGTTGGATCAACTGGGAACCGACCGAAAAGTCAACTATCTCACTGTGGATTTTTACGACAGTCTCGAGGAAATTTATACCCGACGTTCCAATACCGCTTCAATGAGTAAAGAGGTGGTGGCAGCGAACAAAAAGATAGATCAAATCCGTTCTTTGATCAGTTCCGATATTTTCCAATTGGTGGACTATTTGGAATAGGGTTTTCCTACATTCTCAATAAACAAAAACCCTCTATTTAGAGGGTTTTTTTGTTTATTATTCCCTAATTTAATTAAATGAAGAAGGCTCTAATTCTATTCTTGTTATGCTCTAATGTTTACTCTCAAATTTCCAGTAAAAAGATTGACAGGTGGATTTCAAAAAATGAAAATTTAAAAAGTTCAGTTGTTTCAATAGCGATTAAACAATTGAATAAGGATAAAAAAATATCAGGAGTTGGATTTAATACTTCAATGACTCCAGCATCGAATATAAAAATTTTAACTGTTCTAGGTTCACTTACTTCAGGAGATACTATTCCTTCAATTAAATATAAAATTTCTAATGATACATTAAGGATTTCATCAACTGGATACCCATTAATAGCTCATCCAAAATATGATGATGAGGATTTAGAGAGTTTCATTAAATCCTTTAACCATATTGTATATCACAAGCCTAATATTGACTTGAATAAATATGGTCCTGCTTGGGCTTGGGATGATTTTAAATATTATTTTCAAGCTGAAAGATCTGAAATGCCAATTTATGGAAATGTCATTCAAGTTGTCAAAGAATTAAACGACTCTATTAAAGTAACTCCTGATATATTTAAAGTAGATATGGATTTTTATCAGGAAGAAAAAGTATCTAGAGATCATCAAGAAAATAATTTCTTTATTAATCCTTCTTTAATAAAAGTAGGAGATACAATTTATTATCCATTTGTTACGTCAAGAAAAAACACCATGAATCTTTTAAAGAGTTTCTTTAAAACTTCTTTAAGCTATGAGGAAGATGAGTTGAAAAATTATAAAACATGGAATAGTAATATTAAAGATGATATATACTCCGCTATTTTGAAAGATTCAGATAATCTTATTTCTGAAAGTTTAGCTGCAAATATTTCTTTTAGATCTAACGATACAATATCAGTAGATAAAGGCCTTAAAATAATACTGAACAGTTTAGATGATAATAAAATACAGTTATTTGATGGTTCGGGACTTTCTAGATATAATTTAATCAAACCTTCATCATTAGTTTTAGCTTTAGAAAAAATATACCAAAATTTTGGGCTAGATAGAATTAAGAAAATCTTTTCTAATAACTATATTATAACTGAAACTGAAGATTTTGTTTGGGGTAAAACAGGTACATTAAAAAATAATCACAATTATTCTGGATATATTATAACAGATAAAGGAAGACAATATGTTTTCAGTATCATGATAAATCATTTCACAGACGATATAGACATAATTAAGCAGGCTATTTCAGACTTTTTGAAATATATAAAGTCAAATGCTTAAAAAAGATTACATTTGTACTGTTGTGTGTTGCTTAAGGCAACTAAATAAGCTTTCCTATTGGAAGGCTTTTTTTTTTAATTATATTTAAATATGGATACTCAAAATAATAATTTTGAAACTCTAAAAGAGACTTTAAAAGATGTTCAAAATATTTTTGAAAGAATTAATAACTATGGATTTTTTCAAAGATTATTTACCTGGAAAATTTTAAAGAAAGATTCTGTAAAATTAAATTCAAAACTTGATAATTTCCCTGAAATTATTGGGAATATTCAGTTAAATCTTGGTCGTCTTAACGACTTAAAAAAATCTGAAGACACCATTATTAAAAAAGATGACGAGATTAGGCAACTTAGAGATTCAGTAACAAAGTTTGAAACAACAAGTGAAGAAAGAAGGAAAGCCTTTGATAGAAAGATGGCAGATTATGATGGATATATGGCTAGAGCAGAATCAAAGAAACAATCAGAAGATTTAGAAAAAGAAAGACAAAGGATTGAACAAGAAGATTTGAGAAAAGTATCTTGGCAAACACATGAATTAGATGTTGCAAATTTTATTACAAATGAATGCAATAATTATGGTATTAAATATATAGGGCCACAAGAATTTCCTGATAGAAAAAAACCTGATAATTCAATTTTTGTAGATGATAGATATATTATTTTTGATGCTAAATCTCCCAAAGATAATCAAGATACTGTATCATTTATAAGTGATATAAATACTAAAGTTAAAGATCAAGAGAAATATGCTAAACTACCTAAGGTTAAAAAAGACATATACCTGGTTGTTCCCTCAAACTTATATTCAGATATAAAAAAGAAACATTATCCGCAAGGAAAATTTGATGTTTGGATTATCACTATTGAACAGATTCCTGTAATGTTTGCTCACTATAAAAAGACAATGGACTATGAAAATTTTGAGGGGTTAAGTCAAGATGATAAAGATTCTCTTATCAAACAAATGGGAACTTTATCTTTTAATCTAAGACGAAAGCTTATGGTTGACACTCTTTTTGGTAAAAAGTTTTTAGATGTTTTGAAGAGTAATCAGGACAATTTACCAGAGGAAATAAATAATGAGATTGAAAAAGTTGTAACAGATTCAAGAGATAATGTATCTAGGAAGGATTCAGGTAAGCCTCTATCATTAGAAATGTTAGAGAGAGAAATGAATGAAACTAATTACCTTTCTCAAAGTATTGGAATTCCAACCCCTCCCATAGAAAAAGAAAATAATAAATAAAAAAAACCCTCACTAATGAGGGTCTTTTTTTAGATGAAAGAATTTTATTCTTTTGTGTAGATAAAATAATCTTGCATTGGGTACATTACATGAGCATAAGTTGTTCCTGCGAACATAACATATGGTGCTCCTGAATTAAAATCAGTTGTCATACCATCTAGTGAAGATGGATCAGCTGGCATTCTCATTAAATGTGGTCCAGATTCAATCCATTGTCCCGGAGCTGCTTCCTCTTTAGTCATAACTCCAGCCATAGTGTTATCTTCTCCCATATCACCATGAAGCATCCATGCATAGCCATCTTTATCCATAACAGGAACTTCTCCTGCAAAATATGCTCCTATCCATTTAAATACTTCGCCATCACCACAAAGTGGCATAGCTTCATGAGCATCTACCCATCCATTTTCAGAATCAGATTGACCTCTTGGATTTGCTGGTAAACATGTCCATCCATTTGTACCTTCTCTTAGAAGATTTCCTCCCATGTCTGGTGGACCATCAAAGACAGTAGCATCTTCAGCAATATAATCTGGAGCTGCTGTTGAATAAGCCCATATCTGCCATTCAGCAGAAGTGTGAGAACCTTCTGGCTCACCATTATTAGTTTGATTTTCAACCGGCATGTTACAACTAGTAATTAATGCAAGTAGTATTATAGAGTATATATATTTCATAATTGAATTATTTATCATAAATCTACAGAAAAACAGCTAACATCCCAAAAAAGATAAATTGAATGACTAAAATATTTGATGATAGGTTATACTCTTTAGTTTTAACTGTTTTGAAAAAGATATATTGAAAACAAAGTGAAAATATAAACCACCACAAATAATTAGAAAAAGGAACAGGAGATATTACAAATTCCCAGAAGTCAAGTTTTGGAGCACTTTTTTCCATAAGAAGATCAATTAATACCATAAGAAATGAAGCAAATATTATCTTATATACTTCTTTTCCCTTAATAAGTTTATCAGAAACACTACCTGTAGCTATAATTAATAATACCCAATTAAATCCAATTACATATGGTACTCCATAAATTTTTGAACCAAGATTAGCTCCATAACTATAATCCCCAAAGAAAAGACCATAGTTGACTCCAAGAAGCTCAACAATTAAACCAAATAAAAAAATAAGCATTAAACCAATTTTCGATTTTTTACTAGATAGGTTATGATTTAAAATCAATAACAATAAAGTCAATGAAAGGACATATGGAGTAGTGGATAGGAAGAATTCATTTTGATCTGACAACATTCCAAAAAATCCACTTATGTTGATTAGCCAAAGAAAAAAAATTGACATTCTTAAAAATTCTTTATTATTAGATAGTCCTGTCATTTTATTTAATTAATTCGGATACAATTTTTGCTGAGTTTAAACATAATGGTATTCCTCCTCCAGGATGAACACTTCCTCCACAAAAGTATAAGTTTTTAATTTTTTTAGAAAAATTGGGATGTCTTAAAAATGCAGACATTATAGAATTACTTGAGCTTCCATAAAGTGAACCATATTGAGATAGAGTCTTAATTTCAATATCTTTTGGAGTAAATACTTCTTCCATTACAATATGTTTATCTATTGAAATATTTAATGTATGATTTATTTTTTTAATAATGTTTTGTCTTAAAGTATTTTTAATATTATTCCAGTCTTGTCCAGAATCATAAGGTGAATTAATTAGAATAAACCAATTTTCACATCCTTTAGGAGCATCATTTTTAACAACTTTTGAAGTAGGACAGATATATATAGTTGGATCTTCATACATTAACTTTTTATTAAAAATGTAATCAAACTCCTTATAATTATTCTTGCTAAATATTATGTTATGTAAATCAAGTTCTTTAAAGCTCCTATTTATATTCCAATAAAAAACTATTGCTGAGCTAGAAGGTTCATAATTTTTTAAATATCTAGGTTTTTTAAATCCATTTAATAATTTACTGTAAGTTAAGTTTACATCCATATTAGAGACAATAATATCAGCGAGATACTTCTGATTATTCTTTTCTACTCCAATAGCCTTGTTTTTATCCGTAATAATTTTATCAATATTTGAATTAAAGCTGAATGTGACACCAAGATCATTTGCTAAATTATAAATGGATTTGGAAATATCTGACAGCCCATTAGATGGCATAAACACTCCTAGGTCATGTTCTAAATGTTGAATCATTGACATTATACCTGAAGTAACATACGGATTAGATCCATTATAAGTAGCAAACCTATTAAATAACTGAACTAACCTTTTATCATCAAAAGCTTCTTCATTTAATTGATTAAGAGACTTAGATATATCCAAGCTAAAAAAATTTAGAATTGCTTTAAAAGCTGAAACAGAAAAAAATGTAGAAGCTTTGTGCAATGATTTTTCTAAAAAAATTGTTCTAGTTAAGTCAAACTTTGTTTTTGATTTATTTAAATAATTACTTAATTTTTTTTTGTCTGTATCGAACTCAGAGAGAATTTCTTTTATAAGTTTTTGTTTATCTGAAAATGCTTTAAAAACTTTACCATCTTCCCAGAAATATTTACATCCAACTTCAATTTTTTTATATTTAATATAGTCATCAATATTATGATTTGAAATTTTAAACAAATCAATTAATAACTCTGGTAAAGTGAAAAGTTTTGGTCCAAAATCATATCTATATTCTCCTAATTTAAACTCGTGTAACTTTCCGCCATAAGATTCATTTTTTTCAAATACATGGACATCATATCCTTTAACTTTAAGCCTAACTGATAATGCAAGTCCAGCTATTCCTGATCCAATAATTATTGCTTTTTTACTCATTTATTTTTTTATCATGTATGACATTACATCTTACAAAAAGCTCTTCAGAGTACCATCTTCTTTTTCTAGACTTTGAAATGATTTTCATATGATCTGAATTGTTGTAGGCATACAATTTCATCTTGTCTTCAGTCTCCCAAATACTGATTGTTGATTGCTCAATTATTGGAAGTTCACCAACACCTTTATAATATAAAGCACCACTATGATTTTTAATTGATTTAGAGGCCTTAGAAGTGCTTATTATAAACTCTAATATTTTTTTAAACTTAACTCTTGCTCTAGTTATAATTAGAATTTTTCCACCTTTATAACTACTATCATTTTTAAACGGATTAATCTCATTCCATGAGCCTTTAAATTCATAAGGATCAATTTTTATTTCTATCCTTTCATGACATTTATCTAAAATAGTTGTCATGATTTTATTTTTTTCTAAAAATGCTTTCCTATCAGAATCATCTTTCCACGATGATATCATAACATAATTTGAAAAGTCAGGGAAAACACTAAAACCATTTTTTGAACCAGTACCAAGAAGTTTAAAAAACCCTTGACCATTAGACTTAAGGATATTTTTATTGAATGTATAGCCACCCATTAGCTTGAACATCCAAAACTTGTTCTTTTTAAAATAAAGTCGATCAATATAATAGGTCAATAGTAATAAGAATTAGGAATTATTAAAGTACAAAAAAATCCTCAACGTTAGCTGAGGATTTTTTGTGGTACCTCCAGGAATCGAACCAGGGACACAAGGATTTTCAGTCCTTTGCTCTACCAACTGAGCTAAGGTACCATAAAGCAATGGCAAATATATTAATTTTAAACAAAGCCGTATTCAAATGTTTCTGTAATTTTATAAAAAACTTTATTGAATGAACTTGGTTATAGACATAGGAAATACTGCAGTAAAAGTTTATTTATTTAAAAATAATGAAATTATTAAAAGAGAGGTATTAAGTGAAAACGCTCTAATTCATTATTTAAAATTAATTGCTATTGATGATATTAGGAATATTATATGTTCTTCAGTGACTAAGAGTTATAAAGATCAATTATCTAACATTTTTAAAAATTCAAATTATTATGACTTTTCAGATAACAATCTCAAAATCCCATTTACAAATAATTATGAAACAAAAAAATCTTTGGGTCAGGATAGAATTGGTTTAATTTCATCTGCAGTTTTAAAATTTCAAGACCAGAATAGTTTAGTAATAGATATGGGTACTTGTATAACCTATGACTTTATTGATTCACAAAATATTTATCATGGTGGGGCAATTTCTCCTGGCATTAGAATGAGATATTCTAGTTTTTCTAACTACACATCTAATTTACCATTACTAAAATATCAAGACATTACTAAAATAATAGGGGCTAATACAGAAGAGTCTCTTCATATTGGTGTTAATAATGGAATTGTTGGAGAGATTAATCAATACATTAATAGTCTGAAAAAAAGTCACTCTAAGTTTAACGTTATTATAACAGGAGGTGACTCAATCTTTTTGTTAAATAAGATAAAAAATGCAATCTTTGCGGACCAAGACTTTTTAGCGTTTGGTCTTAACTATATTATAAAACTTAATGAAGGTGAATAAAAATTACTTCCTACTAGTATCATTTATTATATCATCAGCATTTGTTTTTTCTCAAACAAATACTGGATCTCCTTATTCACTTAATGAATTAGGTGAAATAAATTTTCTTGGTAATGTTTCTAGCATATCTATGGGGGGTATTGATTCTGCAATAGATTCAATAGAATTTAACATCAATAATCCTTCATCATTAGCAAAGTTAAAAACCACTAACTATTTAATAGGGACATTCTATAAAACAACTGGAATTTCTAATAGTGTTTCAACTGATAAAATCAATACTGCAAACATAAATTATATTGCAATAGGTATTCCGCTGAAAAAATTTGGGTTTGGCTTTGGTGTTCTTCCATACTCATCAATGGGATTTAATCTTCAAACTACTGATGATTATAATTCAGCTAACTCAATAAGCTCAAGACTTTTTGGAGCTGATGGTAATATCAATAGAGCTTTCTTATCTGTTGGTGTTCCCTTTCTAAAATATTTTTCTTTAGGTGCAACTGCTAACTACAACTTTGGAAAATTTAATTACGAAAAGTTCGATTTAATGGAAGGTGTCAATTATGGAGTTTTTTCGAATAGTAGCTCAGAAATATCGGGATTTACTTATCATTTTTCTTCAAATTTATCAATTCCATTAAAAAACGATTTAACTCTTAATCTTGTTTATAGTTTTTATCCAGAAGGAGATTTAAATTCCTTTAATATTGAGTCACTTTATACATCAAACACATCTTCAATCACACTTGAATCATTAGGAGATTTTGTTGATGTTGATCTAAACTCAAGAGGATTAGAAAATACGAAGCTTCCAGTTCCAAAAAAATCAATTTATTCTTTAGGATTAGAGAAAAAAAATTCATGGTTTGTTGGCCTTCAGTATGAAAGTAAATTATCATCAAGTTTTGAAAATGTTTTTTTGAATATTAAGAATGTAGATTACAGAGATTCCAATTCATTATCAATAGGTGGATATATAATCCCAGATAGCTCATCCTTAATTAGTTATTGGAAAAGAATTAAATATAGATTTGGTATTAAAAATGAGAAAAAAAGTATTATTGTAAATAATTTGCCTATAAATCAATTTAGTTTAAATTTGGGACTTGGTTTACCAATAGCAGGACTTTCAAAGGCAAATTTAGGTCTTGAATTAGGTAAAATTGGAAATGATGATAATTTAATTAAAGAAAATTATTTTGCTCTTCGATTAGGTTTATCTCTTAATGATGTTTGGTTTATAAAAAGAAAGTTTAATTAGACTTAAACTCTATGAATTGTATTAGTTTTTTTAGAAATTTATTTTTAATATTATTTGTATCTCCTTTATTCTCTCAACTAACTTCTGATGAATGTTTAGAGCAATTATCTATTTTTGCAGAATCTGCTAAAATCAAAAATTATCAAGCAGCATACGAGCCTTGGAAAATAGTTTTGGATAACTGTCCAAATCTTAATGTAGCTACATACCAATATGGGGAATTAATACTTAAAGATTTTATAAAAAAATCCCCATCCGAAGAGGAGAAAACAAAATATTTAAATGACTTGTTAAGTTTATATGACCAATGGATAGAAAATTTTCCAGAAAGAAAAGGTATTAGACAAATTGGTAAAATTTACAGTAGTAAAGGTCAAGCAATGCTTGATAATGGAGTCAATGATAAAGCTTTGATATATGATACATTTGATTTTGCTTTTAAAAATGACCCTTCAAGTTTTACAAATCCCAAATCATTAGCCTATTATTTTCAAACAGGATATGATCTTTATAAATCTGGAACTAAAATCAATCTAGAAACTCTGTTTGAAAGCTATGAGGAATTGACAGAGAAGTTTGAACTTTTGAAAACTAACATTTCAAAAAATATTGATATAATTCTAAAAAAGGAAGAATCTGGAACCCCTTTAACATCTAGGGAGGTTAGAAATAAAAAAATATATGACACAAACTCTAATGCAGTAAGTGCATATTTAAGATTAATAGATCAGAGAATTGCTAAGGAAGCTACTTGTGATATTTTAATTCCACTGTATTCAAAAAACTTTGAAGAAAATAAAAATAACCCGTTATGGATTAGAAGAGCTGCTGGGAGACTAGATGGAAAAGATTGTTCAGATGACCCACTATTTGTCACTTTAGTTGAACAATTACATATTCTAGAGCCTTCAGCTGATTCAGCTTATTATCTTGGTATTTTAAATGATAAGAAAGGAAATTCAGACGAGGCATTAAAATACTATCAAGAGTCCGTTTCTTTGCAAACAGATAATTATAAAAAGGCAAATATTCTTTATAAGATTGCAGTTAAATTCAAAAATGCTGGCAGAAGATCATCCGCAAGAGATTATGCACAGCAGGCATTATCTTTTCAGCCCTCTTTAGGTCAAGCTTACATTTTAATTGCTAATATGTATGCTGATAGCGCAAATGGATGTGGTGATTCACAGTTTAATAAAAAAGCAGTATTTTGGTTAGCTTCACAAACTGCCCAAAAAGCAGGTAGAGTTGACGCTTCATTAAAGAAATTGGCAAATCAATCTGTTGCAGCTTTTAATGGGAGAGCACCATCCAAAACAGATATATTTACTGAAGGTAATCAAGGAACAACAATTACCTTTTCATGTTGGATAAGAAGAAGTGTTAAGGTTCCAAACCTTTAGAATGAAATACAATTCTTATTACAGTTTATTTTTTTTAATAGTTTTTTCTTCATGTATTACGGAGCCTACAATTACTATCTCTCAAAATAAAAAAATTCCTGTAAGTATTGCTAAAAATTTTACAATGACATATACTGATTCAACACTTACAAAGTCATTTGTATCTGGAAAAATTCACTATGATTATACAAATGACCAGCTAAATTTCTCTGAATTTTTCGAAGATGTAGAGTTAATAATATATGATATTAATAAAACATCCACTATAAGCTCTGACTATGCGATTGTATATAATTCTTTTAGATTCATGGAATTTCAAGGAAATGTAAAAATAACTACTACTGAAGGAGAGTTGCTCACTACAGACCAATTATATTATGATACTGAAAATGAATGGCTCTTTACTGAAGATGATTTTGAGTATACTGATAAAACGAATAAAATAATTGCAAATCGACTTGATTCAAATAGAGACTTTACCGATCTTGTAACAGGAAATTTAACAGGATCAATTAATATCTCAGAATAATGAAACATTATATTATTTCAGAAATACTTTATTGGGTTATTGCAGTAATATCTATTTTTAGTGTTTTTGAAAATTGGGGTGTTAATAACAATAGGGCATACTTATTCCTTGGCTTCTCAATTCTTTCTGTTTTTATGGCATTATTTAGAAGACATTTTAGAAAGAAATACTCAAATAAAAATTAAATGATAATAATTTTTAGTCTTTTATTATCAGCTTTCTTCTCTGGTATGGAAATAGCATATGTTTCCTCTAATAGATTGAATCTTGAAATTGAAAAAAATCAAGTAGGATTAATTCCAAAATTACTATCAATTATTACACAAAACCCTTCTAGATTCATAGCAACTATGTTAATTGGCAATAATTTTGCGCTGGTTATTTATGGAATATTTATGGGTCAATTTATTGTTGACAATCTAACATTTATGAATCTTTCAGTAATGAATGAGCTAACAATTGTTCTGATTCAGACTCTAGTTTCTACATTAGTTATTTTAGTAACTGCAGAATTTATTCCAAAAGTATTATTCCAGATATATTCAAATATTTCAATGAAAGTTTTTGCGATTCCAGCATACTTTTTCTACACTATTTTCTATCCAATAACTAGTTTAGTCACAATTATTTCAAATTTTATTCTTAAATCTTTTTTTAAAGTTAATTCAGATGAATCATCAATTTCTTTTTCCAAGATTGAACTAGAAAATTATATTGAAAATGAAATTGAAAAGTCTGATAAAAATTTAGATTCAGAAATTGAGATTTTTCAAAACGCATTGGAGTTGTCTGAAATAAAAGCAAGGGATATAATGGTCCCTAGGGCTGAAATAATTGCACTTGAGGATTCGACAAAAATTCAAAAAGTAAAGGATTTATTTATAGAAACAGGACTTTCAAAAATCCCTATTTATAAAGATTCAATTGATGATATTGTTGGATATATTCATTCTTTTGATTTTTTAAAAAAACCATTAAACATTAGAGAATTTATTTTGCCTGTGGTATTTGTTCCTGAGCCAATGTTAGTTAATGATGTTTTAGAAAAATTAACTCTTCAAAGAAAAAGTATTGCAGTCGTTATTGATGAATATGGAGGGACATCTGGAATTATTACGGTTGAAGATATAGTTGAAGAACTTTTTGGGGAAATAGAAGATGAGCATGATAACTATGACTTTTATGAAAAACAGATATCTGAAGATGCTTATGAGTTTTCATCTAGATTAGAGATAGAATATCTTAATAAGACCTACAATCTAAAATTACCAGAATCTGAATCATATGACACCTTAGGTGGCCTTATAGTCTTTAATAAAGAAGAGATTCCAAAGATTGGAGATAAAATTTTAATAGATAAATATTCAATTGAAATCTTGCATGCAACTTCATCTAAAATTGAAAAAGTAGTTCTAAAAAAAATTGATCAAGAATAGTATAAATAAATACTAAATTGTAATTTCGAAATTATTTAAATTATGGCAATACTAGGACAAATCAGAAAAAGATCAATCTTCCTTATTATAGTTATTGGAATGGCACTGTTTGCTTTTGTGCTTTCTGGAGTTTTTACATCTAATGGTGGGTTTGGAGCAAATGAACCCATTGGTGAAATAAACGGTGAAGAAATTGACTATGCGATGTTTAATATGATGGTTGAACAAGCTCAAACTGTATATGGGTTAAACATGATTAATGCGGTTAATCTAGCATGGAACCAGGGTCTAAAAAATCAAGCATTAATTCAAGAGATTGACAAACTTGGTATTGGTGCTGGAAGAGGTCAGCTTGAACAAATTATTTCAAGTGACGAGTCTATAGTAATGAATCCTTTATTTCAAAATGAAATTGGTCTTTTTGATTTCAATAAGTTTTCAAGTTATATTACTCAACTTAATTCATCAAACCCTACTATGTATGATCAATGGAGACTTCAAGAGCAAAATATTATTTCTTTAGCCAAGCAAAAAATTTATTTTGACCTTATTAAGTCTAGTGTTATATATACTAATGTAGAGTCAAATATTCAATATCATTTAGAGAATGATAAAGTTAGTATTGAATATTTAAGAATACCATATGAAATTATTCCAGACTCAACTTTAAAAATTAAAGACTCAGAAATTTTGTCTTATTTAAAAAAGAATAGAGATATATATGAAAATGGTGAGTCCAGAAAAGTTGAATATATCTATATTCCTGATGTTGCATCTAGTTTAGATGAAAACAATATTAGAACTGATCTTGAACAGATAAGGGATGGTTTTTCACAAATGAATCAGGTTACTAATACTGTTGAAGACATTGAAGGTTTTAAAGGTGTTAAAGATTATGCAGAGTATATAGAAATTTACTCTGATGTTAGTTGGGACTCAATATATAAGACAAAACAAGAGCTTTCAGGAGATTTTTCAGATATTTTGTTTGGTTTAAATAAGGGAGAGGTTTTTGGTCCATACAAAGATGGTAATACCCTTAGAATTTCAAGAATGATTGAAAAGAAGAGGGATGGTAATTTAAATAAAGTTTTAATCGCAGACATAGTTAAAGAAATAATTCCATCTAATGAGTCTTCAAACACTAATTATAGATTAGCTTCTCAGGCTGAATTTGATGCAAATAATAATCTGCCTCTTAACAATAGTGATGCAAGTTTATTTATTGATTCCTTTAATTCCTTTGAAAAATTTGATGCAGGATTACCCGGCTATACTAATTCAAGACAAGTAATTAAATGGCTTTATGAGGACAAAACAAGAGCAGGCGATGTTAAAAGATTTACCCTTAATGAAGGTTATGTAGTAGCAAAAGCTACTAGTTTTAATAAAAAATCATTACCAATTATTGAAGAAGTTCGTGATGAAATTTCACAGATTCTATTGAATGAAAAAAAATATGATTTTTTCAAAGACAAATATAAATCTAATATTGAAATTGAATCACTATCAACTGATTATGATATTGAATTAGAAAGAGCTTCTGCTGTTACGCAATATGACCCTATTCTAGTTGGTGCTGGTTCTGAACCTTATATTATTGGTTCTGCTTTTGCACTAAATATTGATGAAACTTCAAATGTCCTTAAAGGAAATAGTGGAATTTATTTAATTAGACTTCTTTCTAAAGATACTGCTGAGGATATAAGTTTAGGTGCTGCAATTTCTAATTCTCTTGCTGATCGAGAAATTGAAAGAATTTCAACACTTATCCCAGAGGTCTTAGAATCTAAGGCAGAAATTGTCGATAATAGAAGTTTATATTATTAGATTAATAAATCACTATATTTTAATATAGTGTTGAAACCTTTATTTTTAAAATAACTTGAAGGGTCTTCATCACATGATGCCATTATAAAATCACCTCCCCATGCCCCTAAGCTTTTAATCTCACCTCTAAAATCTTTAAATAGTTCTTGCTTTATAGGTTGTTTAGAAATCAATTTTGAAATAACTTTTTCATGAGAGTGTATGAGGTCATTGAAGTTCTTTAGGTCAGAACTTTTCAAAAGTTTTTTAGTGATATCAGAAACCTCACTTATTAATGTGTTTGAAGGGTTTAAGTTTTTATATTTTCTGATTTCAGTTAATGAGTTTTGTTTAGTATTCAAATAAACAAAGTATATTTTTTCATGAAAAATTGGTCTAAAACTTACTTTCTCTATGTCTCTTTCATTTTTACTTAATCTGTAAAGTAATGGTGATTCAGATTTAGCACATGCAATATCATATCCACTTCCATTAAAAATTCTATTATTTAACTCATAAGGATCTATCTCAGCAAATTGGGAAAGATTAGATATTAATGTGGATGAAGAACCTAATCCCCAGTCTTTATTAAAAGTTAATTGTGAAGTAATATTTGAGCCAGATTTATTTAAAAAGTTTGGGTTGATTTCTCTTATTACTTTTATTATCTCAATTAGTTTATTGGAAATTTCATTAGATGAAGTTGAATCTACTTTTAAGCTTTCAATTCTTATTGTACAATGAAACCAAACTCTACCATCAGAGTTTTTACTGAACCATTTAATATGTTTTGATTCATTATTTATGATCTCTAATGATTGACCAAGCAAGGAGGGAACAGCAAGAGATACAGCTCCATCTAGTATGACATATTCACCTGTTATTAAAAGCTTACCGTTACTATAGAATCTCATTTGAAATCCTTTAAATTGAGAAATTCAATAACTGATTGATTATTAATTTTCTTATTCTTAAAATATTCTTTAGCATTTTCAATCTGTATTTTACTAGCATTATTTTTCATTAAAAGATTGATAAGATGCATTTTCATGTGGCCTTTCTGAATTCCTAAGGTAACTAGAGATTTAACTGCAGAAAAATTCTGAGCAAGACCAACAGAACATATGATTTTCATTAAATCTGATGAAGAAGGATTCCCCAGTATTTTATGTGATAATTTAACCATAGGATGCAAATCTGTAATTCCCCCAACTGTTCCAACTGAAATTGGAATCTTTAGGCTTATTTTAAATTTATTATCAATTATTGAACATTGAGATAAACCTTTATAATTTCCATCCGAAGAAGCAAATGCATGGACTGCAGCTTCAACAGCTCTAAAATCATTACCAGTTGAAATAATAATGGCGTCTATACCATTCATAATTCCTTTATTATGAGTAACAGCTCTCCCAGTATCAATTTGAGCTATATCAAAAGCATCTTTAAATTTTGAAGAAAATTCATGAGGAGACAAACCACTAATAGTTCCAAGTTTATCTAAATCACATTCTACTGAAGCCTCAACTAGACATTCTGGAGTATAATTTGATAAAATTGACATAATTATTTTAATTTTTTTCTCGGATTCATTTAAATAATCTGATTCATTAATTAATCTTTCAAAAGTTATAGAAATTTGTTCTAAACATGAGTTAATAAAATTAGCTCCCATAGAATCTACAGTATTGAAATCAACAGATAGTTGAAAATAAAAATCTAAATCATTTGATTTATCAATGAGTTTAATTTCTTCAATTCCACCCCCTCTAACTCTCATGTTTTTTGTTATCAAATCTGTTGATTTGATGAGATCTAATTTAATATCATCTATAAATTTTATAAGAGACTCTTTCCTGCCTTTATACTTAAAATGTATTTGTCCAGTCTTTATTTTATTGATTATTTTAGATTTAAATCCCCCTCTTTCAAACCAAAATTTTGATGAATTAGATAATGCAGCTACAACAGAGCTTTCTTCTGAAACTAAAGGAATACAATAATTATTATTATTTATAAGAAAATTAGGAGATACAGAATATGGTAAATAAAAATTTGAAATACTATTTTCAGAAAAAGAGTTATGTAAAGTTTGAACCTCAGTATCAGTATTTAAATATTTATTTAAAATATTTTTAAATTCACTGGAGTCATTAAGAAAATTTGAGCTAATCCAGGCTATCTTATCTTCTCTAGAAAGTTTCGAAAAACCAATTATTTTTTCTGGCATAATTTTCTTTACTTTATGTAAATATAAGTGAAATCAATCTCAATTTAATCTAACTAATCAGTATCTATGAAAAATGTAAATCTCTTTAATGGTGATGAAATAAATCAACGAACAATATTGGGTCACCCTTCAGGTCTTTTTACTCTTTTTTTTACTGAAATGTGGGAGAGATTTTCTTATTATGGTATGCGAGCAATTCTTGTGTTATTTCTTATTTCTTCCCTTGATAATCAAGGGTGGGGTTGGGAAAGAAAAGATGCGTTAGTATTGTATGCATGGTATACAGGATTAGTTTATATAACTCCAATTTTCGGAGGCTTACTTGCTGATAAATTTCTTGGATATAGAAAAGCGGTTGTAATAGGTGCTTTATTGATGACTTTAGGTCATGTAGCTATGGCATTAGAGGTTTTCTATGATTTTTATTTGTATGTTGGACTAAGTCTTTTGATTTTAGGTAATGGATTCTTTAAACCTAATATTAGCTCAATAGTTGGTCAAATGTATAAAGATGATGGTAAAATAAAAGATGCTGCTTACACAATATTCTATATGGGTATTAATTCAGGAGCATTTTTAGGAATATTATTATGTGGCTATATAGGAGAAACAGTTAATTGGCATTATGGTTTTGGTCTAGCAGGAATATTTATGTTTTTTGGAATGCTACAATTTCATTTTGGTCAAAAAATATTTGGAGACATTGGTTTATCTGTAAGCGAACGTAATGAGGATGAAATAAAAGTTAAAGAGGTCAATAAAATATCTCAAAAAATTGTTACTGATAGATTAGTAGTAATCGGTATTTTTTCATTTGTAACAATCTTTTTCTGGTGGGGTTTTGAGCAAGCTGGTGGAAGTATGACAATTTTTGCTAATGATTATACTAATAGAGATTTAGCAGGAACTGGAGCTTTAATTTTTAAAATTATTAATTCTCTTTTAACAATTGTCCCAATGGTTATCTTAACTATTATTCTTTATCTGCTATTTAAAAACACTTTCGAAAAATATGCAATTTCAAATATTTTTTTAGCTACAAGTTTTGTTATTATATGGGTCATTGTTATTTGGATGCTTAGTAGAGAATTTTTAAAGGATTCTACTGAAGTTCCAGCTTCATGGTTTGCTATTTTGAATTCGTTCTTTATCATAGTATTTGCTCCAGTTCTATCAAAAATTTGGCAATCAAAATATAATCCTTCGGGTCCAATTAAATTTGGCATTGGATTGATGCTTTTATCTTTTGGTTTTGCAATCTTATCTTTTGGTTCAATTAATATACCACTAGGAGCTTCAACTGCATCTCAAAGTATGATTTTCTTAATATTAGCATATTTGTTTCATACACTTGGTGAACTATGCGTTTCCCCAGTAGGGTTATCTTATGTTAGTAAGCTTGCCCCTAAAAAACTTGTAGGATTAATGTTTGGAGTATGGTTTGTTGCTAATTTTATTGCAAATTATAGTGCTGGAATTACAGGAAGTTATATAGATCCAATTGTTGATGAATATGGTATGTCAGTTTTCTTTTTAATATTCACAATATTACCAGCTTTTGTTGGAGTGCTAATGATAATTGCAAATAAGAAAATTGTAGAAATGATGCATGGAGTAGAGTAACTCCTTTAAGATTTAATTATTGAGTCAGCTATATTATTGGATGTGTTATTTAATGAAAGCATAGAATATATTTTAGAGTAATGATCAAGCATGATTGATCTCTTCTTACCTTCAATTATCATATTAAGCTCCTTTATTAATCTATCTTCAGATAGTTGGTTCTGAATTAGTTCTTGAACTACTTTTTGTTTTAATATGATATTCACAAGTGAAATAAAATCAATCTTGATAAATGTCTTTCCAATTAAATAACTAATAAAACTCGTTTTATAGCATACTATTTGAGGAACCTTAAATAAAGCACATTCTAATGAAGCTGTTCCACTTGTTACAATTGCAGCTTTTGAATTATATAATAAGTCATAAGTTTGATCATAAATAACTTTTACATTCATTTCTAATGCTTTTTTATAAATGCTTTCATCCACATTTTTAACACCTGCTATAATGAACTCATATTTTGAAAAATGTTTTTTTAAAGTTAAAAATATAGGAAGCATTGAATTAATTTCTTGAGATCTACTTCCTGGCAGTAGTGTTATTATCTCTCTTTCATTTGATATATTATTGTCTTTATAAAATTCTAAGTTTGTTTTAAAATTATCAATTTGCTCAATAAGTGGGTGACCATAATATTCTGATTTCATATTGTGCCTAACTTTATAATATTCTCTTTCAAAAGGAAATATTACATAAAGCTTATCAATATTTTCCTTGATGGTTTTAATTCTATTCTCTTTCCAAGCCCATATTTGAGGACTTATGTAATAATAGTTTTTAAAGCCTTTTTTCTTGGCCCATTTACTAATTAATAGATTAAAACCAGGATAGTCTATATATATAATCCTATCTGGGTCAAAATCAGAAATATCTTTTTTACAAAAGTTTATATTTTTACGGATAGTAAGTATGTTTTTTAAAACTTCGTAGAATCCCATGAAAGCAAGTTCTTTAATGTGTTTTACATTAAATCCTCCACTTAAGATCATTTTATCCCCTCCCCAAAATCGGATATTTGCTTTTTTGTCAATTGATTTTATTTCATCAATTAATCTTGATCCATATAAATCTCCAGATGCTTCTCCAGCAATTATGTAATATTTCATTTAAAACTCCATTCATTTAGATCTTGAATGGCATGGTGCGCAGTTAGGTCAAACTTAACAGGAACAATAGATATATAATTCTGGTTTAATGCCCACTCATCAGTGTCTTCCCCTTTATCTTTATTTACAAATTTTCCAGTTAACCAGTAATATTCTTGTCCTAACGGGTTTTTTCTTTTATCAAACTCTTCATCCCAAAATGCTTTTGCTTGTCTACAAATTTTAATGCCTTTAATCTCAGATTTATCAACTGATGGAATGTTAACGTTAAGAACAACACCATTTGGCATTCCATTTTTTAATGCACTTAAAGTAATTTTTTTTATGAAATCTTTAGATTCATCAAAATTTGCATTCCACTTGTAGTCAAGAAGAGAAAAACCTATCGCAGGAACTCCTTCTATTCCTGCTTCTATAGCAGCACTCATTGTCCCTGAGTAAATTACATTAATCGATGAGTTTGATCCATGATTTATACCAGAGACACATAAATCAGGTTTTCTTGGCATAAGTTCATTTATTGCTAATTTAACACAATCAGCAGGAGTTCCTGAGCAACTATACTCTGTTATCTCAGAATTTATAGGAGTAATTCTTGATGTATGTAAAGTAGAATTTATTGTTATAGCATGTCCCATTCCAGACTGAGGACTATCAGGTGCTACAACAATTACATCACCAATCTCTTTCATTACACTTATTAGATTTCTTATACCAGGTGCATTTATTCCATCATCATTAGTAACTAATATTAGTGGTTTAGCCATAGAAATTATTTAGTGTAAAGATATAAAAACGATTAACTACTTTAACTTTAACAAAAACTTTGCTGTTATTCTATTTTGCTTAAGTTTTATTTAAATTAATTTAGCAATATGTTTTTAAGAATTTTCGGATTTATTATTTCAGCAATTGTTTCACTTGTAATTTACTTTGAAGTATCTAATGTTAATTTCTCAAGTGACGAACCAAATAAAGATAAATTACTTGTAGACCTAGTATCATATGTTTTAGACAAGTTACACTATGATCCCAAGATTATTAATGATGATTTTTCAATTAAGGTTTATGATGATTTTATTAGTGCAGTTGATTCTCAAAAAAGATTCTTACTTAAATCTGATATTGAATTATTTTCAGAATACCGATTATTAATTGATGATCAAATAAACTCATCTGATATTACTTTTTTTAATATAGTTCATGAAACCTTAAAAACACGAATTGGTGAAGTCGAAAACTTCTATGAGGAAATTTTAGAAGTCCCATTTAACTTTCAGGTTAACGAAGAAATTAACCTTGATTATGATAATCTAGAACATGCAGAAAACTCCAATGAGCTAAAAAAAATATGGAGAAAAAGGCTTAAGCTATCTGTTTTGGATGGATATGCATCAAAAAAAGAAATTAATGACCAAGAAAAAGAAAATGATAATTTAATTTCTGATTATGAAATTGAAAAAGAATCTAGAAAATCAATATCAGAGAATCTTAAAGACTTTTTCCAATTTAACAGTGAGCTTGAAAGATCAGACTGGTTTTCAATTTATTTAAATACTATAGTCACTCAATATGATCCTCATACTTCTTATCTAGCTCCTGAAGCAAAAGAAGTTTTTGATCAAAACATATCAGGTAAATTTCAAGGGATAGGAGCTAGACTTTTTAAAAGAAACCAACAAGTTGAAATTTCTGAAGTAATTATAGGTGGTCCAGTATGGAGAGATAACTTGTTAAATGTAGGAGATATTATTATTGCTGTTGCTCAATCTTTAGAAGAAGAACCTACAGAGATATCATTAATGAAATTAAGTGATGCAACTGACTTAATTAAAGGTGAGAAAGGAACAAATGTATACTTAACCATTAAAAGAGTTGATGGTGGAATTGAACAGGTTGAAATAACACGAGATATTGTTGAACTGGCAGAAACTTATGCAAAATCATCTATTATTAAAGATGATATAAATACTTACGGTCTAATAAATCTACCTAGATTTTATGTTGACTTTGATGATTATGGAGAAAGAAATGCTGCAAGTGATATCAAAAAAGAAATTTTAGGTCTCAAGTCTAAAGGAATAAATGGATTAATTCTTGATCTTAGAAATAACGGAGGAGGTTCATTAAAAACTGTTGTAGACATTACAGGGTTTTTTATAGAGAAAGGACCTGTAGTTCAAGTAAAAAGTATTGGTGGTAAAAAAGAAATTTTAAGAGATAATGATCCTTCAGTTATTTGGGACGGCCCACTTTTAGTTCTTGTTAATGAATTTTCTGCATCAGCTTCAGAAATATTAGCAGCTGCACTTCAAGATTATAACAGAGCTATAATATTGGGAAGTAAACAAACTTACGGTAAAGGAACAGTTCAAAATATAATTAACTTAAATAATGTCATTTCAGGAAACACATATGGAGATCTTGGTTCACTTAAGATTACTACTGATATGTTTTACAGAGTTAATGGAGGCTCAACTCAGTTAGAAGGAGTTAAAAGTGATTTAATATTTCCCAACAGATATTCATATATAGACATAGGAGAAAAAGATTTGGAAAACCCTCTTAATTGGAATAAAATTGATTCTGCTAAATATAACAATTCAGAAAAAATCTTCAATTATTCTCAAGCAATTTTGAATAGTAAAAATAGAATTAGTCAGAATGAATATTTTTCTTTAATTGACCAGCATGCTTTTTGGATTAAATCTCAGCAAGATGACAAAACTATTTCTCTAGAATATAGTTCATACAAGGATGATATAGAGAATACTAAGTTGCAGAATGATAAACTAAAAGTTATTGAAAAATTTTCTTCGCCATATTCTTTTGAATGGAATGAAATTAATCTAAACTCAGATAGCACATACGATGATGATATGCAAGAAAAAAGAGATAGATGGATAGAATCTCTTAAAAATGACATCTATGTTGATGAGGCTATGAATCTATTAAAAGATTTAAATTCTTTAAAGAGAAATGATATACTTTCTCAAATAAATATTGATTAATCCTCCCTTAATCTGCTTGAATCAAAGTTTAAGTAAATAAAAAACATTACACTAAAAATTAAGAGACTTGATCCTCCATAACTTATAAATGGTAAAGGTATTCCTACAGATGGAACTAATCCTATAGACATCCCAACATTAATAAAAAAATGAATAAAAAGTAGACTTGCAAAACAATGAGAGTATATCCTTCTAAAATGATTAACCTGTTTATCAGCCCTAATGGAAATTCGAGTAATGAATAAAGTAAATAATAGTATTGTAACAAGAGTTCCTATAAAACCCCATTCCTCACCTATAGTACTGAATATATAATCTGTATGCTGTCTTGGGACAAAATTCCCTTTCGTTTGAGTACCTTCAAGAAATCCTGCACCAAATAAACCTCCATTGCTAATTGCAATTTTAGATTGATTTGTATTATAACCAATCCCACGATTATCGACCTCTTTCCCAATTATTAAATTAATTCTATCTCTATGTCTCTGTTCAAGAAAATTTTCAAATAAGTAATTAGTTGAAAACGAAATTCCAATTAGTATAATCAATGATATTAAATATGTTGTTACTGAAGCTCTAATCTTTTTTTGTCGATTATATAAATTGATTAATACAAATAACATTAATAGGATTATGGAAATTGACGTAAAACCAAAAATAAGTGTCAGTAATAGAGTTAAAAATATAATTATTCCATAATATAAAAATCTCAAGTCTAAGCCTTCACGTAAAATAGGAAAGATAAATGCTAAAAAAACTAATGCAGAGCCAGGATCAGGTTGAAGAGTTATTAGAGTTATAGGAACTAAAATAATAACTCCAACTATAAAAATATCACGAGTCTTTTTTAGATCTGTTTGAATTATACTTAAAAATTTTGCCAGAAATAAGGCAGTACATAATTTTGCAAATTCAGTAGGTTGAAAACTAATAGGTCCAATTATATACCAAGATTTAGCACCACCTCTTTCTACCCCAAAAATGAATAGACTGGATAATAGTATAACTGAAATAAAATATAAAAATGGTGTAATACTGTCAAAAAATTTCTTTTTAGTAAAGATTATTAAAAAGAAGGCAACTATACATGCCAAAAGAAATATAAGTTGCTTTCCAACAATTGTACTATAATCAAAGATAGTTGTAAAAGATTCATCATGGGTTGAAGAATAAATGTTGACAATCCCAAAAGTTACTAATAGAGTGTATGTGAAAAAAGATATTAAATCATATTTGAATATATTCAAACTATTCATTTATTGTAAATGTTTTAAACTTATATGGTTTTTCATATTCACTTTGAAGACTTCCGTTAACCATTCTATTCTCGAGCCATTTTCTTTCAATTTTATCTGTTAAATATTTTTCAATAATAAGACTTGCAATTGGAGCAGCCCATCTGCTTCCCCAGTATCCATTCTCAATAAAAACAGAAACAACAATTTCTGGATTTTCAGCTGGAGCAAAGGCAATAAATGTTGAATGATCTGTCAATTGTTTTTTTTCATTTTCAATTAAGATAAAATTTTCAACAGTTCCAGTTTTTCCTGCAACATTAATACCATTTATTTTAGCTATTCTTGCTGTACCTTTATTAACAACTTCAACCATCCCGTCAATTACAATCTCAAAATTTTCTTTATCAATAGTAGTGGTAACCTTATCCTCATTAAATATTGATTCGTTATTTATTTTTTTTACAAAATGAGGTTTATAATAAAACCCTCTATTTGCAACAGCAGAAGTAAAATTTGCCATTTGAATAGGAGTAGTTAAAATTTCACCTTGACCAATCGAATTAGAAATTGTTGTAGAAGATCCCCATCTATTATTTCCATAAAACCTGTTATAATAATCTGATTCTGGAATAAAACCTTTCTTTCCTATAAATAAATCATATCCTAAATAGTCACCTAAACCAAAACTCTTAATATGGTTTGCCCATGTATCAAGACCTTCACTTGGTGTTTTATATTTATCTAAAATCCGTTTATATGTCTTAGCAAAATAGGTATTACAAGAATTATATATACCCTTTCTTAAGTTACTAATTGTTCCAAATTTATTATGACAACCCATAAAAGCATTTCTTGCATAATAATGCCCAGCATTACACGTAAAGGTTGAATTCTCATCAATTACTCCCTCCTGAAGACCTATTAACGCATTTAAAATTTTCATTGGTGAACCAGGTGAATATTGAGCTTGAAGAGATCTGTCAAATAATGGTTTGTTTATAGAATCCTTTAGTAATTTCTGAAAATTATCACTTCTATCTTGACCAATAAATTGATTAGATTCATAAGTTGGCGCACTAACTAGAGTCAGTATCTCTCCAGTTGCAGGTTCAATTACAACCACACCACCCTTTTTGTTTTTAAGCAGACTCTCTGCATACTCTTGAAGTTTTATATCAATGGTTAGCGTAATGTTATTTGCTTTAACCGGATTAACATCATCAGCAGAATTATCATAAGACCCAATTACCCTGTTAAATCTATCTTTTTGAAAATATTTAGCGCCTTTTTTTCCTCTTAACTCATCTTCATAGTATTTTTCAATTCCTTGTTTCCCAATCATTTCTCCTTTTTCATAGTAATTATCTGTATTGATTTCGGTTTGATCTACTTCTCCAGTATAGCCAATTAAATTACTTGCAAAAGGTTTTATGTAATCCCTTACAGAATTTTTTCTTAAATAAAATCCATCATAAAGCCATATTTTTTCTTGAAGAAAAGCGTTCTCTTCTTTTGATATTTGTGTCTTAATCAAAGAAGGTATTTTTGATGAATAATTTATGGCATTTGATATTTTTCCTCTTAGTTCTTTTTCCTCAATATTAATTAATTTAGATAATTCAGTAGTATCAAATTCTACTGTATTTTCGGGAATAATAATTAGATCATACATGGGTTGGTTGGCAACAAGAAGTTCACCATGTCTATCAAAAATTAACCCTCTTTCTGGGTATACTGATATTTCTTGAATTGCAAAATCTGAATTAAAATATGAATCTGCTGTTAATTGAAGTGAAGCTAATTTAACAACAAAAATACCTGAGCATATTATGGTTGACCAAATAAGTAGATACTTTTTTAACATTTTTATTTATTTGATATTAATTTTGATAAAACCCAAATAATAATAAAGGTAACAATTGAATTTATAAGAGTGTAATAAAATATTTTCCCTAAGACTTCAATATTAAAAAAAACAAGAGAATAGTATATTGATGAATGAATAAGTATAATAAGTATAAAAAATGTTATTCTATTGATAATTTGAGTTCCCTTAATCATTGCTGAAGGTAAATTTGCATTTACACCAAATGAATTTTTTTCTATCCTTCCTCTAAGAAAGCAAATTGTTATTGTAGCAAATGTATGACAGCCATATGTTTGCATTGACAAATCAATAATAAGTCCAGTTATAAATCCTAAAAAAATTAAAGTTGTTTTATTATAAGATGTTTTGTAAAGAATAAATATAATTAAGTATACAGAGGGTGTGATAGTATCAAATAAGTTAAAATGATTAAAAATTAGTAGCTGAGATACTAAAATTGAAGTATAAAAAAAACCATTTCTAATCAATTCTCTAGTCATTTAATAAAGTTTTAATTTCGTCATTATCAGTTCTTTCTAAAATATATACAGTAGATAAAGAAGAGAAATCATTAAAAACTTCAACATCTATATCATAGTAACCCTCCAATGAGCTATTATCATAATTAGTAATACTTCCTATTGGAACACCTTTTGGGAAGTAAAAAGACATTCCTCCTGTTACTATGGTATCACCAATCTTTAATGAACTACTTAGAGGTATATCATTTAATTTTAAATGTTTTGAATTTAAACCATCCCAAGTTATTGAACCAATTGTTGAGGAATTCTTTAATATAGCATTAACTTTTAAATCGGTATTTAATAAAGATATAATTGACGCATAGTTATCAGTAACACTTTTAATTATACCTACAACACCAAGAGAAGTTATTACTCCCATTTCTTCATTAATCCCTTCTAAGATTCCTTTATCAATAACTATTATATTTTTACTCTTATTAATTGAGTTCAGTATTATATTAGCAGTATTTAAGGGTTTTGATTCCAATGAATTATTCTCTAAATTTTGTGAGCTAAAATTATTTTTATATTCAATTTTTTTCAACTGGAGGTTTTCTTCAATAAGTATTTGATTCTTATTTCTAAGATTAAAATAAGAGTATATATAAGATGAAAAAATTGAAGATTTCCCTGACAAGTAAGTAGCAGTCTTTTCAATTCCACTATAGTGAACTGAACTATTAGTGTAGAGTGAATTAAAAGTTATTAAAGAAAGGACTATATATATAATTAAGTTCCTTTTTTTAAGTATGGAATTAATTATTGATTGCATTAAATAATTTACTTAATTAAGACTGATTTGAATTTGTCAATATTCTTAAGAGCTATTCCTGTTCCTCTAACAACAGCTTGAAGTGGATCTTCAGCTATATAAACGGGAAGATCAGTCTTTTTTGATAGTCTTTCATCAAGCCCTCTAAGTAATGCCCCTCCGCCAGCTAAATATATTCCAGTATTATATATGTCTGCTGCAAGTTCAGGAGGTGTTTGAGACAAGGTTTCCATTATAGCATCCTCAATTCTGATTACAGATTTATCAATTGCTTTAGCAACTTCTGTATAAGAGATTATTTTTTCTTTTGGTTTACCTGTTACAAGATCTCTACCTTGAACATGCATATCTTCAGGAGGGTCATCTAAACTTTCAGAAACTGACCCTACTTCAATTTTAATTTTTTCAGCAGTTCTATCACCAATATAAAGATTGTGCTTAGATCTCATATAATAAACAATATCATTTGTAAGAACGTCCCCAGCCACTTTTAATGATTTTTCACATACAATACCAGATAAAGCAATTACAGCAATTTCTGTAGTTCCCCCTCCTATATCAACCACCATGTTACCTTTAGGTTTAACAATATCTATTCCAATTCCAATTGCAGCAGCCATAGGTTCATGAATCAAATGAACTTCCTTTCCGTTAACCCTTTCAGCAGATTCTCTTACAGCTCGCATCTCAACCTCTGTAATTCCTGATGGAATACAAATGACTAATGTTAGAGAAGGTGAAAACCATCTTTTTTTAAGAGTAGGAATACTCCTAATTAACTCACTTATCATTTTCTCAGATGCATCAAAATCAGCAATTACTCCATCTTTCAAAGGTCTAATGGTTTTTATATTTTCATGAGTTTTACCTTGCATGGACTTTGCCTCTTCACCTATTGCAATAATTTTATTTGTAGTTCGATCAATTGCAACAATAGAAGGGCTATTAATTACAACTTTGTCATTATGAATGATAAGTGTATTTGCCGTTCCTAAATCGATTGCAATTTCTTCAGTAAAAAATCCCATAATTATCAGTAAAGTTAGTTAAATAAAGCGAATTAATGTCTAAAATGCCTGATTCCTGAAAACACCATTGACATTTCATTTTCATTGCAAAAATCAATTGAATCTTGATCTCGAACTGAACCTCCAGGTTGAACAATTGAGTTTATTCCATTTTGAAATGAAATTTCAACACAATCAGAAAATGGGAAAAATGCATCACTAGCCAGACTTGATTCTTTGAGTTCAAACCCAAATTTCTTGGATTTTTCAATTGCTTGATCTAGAGCATCTATTCTAGATACTTGACCCATACCAGATCCAATTAATTGTTGGTTTTTGACAATAACTATACAATTAGACTTAGTATGCTTTGCAATAACTGATGCAAGAACAAGATCATCAGAATTATTTTTATTGGGAGATTGTTTAGTTACAACCTTAAAGTCTTGAAAATTTTCAATTTTTTTATCAACGTCTTGTTCAAGAACACCGTTTAAGCATGATCTACTTTGAATACTTTTTGAAGGAATTTTATTTAATTTAATTATAATTCTATTTTTTTTTGATTTCAAAATAGTTAATGCTTCCTCTTCAAAATCATGAGCAATTATAATCTCAAAAAACAACTTATTAATTTGATTAGCAGAGATTTTATCAATTGTTTTATTGGATGTTAAAATTCCACCAAATGCAGAAATATTGTCACATGACAATGCGTCTTCATAGGCTTCAAGTACTGAATCTCGAATAGCTACTCCACATGGATTATTATGCTTATGAATTAAAAAGATTGATTTATTAGAATCTAAGTCTCTAAGTAAGTCAAGAGATGCATCAATATCTAAGAGGTTATTGTATGATATTTCTTTACCGTTTATTTGTGAAATATAATCTTTAAGATCACCAATAAATCTTCCTTTTTGATGAGGGTTTTCTCCATATCGTAATTCTCTAATTACTGAATCCTCTTGAATAGTTTCTTCATCAATGTAAGAGAAGATTTTTGAATCGTAATCTGAACTTTTTTTAAATGCCTGAGCTGCAAGATTTTTTCTTGTAGAAACATCAGTTGAACAATCACCTTTTAAAATCTCAATTAGTTTTAAGTATTGAGATGATGATGAAATACATAATACATTTTCATAATTTTTTGCAGCAGCTCTAATAAGTGAGACTCCACCAATATCAATCTTCTCAATTATTTCAGAATGATTTTTTGTATTTTTTACAGTTTCTTCAAACGGATAAAGATCTACTATTACAAGATCAATATCAGGAATATCATAATTTTTGGAATCCTTAATATCTGACTCAGAATTAGTTTTTAGGATACCACCAAAAACTTTAGGGTGAAGAGTTTTAACTCTACCATTTAAAATAGATGGATAGGATGTGAGATCTTCAACTTTTTTAATGGAAATTCCCAGATTAGATATATACTCATAAGTACCGCCAGTAGAATAGATTGTTACATTATTAGATGATAAGTGTGAGCAGATTTCATCAATTCTATCTTTATTAAAAACTGATATAAGAGCAGATTTAATTTTCTTCATAGTAGGAAAACTAAAGTACAAAAAAAACCTGCTTTAAGGCAGGTTTTTATTTAGGTTTATTAAAGTTTACATCATGCCAGGCATACCTCCGCCTCCCATTGGTGGCATTGGTGCTGGATTATCTTCTTTAATATCGACTAATGCACATTCAGTAGTTAAAATCATTCCTGCAACAGATGCTGCATTTTCAAGAGCAACTCTAGTTACTTTCTTAGGATCGATTATACCTTCTTTAAGCATATCAACATACTTTCCTTCTTTTGCATCATATCCAAAGTTTTTTTCACCTTCCAATACTTTTGAAACAACAACTGATCCTTCTCCTCCGGAGTTCTCTACGATTGTTCTAAGTGGTGATTCTATAGCTTTAATTACAATTTGAATTCCAGTAGATTCATCAGAGTTTGAAGCTTTAACTTTACTTAGATCATTTTTTGAATTAAGCAAAGCTACACCTCCACCAGCGACAATTCCTTCTTCAATTGCTGCTCTAGTAGCATGAAGCGCATCATCCACTCTATCTTTTTTCTCTTTCATTTCAACTTCAGAAGGAGCACCTACATACAATACAGCAACTCCACCTGCTAGTTTAGCAAGTCTTTCTTGAAGCTTTTCTTTATCATAATCTGATGTAGTAGTATCAATTTGAGCTTTGATTTGGTTTACTCTTGACTTAATGTCATTCTTGTTACCAGAGCCGTTTACTACAGTAGTATTATCTTTATCTATTGTAACTTTCTCAGCAGTTCCAAGCATATCTATAGTTGTATTTTCAAGAGAGAATCCTCTCTCTTCTGAAATTACTGTTCCTCCAGTTAAAATTGCAATATCTTCAAGCATAGCCTTTCTTCTATCACCAAAGCCTGGAGCCTTAACTGCAGCTATTTTAAGAGATCCTCTTAATTTATTTACTACTAATGTAGCAAGAGCTTCTCCGTCAATATCTTCAGCAATAATTAAAAGGGGCTTACCAGATTGAGCAACAGGCTCAAGAATAGGAAGGATATCTTTCATTACTGATATCTTTTTATCAGTAATTAGGATTTGTGGAGTCTCAAGATCAGCTTCCATCTTTTCAGAATCTGTAACAAAATATGGAGAAATATACCCTCTATCAAACTGCATTCCTTCAACTACATCTACGTATGTATCAGTTCCTTTTGCTTCCTCAACAGTAATAACTCCTTCTTTACCAACCTTTTCAAATGCTTCAGTAATTAATTTACCTATAGTACTGTCATTATTTGCTGAAATACTAGCAACCTGAAGAATTTTTTCAGATGCATTACCTATCTCAACTGATTGTTTTTCAAGACCTTTAACAACTGATATGACTGCTTTGTCAATACCTCTTTTAAGATCCATTGGATTAGCACCAGCAGCAACATTTTTAAGACCCTCAGTAACGATAGACTGAGCTAAAATAGTAGCTGTAGTAGTTCCATCTCCTGCTAAATCATTAGTTTTTGATGCGACTTCCTTAACCATTTGAGCGCCCATGTTTTCAAGGTTGTCCTTAAGTTCAATCTCTTTGGCTACTGTAACTCCATCTTTCGTTACTTGTGGAGCGCCAAATGATTTACCAATAATTACATTTCTACCTTTAGGTCCAAGTGTGACTTTTACAGCATTAGCAAGAGCATCAACTCCTCTTTTAATGCCATCACGTGCTTCAATATCAAATTCAATTTTTTTTGCCATTTTTTTTAATTTAAGTTATACGATTGCTATAATATCACTCTCTTTCATAATCAGGTAGTCGATACCATCATGTTGTAGTTCAGTTCCTGCATATTTTCCATAAAGCACAATATCTCCAGTTTTTAATGTAACTGGGTTTTCTTTTGTACCAGGACCAACAGCAACAATTTTACCTTTTTGAGGTTTTTCTTTTGCAGAATCTGGAATAATAATCCCAGATGAAGTCTTTGTTTCTGCCTCTGATGGCTCAACAAGAACTCTGTCTGCTAATGGTTTAATATTTATCTTACTCATATTTTTTTATTTAGTGATTTTCATAAACTATGCCACATCAAAAAAATGTGTCAAAGTATATTGTTTTCTGACATCATGACATTTAGTTAATCTGACTCAACAGGAATTTCTGGAATTGTTTGCTCAGGAATTTCTGGAATTGTTTGCTCAGGAATAGATTCATCAATTAGAATAGAATCTGTATTCTCAGAGTCATTCATTAAAGTTACATTAGAAATTAATATAAGAATAAGAATTATTGCAGCTAAGACCCATGTGCTTTTATCTAGAAAGTCAGTAGTACTTTTTACTCCACCAATTTGTGATTGTCCTCCACCAAAAGATGATGATAACCCGCCACCCTTAGGGTTTTGAACCATAACAACGAGTATTAATAGAATACAAACAAAAAGAATAAGCGATACTAATATCCAATAGGTTCCCATGATTAATCTTTACTTTTTAGTTTTTTTATACCATTTATTTGGTCTGCAAAGAAACTACTTTTTTTTGGATATTTCAAGCTTAATATCTGATATGCTTTGATTGCTTTATTGAACTTTTCTTGATTTACATAAATCTTTGCAAGTGTTTCAGTTATAAGTTCATCTTTAATTTTTGTCTCAGGTTTAAAATTAGATTTAGACGCATAATCTTTGTTGATTTTTATTTTGGGTGAGTTTTTAATAAACTGATCAACTAAGTCAAATCTTTCCTCAATTTTAGGTGAATCTTCATCAATTATATCAAACCAATCTAAAAAAGAATATTTTTCTTTTGAATCATCTGGTTGATCCTCATTAATATCTGAGCTATATAGCCAATCTCTAAGAATAGACCTATTAAATGTAAGAATTGCACTTTTAGGAAGTAACTCGAAATAAGCATCCTTTTTTTGCAACTTAAGAGTTTTTAAGTAATGGGCAGAAGCTGATTGAAAATATGGATAGGAATTAAGTATCCTTTTAAGCTCTAATGATTTACTTAAATCCATTGGATCAAATTCTTCAATAATTTTTGAAAATGAATTGTTTACCACTTTGCAAGAGTTTCATTAAAAATATCTTGTATAATTCTTTCGAAAATCTCTTCTAATGCAGCATCTTTAATGTCATAAACTTGGAGATTTCCGGGAAAATCATAATAAAAAGAAAATCTTTTTTTAATATCATCTTCTTCATTTAAAACGTTTTCATAATTTACCATAACAGCCATAGTCAGCCTGTTTTGAGCTGCTTTTATTTCAGCAGTTGCTGCCATAGGAGTAACGCTAAAATCAACAATTTCACCGCTGTAGATTATATCACCACCCTGATTTACAAGATTAAGACTTGTTTGATTAACAATCAAGTCTTGTAAAGCGATTGTGAAATCTCTATCAAGTCCAGGTTCTATAGTTGACCCAGGTCTTCCACCAGCAGTATTTTCAAAATAATCTACTTGAAAAGTTTCAACTCCTATAGGTATTGAAGATCCTGTAAAACTATATATTCCACAAGAGGTTACTAATAGTGAAGCAATAATAATAAGGAGAAATCTTTTATACATCTGATACATCCCCCAAGTTATGTTGTTTAATTTTTCTGTAAAGTGTTCTCTCAGATATCCCAAGCTCTTTTGCAGCATTTTTTCTTCTTCCGCTAGTTCTAATTAAGGCTTGTTTAATCATTTCAACTTCTTTATCATGAAGAGACAGAGTCTCTTCTTCTTCAATTGTTTCGGCATATTCAAAGCTATCTTCATCTTTTGAATTAACATTAATGTTCAAATCTGATTGTAAATCTAAATTATTTGAATCTTGAACTGGATCATCTTCACCATAAATTTTCTCAATTAAGCCTTGATTCTTTTCTTTGACATCTGTTGAATTCTCTCCCTTCATTAATTCAAGAGTTAGTTTTTTAACATCATTTAAATCATTTTTCATATCAAACAAAACTTTATAGAGAATCTCTCTTTCTGAAGAAAAAGAAGAGGAATCTTCTTTTACATCATCCAAAGTTGCAGGTAATTTTGAAACTTTATTAGGCAAATAATGATTTAAAGTTTCAGTTTTTAAGTTTCTCTCTTTTTCAAGAATTGACATTTGTTCAGCAATATTTCTTAACTGTCTGATGTTCCCTCTCCACTCTTGCTGACATAAAAGTTCTTGAGCAGGCTCATCTAATCTTAAAGTTGGCATATTATATTTTTGAGCAAAATCAGATGCAAATTTTCTAAATAAAATAGGAATATCTTCTTTTCTATTTCTTAGAGGTGGAATATTTATAATAATTGTGCTTAACCTGTAAAAAAGATCTTCTCTAAACTTACCTTTTCTTATAGCCTCTTCCATTTTTATGTTTGTAGCTGCAACTATACGTACATTTGTTTTCTCTACTTTTGATGACCCCACTTTTATATACTCGCCATTTTCAAGAATTCGAAGAAGTCTAACTTGAGTAGCAAGCGGAAGCTCACCAACCTCATCAAGAAAAATTGTTCCTCCGTCTGCAACTTCAAAATAACCACTTCTATTAGCTGTTGCTCCGGTAAAGGCACCTTTTTCATGACCAAATAATTCAGAATCAATAGTACCATCTGGTATTGCACCGCAGTTTACAGCAATATATTTTGAGTGTTTTCTGTGTGAATATTGATGTATAATTTTTGGAATATTTTCTTTACCAACACCACTCTCTCCTGTTACAAGAACAGAAATGTCGGAGTTTGCTACTTGAATTGATTTTTCAATTGCCCGATTTAATTTAGGGTTATCTCCAATAATTCCAAATCTCTGTTTTACTGAAAGAATGTTTTCCATTATACTTTTACTTTATTAATATCTCCAATCAATGTAGCAGTTGTAAAGCTTTCAACTTTAACATCTACAATATCTCCTAGTGAGAAGTTATATTTTGGAAATACAACTACATTATTTTCACTAGTCCTTCCACTCCAGAACTCATTTGATTTTTTTGATGATTTATCAATTAAAACTGAACACTCATTATTTAAAAATCTTTTATTTCTTTCAAAGCTAAGTTTTTGCTGAACAGTAATAATTTCTTCTAACCTTCTTTGTTTTGTTTCCGGACTGATATCATCTTTAAAGTTTCTTGCAGCATAGGTACCAGGTCTTTCAGAGTATGCAAACATATATCCAAAATCATATTTTACTTCTTCCATAAGAGAGAGAGTATCTTGATGATCTCTTTCTGTTTCAGTTGGAAAGCCAGTAATCATATCATGTGAAATTCCACAATTTGGAATTATTTCTCTTATATTTTTTATTAGATTAAGATATTCTTCTCTAGTATGAAGTCTATTCATTTTTTTTAGAATCCTATCACTACCCGATTGAATAGGTAGATGAATATAGTTGCATATATTCTTATACTCAGCCATAGTTTCAATTACATCAATTGTCATATCCTGAGGATTTGATGTGGAAAACCTAATTCTTATTTCAGGAAAATTTGAGGCTACCATTTTAAGTAAATTTGAAAACCTTTTAGAATTTTTTTTCTGCTCCTCACTTGCTTTTTTAAAATCTTTTTTTGGTCCTCCACCATACCATAGGTAACTATCTACATTTTGGCCAAGAAGTGTAATCTCTTTATATCCTTTTTCATTAAGCTCATTAATCTCTCTAAGAATACTCTCAGGGTTTCTACTTCTTTCTCTTCCTCTTGTAAAAGGAACAACACAAAATGTACACATGTTGTCACAGCCTCTAGTAATTGAAACAAAAGCGTTTATACCGTTATTATGAATTCTGACAGGAGATATATCACCGTATGTTTCAGATTTTGATAAAATAACATTAACTGCTTTTTGGTTATGCTCAACTTCATCTAAAAGGTTGGGTAGATCTTTATATGAATCTGGACCAACTACTAAATCAACAATTTTTTCTTCTTCAAGAAGTTTATCTTTTAATCTTTCAGCCATACAACCTAATAGTCCTACTTTAAGATTTTTATTTTCTTTTTTCTGAGAATTAAATGTTTTAAGTTTTTTACGAACAGTTTGCTCAGCCTTATCCCTTATAGAGCAAGTGTTTAGCAGAACTAGGTTTGCTTTTTTTGAATCATCGGTTAGATGATAGCCTTCTTTTTCCAGAATTGAAGCAACAACTTCACTGTCAGCAAAATTCATCTGACATCCATAGGTTTCTATATATAAAGACTTTTCTTTGATAGTAAACAATTAGCTAGTAAAATTAAGTAATTAATTTATATTATGCCAATTTGTCAGTATTTTTCAGTTCACAAAAGAAATTGATTCAATTTTATTAGCTTCTATTTTATATACAAGCTAATGTTGTCATATCCGCCGATTATATTGGTAATATTCTTTATCCCATTTGAATATAGTATAGAACTAGCAATCATGCTTCTATAGCCACCTTTACAGTATATATATGATCTACTGTTAGAATTTACCTTTATCAGATTATCAGAAAGATTGACAAGGGGAATATTTAATGAGCCATTTACAGATCCATTTATATATTCATTTTGAGATCTAACATCTAGAATGTCTAAATCAAATTTTGAATTCAAACTAATAAAATCTTGAGCTTTAATGTTTTCAATAGAATTAGTTTTCTTATTTGATTCAATCCAAGATTTAATACCCCCATCTAAATAACCTTTGATGTTATCAAAACCTACTCTAGAGAGCCTAGTAATGGCTTCTTCTTCTCTCCCTTCAGGCGCTAAAAGAATTATAGGTTTTTTAATATCTTCCAATAACTCTCCAACCCATGGAGCAAATCTCCCATCAAGCCCAATAAAAATAGAACCAGGAATATGAGATTCTGCAAAATCATATTCATTTCTTACATCTAATAAAATAACATCCTTAATTAGTTCTTCAACTTTATTTGCCTCCAAGGCATTTAATGATTCTTTTAAAATTGTTTGTGATTCTAAATATCCACTTTTATTAAGCTCAACATTTGAAGGGAAATATTTTGGTGGATCAAGAAGACCACTTAAAACTTCTTTAACAAACTCCTCTTTAGTCATCTTATCTCTTAATGCATAATTTGTTTTTTTCTGATCTCCAAGTGTACCTATCGTCTCAGAACTTAAATCTTTTCCACATGAAGTTCCTTGACCATGACCAGGATATACAATTACATCATCATTTAGAATCATAATTTTATTTCTTAGGCTATCATAAAGCATTGACGCTAGGTCTTTATTATCTAAATCTGATATTTGAGATAGGTCAGGCCTACCAACATCTCCAAGGAATAATGTATCGCCAGTAAATATTGCATGATCCTTTTCATTAGTATCTTTCAGCAAATAAGTAGTGCTTTCAATTGTATGACCTGGGGTATGAATAGCTACAATAGTTGAGTTGCCAAGTTTAAATTTTTCATAATCTGATGCAATAGTTTTATTGAAAGTAGTTTCAGATTTTGGTCCATAAATAATTTCTGCACCTGTCTTTTTAGCTAAATTTATATGACCACTTATAAAGTCTGCATGAATATGAGTCTCAAAAATGTATTTAATTTTTGATCCACTTTTTTTTGCCTTTTCAACATATGCCTCAATCTCTCTAATGGGATCAATAATAGCAACCTCTCTATTACATTCAATATAATATGACCCTTGAGATAAACACTTAGTATAAATCTGTTCTACTTTCATCTATTTACAAAATTAGTTTCTTTCAAACTATCTAGCAATTATGTTAAACAAATTTTAAAATTTTTATTTTTTTTTTATTCATAACAATAAATCTATTTACTTTAGGGCCAAATTTACAATATGCCAAAAAACTTAGTTATTGTTGAATCAGCTACAAAAGCCAAGACAATTGAGAAAATTCTTGGACAAGATTTTAAGGTTGTCTCCTGTGTTGGGCATATCTCAGACCTTCCAGTTAAAGAGCTTGGGGTTGATGTTGAAAATAATTTTCAACCTAAATATGTTGTCCCTACTGAAAAAAAACCAATTATAAGAGATTTAAAAAAATATGTTAAAGACTCTGAAAAAGTTTGGTTAGCTAGTGATGAAGATAGAGAAGGGGAGGCTATAGCATGGCACTTATATGAAAATCTTGATTTAAGCAACAAGGATTATGAGAGAATTGTTTTTCATGAAATAACTAAAAATGCAATTTTAAAATCTTTAGAAAATCCAAGGGAAATTAACTTCAATTTGGTTAATGCTCAGCAAGCACGTAGAGTTTTAGACAGACTTGTTGGTTATGAACTCTCACCTGTTTTATGGAGAAAAGTTAAGGCTGGATTATCAGCTGGAAGAGTGCAATCTGTCTCAGTGAGATTGATAGTTGAAAAAGAAAGAGAAATTAAAACTTTCGTTTCCAAAAGTTCATATAAATCAATTGGAGTTTTTGAGACTAATGATGGAGTGAAGTTAAAGGCTGAACTAAATGAGAAGTATTCTTCTGTTAGTGAAGTAAAAGAATTCTTCGAAAAAAATTATGGTTCTCTATTTAATGTTGCTAGTACTGATAAAAAACCAGGAAAAAAATCTCCAACTCCTCCTTTTACAACGTCTACTCTTCAACAAGAAGCTTCAAGAAAGCTTGGTTTTGGAGTTACAAGAACAATGTCAACTGCTCAAAAGCTTTATGAAGCTGGATTTATAACATATATGAGAACAGATAGTGTTACTCTTTCTAATGAAGCTAAATCTTCAATTATTAAAAAGATAGAGACTAAATATGGAAATGATTATGTTAATCCTAGAGATTATAAGAATAAAAACAAATCAGCTCAGGAAGCTCATGAGGCTGTAAGACCAACAGATATTAATGTTGATCAAATTACATCTGACTATGACCAGCAAAGATTATATGAATTAATTTGGAAACGTACTATTTCTTCTCAAATGTCTGATGCTCAAATTGAAAGAACTGTCGTTAATATAAAGACAGTTTCATACAATCAAATTTTTATTGCAAGAGGTGAGGTTATTAAATTTGATGGTTTTCTAAGGGTTTATAATGAGGGAACAGATGATGAAATCGAGGAAGAAAAAGATGTTTTACCAGCACTGAATACTGATGAAAAATTAAATTTATTAAATATAACTTCTAAAGAGTCTTTTACTAGACCACCTTCTAGGTATACTGAAGCATCATTAGTTAAGAAACTTGAAGAATTAGGGATTGGAAGGCCAGCTACATATGCTACTACAATTTCAACAATCCAAAATAGAGGTTATATATCTAAAGGAGATAATGAGGGTGTAGAAAGAGATTATAATTTTATAGAATTTAACCAAGAAGGTATTAAAGAAAGTATATTAAAAGAAAAAACAGGATCAAATAAAGGAAAATTAGTTCCTACTGATATTGGTATGATTGTAAATGATTTCTTAGTTGATAATTTTAATAATATTTTAGATTATGGATTTACAGCAGAGGTTGAAAAGAATTTTGATAAAATAGCTACAGGTGATCAGAATTGGACAGATATTATTAAGCAATTTTATGGTGAATTTCATGAAACCGTAAATGATGTTAGGGAGAATGCTGAGAGGCAATCTGGTGAAAAAGTTTTAGGTACAGACCCAATTTCAGGAAGAATTGTAAAAGTAAGGCTTGGAAAATTTGGACCAATTGCTCAAATTGGAACAATAGATGAAGAAGAAAAACCTGTTTTTGCAAGTCTTACTAAAGATCAACAGTTAGATACTATTACCATAGAAGAAGCATTAGAATTATTCAAATTTCCTAAAGAAATTGGTAATTATAAGGATGAAATTATAACTGTAAATAATGGGAGATATGGCCCTTACATTAAATTTTCAACTAAGTCTATTTCAATTCCAAATAATCTTGATCCTCACTCCGTTGACATTAATAATGCTATTGAATTAATTGATGAAAAATTAAAATCTGAAGAACCTATTCATACTTATAATGATAAACCAGTTACTAAGGGTAAGGGTAGGTTTGGTCCTTTTATTAAGTGGAATGATTTATTTATTAATGTAAATAAAACATATGATTTTGATGACTTGTCAATTAATAATATAGAAGAGCTAATTGAGATAAAAATAAAAAAGGAAAAAGAAAAACTTATTTCAGAGTGGGCTGATGAAGATATTAAAGTTGAAAAGGGAAGATGGGGTAGATCTGTTATTTTCAAGGGTAAAAAGAAAGTAGAAATTCCTAAAGAAATTGATCCAAAAACAATTACATTAGAAATTGCGAAGCAATATCTAAACCCTAAAAAGAAAAAATGAGTCTTGAATTACTCAGACCAATTTCAAGTAGCTTTATTGATGAGCTAAATGAAAATTATTTACAAGGTTCTTTATTTAAAACGTTAAACATACATACTTCATCTTCTGGACTTCCAGATATAGAATCTACAAATGTTTGTATAGTAGGGTTAAATGAATACAGAAACTCTTTTTTTGAATCTGGCGTCCAAGACATAAATTCTATTCGAAAGCAACTTTATAAATTAAAATTTGGCAATTGGAAATTGTCAATTTCTGATTTAGGGGACTTACCTAATGGAAGTAATGTAGATGACACTTATCATGCACTTTATGATATATGTAAAGAGTTGTTATCCAAAAAAGTATTATTGATAGTGATAGGAGGTAGTAACGATTTAATTTATCCAATTTTTAAATCTTTTGACTCATTTAGTGATAAAGTCAATATAGTATCTATTGATAATCAGTTTGATCTTTATCAAGAATCTGACCTAGTATCAGGGAGAACTTATATGAATAAAATCATAATTGATGATTCAAACAGATTAAACGATTTTACTAATATTGGATATCAAAGACACTTATGTTCCACTGATGAATTAGATTTAATGGAGAAATTATTTTTTGAGTATATTTCTTTAGGAGAAATAACAGAAAATAATAACAAGGCAGAACCTATTATGAGGAATGCGAATATTGTTGGTTTTGACATGAAATCCTTATCCTTTTCAGCCTCATTTAATCAAACTGAAGGAAATCCAAATGGAATTAACCCCAGGCTAGCATGTATTCTAGGTAAATATGCAGGTCAAAGTAATAAAACTAATTTTTTAGGTTTATTTGAGTTAAATAACAATATAATATCTAATAAATTATACTCTGAGATAATATGGTATTTTTTAGATGGTATAAATAAAAGAATTATTGAATCGGACTTTAATGACTCACAAACCTTCAATAAATATATTGTTCAAACTTCAGGAAGAGATATAATATTTTTTAAAAGTAAGGTTTCCGAAAAGTGGTGGATGTTAATTAATCCTGCAAACAACCCAAGTATTTCTTACTTACCGTGTTTAGAAAGTGACTATTTAGATGCTCTTAATGACAACATTCCTACTAGATGGTTAAAAGCTACTAAAAGAGTTTAAACTTCTTGTAAATATCTTTCAGCATCAAGTGCTGCCATACATCCTGTTCCTGCAGCAGTTACTGCTTGTCGATAATCTTTATCCTGAACATCACCAGCAGCAAATACTCCATGAATATTTGTTTTAGTAGAAGTTTTATCTGTTATAATATAACCACTATCATCCATTTCGACCAAACCTTTAAATATATCCGTATTTGGAGTATGTCCTATAGCAATAAATAAACCTGTAATTTTGAGTACTGATTCTTCACTGTTGAGATTATTTTTAATCTTAATCCCTTCAACAACACTCTCGCCAATAACCTCTTCTATTTCATGGTTAAACAAAACCTCAATATTATCAAAATTGGCTAACCTGTTTTGCATTGCTTTAGATGCTCTAAAATGATCTTTTCTTACCAGCATTGAAACTTTACTACATATTTTTGCTAAATATGTTGCCTCTTCTATAGCTGTATCCCCACCTCCTACTATGGCAACATCCTGGTTCTTGTAGAAAAAACCATCACAAACTGCACATGCAGATACTCCACCTCCAATTAATCTTTTTTCACTGGGTAACCCTAGGTATTTTGCAGAAGCACCTGTACTAATTATAACTGTTTTTGATCTAATTTCATCACCATTTTGAGTGTATAACTTATGAATACCACCTTTTTCTTTTGAAAAATCTACTTTAGAAATGAAATCAATTTTAACTTTTGTCCCAAATCTTTCTGCTTGTTCTTTCAATTCATTCATCATTGTAGGTCCATCAACCCCATTAGGATAACCAGGAAAGTTATCAACCTCTGTGGTTGTTGTTAGTTGACCTCCAGGCTCTAAGCCAGTATATATAACTGGATTAAGATCTGCTCTTGCTGCATATATTGCTGCTGTGTATCCAGCAGGGCCACTTCCTATAATTATTGTATTCATATTAAGATTTTTGAGATAATGTTTTGATTTTGTAAAATTAAAAAAACATAAGAATAAATTGATTAAAACATTATTAACTTTGTAATTTGATAATCTAAATGAAAATGATTAAAAAAAATCTTAAGTATCAATCCCCAGGAATAAATGAGGAAAACAGATACGAAAAACTTCATACAGTAACTTTTGATAATTCTCAAGAAGCCTCAACTTTAATTGCTAGAGAAATTTGTGATTTAGTTAAATCCAAACAAGAGAAGAATAAAAACTGTGTCATAGGCTTTGCAACAGGATCTTCTCCAACTAAAGTTTATCAAGAAATTATAAAAATTCACAATGATGAATCTTTGAGTTTTAATAATGTTATAACTTTTAATTTGGATGAATACTTTCCGATTGAAAAAGATGATAATAATAGCTATCATAATTTCATGAAAGAAAATTTATTTGACCATATAGACATACCTAAAGAAAATATAAATATCCCATCTGGAGATATAAGTGAAAAAGATATCACAAAGTTTTGTTCCAATTACGAGAAAAAGATTGAAAAAAATGGAGGTATAGATATCCAGCTATTAGGAATTGGAAGAACTGGTCATATAGGTTTTAACGAACCAGGGTCCCACTTTAATTCTACAACTAGGTTGATAACATTAGACCATACTACAAGATTCGATGCTAGTAAAAGTTTTAATGGTATTGAAAATGTCCCATCCAAAGCAATTACAATGGGTATTAGAACAATCTTTAATTCAAAGAGAATTATAATGATGGCATGGGGAATTCAAAAAGGTCTAATTGTGAAAAAATCTGTTGAAAATAATATTACATCACTAATTCCCACAACTTATTTACAGAATCATAAGAACACAACATTAGTTCTAGATAAAGAGTGCTCAAGTGAATTAACTAGATTTAAAACACCATGGTTAGTTGGACCTTGTGATTGGTCAGATTTAATGAAAAGAAAAGCAATAGTTTGGTTGTGTGAGATAACAGGAAAATCTATTTTAAAGTTAACTGATGAGGATTACAACAAAAATGGGTTATCAGATTTATTAGCACTAGAAGGAACATCTTATGGAATAAATATCAAAATGTTCAATCATTTTCAAAATACAATCAGTGGTTGGCCTGGAGGTAAACCAGGTGCGGATGATTCTACTAGACCAGAGAGAAAAACCCCAAATCCAAAAAGAGTTATAATATTTAGCCCTCATCCAGATGATGATGTAATTTCTATGGGTGGTACTTTTGATAGATTGGTTTCACAGGGACATGATGTTCATGTTGCATATCAAGCTTCTGGAAATGTTGCAGTCTCCGATCATGATGCATTAAAGTTCATTGAAGTTTCAGCTGATATGTTTACTGGAGAATTAAAATTAAAAATTGAACCTTTAATTAAAGAGCTAAAAAATAAAAAGGCAGATAAAATTGATTCACCTGAAGTTAGACAACTTAAAGGATTTATTAGAAAAAGAGAAGCAATTTCAGCAACTAGATATATAGGAATTCCCGATTCAAACACTCATTTTATGAATCTTCCATTTTATGAAACTGGAAGAATCAAAAAAAATCCACCTTCAAAAAAAGATGTTTTAATGACTGCATCATTAATCAATAAGATTAAACCTCATCAAATTTATGCTGCTGGAGATCTTGAAGATCCTCACGGAACCCATAAAGTATGTCTTGATTTAGTGTTTGAGGCACTTGAGTCTCTTAAAGGTGAGAAATTTATAAAAGATTGTTGGCTGTGGTTGTATAGAGGAGCTTGGTTAGAGTGGGATATTCATGAGATAGATATGGCTGTACCAATGAGTCCAGCTCAAGTACTAAGAAAAAGAAATGCTATCTTCTTTCATCAAACTCAAAAAGATGGAGTAATGTTTCAGGGACAAGATTTAAGAGAATTCTGGGTTAGGGCAGAAGAAAGGAATAACGAAACAGCAGAAAAATATAAAAAGATGGGGCTGGCAGATTATGCTGCTATAGAATCATTTAAAAGACATTATTATTAAAAACCTAATTATGAAAAAATTCAATTTACTAATCACCTTTCTAATTTTATTTGGAACATTTTTAAATCTTCAATCACAGAATAAATTTTCTAATAGAAAGATCAACAATCTTAAGAATCAAGTTTCACAATTAGTTGAAGAAGATAAAAAAATGACACAAGTCATGGTTGACAAAGTCTTTAGCTTTTCTGAGCTTGGTTTCCAAGAATTTCAAACATCGAATTATTTAAGTTCAATTCTTGCTGAAAATGGTTTTGAAATAGAGTATGAAGTTTCTGGTGTACCAACTGCATGGTTTGCAACATGGTCAAATGGAACTAATGGACCAACAATCGCACTTGGAAGTGATATAGATGGTATACCTAAAGCATCTCAATATCCTGGTGTTGCATACCACAAACCAATAATTGAAGGAGCTCCAGGACATGGAGAGGGTCATAACTCTGGCTTACCTGTTGTAATTACTGCAGCCCTTTCAGTTAAAAAAATAATGTTAGATAATAATATTGAAGGGAAACTTGTTATATGGCCTGGTGTTGCTGAAGAACAAATTGGAACAAAAGCATGGTATGTAAGAGATGGTTATTTTGATAATATTGATATGTGTATTTTTACTCATGTAAGTAGTAACCTTGGAGTTTCTTGGGGACCAGCTACTGGAACTGGTTTAATTTCTGTTGAATATACTTTTGATGGAGAAACTGCTCACTCAGCTGGGGCACCATGGAGAGGTAGAAGTGCACTTGATGCTGCTGAATTAATGAATATAGCATGGAACTATAAAAGAGAACATTTACATCCTCTAAAAAGATCCCATTCTATTTTCACAGATGCAGGTGATCAACCTAATGTAGTGCCTTCAAAAGCATCAATATGGTTTTACTTTAGAGATGTGACATATGAAGGAATCATGGATATGTATGAAACTGCTAATAAAATGGCTGAAGGAGCATCACTGATGACAAATACATCATTCAAGTCAAGAATACTTGGAACGGCATGGCCTAGGCATTTTAATAGACCTATTGCAGAGGAAATGTATAGAAACATTGAAGATGTAGGATTGCCTTCATGGTCTGACAAAGATCAGCAACTAGCAGTTGCAGTTCAAAAAGTAGTTAATTCAGGTAATTTAGATGGACTTGCAAATGAGCTAAGACCAATAGGAGCTCCACTTCCTTATAAAATTAGTGGTGGTTCAGATGATATTGGAGATATTTCTTGGAAGGTGCCAACTGTAACTTTACGTTTTCCTTCAAATATTCCTGGACTTCAGGGACATCACTGGTCAAATTCGATTTCAATGGCTACACCAATAGCTCATAAAGGAGCAAATGCAGGAGCTAAAGTTCTAGCTATGACAGTAATTGATTTTTTACTTAAGCCTGATAAGTTAGATGAAGCTAAAGATTACTTTGAAAATATTCAGAAAAAAGAAACTACATACAGACCAATGATATCTAAAGATGATCCACCAGCAATTTATTTAAATACAGATATTATGAATCAATATAAGGATCAGATAAAAGAATTTTATTTTGATGAGACTAAATATGACAACTACTTAGAACAACTAGGTATTGATTATCCTGTAATTAAAAAGGATAATTAAATAGCATAAGAATAGAGATTCTTAAACATATATAGTTGAATTAATAATATATAAGTATCAGGGTAATTATACTTTAAATTTAAAGTGATAATCTTTCTACTAATTTATTTTTAGATTTAAAATATATCAGCTAAATTGAATAATAATTAACAAAAAAATATAAATATGAGACTAACATTAAGTTCAGTTTTTCTTATTTTTTCATTGTTATCGTTTAGTCAAAGTCCAGTTAATGGTGTTGTGACTGATGAAAATGGTGTTCCTCTTCCGGGAGCAAATGTTATCATTGAAAACTCTAATACAGGAGTTTCGACTGATTTCGATGGGAATTTTGAAATTACTGCAAATCAAGGACAAGTCCTTGCATTTAGTTATATAGGTTATACAACTCAATACGTAACTGTAGCGAGCCAAACTGGAATAAATATTTCTTTACAGCTTGATAATGAGCTTGAAGAGGTGGTTGTTACTGCTTTAGGTTTTGCAGCAGTTAGAGATCAGCAAGGATCAACGTCCTCTGTAATTAATTCAGATGATGTAATTAGATCTGCTGAGCCAACGGTAGTAAATGCATTGAGTGGTAAAGCTTCAGGTGTAAGAATTACTCGTTCTAATGGAGATCCAGGTGCTGGAAGTACTATTAGAATTCGTGGTGCTAACACGATAGATGGATCAATACAACCATTAATAATTGTTGATGGTGTACCAATGGACAATTCAACATCGTATGCTGGTGGTAATAATATTACTGGTTCAAACGGAGGGGTTTCACAAGGTTCACGTTTAAATGATATAAATCCAAGTGATATAGAGTCGGTAAACGTACTAAAAGGTGCTTCAGCTGCTTCATTATATGGAAGTGCTGCTGCTAATGGAGTTGTAGTAATTACAACCAAAAAGGGTAAAAGAGGGAAAGCAAGAGTTTCATTTAAAACTAGTTATTCATTTGATGAAATATCTGAAAGAATCGCTATGCAAGATACTTGGGGTCAAGGAAGATCTGGAGTATATGGAGAGACTAGAGCAGAATCATGGGGTGATTATATAGCTGATAGATCAGGAGGTTCAGATGGATATAAATCTGGAGCGTATTTCATAGCAGAAAATGGTAGAAAATATCAATTGGTTGATACAAAAAACTCTAAAGAAACATTTGTAGACGAAAACTTTAATTCAGTTTTTGGAACAGGAAATGCTTTGCAAAACGACTTAACTGTAAGCGGAGGAAATGAGAATAGTAATTATTTCTTTAGTTTAGGTCATCTTGAACAAGATGGTATTATCAAGAACTCAAGTTATGAAAGGACTAATGCTAGATTAAATTATGAGGCAAAAATAAATGATAAGATTACGTTGTCAACTAGAATGGCATATACTTACACTGACTCTAATAGAATTCAGCAAAGTTCAAACGTATCTGGATTAATGTTAGGTCTTTTAAGAACTCCTGCAGATTTTGATGGAAGAGATTATAAAGGATCATATTTTAGTTCAGGTGGAACTGAGTACATCAATAGAGGTAGATCATATAGAAAATCTATCGGACAAAGTTCTAATCAATCCTATACAAATCCTCTTTGGACAGTAAATGAACAAGAGTCTAGTACAAGAGTTAACAGGGTTTCTATTACTCCTCAATTAACAATTAAGCCAACAAATTGGTTTTCAATAATTACTAGAGGAAACTTAGATGTAGCAGATGATAAAAGAACTTACTTCTTCCCAGTTGGAGATGCAAGTTCTAGAGCTAATGGTCAATATCAAGAAGACGCATTGGATATAAGAAATTCTGCATTAGATGTTATAGGAAAGGCTAATTTTGAATTATCAGATGATGTTAACTTAACAGCAACTGTTGGTTGGAGTTATAATGACAGAAAATATTCTAGAATATCTGGTAACATAACAGGATTCTTAGTTAACTCAGCTAAAAGAACTACAGCCCTTAATACATCTTCAGAAGCTTCATCTTTTAGTGGTGCAAAAGCATTTAGAAGATCAAATAGAGGTTATGGAATCTTAAATTTTGATATAGATGATCAATTATTCTTAAATATATCTGGAACTCAAGAAGCTTCATCTACAATAAAAGGGACATTCTTTTATCCCTCAGCAGATGCAGCATGGGTAATAACAGAAGATATAGTTCAATCAGATATTATGTCTTTCGCCAAGCTTAGAGCTTCATGGGGTCAGGTAGGTGTTCAACCTTCCGCTCATAAATTTGAAACGCTAGCAGAGGGTGGATTTGGTTATTCAACTTATAGTGATCCTCTTGATAGTAACTTATTTGGTGGTGGTTTTAGGTTAGATAATAACCTTGGTAACCCAAATCTAGAACCTGAAATAAAGACTGAATGGGAAATTGGTGGTGATTTCAGATTTTTTGATGACAAGGTATCTCTAGGAGTAACATATTATGATAACATAATTGAAGGAATATTATTAGATGTTTCTTTATCTCCATCAACTGGTTTCTCTACACAATATGGAAATTATGGTGAGATGACCAATAAAGGGATGGAAATTGATTTAGGAGTAGATTTAATTGATACCAATGATTTTGGTTTATCAACATCTGTTAATTGGTCTACAAATGAGAATGAAGTAACTGATCTATATGGAACGGAGTCTATAAACTTATCTCCTGGAGCATCTGTTAGTTCAAGAGCAGTAGTAGGATATCCTTTAGGTGTTCTTTACGGAACTGGTTCTAAAACAAATGCTGATGGAAGTTTTGATCTTAACTCAAATGGATTTCCACAAATAACTTCAAGTCCTATGGTACTTGGAGATCCTAATCCAGACTGGAGAGGTGGTATATCATTAAATATGAGATATAAGAAATTCAGACTTAATGCTGTCCTAGAACATTCACAAGGTGGTTCATTTTCTCCAAGAACATTATGGGTATTAAGAAGATTTGGTACAACTCAAGAAACAGCTAATAGGCTTACTTTAGATCAATCTCTTGTTAATTACAAAGGAACAACAGTTCCTGCTGGAACAACAGTTAGAGGTAATGTTAAAGACTTTGGTGGTGGACCAGTTCTGCTTGATGAAAATTGGTATAGAACAGGTATTGGAGGAGGTTTTGGTGATAACCAAGCATATAACTTCTCTATAGCTGATGCTACATGGACCAAATTAAGAGATCTATCTCTAAGTTATGTTTTAGACACGCCTGTAATTAAGAATATAGGATTAAATGATGTTATACTAACTTTTACTGGTAGAGACTTAATAAACATCAACAATGTTGATGGGATTGATCCTGAGATTAATACAAAAGGTGTAAGTGTAGCTCAAGGTGTTGAGTATTTCACAAACCCTCAGACGAAAGGTTTCCTTTTCAGTTTAACAATAAATTATTAATAAAATGAAAAAAATATTTACAAAATCGATTTTAGCTCTTCTAATTATTTTCTCATTTTCTTGTGAGGATATAAATGAAGATATTAATGCAAATCCAAACGATATTTTAATTACTGATGTTGAGGACAAACTATTTTTAACTGGTGCACAATTAGCAAATGTTCAATTGCAAGTAGGTCACCTAAATAGAATTAGTGGAATGTACTCTGGTCAATTAATAGGATTTAGTTCCTTGTATGCAAATATATATGGATATAGTTTATCAACAGTTGAGTCAAACAGTGAATGGTTTGCTTTATATGTTGGTGTTCTAAACAATATGAGACAACTTCAGGAAAACTCTACTAACACATTATTGGTTGGTATAGCTGAAATTATTGAAGGTCATGCTTTTGGTACAGCTGCTTCTCTTTGGGGAGGTATACCTTATAGTGAGGCTGGAAATCCTGAAATAGAAGATCCAACTTTTGATTCGCAGACTTCAGTATATAATTCTGCAATTCAAAAGTTAACTTCTGGAATTTCAACTCTTCAATCTGCTTCATCAGGAGGTCTATCTCAAGATATAATATATGGAGGTGATAAAGACAAATGGATTGAAGCTGCTTATACTTTAATTGCAAGGTTTAATCTTCATAAAAAGGATTATACTGCTGCAGTTTCTGCCGCAAGTAGTGGAATAAGTAGTGCTTCGGGAGACATGAGATTCAGTCCTCCTGGAATTCAAGCTGGAGACTCTAACTTGTTTGCAACTATTTTAAATGGTTCTAGAGCAGGAGATCTTGGAAATTCATCAGCAGGAGAAGAAAGTTATTTACTTCAACTTCTAAGTAATTCATATTCTACAAATAGAAATCATGCAAAAACTGATGAAACTGCTAGATATGGATACTATAAGATTAACTCAACTAGTGGTTCAGCAAATACTGGTATAATTGCTGAAGATGAGCCTCATAATATGGTTACATATTTTGAGAATCAATTGATTTTAGCTGAAGCAAAAGCAAGACAAGGAAGTTTAGCAGATGGTCTGCCTCACCTTAATAATGTTAGGGCTTGGTTAAATTCAGGTGGAAACTTGAATAGTAATCACAGTTCTAATCCATTTAAGTACGAAGCATTTGTTTCATCTGATTTTAATTCAGGTGGAATTGAAAACGCAGATGGTGTTGATGCTAATACTGCTTTTCTTAGAGAAGTGATTGAAGAAAGATATGTTTCAGGATTCGGTATGCATATGCCGTTTAATGATGCAAGAAGACTAAGAAAGTCTGATAGCGCATACTCTGTACCTTTTGTTCTTGTTCTTGGACCTGCTGGTCCATATCCTGAAAGAATGCCTTATGCAGCAACAGAGTTGAATTCAAACTCTAATGCACCAGCTGAGGACCCTGGAATTTTCACAAAAACAGAAGTAAATCAATAATATTTTAAAAAAAAGTAATACTTTAAAAAAAGGTTTGTAAATTTTACAAACCTTTTTTTTATGCTTAAAAATAATATAGTACTAATTCTATTATCTTCATTAGCTTTAATTAGCTGCAACAAAGATGAATCTTTATATTCCAATAGTATAATCTCATCTCCACATCCAGTTGCTTCTGAGGCAGGAAAAATAATATATTCACAAGGGGGTAATGCATTTGATGCCGCTGTTGCTTCTGCATTCACTTTATCTGTTGTTGAACCTAGTATGAGTGGGATAGGAGGAAGGCTGCAGGTTATTTACAAACAAGCAGAAGGTGATATTCTCGGAATAGACGCTACTACTCAAATACCTGAAAGCTTCAATAATAATGAAAATGATTTACCTAGTTATGGATATAAAACAATTGGAATTCCAGGTGTAGTTGCAGGTCTTATAAAACTTCATGAAGAGAATGGTATTTTAGATCTTAAAACAGTTATGCAGCCATCAATAAGTATAGCTGAAAACGGGTTCTTTTTGTTGCCAGGAGAAATTACAAGACAACAATATGAAAAAGAAAAAATTACTTCTTTTGAAGGGACTAAGATTTATTTCTTGAATTCTGATGGAGAATCTTTTAAAATAGGGGATAAGTTAATCCAAAAAGATCTAGCAAATACTCTTAGGAGTATTGCGGAAAATGGAAAAAAAGGTTTTTATGAAGGAGAAATTGCTGAAAAAATAGCAAATGATATTCAATCTAATGGAGGGTTTATTACAAAAGATGATTTAAAAAATTATTCTGCCAAAAAATCAAAAGTGTTAAGTGGTAAATTTAATGGTTTTGATATTCACACTCTTAACCTTCCCTCTTATGGATCAATTACTATTCAGATGATTCAAATTTTTGATAAACTGAAGATTGAATCTGAAGTAGATTGGACTTTTAAAATTTCAAGTGCAATAGAGGAGGCATATAAATATAGGCCGTTTCAGAAAAACCTTGACTCAATTAAAAGTATTCTATCTCAAAACAGAGCTGAGGAAATTGCATTAGATATTGAAAATTCTAATTCAGAAATTGCATTCAACGATTTAACAAAGGAATTTGATATGGCAGATATTGCACAAGGCCATACTGCTCATTTAACAACTTCTGATAAGTATGGAAATGTTGTTTCATTAACACAAACTCTAGGTCCTAATATGGGCTCAAAGGTTGCAACTAAAGGTTTAGGATTTTTATATAATGTAACAATGGGACCTTACCTAGGGGGATACTTAGGGGAAGATAAACCTGGAGATAGAGCTTCCTCACATATTTCACCAACTATATTTACTAAAAACAATCAAGTTGTTCTAGCACTAGGTGCAGCTGGAGGGAATAAAATCCCAGTTGCAATAAATCAAGTAGCATATAGATACCTAAAGCAAAATTTATCTTTAAGTGAAGCTTTGTTTATGCCAAGAGTTTACAAAGATGATAGTCCAATCTATATTGAGCGACATATGGGATTAAATGGCTTTAATGATTCGGAAATTTATTTAAAGTCTAATAATATAGAGCGGGTAGAAAGAAAAGCCTTTTTTGGAAGGGTTCATGCAATTGCACTTGACTCATTAAACAATAGATGGATTGGTGGGGCAGACAGAGATTGGGAAGGGAGTGTGTCAGATTATGAATAAGATGAATTACATTAAATATTCATTTTTATTTCTATTGGCTTCAAATAGTTTAGTAACTAGTCAGGTTACTGATAAACCATCAATTAATTTTGAAAAAGTAGATTTGAAATCAGCAAATGACTCAATGCGGAAATACAAAGATACTAATCCAAAAAAATCACTACAATATGGGTTTTATGCTTTAAACTCATTTCAAGAGGATGAATTATCGCTAGCCTTTGTAAATACTAATTATTACTTAGCTGAAACATTTTACTATATAGGAGATGATAGAAGTTCTTATGAATACCTATTTAAATCACTCCAATTATACACCTTATTAAATCCAAATAAAAGAAGAAATAAAAACGTAATAAAACCACCATGGATTTTAATTCTTATGGGGAATGTCTACTATCGAAACAAGGACTATTCTAATGCTGAAGAAATTTATTATGAGGCTTTAGATAATTTTAGATTATTTGACTCAATATATGATGATGAAAAATATTACGGAATTATTACTAGTTTACAAAATTTGGCTCTGATCTACTCAGAGGCAGAAGAATATGATAGAGCACTTGAATTATTAAATCAAGTTTATGAGATGAGGTTAAATAATGGTATTACATATGAAATTCTTGCATCAGAACTTATATATATGGAATTATACTTAAAAATTGGAGATGATGAGATGTTTATGGAATATTATAATAAGTTAGCTGCTGCTTACAAAGCCTATTCATCAAATATGGCAAATAATAATCCACAATTGTTTGACGTTTTTGCGAAACTCAATCTTAGATATGCAGGTTTTTTAGAATCTAAGGGGAAAGTTTTAGAATCATTAGAGTATTTACTTAAGGCAAAAAAAATAGCTAGAGATCTTGAGTATGAAATACCAAAAATAAATTTTGAAATCTCCAATACATATTTTAATCTTGGTATGAACGATGATGCTGAAAATTTAACACTAGAAAACTTAAATCTAGAACAAATTAATACATCTCAAAAAATAAATAATTTCAAACTTCTTGAAAAGATATATATTAATGAAAACTCATTTGAAAATTTATTAATGGTTAAAGACTCAATTATTTTTTATAATGAACAACCTACTCAGATACTTGTTTTGGAAGAGTTCAATGCCCTTGAGAGTTTAATGTTAGTTACTGAAAAGCAAAATGATTTAAATATTTCTAAGTCAATAAATAGTAGAAACACTTTGGTATCGATTTTTTTAGTGTCAATTTTATTTCTAATCGCAGTTTCATTAAGATTTAATTTTGATCTTCAAAAAGAAAAAAATAGGAGATTAGGATTGGAAAAAGATAAAATTAATGAGGAGCTTAAATTAAAAAGAAGAGAGCTTTTTAGTAAGATAAATTTTATATCCCAAAGAAATGATTATTTAAATAATATCAGAGAACAATTAGATGGAGATATTTCAATTCCCAAAAATTTAAAGAGTATAAAAAGGGGAATTAAAAATATTACCACTTCAGAACAGGCTTATGAAGAATTTGATAAAATGTTTAGTCAAGTTTATCCAAATTTTTACAAGAGATTAAATCTAACTGCTAAGTTGTCACAAACTGATATTAGACTTGCATCCTACATTAAGATGAATCATTCAAATAATGAAATTGCAAGAATTTCAGGAATTTCCCTTAGGACGGTTGAAAGTCAAAGGTATAGATTATCTAAAAAGCTTAACCTAGTCAAAGGGCAAGATTTGAATAGGCTTATACTGGACATTTGAAATAGTATTGCAGTATTTTTGCAGTATTATATTTTTTGTTACTAAATCTATTTTTTATCATATTTACATTAATAAAACAAAATCAATTATGATAAAAAAAATAATACTAAGCAGTTTACTGATATTTGCTACTAGCGTTTCAGTTTATGCACAGCAAATCACTGGATCAGTTAGTGATGATAATGGACTGCCTTTACCAGGTGCTTCAATTGTTATTCAGGGAACATCTGACGGTACTACTACCGATTTTGATGGCAACTTCTCAATTGAATCATCTCAAGGAAGTTCATTGGTAATTAGTTATGTTGGATATGAATCACAAATAATAGTTGTAGGTTCATCTCAAATCAACGTTCAGCTAGTTTCAGATAATGCTCTTGACGAAGTTGTAGTTACAGCTTTAGGTATTTCAAGAGAAAAGAAATCACTTGGATATTCAGTAACTGAAGTTTCAGGAGATGATATAAACACTATTAAAGATAACAACATTGCATCTTCTCTTATTGGAAAAGTTGCTGGTTTAAATATTACTAACTCAGGTACTATTGGGTCAGGTTCTAGAATTACATTAAGAGGTAACAACTCAGTGAATGGTATGAACCAGGCTCTTATTGTTGTTGATGGTGTTCCTATTAACGCAGATGGAATTGAATCTAACAACAATGCTGATTATAGTTCATACGTAACAGGTGGAGGTATAACAGATGTTAACTCAAATGATATTGAATCAATATCAGTTCTTAAGGGTCCTAATGCTTCAGCATTATATGGATCAAGAGCAGGTAATGGAGTTATTCTGATTACAACTAAAACTGGATCCAAAGCGGAAGGCTTAGGTATTTCACTTAATACTAACCTAACTATGGATAATCCAATGTACTTGCCAGAGTTTCAAAATGAATATGCGCAAGGTACCTTAGGGGCAGCGTATACTGATATCTTAACTGACTTTGGTTCGTCTTCATGGGGTCCAAAAATGGGAGCTGAACAAATGTACTTTGATGGAATGCCAAGAAGAACGCAAGCATACCCTGATAACGTAAAAGATTTTTTTGATACGGGTATCAAAGCTAGTACATCATTGTCAATTCAGGATGCTTCTGAAAAAGGATCTGTAAGATTTTCATATACCAACAATGATCATAAAGGTATAATACCAAGTTCAACGTTAGTAAGTCACAACTTTAATTTAAGAGGTGTAATGAATCTCTCTGATAAATTAACAGTTGATGCAAAAGCTACATACTTTACACAGGAAGTTAATAACAGACAATTCTTGGGAGGTGAGGGTATTATGGGGCCTCTTTATCAAATGCCTAGATCTGTTGATATTAAAGACTTAGAACAATATCAAGTTGATAATCCTGGAACAACAGAGGAATATGTAGTTAGAAATTATGCTGGACCTAATTCACAAACAGCAAACCCTTATTGGATGGCAAATCACGATACACAAAAAGAAAGAAGAAATAGATTTTTTGGTTTTGCCAAAATTAACTACGAATTCACTGATTGGTTAAGTGCATTTGTTAGAGTAGGTGCTGATATAACTGAAATGAAAAATAAAACAGTTACTAAGCCTGGACATCATTTCTACCGAGGAGGAAGAATGGATGTAGCAACAAATTCATATGGAGAACTTAATACAGATGTATTAGTTACAGCTAAAAAAGATTTAACAAGTGATCTTAATCTAGTATTAAACGTAGGTGGAAGTTTATCTAAAAGAACAGCTGAAGGTTTCTATCAATTTGGAGAAAACTTTAAAATTCCGACAAAGTTCTTCTTAAACAATGCTGCTAATCTTTTAGCGCCTAGAGAAACGCCACAAGCGACAAAGAAAGTTAACTCTGCATATGCAAGTGCTAGTTTTGCATACCAAGATTTTTTATATGTTGACTTAACATCAAGAAATGATTGGTCTTCAACATTAGGGGAAGAAAATAGATCTTATATGTATAACTCTGCTTCAGTTTCTGCAATTGTACATAGCTTTATAGACCCTGAACAAACTTTGTTTAACTTATTAAAAATTAGAGCTGGTTACGCTCAAGTAGGTAATGATACAGATCCTTATCAATTAAGTCAAACATTCGATGTTCCAGGTCAGGGATATTTTGGATTAACAACTTTAAGTGCTCCAAGTATCAAGTTAAATCCAGACCTAAAACCTGAACAGGTTACATCTGTGGAGTTTGGTATCGAAGGTTCTATGCTAGGTAACAGATTAAACTTTGATATCTCAGTATATGATAAAGAGACTACAGATATGATATTTAATGTCCCTGTTGCAGCTGCAACTGGTTACCAGTTCTTTAAAGAAAATGTTGGAAAAGTTTCTAACAAAGGTGTTGAAATTACGATTGGTGGTAGACTTATCCAAAACAGTAAAATGGTTTGGGATACCTCTCTTAACTATGCTAAGAACGAAAATGAATTATTATCATTAATAGATGGCTTAGAGACATTTACCTATATGACTACAAATAGTGGTAACCTGTCGTTAAGAGCTCAAGTAGGAGGAACTATTGGTGACATCTACGGGACAACATGGGAAACAAATGATGCTGGTCAAAGACTAATAAGAGAAGATGGTCGACCATCACCTTCTGGGCCTGATCAGTATTTAGGTACTGCTCAACCTGACTTCTTAGCAGGATGGAATAATACAATTAGATATGGTAATTATACTCTAGGCTTCCAAATTGATGGAAGGTTTGGCGGTCAATTTTACTCAAACACATCTGCATCTCTAGACGGTAGTGGTGTAGGTGCAAGAACATTACAGTATAGAGAGTCTGGAGTTACTCTAGATGGATTTAATACTGCAACCAATACTGATAATACAACCTCAATTACAGGTCAAGAGTACTGGGGCACTACATCTAGTATTGCAGAAAATTACATTTATGACCAAGATAATATAAGACTAAGAGAACTTTCAATTGGATATCAAATTCCTAATACGGTAGATTATGGTGTTCAAAGTGCAAGTATTCAACTTATAGGAAGAAATCTTTTCTTCTTTTCCAAAGAAGCTCCTGATGTAGATCCAGAAAATATGCTTGGAACTGCAATTGGTGCACAAGGATTTAACTCAAATAACTTACCTTCTTTAAGAAGTTTACTGACGCTGGTAATATGAGTATGTCAACCGCAGGCTCATTAAAAGACGGTAGACAAATCTGGGGACTAGCGGAAATTGATGACAGTTTTACGCTTCCT